>HHCFC01400__coassemble_1408_pt1 | contig 25916 bp, 20 predicted proteins | sample HHCFC01400__metabat2_high_PE_041 | metagenome-assembled genome bin HHCFC01400
CGGGCGTTCGGTGACGTTTGCGCGCATGATCGGCAAGGCGCTTGCCGCCAAGTAGCTGCGAGGGGGCGGCGTGCGTATCCGGCGTGGGATAGCGCACGCCGCCCTTTGTTGGGCGTTCGTCTCCGGCGCACTGTGCTCGGTGCGGCGTGCCGGCCCTTCTCTCGGGTGAAGACGGACGTTGCGCCGCACCCACCCCAAAAGCACAAGTGCTTTTGGGGTGGGTGCGCAGCGACTACTCCCGCAACGCCATTCGAGTTTTGATGATATGGACGTGCGGGAGGTAAACCGTTCACCAAACGCAAATTTTCCCCGTTTCGTGTCGGATCTGCTGTTAAACCAAGATTGATATAGGCCGGGTCGGCCCGGCGGGCGAGGCCCCGCCGGCATCGCAGAAGGCCCCCGTCCGTCGGGCGGGCGGGGGCCTTCCGAAACCCCGACCAGGGTAAACCCGGTTCAAGGATTGGCAAACATAGGCTCGTGTCAATTCTGGTTTAACAGAGACGCGTCGGATTGGCGTTTTCGGGCTTGGTCGACGCGTGAGCGTGAATGCGGGGGAGGGGCCCCTTCGGGTATTCGCGAGTTCCTTTTTTACGCGGTCTTCCGGTGGGTGTTCGGGGGCGTTTGTGCGCGGGACGATCTCGGCCATCGTTCGCTGAAGTGGCAGCTTTCGGGTTCGGGAGAGTTTCCGACGGGCGTTGCTCTAGGCGCGTTGCTTGCGAACGAGGTGCCCTTGGCGTTTGAGAAGATCTGCCGGCGATGCGCGGGAGCAGCGCGATGCGAAAGAGGCGCGAGTTTGATTTTGCTAGGCAGAACGCAAGCGAGGCCCCTGCGCGCAGGGGCCTCGCCGGACACGTGAAAGCGTGCAGCTTCGGGTTCGAGCGTTAGACGAACGCCACGGGGGCGGCGGCCATCACCACGAGGTAGCGCAGCAGGAAGCCGCCCACCACCACGCCGACGTCCGACAGGGCGCTCACGAGGTGGGCCTTGCGGCTCTCTTCGAATTCCTTGGGACTGACGAACAGAAGCCATGTCTCCAAAGCCGTGGGCAGCACGAGGCCGAACCCTACAAGCCCGAGCCAGAACATCAGCGCGTATTCGCCCGCAACGAGGGACGTCACCGTCTGCCAGCCCGCGTCGGACACGTAGCCGGTCACGAACAGAAGCGAGGCCAGAAGCAGCAGTTCGGCCACCGGCAGGCAGAAATGGAACTTCTTGAGCACGCCCACGCGGTTGAACTCCTCGGCGTGGAATCCCACCGAGGCGAGCAGCACCGAGGCCGCGCCGCTTGAAAACGCCGATACGAGGAACAGGGTGGGTAGAAGCGCGCTATTCCACAGCGAGTAAGGACGGCACACGCCCAGAAGCGCGCCGGTGTACATGGCCACGCACACCGCCAGCGCAAGGCCCGCCACGTTGACCCACTTCGGCACGCTGCGGCCCGCCAGGGTGAGCACGAGCGCCGCCAACGCCGCCAGCATGAACAGCGACAGGAACACCACGCCCCAGGTCATGACCGACAGGGGGTTGGAAAGCAGCAGGGCGAAGCGCAGCGGGTCGTGCAAGCCCGCCTCGGCGTCGAGCATGAGCAGCACAAGCCCGATGCCCACGGCGATGGGGGCGATCAGGTAGCCCGTGCGGCGCATGGAGGTCGCATCGGGATGCCGCCACGAAAGGAAGGCCGACGTGGCGAACGCGCCGGCTCCCAGTCCTGCAAGGAACAGGTACCAAACGATGGGGGCGCCCCATACAGGTTCAAAGGACATGGCTTCATCACCTCGCGTAGTAGAACTTGGCATGGGACAGGTTCGGGGCGAGCGGCTGCGCGTTGTGCGCGGCGACGGCCTTGGCCACCTCGGAATCGGGGTCGTCCAAGTCGCCCCAGATGCGCACGTTGGCAGGACAGGCGGTCACGCAGTTGGTGGACGTCTCGTCGCCGCCAGCCACGCAGTAGCGGCACTTGTCGACGATGCCCGTGGCGTGGTCGAGCGTGCGTGCGCCGTAGGGGCACGCCGCCATGCAGTAGCGGCACCCGATGCAGCGGGTCGTGTCCATGTGCACGCCGCCGTCCGCGTCCTGCCACGTGGCCTTGGTGGGGCACACCTGAGCGCAGGGGGCGTCGTCGCACTGCATGCACTGCGTGGGGATCGTTTCGGTGTGCAGGTTGGGGTACTGGCCCGTCTCACGCTCATGAAACGTGATGAACGACACGTCGGCTGGCAGCCCGTTTTGGTTCTGGCAAGCGAGGCGGCACGCGTGGCAGCCCACGCACGCCTTCGCGTTGATGAACATTCCGTACGCCGTCATGGGATCACGCACCTTCCTTCTGCAGGGTCACGAGCGTTTCATTGAGCATGGCCGCGCCGGTGCCCGGCTCGTACTGGCAGGGGATGAGGTTTTGCAGACGAGCGGAGAATCCCTGGTCATCGCGGCTGTAGTGGGGCGGTAGGTACACGGCATCGGGGTGGATCTGCCCGGTCACCCGTGCTGTCGCCACCGTCTCGCCCGTGTCGGAGGTCACCCTGACGCGGTCGCCATCGGCGATGCCGAGAGGTTCGGCTGTCTGGGGGTTCACCCAGAGGCGATCGAGGCCGTTGTCGACGGCGTCTTTCCGCAAGCCCTCGGCGGCCAGCGTGTACGTGCGCACCTGGGTGAATTGGTCGCCCGTGATAAGGCGCAGCTTCCCATCGGAGGGCTGCACGGCGGGCTCCACCCACTCGGGCGTGGCGCTGCGTCCGGCGGCGGCGAAGGCGTCGCAGGAGAACTCCACCTTGCCTGACGCCGACATCATGAAGGGCATCGAGCCGTACTCGAGGGAGCATCCCGGCAACTCCGCGACGCTCGTGCGCCGCAGCTCGTCGTAGGATACGTCGTAAGCCGCGCAGAGCGCTTCGTTGTAGTCGTCGAGCGTGAACGCGAAGTACTCGCTCAGGCCCAGATGGCCGGCCAGGTCGGTGACGATCTCGTAGATGGCCTTCGCATCGGGCGCCACCGGCTCGATAACCTGGTTGCGCAGCGTCGCCATGGACGTGACCGAGGTGGCGGTGCCCACGATGCCGGGGCGCTCGAGGAAGGTGAGGGCGGGCAGCACGTAGTCCGCACGCTTCGCGGCGGGGGTGAGCTCGGTGGCGATGACCGCCTTGAACGGGATGGCGTCGAACGCTTCGGCCGTCCCTGCGGCGTCGGGCCAGTCGCTTACGGGGTCGCACTCGCAGAACACCGCAGCTTGCAGTCCCGCGCGCAGGCCGGCCTGGCAGCTTGTGGAGCGCGAAAGCGCGAAATCGCCTTCTCCGGCGGTCGGTGCGGAGGGCTGCCCGGTGGGGATGAACACCGTCTGGTCGAGCGCGTCGTCTCCCAGCCACGGCGAGGTGGGGAAAACGAGGCCGCCTTCCTGGTTGAAGTTTCCGAGCAGCGCGTTCAGGAGCAGAAGCGCGCGGATCTGCTCGGCGCTGTTGGCATAGCCCGACCCGAGCGTGCCCGCCCACTGCAGATCGACGTAGCAATGCGGCGCGGCCTCGGCGAGCGCGCGGGCGATCTCCTCGATCTTCTCGGCGGCGATGCCGGTCTTCTCGCTTGCCCACGCGGGGGTGTACTGGGCGATGGCGCGGGCGTAGTCGTCGAACCCGTTGCCGTTCGCTTCGACGAACGCCTGGTCGTGCAGCCCGTTTTCCACGAGGAAGCACGAGACGCCCAAGAGGAACGCCAGCTCGGTTCCTGGCTTGATGGGCACCCATTCGGACGCGAGCGCGCCGAAGGAGCACAGGCGCGGATCGACCACGTACACAGTGTCCCCGTTCTCGCGCGCCTTGATGATCTCCTCGATCTCATGTGGACGGACGCCCTCGTAGGACGACTTGTCCAGCAGCACGATGCACTTCGATTTGCCTGCGCTCGGCGCGGGGTAGGCTCCCATGACCGTGGGGATGACGGTGGAGATGTCGATGTCGGCGAGCGCGCTTTCGTCGTAGTAGTTCGCGGAGCTGAAGGCGCTCATGAGGCGCTTGGTGTAGTAGCTGTCGGTGCCGCGGCCGTCTTGGAACCAGCCCGTGCTTTGCGGGCCCGCCTCCTGCATGTGCTGAGCGATGTCGGAAAGCGCCTCGTCCCACGAGACTTCCTGGAAGCCGCCGGAGCCGTCTGCTTTGAGCGGCGTGCGCACGCGGTTCTCGGCGTAGGGCACCTTCACATAGCCCTGCCCGCGTCCGCACAGATAGCCTCCCGTGTGCGGATGCTCTTTCAGACCTTGCGCGCGCACGATGGTGCCGTTCTGCACGTACACGGCCATGCCGCAGAAGTTACCGCATCCCGCGCACAGCGTGGTGATGCGATCCTCTTCGACGTCTGCGCTTCCCCATGACCCTCCTGCGGCAAACGCTTGACCGGATGCGAGCGGTCCTCCCGTTGCGATCGCTCCTCCTGCGGAGGCGAGCATCGCGGCGCCCGCGCTCGCGGCGAGGAACCCCCGTCGCGAAACTGCCGTTTTCACCATACCGATCTCCTCTTCTTGCTCGGTTTCTTCTGGTGGCGGCTCCGGGCGGGTTCGATGCGGAATCCGCCCGAGCCGTGCGCACTGCAGCCGTGCGCGGGTTTCATTGTGAGGCTGCGAGCGGGTTGCTTCGTACCCTCTTCCCCGGTACGAAGCGCGTCTTCTGGGAACTTACCCTGAAAAAGGGTACACTTCCGCGGGCGTGCCAAGGTGTAACATGGGACAAGGGACGGTGATGCCGACGTGGCGTGCGGGCGTGCGGTGCGAGCGGGCGCTGCGCTTGGGGGCGGGCATGTTGACAAATCGTCTTGGCGAGCGTGCGGCGCGTCGTGCGGCCTTGCGGCAATTGGCGCAGCGTGTTGGCCGTTCTTGGGAATGCGCGACACGTTTGCGGTGCCATGGCGGTTGCGGGTGCGGCTGCGCACGCCATGTGGACGTTTCGCGTGAGGCATCTGGCATGGCGCGGACGCATGGGAGGCATCTTCGGCTATTGTCGGTGGTCATGCGAGGCGTGCCGGCGCGAGCGCGACGATGGCGATGCGATGCGCACGGACGTTGATCGCGCTTTCGCGGGATGCGCGTGCGACGTGGCGGTTGCGCGCGGATGCGCGGGTGCGAGGCGCGATGCGGACATGGCCGTCGCGGCATCTGCCCGCAGCACGCGTGCATGGCGTTCGCGGCACGTGAGGCAGTGTGGAGCGCAAGGCTGACGAAGGGGTACGGCCATGATGGATTCAGCATCGACGGTGGGGCACCGATGCGGGAGCGATGCCGCTTCAGGCGTTCGGCAGAATGCCCCATCGGGCAAGGGCGCGTCGCTTTTCCAATCGCGTTCGACGCGAAGATCGGTCAAGCGGGCGGTGCGCTCCTCTCTTCCCGTGATGTTGGGGCTTGCGTTCTCCAACGTGTGCTTCAACGTGGCGTTCAATGAGAGCACGGCCCACTTCGAGGATGCCCTGCGGGGCAACGCGCCCGTGTTCGTGGCGCTTGCGCTGATGGGGCTGTTCATGCTGGTGCTGTTTCGGCGTGCGGAGCCGTTGCGCCCCGAGACGGCGGCTGCGGGTGCCGTGGCGTGCATCGCCGCCCAGATTCTGTCTGCCGCGATGCTGGGATTGCTCGATCCGGTTTATGTCGACACCGATGCGGCGCGCATCCTGGCAACTTCGGTGATGGACGTGGGCGCTTTGGGGGCGCTTGGGTACTGGCTCAGGTGCGCGAGCGGGGCGTCGGCGACGGTGGCGGCGATCGTGGTGTTCGGCGCTGTCATCGTCAGCGCGCCGTTCATCTGCGCGGCGGCGTTCATGCCCTATGGGGCGGTGTACGTCATGTTGGGTTTGCTGGGCATCGCGCAGGCTGCGCTGCTGCTCTGGGCGAAGCGCCGTCCGATTCCAGCCGATGCGTCTGAAGGGGGGAGCGGGACGACGGCTTCGGCAGTCGGGTACTTCGGTTTGGCGCGCATGTTTGCCGACGATAAGCGGCTGCTTGTGGTCACGGCGGTAGGTATTTGGATTCTCGCGTTGGCCAAGGCTGTGATCAGGGTGTTTCCCTTCGGCACGCCCATTCCCTACACGACGTTCACGATTGCGGTGTACTTCGTGCTGAGCGTGGCGGTTGCTTCGGCGTTTCTGTGCGCGACGCTCGACAAGCGCAGCAATGCGATGTCCACCGGCATCTGGCTTATCATGCAGGGATTGGCCGCGTTGGCGCTGGTGCTGTGCGGGTTCTTTCCCGATCGCTTGGACGTAGGGCTTTCGTTCACCTATGTGCTGGATGTTCTGCTTTTGGCGTACACGTGGTACGTGGCGCTCGCGTTCATCGGGCACGGACGACAAGATCCCTACTACTATGTGGCTGGTGGCCTGATCGCGTTTCTGCTGCCTCGCTCGTTGACGAACGTGGTGATGCCGGTGGTTTTCGGCGGCATCGATTCTCCTGCGGCGACGGCGGCTGTTGCGGCGGCGCTTTTGCTGGCGTGCGCTCAATATCTGTTCTTGAGGCTTCCCCGGTTTCCCGTCGTGGCTCGGGGATTGGAGGCGCACGAGAAGCCGATGGGCCGCGCGGTCGAGCGCGTGTTCGGCGTGGAGGAGCCGCCTGACACGTCCATGGCCATGCGCATGGCCATCGCGCGAAGCCATGCGGGGCGCATGCGAGAGCGGTTTTTGCTGTCCGACCGTGAGACGGAGGTGCTGGCGCTGTACCTGCTCGGCTACACGCAGGAGAAGATTGCCGGGGAGCTGTTCTTGTCTCCCGGCACGGTGCACACCTACATCAAGCGCATATACGGCAAAACGAACTTCCACTCGCGCCAGGATGCGCTCGACTACATCGAACGTTACGCCGACTGAAGGGCGTCGGAAGACGCCGAGGGAGAGTGACGGGAGGCATCGGGGGGCGTTGGGAGACGCTGGGGATTTGAGGGGACGGGCTGCGGCTGCTTTTGCGTGCGAGCAGGAGATGATCGCACGATGTCGCCCAAATGCGCCGCCTTGTCCGCCGCGACCGCTTTCGTGTGCGCGCAGGAGATGATCGTTCGTTCGTGGGCGTTGGCGACGGAAAGCTTCGCAGCCTGTTTTGCGGTGCGGGATATCGATGCTACACTGATGGGCTAATCGCGTAGAACAGGATTGCAACACAATGGAAAAAGCGCTTTTCTTGGCGGCGTTCTTCTTCGCCTATACCGTGCAGGCCATCACGGGGTTCGCTGGCAACATCTTCGCCATGCCGGTGGGCACGACGCTTCTGGGGTTGGAGTCCACGGTGGCCGTGCTCAATGCGATGGGGGTCTTCGCATGCGGTTTGCTTGCGGTGACGAACCTGAAGAGCGTGAACTGGCGGGAGCTGGGGAAGATGCTCTCGGTGATGGCGGTGTTCATGTTTGTGGGCATCTGGCTGGACACGGTCATGCCGCTGCACGTGCTGTTGAAGCTGTACGGAGTTGTGCTTGTGGCCATCGGCGCGAAGAACCTGCTGCGTCCGCGGACGGGGTTTCTGCCTGAATGGGCGCTGTGGGTCGTGCTGGCGCTGGCGGGCCTCATCCAGGGCATGTTCGTGTCGGGAGGCGCGCTGCTCGTCATCTACGCGGTGCAGAAGCTGCGCGACCGCCAGCAGTTCCGCATCACGCTTTCTGCCGTATGGACTGTCCTCAACTTCCTCTACGCCGTCATCGCGTTTCGACAGGGGCATTACACGGGGGACGTGCTGCAGGTGGTGGCGCTTTGCATCCCGTTGGCCGTTGTCGCCACGGTTTTGGGTAGCAAGCTGCAGAAACGTATCAGCCAGGAGAGGTTCTTGAAGTTCACGTACGTGCTCATCCTGTGCATCGGCGGATTGCTGCTGGTGACGGGGTAGGGGCGGCGAGGTGAAAGAGCCCGTCTGCTTCCTGCTGCGTGGAGCGGATGGGTTGCGTTCGGGCGGGCGAATCCGGGTCTCGTGGTGGAGGGGTGAAGCCGAATCTCGTGGAAGAGGGGCGATATCGGGTTGCGTTCGGGCGGGCGAAGCCAGGTCTCGTGGCGGGTTTTGACGGAAATCCGCGTTTCGCCCCGCCGCGTGTCCCAAGGCGAGCGTTGCCGACCAGGGGATATGCGAAGCTCTTGCCGCATGGGCGATCAAAACGCCGGGGCCAATGATGGTTTTCCGTCAGAACCCGCCACAAGACCCGGCATTTTCTGGCGCGAAGGGGCGCGGGGCGGGAGAGCGCTGCGGGGTTCGGCGAAAAAGGGAGGGGCGGGAGCTCGAGACTCGTGTGTTGCTAGTTGGGTGCGAGGTGTTGCGGATGCTTTCATTGAAGGGGTGCCGGGGGATGCTTTTGCTCTACGAGGTCGATGAGCTCTTGTTTTGAATGAACGCTCAATTTCGCATAGATATTCTTGGTGTGCCCGCGCACTGTGTTGGGAGAGAGGTACAGCTCCTTGCCGATGTAGGTTGCGGATCGACCGCGTGCAAGGTACGACAGTATCTCCCTCTCGCGATTGGTGAGTCCTTGGCGTTCTGCGATTTGCTCGAAGTCGAGGTTGGGCGCGTTGTCGAAGGGGGTGTCGGTTCGAGGGGCGTTCTTGAGGGATCGTGCGCTTTCGATCAAATCGTTTTCTTTGGCGAAGCGCGTCGTGGGCAAAAGGGCGAACGAGAGGATCCAGATGGCCAAAGCGGCCACAAGGACGGCGGCAAGAGGTAGATCAAAATGTCCTTTTGTTCCTAGAAGAGATCCCAATTGCATTCCCAGAAGAACGGAAAGCCGAATGAGCACGATGGCGATGCCCATGAACGTATAAGGATTGAGTCGAGCTCGTGCTCCCTCATTCACAATCAGGCACATGACAGCGCACGATACGAATTTATGTCCCATGACGAGGGCGACGCTCAGAAACGGCAAATATTCTTGTCCGAGAAACGGCCACAGGATCAGCAAACCCGTGAATACGGGAAACAAGATTCGATACACGATGCTCACGTGCGGCAATCTGGGGGCGAAATGCACGACAAGGCAGAATACCACTTGGGCTATCAGCATGCCGAGATTGGAGGTGGAGGCCGATCCCTCGAAATCGATTCCCCCCACCAGCATGAAGCCCGAAACCGCATTCATGGCGCATCCGAGGACGAGGAGGCACACTAAGCCATCGCTGATCGAAGCGAGCGAACGTGCGTAATCGGGGACGGAGGCCGGTGGGGCGGCAGATGTTGAGGGATCGTCGCTGTTGGAGAGGCTTCCGAGGGCGTCTGCGGGCTTTTGACGATTCAGCATGCGAAATAGCAGCATGCTTACGATGGCAAGGCATGTGATTGCCGCAAGGTTGACCTCTGCGCAAGACCGTGAAAGCGCCAGAGGGAAGATGGTCCCCACGAGCATTCCGAGGGCAATGGCTTTTGGACTGACCGTCGATTCCATGTCGGCAAATGTTCCCATCCAGGCAAGGATGAGGGGAACCGACCCTACGGCGTACATCAGGCAGATGAGAGCAAGCCTGGGTATTGGCTGCATGGTGTCGAGAAGCCCCGAGAAGGAGAGCAGGTTCGTTGCAATGAAGCAAAGGGTAGGGGCAACAATGGGCATGCGGGGATGCTGCATCTGCTTTCGGTACGCGGCAATTGCAATGGCAAAGTTCAACCCGATGATGAAAAACGAACTTACAATGTTGAAGTCAATGTCCGACAGCAACATAAACGATTCCGATCCTGATGACATAGCTGTGGTGTATGCCATGATCTGAGCCGATTTGAAGAACCCAAATCCTGCTGCTGCGGCGAGCATCTCATGAGACCCTACGCGGCCCTCGGGACGTTTTCCTCGCATTCGTGAACTCATACCGCTCCCTCCTTGGCGCACAGTATACAAGGTGAAACGGTGACGGAAAGGGTGGTTGCGCACCAAGGCGGAGCAAATGCGAGCGATATCGAGAAAACACCCCAAAATGGGTTGGTGGATGGGGCGAATCAATGCAAAACGGGAGAAGGCGGGCGCGGCGCCGCATGTCATGCTTTTCGAGCGCACCGCGTGCAGATTCGGGCCCAATGAGGCGATTGCTTGCGGGCGCGCTCAAAGAAGGCGAAAGTCAAGGAGGTAGACAGTATGGTCAAGGCTATGACGCGTCGCATGTTTGTCGGAGCCGCGACAGGCGTTGGTTTGCTTGCGCTCGGGGGGCTTGCGGGCTGCGCACCTCAGGAAAGTGCCGAGACGGGTTCCTCTGCGCAGGGAACATGGGATGAAGAGGTTGATCTGCTGATCGCGGGTTGCGGTGGAGCTGGCATGGCGTGCGCCATCGAGGCGAAAGACAGCGGCGTTGAGAATGTCCTCATTGTGGAAAAGATGCCGCAGACGGGCGGCACCACGACGCTTTCCCAAGGCATGATCGCCGGATATGACACCAAGCTCCAAAAGGAGCAGGGCGTGTCGCTGACGTACGATGAGATGTACGCAAATCTGATGAATAACGCTTCGTACCATTTGGACCCCCTGTTGACGAAGATCACGGTGGAATCGTGCGGCCAGACGATCGATTGGCTGGCTGATCGTGTGAAGGTTCCTTTTACGGACAAGCTTGTGACCACGTACGGACCGCTGCCCATGATGCACGTGGTAGAGGATGGCGGCATGGGATTCAGCAAAGCCTTTACAGCTGTTCTTGAAGAATTGGGTGTAGAAGTGCGCATCAACACGCGACTCATGCGCATCGTGACGAACGCCGATGGGAGCGTAGCCGGTGTCGAAGTGGACGAGGACGGCAAAACGGTGCGCATAGGTGCGCGGGCCGTTATGGTGGCGACTGGCGGATACGCGCACAATCCTGAATTGGCCGCACGTCTTGACCCTGAGAAAGCGGGAACGTTCGGCATTGGCAACATCGCATGCGAGGGCGACGGTCTGATCGCCGCGTCGAACGTTGGTGCGGGGTTATCTCACACCAATGATATGATGTGCGTGCTGAAAGACTATACGATCATGAGCGAGCATGATGGCACGTCTGCTTCTGCCAACGTCAACGGATTCACCAACCTCGAGAACATGATCTTGGTAGGAGCCGGAGGAAGGCGGTTCTGCAACGAAGGAGGCAAGGGGTATATGAGCCAAGCGCTCAATGAACCCGTTTTCGACCAAATGCACCGTGACGGCAAAGGGTACGTTTGGATGATCTCGGATCAGGCGACCGTTGACGCGACCGAGGGAAAAACCCATCGTGGCGAGGACCTTTCGTATCTTACGGGTTCTGATGTCGTTGAATTCGCGCGAGCGCTTGAGGTGGATGCCGATGCGCTCGGGACTACCATCGACGAATACAACGCTGCGGTTGATGCCGGTGTGGACAGAGAGTTCGGTCGGTTCCCCACTGCCAAGCTCGTTGCGCCCTTCGTTGCGCTTCCTGTGGTGCCATGCGAGATCATCACGTACGGAGGGCTGATGCGAAACGAGAACGCCGAAGTCATTCGTGCCGATGGGACGGCTATTCCCGGCTTGTACACCGGAGGAGAAGCCAGCTGCAACTCCGCCTACATGGGATTCACCTTGTCGAATTGCTTTACGTGGGGGCGCAGAGCCGGTGCGAGTGCTGCTCGATATCTGGGAGTCGCAGGGTCGGAAGCCGTAGAATAAGGCTCGTCTGATACTGGCGGCTTTCGAGGCGCAGCAGCGAAGATCGTCCACGATTGGAGGAGGGGGTCATGAGACCCCCTCCTACTTCGTTTGCTAAGCTCCATGGTGTGGGCGAAGCCGGGTCTCGCGATAGGGGGGGATGAAGCCGGGCCTTGTAGCAGAGGGGCGAGACCGAGTTTGTGCTCGGGGGCGGGCGAATCCGGGTCTCGTGGCGGGTTTTGATGGAAATCCGCGTTTCGTCCCGCCGCGTGTCCCAAGGCGGGCGTTGCCGACCAGGGGATATGCGAAGCTCTTGCCGCATGGGCGATCAAAACGCCGGGGCCAATGACGGTTTTCCGCCAAAACCTGCCAAAAAGCCGGGGGGGGGGTGGCAGTGCGGCTTACTGGCGGTAGCGACGGCGTTGGCGTCAGATGCAGGAGCGCTGCCGCAGACGGCGAGCGTGTCGGCGCACGATAGCATCCATGTCGTACTCTTCGCCGATGTTGGTGACGTCGAAGGTGCTCGTGCAGTCGAGGAGCCATTCGTGCGTTTCGTACAATCGCGAAGCCAAGACGATGGCCTCGAGGTCGGTCAGCGCCGAGGTCGAGCGGTAGCCGGAACCTTGCCGATGCTCGAACCCATGCTCCGAGAGAAAAGCGCCGATCTGCCGATAGGCTTTGCGGCGACCGGGTTCGCCGAACGCTTTGCGCAGCTCGTTTGTGCGCAGGTCGAAGTTGACGGCCTTGTGGTGCCTTATCGAGCGCGCTGGACGGATCATGTCAGGCGGTCTTTCTGCGATTGCGAAGGAAGAACTCCTTCGCGTCCTCGACGCATGCGTCCTCCGGGTAATCGTCGCTGTTGTACCAGAGCCACGTGTCCACGTTGTCGAGGAACCAGTCGTAATCGCTGAGAATGAGCGCAGAACTCATGAATGCGACGAAGCCGTCTTCGTAGTCGTTGGGATAGTAGAAGCCGTTCTCTCCCTTCACCAATTTTCCTTCGTCCACAAGGATCTCGTCGATGAGGGCTTGCATTTTGTCGAGGTCGTGCATTCCCTCGCGGAGCACCTTCTCTTCGTCGAGCACGATCTGCATCTTCTTCATGGCTGCCTCCCTTGCGTTGCTCGCCTCCAGTATACGGCGGGTCGTCCAGCGGAACAATCCACGGAAGTTCTCCGAATGTTCGCACGGAACCGATGCGGTTCCGACGCGGACCCAGCGCGTTTCCAGCGAGTCGCCAACACTCCTCCGGCGCAATCCTCGCGCGGCCCCAACGCGGCTCTGACATCGATCCGCCAAAATCCCTACGCGCGCCCAGTGAGGATGTCGAAAAGCCCGCCCGTGCGGCAGCGTTCGATCGGCATCCAGCGGACGACTGCGCCGATCCGTTCAACATCGCCGAGGCCATCGCGTCGGCCAACCTTGCTGCGCGTGCTCTGTGACGGCTCCTCCTTCCCTCCTTCCCTTCCTTTCGCAGCGCTGCCTTCCTCGAAGGCGGCGCTGCGGTACAATAGGGATGGAACGCGGCGGCGCAAGGCTGCCGGCCGACGAAAGGAGCGGACATGGCACAGCGGTACACGCGTATTTTCGCAGCGCTCGACGGAGCGTCGACGCAGGAGGCGGTGGCTGAACGCGCGGTGGCGCTGGCGGCCGACGATCACGCGGAGCTTGTGTTCGGGCATGTCATCGATTCGGTTCCCTACGAAGCATCCGGCGTCGATTTCGAGGCGCTGTGCGCGGAGGGCAAGAAGCGCATCGAGGCCGATCTTGCCGACATCCTGGCCGAAGCGCGTGCCAACGCCGACATCCCGTCGGTGGAGCTGATCGTGCGGGCGGGCCGTATCACCGACACGCTCGGACACCAACTCATTGAGCCAGCGCAGCCCGACCTCGTCATCTGCGGCGAGCGCGGCCTGTCAAACATCAAGTACGCCTTCGTGGGCAGCGTGTCCACGTTCCTCATCCGTTCCATGCGCTGCGACGTGCTCGTGGTGAAACAAGATTGACGCGCCTGCTTTCGTACGTGCAGTGCCCGATTGTTCGCGAGTCGTTTCCTGCGGCCTTGCAGATCGAAGCGCGCAGGATCCGATTTGGGTGTTCGGCATCGTCGGATAGCGTGGGAAGATGCGAGGAGGCTTGAGCCCTGTGGGGGAGTTCGGCATCGGCCGCATGGCCGAATTGAACTGCGTGTCTGAGAAAGCGTTGCGGCTCTATCATCAGAAGGGGCTGCTCAATCCCGTTCGCATCGACGAGGCCACGGGGTATCGCTACTACTCCTACGAGCAGTGCTCGACGGTGGACATGATCCAGCAGCTGCAGAGCGTCGGCGCGTCGCTCGACGATATCAAACGCCTTCTTGATGGGCGGGATCCTTCCAAACTCGCCGAGATGTTGGAGGTCCGGCTGGCCTCCATCGACGCCGAGTTGCGGCAGTTGGGCATGGCGCGTCAGAACGCGTTGCAGCTGCTCGAAAGCTATCGGGTGTTCCAAGATCGTCCTTTGTGCAACCAGGTGATACTTGAGCATATTGCAGAGCGGAAGCTTGTGACGTTCGGCATATTCAATCCTCGCTCGCTAAGGCTTGTCGATGACACCGAGTCCTTCCTGCAAGAATGGGAGATCAACTTGCGGCTCACGAAGCGCCACATGCGCGATGCCGGCATGCCCCTGTCTCTGTTTCATCGGGTGGGCTGCCGGATAGCGCGGGCCGATCTGGTTCGACGGGACTTTCGCCTGGATGCGTCGTTCGTGTTTTTGGACGACGAGACTGCCGGGATGGTCGAAGGGGTGGAAACGCTTCCCGCAGGCACGTTCCTCACCTTGTACAAGGCTCGCTACACCGATGAGAATGGGCTCAACGCCGAGATGGTCGGGCTGAGCGAAATGCTCGATTTCGCGGAAGAGCGAGGGTTTGAGGTCGCAGGCGACTACTACGGAGAGATAGTGGCCGAAACGCCGGCCTTTCTATACGAGGGGCGCGAGATGCTGTTCAAATTGCAGATACCGGTCGTGCTGGCTCACTGAGCCCGCCCTCCCCCTCCTGCGAAGGCGAGAGGGGGGGGGCGGGCTCGAAGGTCGGCTCACTGCGATTCGACGGTGACGCAGGCAGGTTGTGGAGTGACCCTCCCGTCGAGGCAGACGGCTCGCACCAGCAAGCGGTATCTGCCCTTCTCGGGCGGTGTGAAGGCAAACGACCAGTTCACATTGCAGTCGGGATCGGTATGCGGCGTGGCGAACGAAGTCCAGGTGCGCCCGTTGTCGCATGAGAACTGCAGGGCGGCGATGGCTGCGCCGAAGTCCTGGGCGTATCCCTCGATCGTCACCGGCTGGCCGGCAGTGCCGCGCACCGTCCCTATCATCGCTCGCTGCTTCCGCTGAGAACCCCCACGTTGGGCAGATTCGCTGATTCTTGCGCGCCGGGCGCCGAGGGCGGGTGCTCTTCGTGCGTGATTTCAATGGACACGATGTCGCGCGCGAACGAGCGTGCGGACGTGGATCCGAGCCACAGTTGGTTGCCGCACCCCACGGCAGACGAGGCGTCCTCTCCGTTGATCGCGGTGACGATGATGCTGTAGCGTTGCGTGACGTAGCTCAGCGGCAAAGACACGCGGAATCCGTCGCGCGACGTGAAGGTGATGGTGTTGGCGTCTTCGTGTGGCTCGGCCTCGTCGAGGAGCGCTGCGAGTCTGAAGCCCGAAACAGCGGCGTTGGCGCTTGCCCGACCGTCGGCTGGGTTGCCGCCGCATGTGCATCCCATGGTTTTCGCGATGGGCGCTTTCTCCTCGAAGTCCTCGACGGAGGCAGCGAACTCGTGCTCCACGTCGCCTCGGACGGCGATGACGGAGATAGCCGAGGTGTCGCGTTCGGCCCGATTCGCGCCGTCCGCGGCAATGCCGACGGCTGGGTCGGCACAGAGAAACGCCGAAGGGCGGTAGAGGATCTTTGAGAGCTCAGCATTGCTTGCCAGAGCGTCCTGATTCCACTCGAACGATCCCTGCACGTTGCTGATGGCGCGTTCGTTTGAAGCGCGCGCGGCGTCTTGCATCGCGACGCCGACCGGTAAGCTCGCCTCCGGTGCTTCGAGAAGGGCGGCGCTTGCCGGATTGGCTGCGGCGTTGGCGAACGGTCCGGCAGCTGCGATCAGCGAACCGCCGGCCGCAAGGGCGATCAGGCTCTTTCTTGTGCTCATGGTGCGGCCTCCTTTAGTGCGACTTTGCATTGAACAGCACTTCGATCGGCTCTTCGGTGACACGCCCGTCTTCGGTGACTGAGCGAATGGAAAGCACATAGGCCGAATCGGTTTCCGGGGTGTAAGAGAAATGCCAGATGACCCACTGATCTTTCGTGGCGTCGGGCGTGTCGAAACGTGTCCAGGTCGCCCCTCCGTCCATCGAGAATTCCATCGCTATGATGTTCTCGTCCCACGCAGTGGCGTAGCCGGTGAATTCAAACGGCGCTCCCGTCTCCACGATCTGGCCTTCTTCAAAATCGAACAGGCCGACGTTGGGTTTGTTCTGATACCCGTTTTCGTCGGTGAAGGGCCAGCCGGTGGGCGTGTAGGTGTTGCCGTCGCCGGATTCTTTCGGCCAGCCGTTCCACTCGTGGAGCGATGCGGCCTCTTCCTGCGTGTTCACGACGATGTCCGACACCTCTTTGACGCTTGCGGGCGCTCCCGATCCGGGAACAATGAGCTGCATGGGGTAGCCGTGCTTCCACGACAACTTCTCTCCATCGATCTCGTAGGCGAGGTAAGCTTCCGTGAAGTTGGACATCTGCACGGATTCGGTGAAGCCGTCGGGCGCCATGGTGGTGAACGCGCCTGCATCGGGGCTGATGCCGGCCTCTTCGAACAACGCGCTCAGGGGGATGGCCGTGTACAGGCAGTTTCCGAGCAGCGGGCCGCCTGTGGGGTTCAGTGTGCAGTGCAGCGTGAAGGGGACTTCGACGCTTTCGAACGTCTCGATGAGCTGGGGCAGGGTGTAGGTGATCTCGTGATCGACCGCTCCGCTGATCGTGATGGTCCAGTTGTCGAACATCTCCTGATCGAGCGGCTTGTCGTCGGTCGTGTTCTCGGTGCGCAGGTAGTCGAGGTCGAAATAGTTCCATCCGAAGTCGAAAAGGTCTGACGCTGGTATGAGCTTGTCCTGGTCGTAAGAGAATTCTCCCGTCACATTGGCGATGGGCGTGATGCCGCGCAGCTGGTCGTGCTTGGCTTCATCCCACAGCTGCATGCCGTCTCCGCTGCCGGTGCCCACGTGGCAGTTCCAGCATTCGGCCTTTTCCGAGGTGTTGTGAATGCCGTGGATGAGCGATCCGAACGATTCTTGATTCGTAAGGTAGCCGTAGCCGTAGGTGTGGCAGTCCTTGCACATTTGCACGGTCGTTTGAATTCCGAAGGGGTTGCGCAAATCGACATGGGGGTACGTCATGGCGGCGAGCGTTTCTGCCAAGTCGTCGTGGCAGGCGTTGCATCCTTTCTCGTCCGCTTTCAAATAATAGGTGTTGTAGGGCACGTTGTTCTCGGGCAGATGATAGGTGTACGAGCTGTCCAAGGCGGTCGTAACCTCTCCTTCGGTGGGCGTGCGTTGGACGAGCGTTCCGTCTTCGCGCTCTTTGACGATGGGGTTGTACGGGTCGGACTCGATGATGCTGACGGTTGACGCCGCCGCCGATAGTCCGGCCGTCGTTTCTCCTTCGTCGGTCTGACCGGGAGATGCTTGCTGCGGCGCGCAGCTCACGCAGACGGTGAGCAGGGTCACTCCCGCAATCGATCCCAGTGCGATGCGCGACTTGGCAAAGCCCATGGTTCCTCCTATCTTCGTTTTTGGTCCCGTCCTGACGACCCGGCGACTTTGCCGCTGCACGGCGTCCCCGTGCCGGTTCGTCTTTGCGAGCGTACTGCTTGACCCAAGGTGAGACTCAAGACTTCTCGTCCCGGAGACGGAGGTTTGTTTTTCGCGATGCGGGGCATTCGGGAGAGGAAACGCCCCTCTTTTTCGGCCGAATCCCGTCGAAGTCGAAGGCTGATGTCCTCAAATGGGTATAAAGATCTGTCCCAGGGGAAGACTTTTTGGAGGGGGAGGGAGCTTTGCGCAAAACGTGCTGCGGGTCGACTCGCTTCGACGGGGCGAGATGAATGCGAAACTCGTTCCGGTTTCTCGCCACTCCCATGAAAGGGCTCGTTTCGCCGTCTGCTTTCTAGGATGCATGGCGTGCTGTCGTCTCCGTTGCTTTTCGGGTTGTCTTCCGCGGGTGACCCTTCCTCTCTTCGAGTTGCGTTTCGCCCCGAAACCTCTGCCGCTTCGGCCCGTTTGTGCTACCCTGATGCAACGACACAACCGCTGGCGACGAGGAGTGATGCTGCATGGTGAACGAGAGGATGCACGGGCTGGGGGCCGAGCCGAGCGCGATTCGCGAGCTGTTCGCGTACGGGATGGCGCGCAAGGCCGAGATCGGCGACGAGAACGTGTTCGACTTCAGCATCGGCAACCCGAGCGTGCCCGCGCCCGACGCGGTGAAGGACGCCGCGCTCGCGCTGCTCGAGCAGCCGGCGGTGTCGCTGCACGGCTACTCGCCGGCGAGCGGCGTGCCCGAGGTGCGCGCGACCATCGCCGACAGCATCTGCCGCCGCTTCGGCATCGAGGCGTCGCCCGAGAACATCTACATGACCGTGGGCGCGGCGGCATCCATCGCCATCAGCGTGTCGGCGGTGACCGAGCCGGGCGACGAGGTCATCGTCATCAGCCCGTACTTCCCCGAGTACAAGGTGTGGATCGAGACGGCGGGCTGCACCTGCGTCGAGGTGCCCGCGCACGTGCCCGACTTCCAGCCAGACATCGACGCCTTGGCCGCGGCCATCGGGCCGAAGACGAGCGCCGTCATCATCAACACGCCCAACAACCCGGTGGGAGCGGTATACTCGCGCGCGAGCCTGGAGGCGTTGGCCGACCTGCTGAGCACGAAGGAGGCCGAGCTTGGACGCGAGCTGTACCTGATCAGCGACGAGCCGTACCGCGAGATCGTGTACGACGGCATCGAGGTGCCCTACGTGCCGAACGTGTACGCGCGCACGCTCGTGTGCTACTCGTATTCCAAGTCGCTCTCGCTGCCGGGCGAGCGCATCGGGTACATCTACGTATCCGACCGCATGGACAATGCCGCGCAGGTGGTGGCCGCCGTGGCCGGCGCGGGCCGCGCGCTCGGCTACATCTGCGCGCCGGTGCTGTTCCAGCGCGTGATCGCCGCGTGCGTGGACGAGCCGAGCGACGTGGCGTCCTATGCGGCGAATCGCGCGTTGCTCACCGAGGGCTTGGCGGCGCTCGGCTACGAGTTCGTGGAGCCGCAGGGCGCGTTCTACCTGTGGGTGCGCGCGCTCGAGGATGACGCGCAGACGTTCAGCGACCGCGCAAAGGCGCACGAGCTCTTGCTGGTCCCATCCGACAGCTTCGGCGTGGGCGGCTGGGTGCGCGTAAGCTACTGCATCGCGCGCGACACCATCGAGCGCTCGATGCCCGCGTTCAAAGCGCTCATGGAGGAGTACCGCGGGTAGTCGGGGCCCTTACAGATACGAGAGCGGAAGCGCCCACACCCCTCCGGGGAGGGGAAGCGGCGCTTTCGTTTGGCAGACAACCGCGCCGGGTTGGCGCTCGTATCCCTTGAACGTTTCGAGAAGGGGGAATGCCTTCGCATCGGCAGGGGGCGCCACCTCGGCTTTCTTTATCTCGACGGGGTACAGCCGCATGCCCTGCTCGATGACGAGGTCTATCTCGTGACCTCCGGAATCGCGGTAATAGTACAGCGTCGGCATGATGCCGCTTGCGTTGAGGAAGCTCTTCGCCACCTCTGCAATAACGTAGCCCTCGAAGAAGGCTCCGGCTTGCTGGCTGTTCTCAATCTCGCGAGGTGACGCGTATCCGCACAGGCGTGCGGCGAGCCCGGAGTTGAGAAAGTAGAGTTTAGGGGTCTTGACGAGCCGTTTCGTTGCGCTCGCGGTGAACGGCTTCAGAAGGTGCACGATGTTCGATGCCTCGAGGACGGAAAGCCACCGATCAATGGTTTGGAAGCTGGCGTCCGTCTTGTTGGCAAGGTCGGATTTGTTGAGCATTTGTCCATGAGACTGTGCGAGGATGCCCATGAAGCGATTGAACTTCGCCAGGTCGCCTACGTGGGCCAAATCGCGCACATCGCGTCTCACGTACGTTTCGATGTACGAATCGTAGTAGCGCGTGATGCTCATGGAATGATCGACGGCGAGCTCGGGGAGATCTCCGCGAAAGATGTCCTCCCAAACATCGGATTCCCCGCTTGCAATCGGGTTACGCCGCTCAACGTAGTCGCCCGTGGGCACAAAGGGCTCCTTGAATGGGTCGCGACGCAGCTCTCTTGAGGAAAGGCCGAGCATTTCCACGATGCCGGCCCGTCCGGCAAGGGATTCGTCGACCCCTTGCATCATTTGGAAACGCTGCGATCCCGTCAGGAAAAGGCGGCCTTTCGTGCGGGGCTGGGCATCTGCCTCCAACTTCACGTAGCGGAACAGACTGGGAGCGTATTGCACTTCGTCGATGATCGCCGGCTTGCTCAACGAACGCAAGAAACGCTCCGGCTCCTGTTCTGCCGAATCGAGCGCGTCAAGCCGGTCGAGGGTCGTGTACGAAGCGTCGGGAAGAAGCTCGCGGAGGAGCGTGGTCTTGCCCACTTGGCGGGGACCCGTCACCAGGGTGACGGGGAAGGTGCGAGCAGTCTCTTCGACCACGTTCGATAGGTGTCGAGGAATATAGTTCAATGCTCGCTCCCTTCGTCGTGCAATTTCACAAGTTGACTTTATGATTTGCATGAAGTGTAGATGCGAATTTGCATAAAGTCAAACACGCGAACTGTTAGCTGGCGGTTTGCTGCCGGGTGGAATGTTGGATGTTGAGGTATCTACAACAGCGCGAGCAGTTCGTCCACGGCTTCCGGCCGGGTGGCCCAGCTGGTGGCGAAGCGCACGACGGTGCGGCCGTCGGGCGTGCGCTCCCAGAAGCCGAACGACGCGTGGCGGGCGAGACGTTCGCGGGCGGCATCGTCCAGCACGACGAACTGCTGGTTCGTGGGCGAGGCGAGGTGCAGCTCGTAGCCCTTCGCGCGGAAGCCGTCGGCCAGGCGCTGCGCCAGCTCCACCGCGTGCCGTCCGGCGTTCTCGTAGCGCAGGGCCAGGGTGCCGTCCGGCCCTTCCTCCTGCTCGAACAGCACGTCGAACTGCAGCCCGAGGAAGCGTCCCTTCGCCAGCAGCGCCCCGCGCTTCTTCATGAGCGTGAAGAAGTGGTCGTCCAGCCCCGGCCTCGTGAACACCACGGCCTCGCCGCACAGCGCGCCCACCTTCGTGCCGCCGATGTAGAACGCGTCGCACAGGCGCGCGATGTCGGGCAGCGTGACGTCGGCGCCTGCGGCGGCCAGGCCGTAGCCGAGGCGCGCGCCATCCATGAACAGGCGCATGCCGAAGTCGCGGCACACCTGCGCGAGCCCTTCCAGTTCTGCCAGCGAGTACACGGTGCCGTACTCGGTGGGATGCGAGATGTACACCGCGCCCGGTGCCACGATGTGCTCGCGGTTCTCGTCGGCCCAGTACGCCTCGCACAACGCGCGCACCTCGGCGGCGTCCAACTTGCCGTCGTGCTGCGGCAGCGGCAGCGTCTTGCGCCCGCACGCCTCCACGGCGCCGGCCTCATGGGCGGTGATGTGTCCGGTCGTGGCGCACACGATGCCTTCCCAAGGGCGCAGGATCTGGTCGGCCACGGTGGCGTTCGCCTGCGTGCCGCCCACGAGAAAGTACACGGCCGCGTCGGGCGCTTCGCACGCCTCGCGGATGCGCGCACGGGCGCGCTCGCACACCTCGTCGGTGCCGTAGCCGCTCGTCTGGTCGAGGTTCGTGGCAACGAGGCGCTCGATGATGGCCGGGTGGGCGCCTTCCAGATAGTCGCTGTCGAAGTGGAGCATGGGAGCGGGTCCTTTCGTGAGGTCGGGTTGCGCTTTGGCGTGCGGTGTCTGCCCTGTCGCATGATACCGCGTTTCACCTCTTCCTGCGCGTTCCTTGTTTGCCTTCGTCCGTTTCTGCTCGTTTCGCTCGTGTTGGTCGCAGACGTTTCGGGTCCGCTTCTGTTGCCGCGCGCATCTGGAGGCACGGTGCGGAATCGAGTTGACGAAGTCCGCTTGCGTCCGTTTGCTGCCGCTTGCAGCCGTGCCGCTGTCTTGCATGTGCGTCGCGCATGCCGGCCGACCGAACGCTTCGCGCTCGCTGCTCTTCGGGTCGCGCGTCACGCAAGCCGCCGCCGCGCTCTGCGCGTCTGCCCCTCCTTGTAGGCCCGCGTGCCGCGTGCTCGGCTAGTGCGTCTGCCGAGCATCGGGGAAGGGCACTGCGTGTATCGGCCGTGTTCGCTGGGCGTTTGAGCGCATCGCGCTTGTGTCGCGTCTCCCGCTGCGCTCTCGCCGCCTACGTGTCGTGCGCCCATCCGCATCGCACCCGCCGCCCGTCTGCTTGCGCACCCATCTGCGCCGCCCTCCGTCCCCGCCGCCTGCGCCGCGGGCTACGCGCCCGCTTCGCTCACGACGCGTATTGCTCGAGGTAGTCGATGATCTCCTGCCGGGAGTGCAGACCCGTTTTCGCGTAGATGCGCTTGATGTGCGCGTGCGCGGTGCCCTGCGTGATGAACAGTTCCTCGGCCACGCGTTTTTGTGTGTGTCCGAGTGCGTACAGCGTGAGCACTTCCACCTCTCGCTCGGATAGCAGGAATTGCTTGCCCATTTCCTCGGCGTTGTGCTGCATGGTCGCTTGCCGCAGTTCGGACATGCTCTCGTTCTCGTCGAGCGCCATCAGCTTCGCCAAAACGCCCGTGCTCGATTGCCGCGCGCCCGCGTGCTCCTGCTCGTCGGAGCTGCGGAGTGCGATGGCCAAAAACTGCACGAACACCACCTGCGTGGACAGCACGAGGAACCCGCCCATGACGGCGTTCATCAGCATGTCATTGGTGGAGATGGGATATGCCTCCATCAGCGCCACGCGCGACACTGCGCGGCATCCCAGCCACACGAGCCAGGCGGCGATAGCGTAGTAGTACGGATCGCGCCAGCCGTAGCTCATGAACGCGATGATGACGTACCAGGTGAACGCCACCATCAGCGCGTTCAGCGTGGTGGTGAACACCGCTCCGATGTCGAGCATGTCGGGAAACGCCGCGTACGCGATGAGCGCCAGGCAGGCGAGAAGCTCCATGACAACGAACGCGCCCACGGTCATGACGTGCTGCTTGCGCATGAGCACGAGCACGATGAGCGTGCCGCTGACGATGACGGTCAGCACGCCGTACATCACGCGCGTGGTCGTTGCGAACGCGATGGCCTCGCCGTTGGGATAGCCGCGCAAAAGCCCGATGACGATGGCAAGGCATCCGATGCCGATGGCCGTGGCCGCAAGCAGCTGCTTGCTTTGGATCACGGTTTTCGCGAAGCTGAAGTAATCGTGCGCGAGCGTGGGCGAGGTGATGCGGTAGGGCTGGGCGCGCTTTCGCGCCCACAGCATGCACGGATACTGCACGAGCACGAGCGCCATGGCCGCCAGGTAGGCGACGGTGTCGGGCAAAAATGCACACAGGCTGATCTCCACCTCGCTGAGGATGAGCGCGGAGAACACGAATACGACCGCCACCGTGGTGCTCGTGCCGCGCGCCCGACGCAGCCAGTAGAAGATGGCGCCCGACGCGACGAGCGTGCAGAGGGCGCTAAGCGCGAACTGCGCTTCGTCGCTGTTTCTTCCGGTCGTTTTGAGCGCCGCCATGGCCAGCAGACAAAGCGCCTCGAGCGCGATGCACGTGCGAGCGAGCAGGTTCGTGGCGCGCTTGCCGACGGTCTTTCCGGTGAACAGCAGGATGAAGAAGAACACCGCCAGCACGGCAAGCGCCACCAGCATGGCGCCGTCTGTAAGCAGACCTTGGTCGGTGCTCGTGTAGCTGCCGTAACTGGCTACGATGAGGCCCGCGCGCGAAAATGCCAGCCCCAGCACGAGCGGCCAGAGCATCGCGTAGCGGGCGAGTGTCCGCACCGCTTCTCCCAGGCGGGGCCGGGCGCTTCCGGTGGCATCCGAGCCGGCATGGGCTGCGGTTTCCGACTGGGCGGCTCCTTGGGCGCGTCCTGCCGGTCTTGTCTTGCCGGCAAAGGTGCCGCCGGTTTGAGCGGCCTCTTGAGATGTTCGCGGCGTCAAAACTCGCCCCCCCCCCCTCCTTTTGTGCGCATTGTCAAGCCAACGATAAACGCCATTGCGGACTATTGTAGTCAATTTTCCAGGCGAATGACACGTGCTTGGCACATTATCTTCGGGAAGGGGCGTTTGGATGCCGGTTGACTGAGTCGGACTTCCTTTCGGATGCTTCGTGCAGGGGAAATCCTCCTTTTATCCTCAAAGAGGGGATGAGGAACGCGTCCGTTTGGGCACTATGGGGTTGTGCGAGAGGAGCGGTCGGCCCGCGACATGCGAAGCGCCGGAAACGCTGGGAGTGCCGAGGGCGACGGAGCGCGGCGGTGCCAGAAGAGCCAAGGGCGCGGCAGCGCCGGAAAGGCTGAGAGCGTTGGACATCGAGCGTCGGGTGCCGGGTGCCGGATGCCGGACGCCAGACGGCGCTGAGCGCGCGTCTACGGCACGCGACGCGTGAACATGCGGGTGCGCGAAGCGCTGGGTCCGACCGTCGAGCGATAAGGAGCAAGTGCATGGGAGAGTCGAGAAACGTCTACGTCGAGCCGGATGAGCGCGCGGTCATCCGCACGGCCGACGTGTACCAAACCGAGGTGGAAGCCGGCACGGCGGGGTATTCCGACACGCTGCTGTCGGTGGTGGCCAATTTCAAGAACAGCGGCGCGCCCGAAGGGTTCAACGCCCAGTGCATGGTGGGGAAGTCGAAGCGCGGCGAGGTCGCGTTGCGCCTGTTCGCCGTCATCGACCCCGAGACGGAGACGTTCGTGCGCGCGGGCTTCAAGACGCGCGGTTGTCTGGCCATGACGGCGTGTGCGAGCGTTGTGTGCTCGATGATCGAGGGCAGGACGTTCGCCGAAGCCCTGGCCATCACGCCCGACGACGTGAAGGCGGCTCTTGACGGCGTGCCGTGGGACAAGCTTCACACCACATACTTCGCCGCCGAGGGGGTGCGGGCGCTCATCGGGGACTTCATCATCAACCGCGGTGGCGCGATCGCCGATCTCGATGCCGTGGTGCCGTGCGACGAGCTGTCCCTTTCCTGCGCCATGTGCGAGCACTGCTCGCTGCGCGACGCGCGCATCGAGCTGCAGTTCGGCCCGGCGGCCGACGAGGAGGCGTAGAGCATGGGGAGAGAGGCGGCGATGGGCGGCACGGGCAGCGACGGGCTGGGGTTCGACGGCGCGAGCGACGAAGAATGCGCGCCAAGGATAGTGGGGGTGACGGAGGTGTCAGACGAGGGTTCGTGCGCGACGGCGCGCGCGTCTTCGCTTGCGTCCGACGCGCTGGATGCGGACGAGGTTCGGGCGGGTGTTGGCGACGGCGCGTTTGCCGAGGCTGGTGAGGGTGTCGGAACTGACGGGGTTGCCGAAGTTGACGAGTATGCCTTGTCCGCTGCGGATGATGATGCCGAGGCGCGTGCCCGCGCGCTTGCCGAGCACAACGCCCTCGCGCGCGTGTTCGACGACGTGCGCGCTCAGTCTGCCAGCAGCCGGCTCGTCACACCCGCTCGCTGGGCCGAGATCGGCCTGGTTCCCGCGCATCTCACGTCCGACGAGTTCGAAATGTTCGTCTACGAGTACCTCGAGGATGAGCAGAATGCGCGCACCGAGGCTGCCGTCGCTGCTGCCGAGCTCGAGCTTGCGCCCGTGTTCCGCACGGCCACGCGCGCCGTGGGTATCCCCGCGTTTTTGCGCTCTGCGGATGAGGAACCCGAGGGAGTGGAGGGGGAGGAGGCGGGAGAGCCAACGCGCGCGTCGCAGGACGAGGAGATGCGCGAGGCCGGGGACGGCGAGCCGGTCGGCAGGGGCGATGCCGGTGCGATTGGTGGTGGCACCGAAGGCGATGCGGCTGGTGCCAAAAGCTCCGGCGACCCTGACGGCGCGAGTAGTTCTGACGGCTCCGGCGGTGCTGGCAGTCCCGACGGCCTTGGCAGATCTAGCAGTCTCGATGGCGCTGTCGGATCCGGTGGCTTTGGCGGCTCTGGCAGCGTCGGCGATTCCGACGACCCTTTCGCCGGCCTGAACATCCCTGCAGGGTATCGCCTGGAGGAGATCGAAGGCGAGTACGTACTGGTGGAGACTGGCGAGGGCGAGGACGCTGTGGAGTTGGCCATCGATTGCGAGCACATCGCCACGCTCGTGGGCGCGCACAGC
>HHCFC01400__coassemble_1419_pt1 | contig 25682 bp, 13 predicted proteins | sample HHCFC01400__metabat2_high_PE_041 | metagenome-assembled genome bin HHCFC01400
ACAACCGTCGCGGCCTCAGAGTTAGCGCCTACTTACATCGGGATATTGTAACCAGAAGTTAATTATTCTTTGACGAGTGCCCTTTGTTACCCTAAGGTAATTCACACGATCTTCATATAGCGTGACGTCGGGACGGGGACACCATCACACTCCGATGCCGCGCTCGATCCAACTCCCGATGCCGCACCCGATGCCGCACCCGGCGCTGCGCCCATCCCGACCTTTGGGCGTGACATCGGGACGGGGATACTGTCACATAGCGTGACATCGGGTGGGGATACCGCCACACTCCGATGTCACGCTCGATCCGGCTCCCGATGCCGCGCCCGGCACTGCGCCCTCCCCCTCCCCGCCGTCGCGCTCCGACGTCGCGCCAAACCCCCGTCCCCGACGCCGCGCGCGTCCCCAAGCGCGCAAGCGCTCGGCGCGCGACGTGCCGCGGCCCGCCCGTCCCAACGCCGCGCGCGCCCCGAAGCGCGCCGATGCCGCGAAACCTCTCGTTTTTGGCCACGGAACCGCGTTCTGGCGCGAAAACCGTCGGCGCGTTCGCGACGATCCGTCGGCGACCTGGGGTTTCTTTGGCTAAAGCCTCCACAAGCGTCGAAATCGGAGGGAAAACGCTCCCCGCGCGTACCAGAACGCGGTTTCGTGGCCATAAATCTCCCCTCCTCCTGCATGGAAGATCCAAACGGAAGGAACCTGCCAGCGGCGTGAGGCTTAGCGCAATATCCCCGAACCTCATATTTCATGGCGACGGCCTCTTGGCACCGGGCATGCAGAGTGGAAAGCTTCGCCTCTGTTCCTCAAGGGGAGCGGGAGGTCTGCGTGGTATCATGGCCCCGGTGCTTCGCCGCCCCCGGGCAGCCCTGGAAGGGGGTGCCGCCTATGGACGCGCAGACGGTCATCGCGCTTTGCGCCGTGTTCTCTGTCGTTCTCGGGATGATCGGCCTGTCCCGCCGCAAGTAGCGGGGCGCGGCCCCGGATTCAAGGGGATGATGCGAACGGTATCCGAGCAAAAAGTAACCCCGCTAGCCCTCCAAAGCACGCGGGGTTAACCTAGCAAACGATGCTGCCCGGTTCGGCGGGGCACCGCTTGATCCGTATGATACCACACCCATTGTGGCATTGGCGTGACATTGGGTGCGCAGCGGGAAGGGGCGCCGCGTCAGCAACTTGAAATCTCTAGCGCAGGGAAGACCTCAACCGCCCCATCCCCTCACAACTTCTCCGCGCTCCTACCCCGCGTCCTGCGCCGGGCCCTAATACGCGTCTCCCTCCTTGCGCAGATAGTCTGCCAAGTACGGCACGGCGAAGGCAACCGACCCGCGCGAAGAAGCCTCCACGACGCCGGCGTCCATAAGGCGCTTGCGGTATTTCTGGGCGTAATCGGGCGTTACGTCCATACGCGCCGCTATATCGCGCATCCTGCTCACTTCTTCATCGCATGCCATAGCCATGAGAAATTCAACGTCTTTGCCGGAGAGCGCCGCGAGCGTGGTCTTGCATACGTCGTTCTCGAAATCAGCTTGGGCGGCCCGGATGGCGCCCGCGACAACATCGGCGTCGACGAAGCCGTCGTCGGGCGTGCGCGTGGCAATGTTATGGCCGATGAGCTGCAGCAAATACGGCGACCCCTGCGTTGCCCGCGCAGCGCGAATGCGCAGGTCGTCCGATATGCGCAGCCCCGATTCTTCAAACGCGCGCAAGAAGAACGAATCGATGTCGCCAAGCGCGAGCGATCCAAGCTCCACCTTCCGGGCGCGGTTCAAAAATGTCAGCACGCGATCGTTGAGCGTGGCCGAAACCGCCCCCGGCAGCCCCGCCATGACAAGTGCAACGTTCAAGCCTTCACCCACAAGCTCCTGATAGGCTATGACCAGCTGGCGCACTTCAGGCGAATTCGCCTGCAATTCGTCAACAAGAATGAGGATGCCGCGATTTTGCCGAGTCAACTCGCGCGCAAGGTTCGTCAGCTGCAAGGAGAAACTACGCTGCTCGTTTTCGCCTTGGGCAAACTGCAAACCCGCCGAAAACCCCAACGCCCCAATACTTCCACCCGCTATGCGACGCTTGCGCTTCTTCAAACGGCTTTGGGCATTGTCGCGTATTTTCTCGATGATGCGCTCCAGCATGTATTCCGAAGCCACGGTGGGTGAAGCCACGACGAAGCCCGCTTCGGCGGCGCGGTCGGCAAGCTCCCAAAGCAACACCGTTTTGCCGCTGCCACGCTGCCCCAGCATAACGATCGCGCGATCCCTGCTTCCGGGCGCGCTGTCAAGCCCGGCCATGAAAGCGGCGAGCACCGCTTCGCGGCCGATGAGGCGCGAAGGTCTGTTTCCAAACGAAGGAGAGAAGATGGAGTCAGCGCGCATGGGGCATCCATTCTGTTTAAACGGAGATTGTCGACGAGCGTTTCATGGTAATTTGTCGCTTTCCTTTTTTTCCTATTCTTTCCTATTTTTTCCTATTCGTCAACGGTGCAGACAGCATCGTCACGCTCCACGCTCCTATACTGCGCCTGACGCTGCCATGACGCGCGCGACGACGCCATGCCGTGCCCGACGCTGCGCCCTTCCGCGCCCTCGCGGGAGGGGAGCGACCGCAGAACGCGCGAACGGATGCCCCGCATGCGATGCGGCAAACCCCCGTCCCAACGCCAGCAATTCCCTGCCCCGCCGTCGCGCTCCGACGCCGCGCTCCGACGTCGCGCCAAACCCCCGTCCCCGACGCCGCGCGCGTCCCGAAGCGCGCAAGTGCTCGGCGCGCGACGTGCCGCGGCCCGCCCATCCCAACGTCGCGCGCACCCCGAAGCGCGCCGATGCCGCGAAACCTCTCGTTTTTGGCCACGAAACCGCGTTCTGGCACGAAAACCGTGGGCGCGTTCGCGACGATCCGTCGGCGACCTGGGGTTTCTTTGGCTAAAGCCTCCACAAGCGTCGAAATCGGAGGGAAAACGCTCCCCGCGCGTGCCAGAACACGGTTTCGTGGCCAAAAATCGCCCCTCCTCCTGCATGGAGCAACGCAAAAGCCGCCGACGGCAACGCCTCCGGGAATCGAGGCCTCCGCAAGAGGGGAAAAGGGGCAAGGGAGGCGGCGCCGAGCACCATCGCATCGCGACAGAAGAATGCGCCAGCGACGCCACATCCCAACAAGAGCGCGCATCCGCGCCATCACGATGCGCGCACCAGATAACGCCCCTCGCGCAGAGCCCCTCGCGCCTTCACCTTCACCTTCGCCTTCGCAAGAGAGAGCAAAGTGAAGCGGGACAAAGAGAAAGACGAAAAGGCGAACGAATGGATGCCTCACGCGAAACATCCGTCGCGGCAAGCCTCCGGCACGCCGCCGACGCGGCGAGCAGCGGCTAGGGTGGTCATGCGCGCCCGTCCGGCGGCGCGGAAGAAAGACGCCACAAGGCGCAACAACGAACAGGCCCGCAGCGTGCGCTGCGGGCCTGCCGTCGCGCTCGGGACGAAACGCCCTTCCACCCCGACGCCTCCCAACGCCGCGCGAGGCGGGAGGGACGGCCCCTCCCGCCTCCGGAGGCGTTAGCCGTTCTGCGAACGGCGACGCGCCCACGCGACCGCGGCCGCAGCCCCAGCCGCGACCCCCGCTGCGCCGAGCGCGGCAACCGGGGCGGCATCGCCGGTCTTGGCGAGCGCGGCATCGCCGGACGTGCCCGCGCCGTCATCGGCCTTGAAGCCATCGTCCGCGCCGTCGCCCTCCTGGCCAGCGGGCTTCTCGGGATCGGCCGGATCGGTCGGATAAGCCGGGTCGTCCGCGCTCGCGCTGAACGCCTCCACTGCCGCGTTCAGCGCGTCCAGCGCCGCGTTTACCTCGTCCTGCGTGGTCGCGCTTGCAAGCGCCGCCCTCGCAGCGTCGATGGCGTCCTGCAGCGCCTTCCATGCCGCATCGGACTTGCCGTCTTGGGTCATGCTCGCAGCCTCGTCGATGGCCGTCTGCAAGTCGCTCGTATCGACGTCTCCCGGTTCGGGCGCGATAGGCACCTCAGGGCTTTCCTCGAAAGCTGCGAAGGCGGCATTGAGGGCGTCCACGGCCGCATCGACCGCGCCCTGGCTCTCGGGCGCGGCAAGCACGGCCTCAGCCTCGTCAATGGCGTTCTGGAACGTCGCCCATGCCTCGTCGGTCTTCTTGCCCTGCTCCACCTTATTCATGGCCTCGATGAGCGACGCGAGCTCGGCGGTGTCGATCTCGACGGGAACCTCGACGTCGGGGCTGTTCTTGAAAGCCTCCACAGCGGAGTTGAGCGCTTCGACGGCGGCATTCACGGCTTCCTGGCTCTCGGCAGTTTCAAGCGCGGTCTGGGCCATGCCAATGGCGGCCTTCAGCGCGGCGAAGGCCTCATCGGTCTTTTTGCCCTGCTCGATGACGCTCGCCTTGGCGATGGCATCCGCAAGCGCCTCGGTGTCCACCTCAACAACAGGCGGCTCGGGGTCGGGCACAGGCTCGCCGGGAGCAAGCGTTTCTGTGTCGATGGTCATGGCATACGTGATGTCCATGTCCATTTTGCCGCCAACGTGCAGACCCACCTCGATGGGCTCGTCGATGGACGGCACGTTGATGGTGTAGGTCTGGTTTTCAGCCTGCTTGATGGCCTGGCCGTTGTAGGTCATGTCGCCGATGGCGTCGTTGTATTCGCCGCCGAAGTACACAACCACGTCGTAGGTGCCGTTTTCGTTGTAGGTCACCTTAACGCTGTTGCCGAAATACTTGCCCACCATCTGGTTGATGATAACGTCGCCGCCAACGTAATCGCCCGTGCCCGCGAGCGACACGGTGGCATCGTACACCTGCCCGGCTTCCATGCCGTGCGCCTCGCCCGGTTCGGGCTCGGGGTCGGCTGCCTTTTCGAGCGTGTCCCAATCGATGGCGATAAGCGCATCCACATCGCCGGCCATCGGCGCGCCGTTTATGTACATGTTAAGCACGGAATAGCCGCTCTCGATTTCCTGTTCGGAAAGCGTATAGCGGATGGTGGAAGGCTGCTCGGCGGTTCCGTCCACAACATCCACGAACAGCGGGGCACCTTCGCCCGTGACCTTGTTGTAATCGACCTCATCGACCTTGTAGCTGGGGTAATGCTTCACCTGGTACGCATAGCCCGTGATGGTGTCGGTGTACTTGACGGGCTTGAGATCGAACATGAGTGAATACACGCCGTCCTCCACCGCGATGGTGGCCGGATTGCCCAACGCGTCGTTCATCATGGAATCTTGCAGAATGTAATCGCAGTTTTTCGCGGCGATGGTGGCGGTGTAAGTGCCGTCCTCAAGCGCCGTGTGATCGAGTGCGGGCGCAGTGGGCAGCGTGGACGTGTCCAGCGTGATTTCGGCAGCGGTGTTCCATCCGAGGCCGAAGTTGAACTCGAACTTGATGGTGTCCGAGGTCAGGCTTTCCACCGGGAAAGTGATGGTCTTAGTGGCATCGTCCTGCGCGTATTCGCCCGCATAGGCACCGTCCTTGAAGATGAACTTCACGGGACTCGCGTTAGCCTGCGACTTCTTCACCGTGATTTCGTATTTCTCGCCATCCCACACCACGGTGGCCGGAGCGGTGACGTCCATGTAAGATTGCAGGTTGGCATTGTAGGTGGCCTTGACCTCATACTCCTTGCCGATTTCCATTGCGTAGCCATCCGGCGTCTTCTCTTGCGCCTTGGCCTCGACGGCGGCAGGAGCGGCCTCAGCCCCCTCCTGGGCGAGAGCTACAGACGGGCACATGCCGCCGACCAGCGTCACCGCGAGCATCGCCGCCGCTCCGCGCTTGGCGAAGGCGAACTTCTGGCGATTGGTTGCCATAGGGTTTCCTCTCTTTCGATCCCTCGTGCGAGGGCATGGGGTTTTCACGTGGTTCGGGGCGCACACCCCGAAGGCGCCCCGGCGGGCAGATGCCGCCGGGGCTTTCAGTCAAACGGCTTAGCCGTTAGGCGTTCCTGCGACGCAGGAACGCGGCCACAGCAGCGATGAGCGCCGAGAGCGCGCCAGCCGCGCCGACGGCAGCCACGGGGGCCACATCGCCGGTCTTGGACATGACATTCTGACCGCCGGCAGCGTTGTTGCCGTTGTCTGCAGCATTGCCATTGCCGCCGGTGGCACCGTTGCCCTTGCCGTCATTGTCGGAGCCGCCGGTGGTGTCGCCGGGCTCATCCGTGCCGTCATCCGGATTGTCCGTATCGGTCGGGTCGGTGGGCTCGTCGGGATCAACCGGCTCGTCCGGGTCGGGGGTGGGCTCAGGCTCCGGCTCGGGATCGGGATCCGGGCCGGGGTCGGGCGTGCTGGCCTCGGTCACCGTGACGGTGGCTTCGCCGCTCGCGACGCTGGCCGCGTTCTCGGCGGTGCCCACCGTGTTGGTAATCACCACGTAGTAGGTGTGCTCGCCCACTTCGCTCGTATCGGGCGTGTACACGGAGGTGGTGGCACCTTCGATGGCCACGCCGTCTTTGTACCACTGGTAGGTGAGCGTGCCGCCGTCCTCCGTGGAGGCGTCCACGGAAAGCGTGACCGTGCTGCCCTGCTCCACCACGGTGGAAACAAGGCTGGACGAAATGACCGGGGCGGTTGCCGCCGCGTACACCGTCACCGTGGCAGTGCTGGTGGTGGCGGTAGCGGAAGCACCGTCTTTGGTGGCCGTGACCACACAGTGGTAAGTATGCTCGCCGAGCTCGACGGGCGTGAAGGACACATCAGTGGCACCTTCGATGGCAACGTCGTCCATGTACCACTGGTAGGTCAGTGCGGCACCGTCGCTGGCCTGTGCGCCAACGGTAAGCGTCTCGCCGCCGTCGATGGACGTGATGGCCTCGGTGGGCAAATCGCCCGTGATGACGGGAACTTCCACGGAGCCCAACGTGGTGCCGGCGGTCAGCCACGTGGCATCGCGCACCTCGACGCGCAGCACGGAGCCGTCCGCGGGCACAGTCCACGCGCAGGCGTTCGTGGCACTCCAATCCTGCAGCACGGCTTCGGAGCCATCGACGTTGGTTTGGATGAAGCGGAACGACTTCTCGCCTTCCACGCCGCCCACGACTTCGGCCGTCACGGTGGCGGTGGCACCAGGCGTGGTGGCAACGTCGCTGGTCAGCTCAACGCCAAGTTCGGTGTAATCCTTGAGATAGCTGTCAGCGATGCCGATGGACGCAAGCGCCTGCTTCGCCGTTTCGTAGCCCGTAGTGCCGGGAATGGCATACACCGTGATGTCGCTGGGGCTGGACACGCGCGGAAGGCTCAGGCTGGACACATCGGCGCCCACAACCAGAATCTTGGGCGCGGTCCAGCTGGACAGGCCAACCGTGGTCATGCCGGAGCCGATGTAAACCGTCTCGGCGGCATTGCCGATGTTCAGGCCGTCGCTGAACGTGCCGTTGTTGCCGCCGCGAATGACCAGGTGCTTCGGAGCGCCCATCATGAACGCGCCGTCGATCGTCTCGATGCGGTTGCCGAAGTCGATCACTTCCACATTGCCCGCCGGGAAGGCGTTACTGTAAACGAACACCGGGCCCTCGCCCTCGAACACGACTTCCTTCAGGGCGTTGCAGCCGTTGAACGCGCCGGTGTAAAGGCCCTTGATGCTTTCGGGCAGCACCACGCGCTCAAGGTTGGCCAGGTTGCGAACGGCCTGGTTATCGATGTATTCGGTGCCATCGGCAATTTCAAGTTCGGTGGCCTCGATGGTAGGCAGCGCAAGAAGCAGGTGCTTGCCGGAATACAGAGGCTTGCCGTAGTAGTCCGTCGCGCCCTCTTCGTAGGTCACGTTGCCGTACAGCACGTTGTCCTGCGCAGAGTACACCGGGTTGTTCTCGGACACCGTGATTTCCGCAAGGTTGTTGCAACCCGTGAAGATGGAGTCGAAGCCGCTTTGCAAGCCCGCGCCGATGTGCACCTTCACGAGCGCGTTGTTGTTGGTGAACGCGCTGTCACCGATGCTGGTAACCGTGTCAGGCAGAATGACCTCGAATAGCGGCACGCCAAGGCCGAACGCCTGGGCGCCGATGGATTCAAGACGGTCGCCGAAGTCGATGTCGGTCAACGCGGCGCACGAATAGAACGAGCTGCCGCCGATGGACTTCGTGCCGCCCAGGTCCACGAAGGTAATCTGCGGGTTGTTGCTGAAGCCGTAGCCGCCAATGGTCTCCATGGTGCTGGGCAGGATGATTTCGCCCTTCAACTGCACGCACCCGGTGAACGCGTTGTCGGAAACGGTGGTCAGACCTTCGGGGAACGAGAGGCTGGAAACCGAACCGCCCTCGAAGGCGGCGAAATCGATGACTTCCGTGCCCGCCGGGATGTCGTAGTGGCCCGCCACGCCGTTCGTGTAGGTGATGAGCGTCTTGCCGTCCTTGCTGAACAGCACGCCATCTTTCACTGAGCAGTTGGCCTCGGGATCGCACGTGAACTCGGTGATGCCCGTGGAATAGCGGAACAGCGCGGCGAATGCGTTGGCCGGGACGTTCTTCCCGATGTGCACCTTTGTCAGGCTGGGCATCTGGCTGAACGCGCCGGAGCCCACGCTGGTTACGCTGTCGGAAATGGTGAGTTCCGAAATGCCCGTGCCCGCGAAGGCGGAAGAGCCCACGTGCTGCACGTGGCTCAAATCCACGTCCGTGATCTTGGTGCCCCAAAAGGCGCTGTCGCCGATGTGGGTGAGCGTTTCGGGGAAGTTGCCGTCGGAAATCCAGGTGCCGGTGAAGGCGCCATTGCCCACGCTTTCAAGCCCGGACGGCCAACCCTTCGCATCCGCACGGCCTTCGACGTTGGTCAGGTTGATCTCGCCGATGCCGGTGTTTCCGAACGCGCCGTCGCCGATGGACGTGACCTGGTCGGACATGGTCACGGTGCTGAAGCGCGAGCAGTAATTCACCGCGTTGGTGGGAATCTCGGTCAGGCCGCCGAAGTCGACTTTCTCGATGTAGGTGGACGCGAAGCAGGCCTCGCCCATCTTCTTGAGCGATTGCGGGAAGGCGATCTCCGTGAAGGTGTCGCTCGTGTCGGCGAACACCTCGCGACCGATTTCCTCCAATTGCGCCGTACCGTCGTCGATGCCCTCGAAGATGACGCTCTTCAGAGCCTGCGCCTGACGGAACGCGTAGTCGCCGATCTTTTTGACGCTCTTGGGGACAACGACCGTCTGAACGGGCGTGGCCTGGAATGCCTCGGCGCCAATCTCCACGACGTTGTTCGGAATGTCCACGTAGGTGCTGTTGCCCTTGTAGTACAGCAGCACGCCTTCGTCGTCGATTTCAAACTCGTCGTAGTTGGCGGGGCGCACCTGCACGTTCGTCTCGGCGAAATGCCGCTTGCCGCTTTCGGTGGTCAGCGTGGCCTTCACGGTCACATCGCCAATGTTGTCGCCCGCGGAAATCACAGCCTTGGCAGCATCGTCCTCGCTGGCGGCCACGGTGGCAATGCTTTCGTCGGAACTGGTCCATTCGATGGTGCAGCCCTCGTATTCGGGCGCGACGATGGCCGCAATCTCAAGCGTCTCGTTGGGAGCCACCGAAACGTTTTCCTGCGACATGATGATGCCTGTGTCGGCAGACACGTTGGCAACCGTCACGGTGGCGGTGGCGGCGATTTCAGGGTTTGAAACGGACGCGGCGGTGATGGTCGCCGCACCCACGCCCACGCCCGTCAGCGTACCGTCCTCGTCCACCTTCACCACGTTCTCGTCGCTGGAAGCCCAGGTGACGGCCTTGTCCGTGGCATCCTCCGGCACAACGGTTGCGGAAATCGAGCCAACCTGACCGGGCGCCAGCGAAACCTCCTCGGCGCTCAGCGTGATGCCCGTGGCATCGACCGGGGTGACAACGGCGCTTGCCGCAGCCGAGCCGTTCTGACCGTAGTCCCATGCGTAGAGCGAAACGGTGTTGGGAATGTCGCCCAACTGGCCGCCCACCTGCGCGTTCACATCGTCCCAAGCCTGCTTGATATCGGCGATCTTCACCTCGAAGTGGTAGGTGCGCATGCCGTCCTCGCCCACCTCAGGGTCGGATTCGGGATTGACGCGCAGGAAGTAACCGCTGCCTGCAGGATCGTTGAACTGAACCGAGCCGAGGAAGCTTTCATCCTTCACATCGAAGGACATGACGCGCTCGTCGCCTTCGCCCGCGTATTCGATGTTGCTGATTTCAGGGGCGGTGGTGTCGTAGTAGAACGATACCGTTTCCTCCTGGGTGTCCTGCGTACCCGCAATGGTGGCCGTGCGCGTGAGGGTGTACGTGCCGTCAGGCAACTGCTTGCCGCTTTGATCCACGCCCTGGAACACGGGCTGAACGTTCATGAAGGCCTCGGCCCAGGTGACGGTGCCTTGGCTCTGGTAGTAGTACGACTTACGCACCGCGTCGGAGCTGTACTCCAGCACCGTTTCGCCCGCGGCGTTCTTGTACGTCCACTTCATGTTGTCGGCGTTGCGCAACATGCCGGTGAGCGGCGTGAGCTGGTTCGGAGACGTGCTGAAGCCCTTGTTGGACACGACCATCTTGTCGCGATCCACCACGGAGTAATCGCCCATCATGAAGCGGTCCATCGCGTCGGTGGAGAGCGTGTTCAGGCCCAGCGCGTAGCCGTTGGCATCGGCTTCCACCGTGCCGTAGATGTGGTAATCGCCGGCGAAGTTGGTGCTGCCCTCTTCATCGGTGGGCTCTTCGGGCACGAGCGAGCCGTCGAACACGGGCACGGCGCCCCAGTCGCCGTAGAAGCCCATGAACGGCACGGACAGGTCAACGCCGCCCTCGTCGCCCTCGACGGCCTTGAACAGGGCGAAGCCATCCACGAACGTGCCGTTGGGGGTGTTCGCGGAAGCCCAGGTTTTGAAGACGTCCTCGCAGGTGATGCTCACAGTGACGCTGGCGGTGCCGTTGGCGGGCACGGTCACGGTGTCGCCGGACAGGCCGCTGTAGGACACGCTGATGCCCTTGCCCGTCCAATTCTCGGAGGACTGCTGCATCAGGCCGTCGGCCACCTTTTCGGAAAGCGCGGCGGTGTCGAGCGTGTAGGAGTGTTCAGTCGCGCCGGTGTTGTGCAGCGTGACGGTGAAACTCCACTGACCGTTCGCGCTATCGCCCAGGTCGGCCTTCGGACGCGAGGCCTCCTCGGCGCCTTCCACCGTGGCGTAGACCTCGGTGGAGGTGGCGGCGGGCACGTTCGCTATGCCAGCGCCCTGGTGGCGCGGCGAGACGTAGGAATCGCCGTCGGCCACGGGCTTGGCCGTGCTCATAAGCAGCTGCGTGACGATATCGCCCTTTTCGGCATCGGAGAGCGCGGAGAACTTGGCGTCTTCGTCAACGTACTGGCGCACCTGCGCGGCAATGCCCGTCATCTGCGGCGTCGCCATGGACGTGCCGGACATGTAGGCGTACTGGCCGTCCAGAACCGAAGAGTACACGTTACCGCCCGGAGCCATGATTTCGGGCTTCAACTTGAGGTCGGGCGTGACGCCCCAACTGGAGAAGTCGGAGGAATTGTAGTCCTTCGAGGCTTCCATCAGCTTGGAGTGATCCACGGTGACGGTGGGGTTCTCCTGCGCGAGCAGGGCTTCGCCGGCCTCCTGGCTGATGGTGAGCGCGGGAACCCACAGGTTCACGTCCGACGCGCCGTTGCTCAAGTCGCCGGGCTCGTTGTTGTAGATGATGACGGCAGCGACGCTGCTCTGGAAACTCCAGATGTTGGACACCTTCTGGCCCAGTTTCAGTTCGGAGCCATCGGACGTGCCGCGCTTCACCAGCACGAACGTCTTGGACCAATCCTGATCGGGGTACTTGGTGGCAAGGCTTGCGGCATCAGCCTCGGTGCCGTAACCGCCGTCCACAACGGAGTATTCGCCGTTGGCAACCTTGTCCTTGAAGCTTTGCACGGTGGCGCCGCTATTGCTTTGCAATTCGTAATAGGGAATCTGCGTGCCGTCGCTCGAGGCGATGTAGGCGCGCTTGGCAGACACGTCTGCCGAGGCCACGGCGAAAGCATCGCCCATGGCAGCCGGCGAGGAAATCATGGAACTGTCGGGGTCGGTGGCGTAGGGCAGGTTGGAGCCCGATTGGTTGCCCAGCGCCGAGGAGTAGGCGTTGCCCGCAGCCGCATTCAGCGTGACGCCCGCCGCTTCAAGCGTGGCGAAGGCGTCCGCGTAGGTGTCGGAAGCGCCGCCTTCGGCGAAACTGGCATCCAGACCGAACGACATGTTCACGGCATCGACGCCAAGAGCCATCACGTCATCGAGAGCGGCGATGATGGCCGAATCGGGCAGCGAGCCGTTGCTATCGGCCGCAATCTTCATGAAGGCAATCTGCGCGTCGGGCGCGGTGCCGCGAATTTCGCCGCCGTTGGCCGCGGCGATGCCGGCCACGTGCGTGCCGTGCTCGCCCGCCGTGGCGCTGGGGTTCACGTCGTTGTCGCCGTCCACGTAGTCGTAGGCAAAGGGAATCTTCTCGCTCACGTAGGCGCCCACACCTACTTCGCTGATGACATCGTTGGCTTCTGCTTCGGTGAGCGCGACGGCTTCATCGTTCAAATCGCCGGAGAAGGCTTCGTGATCGGTGTCCAGGCCGGAGTCGATGATGGCCACAAGTTGGCCTTCGCCGGTTTGCTCGACCTCGTTCGCGCCGGTCATCACCAGCGCGTCTTCGTTAGCGACGCCGCCTTCGGAATCTTGGGTTTCGGGTATGGAATACTGGGTTTCGATGAAGGCGTTCTTCACGCCGTCGAGGGCTTTGATATCATTGAGGATCGCGGCCGGGGCTTTGATGGCGAAGCCATCAATGACGTGGTAGTAGTCGTGCAGTTCCTGCACGGGGTCGTCAGCGACGGAGAACAGGGTGGCACCGTTCTCGTCGGCCTCGGTCGCCAGTTCGCGAACCTTGTCTTTGAAGTAGGTGTGGCGATCTTGCTTCGCCGTTCCGAAAATGCTGCTGAGAAGCGTGGTGCCCTGGCTGCCGCCCTCCTCGAGCTGGACGATGATGGTGACGTTGCCCTCTGCGTCAACGTCGGCGATAGGGTCGGTTAGCAGCACCCCCCCCCCCCTGCTGAATTTTCGTCCGTCTCCCCGGCCGCCACGCTGCCGATCAGCGCGTTCGGGTCGGGGGCTTCGGCATCGGCCTCGCTGGCCGCGCAGAACGCCTCGCCGGCCGCCTCCGCCACTCCATCGGACGTCGCGTCCGTCGATGCGGTCTGCGCCTGTTCGGCCTTCAGCAGCTCGTCGACGACGTTCTGCTCCGAGCGCGGCGTGCCCGAGCCGATGGAGGGCTCGTCGGCAAGCGCGGTCGTCGGCAGCATGAGCGTGCTGGCGAGCGTGAACGCCATGCCGCCGCGCAGAACGCCGTGCAGCCTGCTCGGCTGGGAGGCGCCCTTGCGCTTCCGTTCGTTCTCCGAACTCAAACCGTTCCCCTTTCTCTCTCGCTTCGTTGTCTGCTTGGCGACGCTCCTGCGCCGCTTGCGCGCCGCAGCCGACCGTCGCGCGAAATCGCGCAACCGCCATCGGGCGCAGACGCATGAGGGAACGCCAAGATGTTATCCATAGATAACATCGCGCGAAATTATAGCCATCCCGCCCTTGCGCGGAAAGGACAACCCGTTGTCTTAATGTTAGCTTATGGTTATTTTCACAGTTTCTTCATGTTTCGACATGAAGAATATGGATGATTTGTCGTGCGAAGCAGTTTTCTCCTTGCATGCGATTGCGGCGATCGGGCGGCCTGGTCGCGTCGATCGGGCGACTTGACCGCTGCAGCTGGCGATTTGGTCGCTGCGATCGGGCAGCCCAGTATCGGCAGCTGAGCGGCTTGGTGTCAGCGACCTGGCGGTCTGACCGCTTCCAACGAGCAGCTTGGTTGCTTCAGTCGGGCGACTTGACCGCGACGATCGTGCGGGCTAGGAGCGCGTTTGCCCCGAACGCCGCAACCGCACGACCCGAACGCGCCCGCGCACGACCTCGCCACGCAACGCTGCACCCATGCACGGCCTCGCCCTCGCCTTCCCCTCTGCCTCTCGCCTCTCCCACTCCTCGGAACGCCACAGCATACGAGAACCCTTCTGCGCTCTCGTCGCGTTCGATCGACGCCGTACAGACGAAACGCAAAGCCCTCTAGCAGATACAGGAGCGATCGCCCATACACCCAAAGGCTTCGCGAATCCACTCGCCCATGTTGCAGAATCTTCCTTTTTTGGCCACGAAACCGCGCTCTGGCACGAAAGCTATCCTCCTCCGCTCCAAAAGGTCGCTCGCTCATGGCAAAAGCCCAGGTCGGCAGATTCGACAAAGCAGATACGCCTCCAAAACGAGCCCGCTCCGTGCCAGAACGCGGTTTCGTGGCCAAAAAGTGGGCCCGTCTCTGTCAAACCAAGATTGCTATAGGCCAGATCGGCCCCGCCGCGCGCGGACCGCCCAGACGCCTTTGAAGCCCCCGCTCCGTCAGGCGGGGCCTTTCGGGGCGCCCGACCGGAGGGGTCCGGCTCGGAACTAGAAGAGCACGGGTTCGCGTCAATCCCGGTTTAGCAGAGACAAGGGCCCTTTCGCTGTTCGGCAAGGCCGACATGCCGCAGCCCTCGACGCGAAAAGGGCACTTTGCCTAGCAGCACGGCTTTTGAAACCGCAAGACGCCCCGATGCTGCAGCAACGGGACGCAAGCCGTCTGCGAAAATCGGCTCTATGCCAATGGGCGCTTTAGCAACGGGAGATAGCCCCCTGTCAAACCGCTGGTAACGCAAGCCCGGTTCGCCGGATCCCGAGCCGAGCTTATCCCGGTCGGGCGCTTCGGAAGCCCCCCCCCCCCCGCGCCGCTCGTCCCGTACCGCTCAACGAGCGGGATCCCCCCCCCCCAAGCATCAGCAAGACCCCGCTCGGCGGGCCGCCCCGGCCTCTGCCAATCCAGGGCCAACAGAGTGCTTCCCCTCCCTGCAGTTCGGTCGGAATCAATATGACCCAGCTCATCCGGTTCGCCCCCCAATGCCCTTCGCACGCCGTCTGCGGGCACCCTCCGCGCACCGCTTCCAAGCGTCCCGCACTGCCCCCTCCGACGCCACTGTCGCCCGAAAGGCACGGTTTCGGGCGAAAAACCGTGCCTTTCGGGCGACACAAGCTTCTTGCAAAAAACGCGTGCGGGGCGCGCACCGCCCCGCACGCGCCGCATCACACCTCGTTGACCAGCTTGAACACCCGCTCCTTCTCCCCTTTCAGGAAGTGGACGATGTTCTCGCAGCTCAAACGCTCCAAGTCCTCGATGGCCGTCGTCGAGTAGAACGCCGAGTGCGGCGTGATGATCACGTTGTCGCGCCCCACGAGCGGGTGGTTCGCCAAATCGGGCGTCTCGTCGTACAGCACGTCGGCGCCGAACGCGCGCAGCTTGTCCGCGTCGAGCGCGGCCACAAGCGCCGCCTCGTCCACGCACAGGCCGCGTCCCAGGTTGATGAAGAGGGGCCGGCGCGCCATCGCGGCGAACGCCGCCTCGTCGAAGTAGCGCGCGTTCTCCTCGGTCAGGCACATATGGTTCACGATGATGTCGGACTGTGCCAACAGCTCGCCCTTCGTCACGCGCGTCACGCCGCGCTCGGAAAACTCCGCGTCCTCCACGTACGGGTCGCACGCGATCACGCGCTTCACCAAACCCGACGCCTTCTCGGCCGTGCATTTGCCGATCTTGCCGAATCCGACGATGCCCAGGCACTGATCCTCAAGGCGCGGCCACTGCGGAGCGGCGGCGTAGTCCCACTTGCAACGCTCGTCGATCTCGCGCTGGTAGAACTTGAGGTGCTTGTTGAGCGCGAACATGTACGCGATGGCGCTCTCCGACACGTCCCAGGTGCAGTACTCGCCCACCGGGCACACTCCGATGCCCCGCCGCGTGGCCTCGTCCAGATCAACCTGGTCGAAACCGGTGGAGTTCAGCGACACCACCTTGAGCTTCGGCGCGTGGTCCATCACCTCGGCGTCCACCGTGACGAACGCCGTGAGCAGCGCGTCGGCGTCGGCGAGGCGGGCGTAGAACCCGTCGCGGTCGGCTTCGTCGTACTCGTACACCTCCACCTCGACGTCCGCGCCGAGGCCCGCCCGCAGCGTTTCGATCTCCAACGCGTGATCGGGCATCATGGAGTCGGGATGATCGCAGATCAAAACCTTCATGAGCATCTCCTATTCGCTCGCATCCGAAAACGGGGCAAAGGTTGAGGGCGAGGGGGCATATCGGGAGGGGGCAAGCGTCATATCGGGGCGCAAACTCCGAAAGAGGAAAACCGAAAGCAGAAAGCAGAAGTCGGAGAGCGGACGGCACCCCCTCCCTTCGCACCCCTCCCACACGCGCGTCCTGTTCGCAAGGCCGCCGCGCAGACGGACGGGACGCATCCTCCCGCACGCGGAAAACGTCGCCGCATTCCCAACATGAACTGCGCGCATTCCCGACGGGGTGCCTTCCCACGCGCGGCAGACGTCGCTGCATACGCTTAGGTTTATGCGAGCGGGGAATGATGGGCGCGCCTTCCCGCACGCGGCAGGCATCGCCCTCTCGTCCTCCCGGCTGCGCCTCCCCGGCCCTCCCCGCCCCGCGCCTCAAAGGCCCTCCCGACCGAACTCGCAGTCGGGAGGGCGAGGCGGCCGCCCGGAGCCTCAAGCGCCGCGGGCGGCCGTATTCGCGCTACGGACGCTCGATGGGCTGCGTGAGGCAGTGGGGGCCGCCGCCCGCATGCAGGATTTGGTCGAGCGGCACGTCGATGACGTCGATGCCGAGCACGCGCATCTTGTCGTTGATGTGCTTGTTCTTTTCGATGGCGACGACCTTGCCGTCGCCGATGCACTGCACGTTGCAGCCGTGCTTGTACATGTCCTCGCTGTCCACGGGGATCAGCTCGAAGTTGCGGCGGCGAAGCATCTGCAGGAAGTTGTACGGCAGCTGGTCGATACAGGCCAGCGCCACCTGCGGGGCCACGATGTTGAATATCATGTCGAGGTGCAGGTTGTCCGGCGGGCACGGCACGCCCACCACGGTGTAGCCGTATTTCTGCAGCTGGTCGCGCAGGTTGTCCACGCCGGCCTGGTCGGTGCGGTCCACCTGGCCGAACGCGAGCGTGTGCTCGTCGATCATCCAGAAGTCGCCGCCCTCCATGCAGCCGGCGTTCACGCGGGCCACGATGGGCACGCCCATCTCCTTCAATTTCTCCTCGTAGGCCACGGCCTCCACCTGGCGCACCGGGTGACGGAAGTGGCCGATCACGGCACCTTCCTTGATCATGCAGCCGTAGTCGCGGGCGAAGGTCATCACCTCGAACTCGGGGCGCGCCTCCACCTCCACGACCTCGATGCCGTTGGCTTTGTAGGCGTCCACGAGCATCTGCCACTCGGACACCATGACCTCGTTCTTCTCCTTATCGCCCTTCTTCATCCACTCGGCGGTGATCACGTTGATGCCGTTGAACTTGTAGTAGCGCGGCGAGCACATCATCACCTTCTTGAGCGGGTTGGTGGCATTCGACACGTACACCTTCTCTTCTTCAGCCATGGGAGCTTCCTTTCTCTAGTATGGCCTTCAATTGCTTACACGCAGGTCGTTCGGACCTTAAATCATCACCAGCACCGCCAAGAACACGCAGCAGCAGACAAAGAGGATGCCGACGATGGGCACGGCCTTCTTCACCCAGTCGCCGTAGCTCATGTGCGCGGCGGCGGTGCATGTCATCACCACGATGGAGCACGGGGTGATCATCTTCGCCAAGCCAAGCGCCATCAGGTAGATGATGACCATGATGTACACATCCACGCCCGCGAACTGGGACAACGTGCCCATGATGCCCATGGTGGCGGCGGCAAGGCCGGTGGACGAGGGAATCAGGCAGGCGATCAGGAAGTAGCACACCAGCGCCACGATGACGAACGCCACGGGTGGAAGCGAGGCCAGCGCGCCCTCGCAAGCATGCAGGATGGACGGGGTAATCTGGCCGTTGTCCATGACAACCTGGATGCCTCGCGCCAGCGGCACGACGAACGCGGTGGGAACCAGGCCGGCAGCGCCTTTGAGGATGATGTCGATGGTCTCATCGGCGCTGTAGCGCATGACCACGCCGATGAGGATGACCATGACGAGCGTGATCATCGACAGCTCGGGGAAGTACCAGTTGCCGAACGCCGTCATGTCGGTGCCCAGGATGTTGCACACGATGGGCGTAGCTGCCACCCAGGCCACGAAGTCCTCGAAGAACGTCCAATCGGGGTTGAGCGACGTCCACGGCGTCAGGCCGATGATCATGAACACGAACGTGAGGATGAACAGAGCCAGCGCGCCCTTCTGACGACCCGAGAGGGTAAGGTCTCCGTCGTCGGCCGCGGGGAATTCCTTCAAGTCCTGCTCGCGACGGAAGAACTGGATGGACTTCTCCGGGTGCGCCTTGATCCTGTCCGCGTAGCGACAGATGAGGAAAATCACAATGGCGTCGAAGATGATGAACATCGCCACGCGCTCCAGCATACCCTCGCCGGGCGAGATGCCCGCGATGCCGGACGCGATGCCCGTGGAAAACGGGTTGATAATGGACGACAGGCAGCCGATCTGGGTGCCGAACACCACGATCATGATGGCCGTCACGGTATCGAGCCCCAAGGCCAGGATAACCGGGACGAACATCAGGAAGTACACGATGCCTTCCTCGTAGGCGCCTTCCAACGTGCCGAAGAACGACATGATGACAACCAGGATGGCGATGAGCAGATGCATGTTGTTCTGGTTGGCGTTGGTGATGCGCTTGATGGCGGTTTTCAGCGCGCACGTGCGATCCATCATCTCAAGCAGGCTGCCGAACAGCAGGATGGTGAGCGAGATGGAAATCGCGCCGCTTACCGTGCCGCCGCCCAGCATGCCCGTGATGGGCGCCATGAAGATGTCCCACAGGCCTTGCGGGTTGGACTCCACGGTGTGGTACGTGCCCGCAATGGCATCGCCGCCTTCGGTCAAATCGTACGCGCCGCCCGGAACAACCCAGGTCAGAAGCGCAATCAGAGCGATGATGGCGAACAGTATCACGTACGTGTTCGGCATCTTGAACTTTTTCTTCTCGTTCTTTTCCGCTTCCACTTTTTCAGCCATGGAAGCCCCCTTCTCTCATGGGTCGCAAAGCCCTCCCTCATGCCTTGCGATCGACGGACAGAATGGATGAACCGGATTGGAGGGCGCGCTCAGCCAAGCCCCAAGGCCGAAAGCCCCTTGGGCTGCTACGAGACGCAAGCGCACCCTTCCCCGGAAACGCGCGAGAACGGGCGGCCGCCCCCCCGGCAAGGCCGCGCTCCGGCAGCGCGACTCGCCGGGTTTGGCGGCATCCCCGCTTCCTACACGCACGGGATGTACAGGTTGCCCAGCGTGGCGGCCATGATGGCCTTGATGGTGTGCATGCGGTTCTCGGCCTGCTCGAACTGGCGACCGCGGTCGCAGTAGAACACGTCGTCGGTGACCTCCATGGCCTCGATGCCGTGCTTGTCCTTGATGTCGGCCGCGTAATCCGTCTCGGCGTTGTGGAAGGCCGGCAGGCAGTGCAGGAATATCCAGTCGGGATTCTCGATATGGCTCACGAGCTCGGCGTTCACCTGGTAGGGCGACATGAGGCGCACGCGCTCGGCGAACTGGGACTCCTCGCCCATGGCCGCCCACACGTTCGTGTACACGGCGTCGGCGTGCCTGACAGCCTCGACGGGGTCGTTCGTCACCGTGATGGTAGCGCCGCTCTTGGCAGCAAAGGCCTGGGCCACCTCCACGATGGCCGGATCCGGCTCAAGCTCGGCCGGCGTGGCGTTCACGTAGTTCACGCCCAGGATGGCGCTCGTGATCATGAGGGAGTTCTGCACGTTGTTGCGACCCTGCCCGCAGTAGGCCAGCGTCAGGCCCTCGAGCGTGCCGAAGTTCTCCTTCATGGTCATGAAGTCGGCCAGCATCTGCGTGGGGTGCTCCTTGTCGGTGAGGCCGTTCCACACCGGCACGCCGCTGTACTTCGCAAGATCCTCCACGTGCTCCTGCTTGAAGCCGCGGAACTCGATGCCGTCGAACATGCTGCCCAGCACGAGCGCCGTGTCGCGCACCGTTTCCTTCTTGCCCAGCTGGATGTCGTTCTTGCCCAGGTACTCGGGATGCGCGCCCAGGTCGATGCACGCCGTGGTGAAAGCGGCGCGCGTGCGGGTGGACGTCTTCTCGAACAGAAGCGCGATGTTCTTGCCCGCGAGGTAATGATGCTCGATGTTCTGCCTCTTCATCTCCTTGAGGTGCTCGGCGAACCCGATGAGGTACATCAGCTCGTCTTTGGTGTAGTCCCTCGTGGAGAGGAGGCTGCGCCCCTGGAATATGGACTCGGTCATGTGCAACTCCTTTCTCTTGTGCAGCGCCGGTCCAACGAGCGTCCCGGCGCGTGTCGCGGGGACAAGCCCCGCTCCCGGTTTGGACTAAACATGCCAGAGGGCATGTTTACCCTTCCGAATCGATGCCCCTTGCATCCCCGCCCCGACGGCCGCCGCGCTCGAAAGCGCCGCCTCTCTCGGCAGGTCGGGCACGAACGCATCATACGCAGCGCCGCCGAGCGGTCCTCTAGACGAGCGGACAAAACCACCGCAACCCGCTTTGTCCGCTCGAACAAGCGCCCACGCGCAGCGGGAACTTAGGATGGGGCAAGGCTGGCAGAGAGCGAAAACGGGGGTTCGGACATGGTTCTCTCACCCATCGACTACGTCATCATCGCGCTGTACTTCATCGCCATCGTGGCCATCGGCTTCGCCGCCGCGCGGCTTTCCAAGACGCAGGAGGACTACCTCGTGGCCGGCAGACGGCTCTCGTTTCCCCTGTTTTTCGGCTGCATGGCGGCGCTCACGCTGGGTGGGGGCTCCACGATCGGCAGCGCGGAGCTTGGCTACGAGCACGGGCTCGGCGGTATCTGGCTCAACCTGAGCATCGGTCTGGGCTTGGTGCTCGCGGGGTTTCTGGTGACGAGCAAGCTGTCCCGCTTGCGCGCCCTCAGCGTGAACGAGGTGGTGGAGAAAAGCTACGGGCCCACGGCGCGCGTGTTCAGCTCCGTCCTCACGCTCGTCTACACGCTCACGCTCAGCGTGGTGCAGGTCATCTCCATCGGCACCATCATCAACGGGGTCGTCGGCCTCGACCCCACGCTGTCGATGGTCGCAGGCGGGGGCATCGTCATCCTGTACACGTTCGTCGGCGGCATGTGGTCGGTCACTATGACCGACATCGTGCAGTTCGTTGTGAAGACGGTGGGCATCCTCATCCTCGCCCCCATCTTCTGCATCTCGGCTGCGGGCGGGTGGGACGCGCTCATGGCGCAGGTGCCCGAGTCGTTCTTGTCGGTGGGCAGCATGGGGTTCGACAAGAGCTTCTCCTACGTGGTGCTGTACGTGCCGGGGCTCATCATCGGACAGGACATCTGGCAGCGCATCTTCACCGCCAAAAACGAGAAGGTGTCGAAGCGGGGCACCATCGGCGCGGGCATCTACAGCATCCTGTACGCGCTGGCCACCGTCGTCATCGGCATGAGCGTGGCCGTGCTGCTGCCCCACCTCGACGATCCGCAGAACGCGTTCGTGGTAGGCGTGTCCACGTTCCTTCCGGTGGGCGTGCGCGGCCTCGTGCTGGCGGCGGCCATGGCGGCCACCATGTCGGTGTCGAGCGGCACCATCCTGGCCTCGTCCACCATCCTTTACAACGACCTGTACGCACGCTTTGCGAAAAAGCGCCTCAAGCTGGGCGAAGTCGCCGTCACGCGACTGTTCGCCCTGCTCATCGGCGTGGTGGTGATGATCTGCTCGCTGTGGATCAACGACGTGCTCGTCGGCATCGACATCTGCTACGGCTACCTGTCGGGCTGCGTGTTCGTGCCGCTCGTGGCCAGCTTCGTGCTCAAGCGCTTCAGCCCCCATGCGGGCCTGTACGCGCTCGGCGCAAGCGCCGTCGTCGTCACCGCGTGCTTCCTCGTCGTGGGCACGTCCAGCTCCGTCCCCATCGTGGCGGGCATGGCGACGGGCCTGGCGGTGTACGCGGCGGCGAACCTTTTCAGCAAGCAGAAAACGCCTTCCCCGTTTCACTGAGACCGAGGCGAAAGGTCAGGGGCATCACCTCGCTCCGCAGATCATCGCACATGGCCACTTCGCCTCGCTGCGAAATGCGGCATCGTCCCATCCTTCGTCTCGTCGGCACTGGATCGCAGTTGGCATGACCGGATAACGTGGCAGAATCCACCTCTTGCATGGAGCCTTCCTCTGCGACTCGGCCCTCACGCGACCGGCCCTTTGCGATAAAAGGACGGGGATAATGGCACGCTGGCAGGCGCGCTTTTGTCGGCACCGGCAAAAGCGCTCCTCGCATGTGGCAAGAAATGACCGAACTCGGAAACTCTCGCGTCAACGCACGCGACCGGGAGCGCGCCGCTCAAGCGTATGCCCAGGTGGCGAGACTTCGCTTTCGCAGATCGCGTGCTCCGAGGACGCCCGGTTTTCCGAATTCGGTCATTTCTTGCCACGCGGGCGTCGATCCGGAGCTTTCATGCCCCTCCCTCTCGCCGATCCAGCTTGCCGAAAGCGTTCGTCGCATCGAACGGGTGCCGCAGCACGATGGCGAAGAGCACGCCGCTGGAAAGTCGACCGCTCGAGAGGAGCGGAAAGGGAAACGGTCGAACGAGCGGAAAGGGCGCCTCCGCTCACCCTATCGCGAGGTCGGGCAGGAACACGAGGCTGAGCAGGTTCACGAGCGCTTTGTCGTCTTCGCGTGCAATGCCGAGGACGGCCTTCATCTTGCGCATGCGGTAGCGCACGGTGTTGGGATGCTGGTGCAGCTCGTCGGCGACCGCCTTCACGTCGCCGTGCCGGCCGACAAGCGCCTCGGCCGTGCGAACGAGCTCGATGCCGTGCCCCTCATCGTAGGCGGCCAGCTTCGAGCGGTGCAACTCGCTTGCGCTCATGAACAGGCGATCGTGCCTCGCGGCGATCGCGAAGGAAGCCAAATGCAGATCGGCCCATCGCACCAGGCGCCGCCCCTGCCGCTGCGCGCTGGCGACGGCGGCAAGCGCCTGCCGGATGGCGAGATCGCCGTCGCTCAGATGCATCGTCTCGCTCGCGCCGCCGTACAGGCCGGCCTCCTGAGCAGCCACGGCCAGACAGCGCTCTTCGGCGGCCGACCGCTCCTCCTCGTTTGCCGACGAGTAGGACACGAACGCCAGGATGTGCTCGCGATAGCGGCACACTCCGACCGACTCAATGGCAGGGAACTCCTTTCTCAGACCCCCCCCCCCGCCATCGCAAGGGACACCGAATCGAGCATGGCGTAGAAAGAGCACGTATCGCCCGCGCGCAGGGCGAACGCGAAGCATTGCAGCTTCGACCCCGTCACGCCGACGAGGGAGCTCAGCCGCATGCGCACGCGGTCGCCATCGTGAGCGACCATCAGCTCGTCGAGCGCCCTTCCCTTGTCGAGCTCGTCTCGATCACGCTGGATGAGGGCAAGCGACTGATACGCCACCGTCTCGTGGTAGGCGCCGTCGTACAGGTAAAGCGGCACGCCGCACGCTTCGCTGGCCGCGCGCACGGCATCGCTGATGGGAGGCTCGTACACGGTTTTGATGGCGATGGCGGCGACGTCGCGGCGCATCATGGCCAAAAGCGACTTCTCCGCGAGGTCGGGATTGCCGTACGCGAAACCCAGGTTCGTGAGGATGAGCTCGCCCGGCTTGTACACGCTGTACTCGTTGTAGTCGGGCGGGCAGTCGAGGATGCCCACGTTGCGCACCTCGCGACGCTCAGCGCCTTCGCACGGGGCGATCGGCTCCACGCGCGTGAACGCCGGCAACGCGATGATGTCCGCGACGGTAACCATGGCCCCTCCGTCCTTTGATGCACCCGACCCGCGCATCATACCCCATCGCGCATGTTCGGAAAAGACCGCGCCGTTCAAAAGCACCGCGAGGGTCGCAAAACGGCGAACCGCATGAGACGCGCCCCACGCGCCGCCCCAGCCCCAACCTGCGCGCTACCCCTCGGCCTCCGGCATCTTCGCCAGCAGGACGAAGCCCAGCACGAACAGCGCGGCGATGGACAGCACGCCCACCGACGAATTCCCCGTCAGCTGCGTGAACACGCTCACCAGAAACGTGCCCATGACGGCGGCGTACTTGCCGAAGATGTCGAAGAAGCCGTAGTACTCGTTGGCGCGATCCTTCGGGATGAGCTTGCCGAACTCGCTGCGCGAAAGCGCCTGGATGCCGCCTTGGAACAGCCCCACGCACACGGCCAGCACCCAGAACTCCACGGCCGAGCGCAGGAAGAACGCCGCGAACAGCGTGATGCACAGATACGCGCCGATGGCCACGAGCAGCATGCGCTTCGTGCCGAACCGTCCGGCCAGCCGCCCGTAGGCGATGGCCGATGGGAACGCCACGAACTGCGTCACCAGCAGCGCCAAAACGAGCTGCGTGGAGTCTATCCCCAGATCGGCGCCGTAGCTCGTGGACATCTTGATAATGGTGTGCACGCCGTCGATGTAGCAGAAGAACGCCAGCATGAACAGGCGCAGCCGCCGATCGCGCCAGATGCGCCCCAACGTGCGCGCCAGTTCGGAGAACGTGTCGCGCACCAGATGGGCGGTGCGCTGCCGATAGTGCGTCTGCCGCACGTTGCGCAGAAGCGGGATGCTGAACGCCACCCACCACACGGCCGTGATCAGAAACGCGATCTTCATCCCCACGTCCATGGGCACGCCCACGCTCGGCCCGCCCAGCACCACGGCCAAGCACGCGATGAACGGCACGCACGAGCCGATGTAGCCCCAAGCGTAGCCCTGCGACGACACCTCGTCGTAGCGCTCTTCGTCGGTCGTATCCACCAAAAACGCGTCGTAGAACACCATCGAGCCGTTCAGCATGATGGACGCCACCACGTAGATGATCAGAAACGCGAGCGCCGTCGAGGGGATGCCGAGTGCGGCCAGCGCCACGGCGCCCGTGCCCACGGTGCCCACGAAGAACTTCTTCTTGTTGCCCTTGAGGTCGGCGAGGCTGCCCAGAACGGGCATGAGCAGCGCCAGCACAAGCGACGCCACCGTCTCCGCATAGCCCCATGCCACCACCACCGACGATCCCGGCTCCGCGATCGAGGCGAAGTACACGGGAATGAGCGCGGTGGCCAGCATCACGAACGCGGAGTTTCCCACGTCGTAGAGGATCCAGCTCTTCTCCTGCTTGGTCAGCTTGCCCGCCATGTCGAACCCTTTCGCCTCGTCCAATCGTCTCGCCGCCGCGCGCTCGCGCGCGCCCGTGCGCTCGACCGCGCTCGCCCCGAGCGGTCATCCCGCCCGATGCGCGCCCGCCGGAGCGGTTCCGAGCGCCCGCCCCAAACGGCCCCCACGCCCCTCGCCCGCAGTCGCCCTGGGCCGCTCGCGCGTTCGCGCGCATCCCGCACGAGCCATCGGCCCCATCCCTCGCGGGCTCGCGCGCGTTCCGCACGCGCCATCCACCCCGCCGATCGCGCATTCCGCACACGCCCGCACGCACGCGCGGCCGGAAAGGCCGGGCGCGTGCAGCTCGCCTTGGTCGCGCGTTCCGCACGCACCATCCACCCCTCCACTCGCGCATCTCGCACGCACCATCTGCCCACCGCTCGCAAGCCCCGCGCGCACGAGGCAGACCCATCTCCACAAGTGGGAAACCGACGGTTAACAACCGCCC
>HHCFC01400__coassemble_1427_pt1 | contig 25308 bp, 24 predicted proteins | sample HHCFC01400__metabat2_high_PE_041 | metagenome-assembled genome bin HHCFC01400
CGTTCTCCGCGCGCATCCTGCCCCGCGCCGCCCGCTTCTACGTGAGCGAGGAAGGCTGGGAGCTGTTCGCCCAGGAGTAGCGAACGGGTAGCGGGACGCGACCAAACCCCCGTGATGATGCAGTCGTCGCAAACGCAACAGTATCCGAAATCACAACCAACAGCGTGCAGTACCCCATCGTACAGCGTATGCGCGAACGGGCCGCAGGGCATTGGTTGCGGATCAACCCGCACCGCACACGCAAGCAGCCAACGCGCGCGAGTGCGAGGCGATTCCGCGCCGCTGCGTTCACACGAAGATGCGGAAGGGTGTCCAGTCGGCGCCGATAACATGCGTTTCGTACTGCCGATTGCTGTTCCCGAACGCAAGCGCGAGGATGACGCCAGAACAGCCCAAAACAACATCACCAAAAGTCGCAGCGCGTACCGACACCAAAGCCTGCCTGCCTTCCCCCCCTTTTCAAGGAAGCGATCCTCGCGGAGCGACTTCCGAACTCGCATCGTTCAACCAGCATAGAAGCTATTTTTCAACACGCGACAACAATGGCAGTAGCCGCATCTCCTTCGGTGGTGATGGACACGAAAAGCTTGCTGGCCCCCGCTCTGGACAAGATATCGGCCAGCTCCTCGCTCACCGTTATGGAGGGCGACCCGTCGGCGGCATCAAGCGTCTCGACAACACGAAGGTCGAACGTCTTTTCGTCTAGCAGGTGGGCGATCGCTTTGAACACCGCCTCCTTCACCGCGAAGCGCCCAGCTAGGTACACGGCGGGCTCGGACGCCTTCTCGTATTCCCGCTGCTCGGCGGGCGTGTAGAGATTATCCACGTACGTTCGCCCGAGCGCCTCGAGCAAATCGCGCGTCTTCGCAACGCTCGTCGTGTCGATACCGATGCCTTTCATCTCACACGTCCTTTATGGCCATCGATTGCAGGATAGCCGCGAGTATGGAATGATACTTGGACTCCGCGCTGTCGCTGCGGCTGGTGAACACGACGGGTTTTTTCGTTCCGCATACCACGCCTGCACTGCTCACATGCCCGAAGTAGTGCAAACACTTGTGGAACACGTTGCCCGTGCAGAGATCGGGCATGAGCAACACGTCGGCGCGTCCGGCCACAGGGCTGTCGATACCTTTGTGCCGCGCCGCCTCCTCGTCGAGTGCGTTGTCGAGCGCGAACGGCCCGGCCACGAACACCCCTTCCGGCCAGGTTCGCCGCGCAAGCTCGTCCGCATCCCGCGTGGCGGGTATCTGCGGGTTCACCCGCTCGAGCGGCGAGATGGCCGCCACGTTCACCTCGTCGAAGCCGAACGCCCGAGCCAACTCCACGGCTTTGACGATGAGGTTCGCCTTCTCGTCGAGCGACGGTGCCACCGTGAGCGCGCAATCGGTCGCAAACATCATGCGATCCTGGTCAGGATAGCAAAACGCCGTGACCTCGCACATCGATTCGCCGAGCTCGACCAAGCCGTCGAAGGGATTCATGATGGGCAGAAGGAAATCGGCGCTCGGCAAGTTGCCCTTCATCTCGATGTCGGCCGCGCCGTCACGCACGAGCTCCATCGCCCTCAGGGAGGCGTCGCCCCCGCTTGCGGCATCCACGATCTCGTACTCGCCAGGATCCTCGCCAAGCGTCGCAAGCAACGAGAGGACAGCTGCCCGGTCGCCCACAAGCGTCGCCTCCACCACGCCCTTGCGGCGCGCATCGACCACCGCGCCGAGGGACACCTCATCATGCGCGGCCGCGAGCGCGATGCGTTTCCTCGTGCCCCGGTCAAGCACGTATCGTTCGATCTCCTCGAAACTCTTGAACATCACGCACGCTCCTTCGGGACGAATTCCTGTATCTCAACCGCGCCGCTCAGGGCTTCGTAGGCGCTTTCGGCAAGCGACTCCATCTCGCGCTCACCCGGCAGAACGACCACCGGTGCGATGAACTTCGTCCGCTCGGCGATGCGCTCGGTTATGTAGTCGACGTTCGCCATGCCCCCAATAAGCAGGATCGCGTCCACGTCGCCCTTGAGCACGGTCGCATAGGCGCCGACGTCCTTGGCGGTTTGGTAGCACATGGCGTCGATCACCTCCGCCGCGTAGGCGTCGCCGCCCTCGATGCGATCCATGACCTCGTGCAGGTTGGTCGTGCCAAGGTACGACACCAAGCCCGCCTCGCCGTTGACATGCCGCATCGCGCCCTCAAGGTCGTAGCGCCCCGAAAAGCACAGTTTGACCAGCTGCCCCACCGGCACGCCGCCGCAGCGGTTGTTCGAGAAGGGACCCTCCCCCTCGAGCGCATCGGGACCGTCCACCATGAGCCCCTTCTCGTGCGCCACCACGCTGATGCCGCCGCCGAGCATGACCACAACGAGGTTCATGTCCTCGTAGCGCTTCCCGACCATAGACGCGTAGTGCTTCGCCATGGCCTTTTGGTTGAGCGCCTGGAAGCACGAGATGCGCTCGATCTCCTTGAGACCCGAGTAGCGGGCAAGCAGCGCGAATTCGTCGGTCGAAGGCGTGTCCACCGTCAGGGGAACGGCGCCCGTCTCACGCGCAAGGTCGTAAGCGATGCGGCAACCAACCGAACAGACGTGGACCCCGTACGCCCCGCTTTCCACCTGCGCGAGCATATCCTCGTTGATGCGGTAGACTCCCCCAGCGATGGGCTCGGTCTGCCCACCCCGCGAAACGAACGCGTCGATGGCCGTCGGGTCGATCACGTTGTCGACCATGTAGCGATCGATGATCGTCCGGCGAAACGCCGCTTGGTCGAACACCGAGTCGAACGCAGCCAGCTCGTCGGCCGCATGCCGGATGGTGTCTTTCAGCACGCAGCGATCGTCTTCGTAGTACGCCACCTTCGTGGACGTGGAACCCAGGTTGATGGCGAATAGCTTCATCATCGGTTTCCTCTTCTCTTTCTATCACGACAGCGAGAACACGCCCGCCGCCAAACATGCAAACTCATAGGGGAGGTCTCGCGCGCCGTTATGCTTACCAGGCGCCCACAGGTGCCGTGCTCCAATCCTTCGCGACAACTCGGGATCTCCGAGCATGTGGTACGTTCCAGCGCTTCCCTCTCCGGTAGCGACTACGACGCTCAAGGCGCGCAGGGCCCGATAGTCCGGAACGTAGCCCCACATGCCAGGCGCCTCGTGCAACATGAACCGTAAGGCGTTGCGGTCGAAGAACGCGAGCTCGCGCGCGCTCAGGGAAAGCGCCCTCGGCTCGTCGAGACTCTCCCCCGAAAGCGCCTCGTACAGCGCAGCGCGCGCAAGTCCCTCGCGGGCCAGGTCGAGTGCCCTCGATGTCGCCGCGCGCGCCTCGTGACGCTCGGGCAGACAGTCAACGACCGCCGGTTCGTGGAGCAGCAACGTTCGCAGGAGCCGCGGACGCTGCGTCGCCAGCTCCAAAGAGACAAGACCCCCTGCGCTGCACGCCATAACGCAACAAGGATTCGCATCGGATCCCCCCGCATTCTCGATGACCGCTGCAAGATCCCGCGCCTGTATCTGGATCGCACCAGCGCCTTCACCGCCCTCAGCGCTCTCGCCGTAGCCCCGCCGATCATAGGAAACCACCGTGAAACGCCGCGAAAGCTCACGCGCAAGGGGGTCGAAGAACTCGGAGTCCACGCACGAACCGTGCACAAGCACCACAAGAGGACCACTCCCATATCGGTGGACGCGCAACGCCGCCCCGTCCTCTCCCAAAACGAACGATGCCTCGAACACGATCGTCTCCTTTCGAAGAGGGTGCGACGGGTGGTTCAGTCCGCCGCACCCTCCTTCTACCGCTGCGTCAAGGCAAGCACTTCTCCCAACGTATCGCACGCGTTCACGTCGGCGTAGGACACGCTCGTGCCGCTCATGCGCTCGAGCAGGGCGCAGATAGAGAACATCGTCTGGGATGTAGCGCCCAAATCCTCGCGCAAGCGCGTCTCGCCGCTCATCTGAGCGGGTTCGACTTTCGTCATCTTGCCCAGCATCCCGAAGAACTCGATCTCGCTCACCATGGCCGTCACGCCTCCTGACCGTCGTCGAGGCGGAAGCAGGGGTACTTGAACCCGTCGCGCTGCTGGATCTCGGCGCGTACCTTCAACGGCAGACGGTCGAACAAGCCTTCGCGCTCGGAATCCTCCACACCCACGATGAACGATTGGAACACCGTGCCTTCCTTCAACTCCACGAACCCGGAGAGCACCGGTCCCAGCTCCTGTTCCCATCGGGGAACCGTGCAATCGTCGACGGAGATCAGCGTTCCTCCACCCTCGATATCCACCCATTCCATGTCATGGGCACCGCAATCGTTGCACACGGGCAGGGGAGGAAATTCCACCGCGCCGCACTTCGAGCACCGGGTCGCCTGTATCGAGCCCTCCTCCAGGGCGTCGTACCACCTTTTCACATACGATTCGATCTTCTTCATGTCTATCCTCCTGTTACAGGGAACGAAGCACGGTCATGGTGAACGAGAAGCTGCCCGCATAGCCCTGGATGGCGGCGGTCTTGGGCACGACGGCCATCTGGCGATCGCCGGCCTCGCCGCGCATCTGCTTCACGATCTCGTACATTTCGACGATGTTGCACGGAGCAAGCGGATGGCCAAACTCCTGACGCCCGCCGGTGATGTTCACCGGCTTCTTGCCATCGATGGCCATGTCGCCGGCGACGGCCGCCTTCTGCGCTTCACCGGGACCAAAGTAACCCACGTCTTCCGAGAACATGAGCCAGTTGCCGCACGTGCAGTCGTGCAGCGAGAGCACGTCGATCTCCCGTGAGGGATCGGTGATGCCAGCCATGGAGTACGCCTGCTTCGCGGCCGCGACGTCTGCCTTGATGGGACGCGTGCCGAAGTCGTTCTGCCACAGGTTGGCACCGCCGAAGCCGGCCACCTCGATGGGCTGTTTGCATATCTTCTTGGCCATTTCCGTGGGACACACGATGACCGCCGCAGCACCGTCTACCATAGGGTTGCAGTCCTTGGCGCGCAGGATAGTACCGAGGCGCGGGTTGAACATCGGATCGTTCAGGTAGTCGAAGGGGTTAGCGAAGCCCAGGGATGCTGCCTCTTCTTCGTACGTCTCAGTGCGTAGCAAGCACAAGGGATGGTTCACCGCCTGACGACGGGCGAACACATGGATGCTGTTCAGCGCATCCCAGATATCCTGGCGCGAGTAGCCGTGCGTCTTGGCGTACACCACGATAGCCTCGTCGAGACCGTCCATCATGCCGCCTTTGCCCTGATGGTTGAAACTCGGCTCGTTCGTCCAAGCGCACGGATCGTCCCAAAACGGAGAGGTGGTGGTGTAAAATTGGGGCAGGCGCAGCTTGCCGAGAGGCAGAAACGTGTTGTCGATGTTCACGCCGGTGTTGAGCACGATGTCGTGCGCTCCGGACGCAACCATCATCACCGCCTGCTGCAGACCGTAATTGCCGGTGCAGCAGCACTCGTCATGGCTGATACCGGGCTTGCCGGTCATGCCGATCCACTTTGAGTAGATGGCGGCCTGGTTGGCGACGTTGCCCGTAGCCAACGAACCCAACTGGCCAACCAGGTAGGCGTCGATGTCGCCGATCTCGATGCCAGCGTCCTCGACGGCCTCGATGGTGGCGGCTGCCAGAAGCTCGCCTTCCGTCAGATCTTTGATGGGCTCGTCCTTGGCGACGTTGCCGCAGGGGGTGGCGCCGATGCCGATGATGGACACGCTGCGCCCGAGCGAGCCGTTCTTCGTTCTTTCCATGCTCTTCCCTTTCATTCGAGATTCAAACTGCACCCGGATACGCTTCGATCCGATAGATCACGCTTCTTTGCGAAACCGCATGAAGCCTGCAACTGCGCACACCGCCATAAGCGCAACGGCGATGGCGAACTTCGCGTAGATGGAGCCGCCGAAAGTGCCGGAAACACCCGACATGATGAGCGGCGAAAGAGCCTGCCCCAGGTTGCACACGCACGATACGAAGGCGATGTTGAAGCTCATGCCCATGGCCGCCGACACGTCGGTGACCGTCTGGTTCATGCGCACAGTGAACAGCGCGTTCGACATAGCCATGCATACGGCGGCGATACAGACGGGTACGACGTTCTGCGCCAACATCATGCACGCGCATCCGGCGCCCATGATGACGAACGTCACGGTCATGCTCTGGTTCTTGAAAAGCTTCGCGAACGGCACGATGAACAGACCCGTGAGCATGGTCGCCACAGCATTAATGGACGAGGCCACGCCGATTTCGGTCGTACCGCCCAAGGAGCGCTCGGACACGAGCAGCGATACGTTCGCATCGAACATCTGGTAGCACAGGTACACGGCGAACCCGAAAACAGCGATCCACACCACAAGGTTCGGGATAGCCGCACGCTCGCTCTTCTCGGCCTTCGCCTCGAGCTTGCCCTTCGGCAGGCACAGCACCTCTAGCAAGAACAGCGGCACGAGGATGAGGTACGAGAGGTACGCATAGTTCCATCCGGACGTCGCCAACGCAGCGCTCACCGAGCGGAATACGAGCGCGCCGAGTCCGATGGCAAGGCTCAACATGCCCATGACGGTCGCCTTCATGCCGCCTTCGAACGAGTCCGCGATCAACGCAATGACGCCGTTCTGGATGCCCCCCATGCCCAATCCGACGCAAACCGACACGGCAAGCAGCACGTAGAAGTTGCCATGGAAGAAAAAGGGAACCATGCCTGCGACCATGCACACCGCCGAGCATGCGAGAATGGTGTAGCGCTTGTAGAAGCGCGTTGCCAGCTTCGCAATGATGAAGTTCGAGATGATGGCGATCAAACTGGGCAAAGCGACAAGCATCTGCACCAGAGAGATGGGTACTTCCGGAAACTCCTCGGACACCATCGCGAGAACGGAAACAGGTACGAACACCGAAGACATGACCGCAGCGGCGCAGAACACGCCGACAATCTTCTTCACAGTACCGAAGTTCATCTGCATCACCTACCTTTCCTTGTTTGCGCGAGAGATCTCTCCCGCACAATCAACCGAGAGCCGTCGGCGAGCACCGCGGACGCAAGCTTTTAGGCTCTCTCCCTCTGATCGGGAGTTTCGCATGACAGGGAAAAAGGGCGAAGACACTTGCAGACGCGGTGTCCGACGATCGGACGTTATACGGGAAACCGTCCATGGTTTAAAGTAGAATCAGGGCGTGCGCAGACATAGGCGTGCGAAAGACCCATGCAAGCCCCTGAGGTTTCAAGACGAGTCGAGCAGCCAACGAAAGAGAGGGCACCATGTCCCGGCAAAGCATCGGCGAACACATCGCAGAATGTTTTTTGGATCTGATGGAGGAAAAGCCCTTCTACTCCATCAAGGTGAGGGAGCTTGTCGAGCACGCGAGCATCGCGCGCAGCACTTTTTACGCGTACTATGACTCGATATTTGATGTGGTGCAGCGCATGGAGGATGGATTCTTGGAGGACTTCTATCCGATGGATTCAGCACGTCAGGTGCTGTTGGGGAAAAGCGCGCTCGATGCCGCAGCTCAAAGCCGCTACGTGATCGAACATGCGCGCGTGGTCAGCCTGCTCACAGGGCCGAACGGCGACCCGTATTTCTCCAAACGCCTCGAACGGCACATCGAAGATATCTGCTTCAGGATATGGGCCGAGTCGGATTCTCCCTACTCGGAGGATGAAAAGCGTTCTTTCGCCGCTTACATAGCCGGCGGGACGCTGGCCATCATCCGCCTCGAAGCCCAGCGCGCGCTTTCGAACACAGCAGCCGAGCCTTCGAAAAGGACGAGCAAGACCGTCATAGCCGCGAACAGCATCCTCCTCGGAGCGAGAACGCAGGGATGCCGCAAGCAGCCTTCTGCTGCACCTATCGGGCCCCCGCATGTCACGCCGTGATCGGCATACGAAAAAGGGGGCCGATCAGGGCCGCTTTTTCGTACGCTATTTCCCTTCCCCAACGGAAGCGGCCCCTTTCGGAACCACTTCCGCTGCCGTGCGCGTTACTTCCCTTCGGGGACTTCGTAGACGGGGGCGTCCTCTACCGTTACGTTTTCCGAACCGATTTCGAGCGGTTGGCCGAAGGCGGCACTGGCGGCGTCGGAGGTTGCCATGAGCTCCTTGAACGACGCGGCGTCCTCGCCGGCTATCGGCATCATGACGTACACGTTGTTGCCGATAATGACCGGTGTGATGCGCTCGGCCGTGTCCGCGGGCTTACCGTTCTTCTTGCCTTTCGCCGCAGGTTTCGCGTCGGTCCGCTCGCGTTTGAGCTCCTCCATCATCTCGGCGCGCACGGCGTCGATCTGCGCGGCCGTCTCGGTCTTCCAGCGCTCCTTGCGCCATTCCAGGAAGTTCTTGTTGTAGCGCATCTGGACAAGCTCGAGCACGATGCAGAACACCATGGCGAAGTACACCATCAGCTTCTCGAGCGGCATGTGCAGAAGCTCGATGCCGGTGTGGAAGCCCGCGCTGTCGATGACAAGCAAGCAGCCGATGGCCACGATGAACGTGAGCGCGAGCATCTTCATCTCGGGATGCCCGTTGATGAAGTTCGAGATGGGGTCGATGAACGCCATCATGAGGAACACGGCCAGCATGACGGCGATGATCATGATGATGAGGTGGTCGGCCATGCCCACGGCCGTGATGACCGAGTCGATGGAGAACACGAGGTCCATGACCATGATGGTGCCCACGGCCTGCGGCAACGTGATGCGGTGCAGCGCCTTGTGCTCCTCGCAATGCTCGGCCTTGACCTCGGTGAGCTTGAGCGTCTCGCGCAGCTCGGCGACGCCTTTGTAGACGAGGTAGCCGCCGCCGACGAGCAGCACGAGGTCGCGCACCGAGAATCCATGCGCGTACGGCCCCAAATCGACGGTGAACAGGGGCGCGGTCATGTGCACGAGATAGGAGGCGAAGCACAGAAACACGATGCGCATGACAAGCGCGCCCGCAAGCCCCAGCTTGCGGCCGATATGCTGCTTCTCCTCGGGCAGGCGGTTCGTGGTGATCGAGATGAACACGAGGTTGTCCACCCCGAGCACGATCTCCAGGAAGATGAGGGTGATCAGGCTGATCCACGCTTCTGGCGTCGTGAAGATTGAAAGGTCCACGTCTCGTTCGCTCCTATCGTCCGTTGTGCGCAATCCCCGCGAAGCTCCGCAGGGCCCGAAAAAGGAGGAGAACCCACAAAAAAAAGACTCATGGCGCCGTGCGCTGCGATGCGACGGCGCCATGAGTCTCGTTATTTCAGACACGCCAGGCCGCACGGCCATGATGTTGAACGTGCCGCACGCGCCTCGCAGCGCATGCCAACTACTCCCCCATGGGCGTAGGGTATCCTAGCACGACGCCCTGCGCTCGGCAATGCTATAATGCCCAATGCACACAAACCGCTTCGGACATCACGCGACGCGCAGGAGGCGCAATGCTTTTCAACCCCCAGAGAAACGATTACGTCGATGCGGACGGGCCCGTCCGATACCTCGACGACAGCGGCCTCAAACGGCCGCTCACCGCGCCCCGGCAGCAGATGGCCGTCATGGCCGCCTTCGTGCTCGTCGCCGCCGTCATCGGAGGAATCCTGCTGCACTCCGTGCTCGACACGGTGAACGGCAGCGCGGCGCGCGCGCAGGCCAGCATGGAGGAGAACCTCGCGCGCGACGTTTCCTACGACCTGCCCGCCCTCGCCGCGCTCGCCTCCTTGGACGACGCCTCCATCAGGCAGACCTTCGCCGACGCCGGATACTCCACGGTGGATCTGTCCACGGAGGAGGAGTTCCCCTCCGGCGGGTTCGAGCTGGCCAAGCTGCCCTCCGACGTGAGCACCGTCGACGCCGGGCTCATGTACGCGCAGGGCATCGCGCAGCTGAGCGCGGCCGATGCCGCGCGCCTCCTCAAGGGCTCGTGGACCCTCACCGTCGACCGCAGCGAGGCTTTGAGCATGAACGTGCGCTACGCCGACTTCTCCTCCGGCGACGTGAACGCGGCGGTGCAGGCGGCCGTGGCGGCCGAGGGGTTCGACCCCGCCACCGTCCCCGAGGACGGCCAAGGCGTCGACGAGGTGGGCAACACGTTCATGACGGGTACGGTGGACGTCGACGGCTCCACCTACACCTGGCGCGTGTCGGCCATCGCCCTGTCCGAGGTGTACGACATCTCCGGCCTGCCCGACACCGCCGTCTACGTGGGCATCCGCCTGACCGCTTAGAAGGCTCGCCGCTTTCGGCGCCCCGCGCGCCCGAAGCCGATGCTCGGCATCCCAAGCTCCCCGGCACTCCAAGCGCCCCGGCGCCTCCCCTGAGCGCCCCGGGGCGCTCGCATACGGGCAAGACGCGCAGCGAAGCCCCGCCGTCGCCCGGTCCGACCGGCTTCGCCGCACAAGGCAATCGGATCGGACGACAGGGCGGCGGCGGGGCCGCGACAGGCGCAATGGGCGTCGGACGCACCGGAATTCGGAGAGGGCCGGATTCCGCAAGAACGCTCGCGCGCATCGAATCCCCGAAACTCCCCCGTCGCCGCCCAAGGTCGATCAACCTGGTCAGGATCATTCTTAATCGGAAATAGATACAATCCTTCACGCCGAACAGGATTTTCCCCTACTCGAATCGCGGGCGCGCCCCGATAGGCGCGCGCCGCGCGCGGGCGCATGATCTTCTCGCCAAGAAAGGGGGAGGCTCTGTGAAGCTGTCGAACGTCATCGCAGGCGCATCTGCGGCCATCGTGGCCTTCCAGGCCGCCGCGTGCGTGCTTAAGGGCGAGACCGACCTGCTGCGACCGCCCGGCGCCCAAAGCGAGGAGGACTTCCTGTCGCGCTGCGTCAAATGCGGCAAGTGCATCGAGGCGTGCCCCTACCGCTCGCTCTCCCCCGCTTCGCAAGGCGCGGGCGTCGCCGTCGGCACGCCCTGCATCGACGCGCGCGAGCAGGCGTGCCGCCTGTGCGAGGACTTCCCCTGCGTCGCAGCCTGCCCCACCGGCGCGCTGCGCGACGTCGACGGGCGCCGGGACGTGCGGATGGGGATCGCGGTCATCGACGAGGAACTGTGCATCGCGTTTCAGGGCATGCGCTGCGAGGTGTGCTATCGCGCGTGCCCCCTCATCGACGAGGCCATCGTCATCGACTACCGCATGCGCGAGGGAGACGCCATCCACTCGGTGTTCGCGCCCGCCATCGTGCAGGACGCATGCGTGGGATGCGGATTGTGCGTCGAACGCTGCGTGGTGGGCGAGCCGCGAACGGCCATCCGCATCATGTGCGACGCCGAGCGGGCGAGGGCGGCGAACGGCGGCTCTTGAGAAAGCCCGAAGGTCGAAGGGTCGAAGGGCCGACGACTCGAGCCAAGCGAAGGACGGCGGACAACGTGCCGGGCGACGAGCCGGCGACGGAAAGCAACGGGAGAAACAGGAGGGACGTCATGGACATCACCAGACGACAGTTCGTCAAGGCCACGGCGGTGGCGCTCGCCAGCGCCGCGGCGGCAGGCACCTTGTCGTCGCTCGTCGGATGCGCGAGCGGCTCGGCCCAGGTCGGCGCGCAGGCGGAGGGCCAGAAGTTCACGGCCGTCTGCCGGTTCTGCGGCTGCGGCTGCGGGGTCATCTGCGAGGTGAAAGACAACAAGCTCATCAGCGTCACGGGAGACCCGGACAACGAGTCCAACAGGGGCCTCAACTGCGTCAAAGGCTACTACCTGGGCAAGATCCTCTACGGGGACGACCGCCTGACCGTCCCGCTCATCCGCGACGACGCGTCCACAAAGGGCACGGCGGAAGGGCTGCGCGAAGCCACCTGGGACGAGGCGCTCGAGCTCGTGTCGGCCAAGCTCAAAGAGACGTGGAAGGCGGACAAGAGCCGCCTGGCCTTCTGGCTCTCGGGCCAGCAGCCCATCACCGAGGGCTACGCGTGCGCGAAGTTCATCAAGGCGGGGCTTCTGTCCAACAACGTGGACCCGAACGCGCGGCTGTGCATGGCGAGCGCCGTCGTGAGCTTCATGAACGTGTTCCAAACCGACGAGCCGGCCGGCTCCTACGCCGACCTCGACGAGGCCGACGTGTTCGTCACCTGGGGCGCGAACATGGCCGAGGCGCACCCGATGCTCTACTCGCGCCTGACCGCGCGCAAGCTCTCGGGCGAGGGAGTGCGCCACTACGACCTGGGGACCATCACCACGCGCACGTCCGCGAGCGCCGACAAGACGCTCATCTTCAAGCCGAACACCGACCTGGCCATCGCCAACTGCATCGCGAACCACCTCGTGCAGAACAAGCTCTACGACGAGGCGTTCGTGAACGACCACCTGCAGTTCAAGCAGGGGGCGGAGAACATCGGCAACGCCACCATGGACGACTACGAGCAAACCGAGGCCGGCAAGACCGCCGAGAACGTGAGCGCCATCACCTTCGAGGAGTACGCCGAGCGCCTCTCCCCCTACACGTTCGAATACGTCTCCGAGCTCTCCGGCGTGCCCGCCGAGGACCTGCGCGAGCTGGCCGAGGTGTTCGCCGACCCCGACGCCAAGGTCATGTCGCTGTGGACGATGGGCGTGAACCAGCACAACCGCGGCACGTGGATGAACCACAACATCTACAACATCCACCTGCTCTCGGGCAAGATCGCGCGCCCCGGCTGCGGCCCCTTCTCGCTGACGGGCCAGCCCACCGCCTGCGGCACCGCCCGCGAGGTCGGCACGTTCTGCCACCGCCTTCCCGCCGACCTGCTCGTGGCCAACGAGCAGCACCGCCGCTTCACCGAGGCCGTCTGGGATCTGCCCGAAGGCCACCTCGACGCCATCAAGACCCCCGGCATGCACACGGTGAAGATGTTCCGCGAGATGTCGAAGGGCAACATCGACTTCCTGTGGAGCGCCCACAACAACTGGGCGCAGTCCATGCCCAACCTCACCCGCTTCCTCGGCATGGGCGACGAGAACCGCGGCATCTTCGACACGTTCATCGTGGTCAACGAGGTCTACCCCACCCTGTCCACCCAGTACGCCGACGTGGTGCTGCCCGTCGCGCTGTGGGTGGAGCGCGAGGGGCAGTTCGGCAACGCCGAGCGCCGCACCGCCGTGTTCGAGAAGGCCGTCGACCCGCCGGGAGAGGCCAAGTGGGACCTCTGGGCGTTCATGGAGGTGGCGCGGCGCGTGCTCGACGGCGAGAAGATCGGCGATAAGGACGCCTTCGACCACCTGTTCGGCTTCATCTACGACAAGGACGCCGCCGACTTCAAGGGCGACGACCGCGAGACGAACCGGGCGCTGTGGGAGGAGTACCGCGTCTTCTCGAACCCGTCTTTGAACGAGCGGACGCAGGCGATCAACGAGAGCGCCAAGCTCAAGATGGAGGCGAAGCAGCTCGCCCCCTACGACGAGTACCTGACGCATCACGGCCTCACCTGGCCCGTGCGCGAGGTCGACGGCACGTGGATGTCCACGAAGTGGCGCTTCGCCGACGGAGCGCAGGCCGACGGCTTCGACGAGGTGGGCGTGGCCACCTACGGCACGCCCGGCCTGGCGGGCGGGGTGAGCTTCTACAAATCCACCGACATGAGGCCCTCGGTGGTGTTCCGCCCCTACGAGCCGCCGGCGGAGGAGCCCGACGAGGAGTACCCGTTCTACTTCGTCACCGGACGCCTTCTGGAGCACTGGCACACCGGCACCTTGACCCGCCGCGTGCCCGAGCTCGACCGCGCGCTGCCCGAGGCGCTGCTCAACGTGAGCCCCGAGGACTGCGAGAAGCTCGGCGTGCTGGACGGCGACATAGTGCGCGTGAGGTCGCGCTTCGGCCAGTTCGACATCAGGGTGTCCACGGCCGGGCGCACCGAGCCGCCCGCCGGCGTGGTGTTCGCCCCGTTCTTCGCTGAGGAGGCGCTCGTCAACCTCGCGGTGCAGGACACCTACTGCCCGCTGTCGAAAGAGCCCGATTACAAGAAGACCTGCGTGTCCATCGAGAAGATCTAGGGGGACAGGATGAAGAAGCGCATTGTTGCCGCCGCCCTCGCGCTCGCGATGGCGCTGGGAGCGGGAGCCGTCGTCGGATGCAGCGGCCAGCCGCAGAAAGAGGATGTGAACGCCGACGTGCCGCCCGGAGCGCCGCCTTTGACGCCTCCGGGGCACGAGGGCCGCTTCGAGCAGCTCGGCGCGAACGGCTGCTACGGCTGCCACGGGGCGAACGACCTGGCCAACCCCATGCTGACCGGATCGACCGCCCTGCCCGAGGACCATTACGAAGACGGCAGCTCGGGTACGCAGGAGCTCAACCCCACGCACGACCAGTGCATCACCTGCCATTCGCAGGGGTAGTGAAAAACCGCCCCCGGACCGAAGGGTCCGGGGGCTCTCGCCACGCAAGGAGGTCACCATGGTCATTTCGAGCCTGGTCGTCGAGACGACGCCCGAGCGCACCGACGAGGTGGCGCGCGAGCTGTCCGGCCGCGCGGGCGTCGAAGTGCACGAGACGAACGGCTGCAAGCTCGTCGTCACCATCGAGGCCGAGACGGTGGACGACTCGCACCGCATCGCGAGCGGCTTCATCGGCGTCGCGGGCGTGACCGGGGTCAACCTCGTGTACGCGAACTTCGAGGACGACCCGTCGCTCTATCCGGACGGCGCGCGATGAGCGAGGCGACGAAGAGGCGCACCCAGCGCTGGACCGTCGCGCGGCGCATCGTGCAGGCTGGCGCCCTCGTCCTGTTCGCCGTGCCGCTCGTCGCGGCGGGCTGGGGGCTTCTCGGCATCGGCTCCGGCACCGACGACGCGCTGCCCACGCCGGCCGACCTGCCGTTTTTCGGCAGTCTCTCCTCCACCACGATCCTCGGCGCAGAGGTGCTCGACCCGTTCGCGATGCTCGAGACGATCGCCGCCGCGAAGACGTTCGAGGTCGAGTGGCTTCTCGCCGCGCTGCCGGTGCTCGCGGCGTACGGGCTTGTGCGGGGACGCGCGTTCTGCGGCTGGGTCTGCCCCGTGAACCTGCTGCTCGAAGGTGTGGACGCCCTGCGGCGCAAGCTCGGCATCGAGGTGCGCGAGGCTCCCGTGCCGCGCCATGCGAAGCTGTGGATCGCGCTTTGCGTGCTCGCGCTCTCGGCGCTGACGAGCGTGCCGGTGTTTGAATCCTTCTCCCCCATCAGCGCCATGAACAAGGGGATCCTCTTCGGGGCGACCGCGGGCGCATCGACGCTTCTGGCCATCGTGCTCGCGGAGCTGTTCTGGGGACGGCGCGTGTGGTGCCGCGCGCTCTGCCCGCTCGGCGGCTTCTACGAAGCGCTCGGCCGCGCGGGCCAGGCGAACGTGAGGATCGACCATAAGGCATGCGTCCGCTGCGACGCGTGTCGGCGGGCGTGCCTGGCCGACCCGGCCATCCTCTCGCCCGCGCTCGACGGAGACGACGTCATCGTGCGCGCCGGCGACTGCATGGCCTGCGGCGCCTGCGTGGACGCCTGCCCTACGCGCGCCCTGTCGCTCGCCCTGGGCCGGACGGCGAAGCCGAAGGCGAAGGCGCACAAGTAGGCGCCCTTCTCTGGCGCGCTTGGGCGCGCGAACAGGCGGGGCCCTGCGAACTGCCCGAACGACCTTGCGGATTGCTCGAACGGCGCGCAGGGCCCCGTCGGCATGCCGGTGCTCGGATGCTCCGCAAGAGACGGGGGCCAAGACGCCATGCGCGGAAGAGGGCGCGTCCGCGCCGCGCGCAGGGGCTACACGTTCAGCAGCTTGTGCCTGAGGGCGTAGTCCACGAGGTCGGCGCGGGTCTTCAGCCCAAGCTTCTGGTAGATCTTGGAACGGTGGGCCTCAACGGTCTTCACCGAGAGGAATATCTGCTCGGATATCTCCTTGTTCGTGTACCCCTTGGCCAGAAGCTGGAGGATCTCCAACTCGCGATTCGACAGCTGGCGGTAGGAACGGTCCTCCTCCTCGGCCTCTCCCACGAGCTGCTTGGTGAGCAGCGCCGTCATCTTCGGGTGGACGTAGCTGCCGCCTTCGGCCACGGCGCGCACCGCAGCTAGGAGCTCTTCGGACGTCGAGTTCTTCAGCACGTAGCCCGCCGCTCCCCCGCGCAGCGTGTAGAACAGGTACTCGGGCTCGGCGAACATCGTGAGGATGACCACCTTGGTGGAAGGCAGGTCCTTCGAGATCTTCTCGCACGCCACAAGGCCGCTTTGGCCGGGAGGCATGGAGATGTCCATGAGCAAGATGTCGGGCTTCTCGCGCGTCGCCACGGCGTAGGCCTGCGCGCCGTCGGGCGCCTCGGCCACCACCTTGATGCCGGGATCCTGCTCGAGGAGCATCCTGAGGCCCGAGCGGACCACCTCGTGGTCGTCGGCCAGCATAACCCGTATCATAGCGCTGCCTCCTTGTCTTCCGCCACGCTCATCGGCGCGACGAGCGTGATCGTCGTGCCCTCGGCACCCGACCTCAAGCTGAGCATCGCCCCGATCACGCTCGCGCGCTCCCGCATTCCCGCAAGGCCGCATCCGCTCCCCTTGACGGAGGGCTCCTCCGTGTCGAAGCCGCACCCATGGTCGACGATGGAGGCGTGCAGCCAGCCGTCGGCGTCCTCGAGGGACACGTACACCTTGTCTGCGCCCGAGTACTTGCATGCGTTCAGGATGGCCTCTTGGCAGATGCGGTAGGCTTGGATCTCAAGAGCCTGGTCGAAGCGGGTGCGGGACAGGCCGCCTTCGAAGACGATCTCCGTGCCGTAGGTGCGCTCGAACACGGCCGCCTGGGAGCGCAGCGCCGCCTCGAATCCCAAATGGTCCAAGGCGGAGGGACGCAGCTCCACCGAGATGTTGTGCAGCTCGTCGAGGATGCGGTCGATGGTGCCGTTCGCCTCGGCGACGAGCGCCGATCCCTTCTCGTCGACATGCGCGGAGAGGCGCCTGATGCAAAGCGACACGGACAAAAGCTCCTGCGCGATGCCGTCGTGAAGCTCGCGCGATATGCGCCTGCGCTCGTCCTCCTGCGCGGCGATGACGCGCGAGAGCTCCGAGCGCACGGAAATGGAGACCGTCTTGGCGTCGGCGCGTCTGCCCGTCACGACGCTCTCGAAGTTCATGAAATCGCTCGACACGACATCCATGTCGAGAAGCCGGCCCCCGAGATGCTCGATCAGATGCCGATACGCCTCTTCATGGGCCTCGTCCACCGTCCGAAACGCCACGAGCAGCACCGCCACCACGCGCTTGCCCCTCGTGAGCGGCAGAGCGCAGAAGCCGTGCAGGTCCTCGGCGAACACGATAGGGTAAGACGAGTACTCGCGCGGATCGATCTCCTCGTCGATGTTCGAGAACATCATGGGCTTTCCAGACTTGACGGCTATGCCCCCGATGCCATGGCCGGGCATGAGCACGATGCGCCGATGCCTCTCGCTGGTGGCGCCTGCGCTGTAGACCCATTTGAGCGGCGCGCCGATGAACGCCGTCAGGCCGATGGAGACGAAGTCGAACCCGAAGGCGGCCTTGATCTCCTCGACCGCGGCCACATACGCGCTGTCGCCCCCAGAAAGCGTCTCCTCGCTGAAGTTAGAAGCCCCCATCGAACCTTTTCTCCCGCCTTTCCCCTCGTCCTCGCCCCTCGTCATGCAAGCCGGCGCGCCCTTGGGCGGCGCCGTCGCCTCACGCGGCACCCGCAACCATCGATCGCCCCGCCCCGCCATTATCCCTTAAATAGACCGATTTGCACAGGTTTCAACCCTTCCGATCCGACCGATTCAAGGTGGCCGGCCCCGCATCGCCGACGCCCCTCCCGGAAGAGATCGTCGCCGACCGGACGGATACCCGTTGGAGAACCGAAGCCCGCAGACGCCGTGCGCATGGTAGCGTGGAACGAGCCAGCGAGCAGAAAGGAGCCGACCATGGAGTACAAGACCGGCGACAAGCCCGGCGAAGGGGCGTATCGCTGCGAGCACTGCGGCTATGTCGTACGCCTCGCAAGCGATAAAGAGGCCCTTCCCGCCTGTCCGAATTGCGGGCACCACGAGTTCGACAAGGTGAAGGGCGACTGACGCGAAAAAGCCCCGCCTATCGAAGGCGGGGCTGCACGTTTCATGGAGCGGACGACGGGGTTCGAACCCGCGACCCCGACCTTGGCAAGGTCGTGCTCTACCAGCTGAGCCACGTCCGCATATCAACTTGTCAAGCACCGCTTTCGCCAGAAGCGGTTGGAGGCGACGCCCGGATTCGAACCGGGGGTGAAGGCTTTGCAGGCCTCTGCCTTACCACTTGGCCACGTCGCCATCTCGGCGGCACCGTCATGAAAAAGGCCGGCCAAAACCTTTACGTATGACCGGCCTCTCGTAGACGATGGAGCGGACGACGGGGTTCGAACCCGCGACCCCGACCTTGGCAAGGTCGTGCTCTACCAGCTGAGCCACGTCCGCGTCGCGAGGAGATATGATAACGGAACGCATTCGTTCGCGCAAGCCCTGATTTTCGATTTTTTCCCGCAAGAAAGCGCGGGCGATGCGGGCAACGCGGCGACACGGGCAATACGGGAGATCGCGCAAAAGCAGCCTTCCCAAGCGCTCGGCGATCGTCCAGGAAAGCAAAGAGGTCGCAGAAGGTTTCGAGCACCGCCCTCCCGCGCCAAGAGAGAAAAACGCGTCCGCACGTCGAACCGAGAGTCGGAGAGCCGATGCAAGCGCTCAAGGCTCGCCCCTTGGTGCTCGATGCGGAACGCCCCCTGTCGCCGCATGACGAGCATGGGCATTCGCCGCAGGCCGACAAGCTTCCTCTCTGCTCGCCGACCGCGTGAACGCACGGTCGGACCGACGAGCACCCCGGATGCGCACCCCGGCTCGAAGACGCTGCACCCATGGTAATTTTTTCCAAGTTTGCGCGCCATATTTTACCAATCTGATCCACGCAAGGGAAAATCCACCTCTGCCGAAAACCAAAACGGTAATATCCAGATATAAACTGACTCATATATTGCCGAAATCGCCCGATCTGGGCCACATCGGAAGCCTGATCGCCTACGTTCGGTAAAATATCAAGAATGGTTTCTGGACTCTTTACCATTCGTTCGTCTAGCTTCGCCGCATGCAAGCAAGGGGCACGCCGCCTCAAAAGCTGCCGGATTCCCGAGCCCTTCAACAGCACCAAGGGCCGACGACGCGAGCGCAACCAAAATTGAACCCAAGGCGCGATCACCCCCACCCAACCGCCTCCATGAGCAATCGAACGATCGACCGCAACCAAGCCACAAGCCACGACCGGGCCCCTTCCGGGGGCCTCTCGGGAAAGGGGCAGACCAGACCCAGCCGAACATGTTCGGTTCAGTCCGAGAGAAAACACCGAGCGCTCGGACGACTTCAAAATTCAAGCAGTGGCACGACCGAGGCACGACATCTCGCAAGTTTTTTGAAAAGGGTCTTTGACAGAACGCGACGATCTGGTAAACTACTTCCTCGCTGGCGAGGAACGATGTTCTGCAGCCTGCGTTCATGGGCGATTAGCTCAGGGGGAGAGCACTACCTTGACACGGTAGGGGTCACAAGTTCAAATCTTGTATCGCCCACCATGAAAGACCAGGTCATCGGGTGTTTTTCCCGGTGGCCTTTTCTTTTTCCCAAACCAGAAGGCACCCTCAGGACACAATCGGGGCGCATCGCGCGAACCCACGCCCCCCCCCGCCTCCAAAATCGGGATCGGCCTCCGATCCCCTGCGATCAGTTCTCCTCCAGCCGAGTTGCCGTGTCGCTCTCCGACGGCGCGCATCGCAACTGAGCTCGAGCGAAGCCGCAAAGACCGATCGAAGCGCCTCTTGCGGAGCAGCGCTCCGGCGCGCAGGGCCACAAGCGATCGCACGGCCTCCGCGGGGACGTCGGCGCACGCTCCCTCGAAAACCACGCGTCCTTCCCTTCGACCGCATCGCGTTAGAGCAGCTCTAACAGATCGGTGAGCCTTCGGATGCGCTCGTAGCCGCAGCCCTCCTCGACTCCCGCACGGTCGACGATCACGGGGCGGATGCCTGCGGCCGCAGCCCCATCCCCATCGGCATCGGGCCGGTCCCCCACGTGCACGGCCTCGGAAGGCGGCACCCTCAGCGCAGCGCAGGCGGCCTCGAAGATGGCGGGATCGGGCTTGCGGCACCCGAGCGCCGCGCTCGCCGCCACCGCTCCGAAGCGCGGCAGGAGGCGCAGCCCTTGCAGCAAGCCCTCCAATCCGGCGTCCCAGTTCGACACGACGCCGAGCGCGAAGCCCCGCTCCTCAAGGCCGTCCAGGCACGCCGAGACGTCGGGATAGGCCCCCCACTGCCCCGGCTTCCGGTACGCCTCGTGCACGGCCCGCGCCATCCCCTCGGCATCGTGCTCAAGCCCCATCCGGCGGCACACGAGCCGGTACTGGTCGAGCCATATGGTGGTCGACCCCTCCTGCGAGCACCAGAAGTCGCCGTCACGGCGGTACTCGGCCTCGTAGAACGCCTCCATGGCCGGCATATGCGCGGCAAAGTCGTCTGCGGAAAGCGCATGGCCCCGCTCAGCCGCCACGCGCGCCATCGTCTCGGCCACCGACGGGCAGGGCCTGATGAGCGTCGATCCCACGTCGAAGAGCACCGCCCGCGCCACAGGCCCCTCCCCTAGTCTTCGTGGCCGTCGTTCGGCTCGATATGGACGAGCACCTCGATCACGTTCGCAAAGCGCTCCTTGACGCCGGCTTCGACCTCGTCGGCCAAGCGATGGGCGTCGGCCACGGTCATGGAGGGATCCACTAGCACGTGCAGATCCGCATAGACCTCCCCTTCCGTGCCGCGCGTCCGGATGCGGTGGGCATCCCTCACCCCGGACACCGCCAGCGCCACAGCGCGCAGCTCGTCCTCGGGAATGCGCGCGCGGTCGGAGAGCGTGGCGAGCGCGTGCTTGAAGACATCGTAGGCCGTGGCAAGGATGGCGACCGTCACCACAAGCGCCATGATCGGATCGGCCATGGGAAACCCGAGCGCCACGGCCGCAAGGCCTGCGATGACGCCCACCGAGACCAGCGCGTCGGAAAGCGTGTGGTTCGCGTCGGCGGCAAGAACCTCGCTTTTGAGGCGCTTGGCGAAGCGCCGCTCGTAGACGGTCACTCCCAGATTGACCGCGAGCGTGCCCGCCATCACGACAAACGACATCGGCCCCACCTCGGCGGTGTACGACCCCGCAGCAAGCTTCGCCGCCGCACTCGATCCCACTTCGAACGCGGCCAACAGCAAGAGCACGCCGATCACGAGGCTCGCGTACGTCTCGAACTTCGCATGCCCGTAGGGGTGCCCCGTGTCTGCCGGACGGGCCGCGAGCGAGATGCCGACGAGCCCCACCACGTTGCCCGCCGAATCGAACACCGAATGGATGCCGTCGGCCTGCATCGAGGCCGACCCGCTGAGCGTTCCCCAGGCGTACTTCGCCGCCGCCACCCCCAGGTTCAGCAGCAAGATGATCCACAGCACCCGCCGGATGGAGCGCATGCGCTCGGAAACCGGATTCTTGGCCGCAAACGCCCGGGCCATGGAAACCCCCTTTCGCAGCCGTCCGACCCGCGCTCCGCGCATCCGGCAGACGCGCACCGTCCGGCAAAGCCGAAAAGCGCACCTCGAAAACGCACACCGGAAGGAGAGGCGCTTCGCGAACGACAAAAAAGCCGGCCATGGCCGGCTTTCGTTTTCATGGTGTCGGAGGCGGGATTTGAACCCGCACACCCGTTAGATGGGCACTAGCACCTCAAGCTAGCGTGTCTGCCGTTCCACCACTCCGACTTGTTGCCCTCAAACGCAACGGTGGTTATTCTACCCGAACCCCTCTTTGTTGTGAAGGGGGAAATTTCGCGAATTTCCCCGCAATCGCCGATCCTCGCGCGCTTGCCGGACAGACGCTGGAACTCCGTCGCACCCGCGACCCCGTCCGACGCTATCGGACAACCGCGTCTGCGGGCTCTTCGGAATCGGACGGCGCACCAAAACCGAGATCGGCAGGGGCTTCCGACGTCGCGGCGCAGCCCTCACAGCCGTCGCACGCGCTTCCGCATACGCAACCTCCCCTGCCCGCGCGCTCCCTGCGTCTCATGCGCCGCAGCGCGATCGCGGCAAGCGCCGCCACCAACGCCGCCAGGGCCAAACTCGCCGCGCCCGCAAGCCCCGCGCTCAACGCCAGTCCCACGCCGCGCACGACCAGCGCCGCCGTCCACGCAACCACAAGCTGTCCGAACGCCATGCCAAGGGCCCAGCGGCTTCCCAACTCGCGCCTCACCGATGCGATGGCCGCGATGCAAGGCGTGTACAGCAGGCAGAACACCAAAAGCCCGAGCGCCGCGAGCGGCGTGATGGCCGCCACGAGCGTCGCGGTCGAGCCGAACAGCACCGACAATGTGGAGACGACGCTCTCCTTAGCCATGACGCCCGTGACAAGCGCCGTGGAGACGCGCCAATCGCCGAAACCAAGCGGCGCGAACACCGGCGCGATCCACCCCGCCACCACGGCCAAGATGCTGTCCTGCGAGTCGGCCACCACGTTCAACCCGAAGTCGAACGTCTGCAAGAACCAGATGACGATGGTGGCGATGAAGATGACGGTGAACGCGCGCTCGAGGAAGTCCTTCGCCTTCTCCCAGAGCATCTGCGCCACGTTGCGCGCGCTCGGCATGCGGTAGTTCGGCAGCTCCATGACGAATGGCACAGCCTCGCCCGAGAACATCGTCGAGCGCATGAGCAGGGCCACGAGTACGCCCACCGCGATGCCGCCGAAGTACAGCCCCACCATCACCGCCGCCCCGTTCGCCGGAAAGAACGCTGCGACGAAGAAGGCGTAGATGGGCAGCTTCGCCGAACAGCTCATGAACGGCGTGAGCAGGATGGTCATCTTGCGGTCGCGCTCGGACGGCAGCGTGCGGCTGGCCATGACCGCTGGCACCGTGCAACCGAAGCCCACGAGCATGGGCACGATGGACCGCCCCGACAGCCCGATGCGCCGCAGCAGCTTGTCCATGACGAACGCCACGCGCGCCATGTATCCCGAGTCCTCCAACAGCGACAGGAAGAAGAACAGCGTGACGATGGTGGGCAGGAAGCTGAGCACGCTGCCCACGCCGTTGAACACGCCGTCGATGACGAGCGATTGCAGCACCTCGTTCACCTGTGCGGCCGCAAGCCCCGACGCCACCGCGTCGGTGAGCGCCGTGATGCCCGCATCGAGCATCTCCGACAGCCACGCTCCCACCACATTGAACGTGAGCCAGAACACGAGCGCCATGATGGCGACGAACGCAGGAATGGCCGTGAACGGCCCGGTGAGCAGCTTGTCTATCGCCGTGCTGCGCGCATGCTCGCGGCTCTCCTGCGGCCTCACCACCGTGGCTTCGCACACGCGTCCGATGAAGCTGAACCGCATATCGGCGATGGCCGCCGAGCGGTCAAGGCCGCGCTCGGCTTCCATTTGGCAGATGATGTGCTCGAGCGCATCCTTCTCGTTCTGGTCGAGTTCGAGACGCTCGAGCACCAGCTCGTCGCCTTCGGCCAGCTTGCTCGCGGCGAAGCGCGGCGGGATGCCCGCGCGCTCGGCGTGGTCCTCGATGAGCGCCATGATGCCGTGCAGGCACCGATGCACAGCGCCGCTGTGCTCGTCGGGAGCGCAGAAATCCTGGCGCACGGGCGGCTCCTGGAAGCGCGCGACGTGCAGCGCGTGGTCCACCAACTCGGCTGTGCCCTCGTTCTTCGACGCCGAGATGGGCACGACGGGGATGCCCAGCAGCTTCTCCATCTCGTTCACGTGGATGGTGCCGCCGTTGCCCTCCACCTCGTCCATCATGTTGAGGGCCAGCACCATGGGCATGCCCAGCTCCATGAGCTGCATCGTGAGGTACAGGTTGCGCTCGACGTTCGTGGCGTCCACGATGTTGATGATGCCGCGCGGCCGCTCGTCGAGCAGGAAGCGGCGCGTCACCACCTCCTCGCTCGAGTACGGCGACATGGAGTAGATGCCCGGCAGGTCGGTGACCAGCGCCTCGGGATGGCCCTTGATGCAGCCGTCCTTGCGGTCCACGGTCACGCCGGGGAAGTTGCCCACGTGCTGGTTCGAGCCGGTCAGCTGGTTGAACAGCGTCGTCTTGCCGCAGTTCTGGTTGCCCACGAGGGCGAAGGTGAGCGGCGTGCCTTCCGGCAGGGGATGCTCTTTGGAGCGATCGTGGAACCTGCCCCCCTCGCCCAAGCCCGGATGGGGGACGGGCTTGCTGGAAACGGGCCCCTCCGGCACGTCAACCGCGTCGCGCACGTCGACAACCTCGATCTTGCGCGCGTCATCGCGCCTGAGCGTCAATTCGTAGCCGCGAACGCGCACTTCGATCGGATCGCCCAGGGGCGCATGCTTCACCATGGTGGCATCGACCGACGGCACAATGCCCATGTCCAAGAAATGCTGCCGTAGCGACCCTTCGCCGCCCACGGCGGCCACGGTCGCGGTTTTCCCAATGGGAAGATCGTCCAGTGTTGCCAACGTCCGTCTCCTCGTATCGGCGGGACGCCCCCGCCCTGCCGTCTTGCCCGTCAAAATGCCTGAAGCACAGGGTAACCCGAAACCGGCCGCAACGAGCGAAAGCCTTTGCGGCGACGAGCGATTCGCCGCAATCCGAAACCGATTACGCCCGTCTGAGAGATGCGCCTCCCCGCACTTTGGCCGAGCGGCTTCCCAAGCCGAAGCCCGCACCGCCCTTTCGCCTCCCCGTGCGCGCGTCCCAACTCCATCCTCGCGCCGCGCACCGCGCAAGCGCTGAAACAAAATGCCGTCCGAACGGGCGAACCCGCGCGGACGGCACCGAAAAAGCGAAAGCCGCGGCCTGCGTCGACGCGTTATCCGATCGACCCTTTCGGATAGACGATCATGAGCACGATGAGCGACAGCATGAACACGATCGCAAGCGCGATGGTGATGCGGTCGAGGTTCTTCTCGACGATGCTCGTGCCGGTCTGCGTGGAGTACACCGAACTCGCGATCATGTCGGAGATGCCAGTGCCCTTGCCAGAGTGCAGCAGGATGAACACGATGAGGCCGATGCCCGACAGAACGAGCAGGACGAGCATGATGATGAGGAGCGGATTCAAGGCTTCCCTCTTCCTTCAAACAACGATGACAACGGTACGCAAGTTGCTAAGTATAGCGAAACCTGCCCGCGAGGGCAAGGAGGGAGGGCAGCTCGACCCGATCCCTCCATCGAAACGTGACCGTCGGCCAACCAGGTCGGCCGGCCATCGACCGGCCACGGCCGGTGCCGATCGCAACGGAGCCTCGACGCTCGGATCGCAGGGAGGCGCCGCACGCGCCTCTCGTCAGGCCAGCAGGCTCTTGCCCGTCATGGCCTGCGGCGCGTCGAGGCCCATGAGGGCAAGCAGCG
>HHCFC01400__coassemble_1446_pt1 | contig 24348 bp, 18 predicted proteins | sample HHCFC01400__metabat2_high_PE_041 | metagenome-assembled genome bin HHCFC01400
GCGCCTCGGGAAACGCTTCGAGCGCCTTGAGCGCGGCATCGACGTTCGTGGCCTTCGAATCGTTGTAGCAGCGCACGCCCGCGACGGCGCCGCACGGCTCGATGCGGTGCTCGAGCGGCGCGAACGTGCGCAGGTGCGCGGCCACGTCGCGCGCCTCCACGCCGAGCGCGAGGGCCGCGGTTGCCGCGGCCAGCGCGTTCGCGACGTTGTGGCCTCCCTTGATCTGCAGCTCGTCGGCGCGGACCACGGCGTGCTCCACCCCTCCGAGCGCCACGCGCAGCACGCCGTCGCCATCGACGAACGCGGCGGCGTCGCTGCCGCACGCGGCGCGCATGTCGCCGCTAAGGCCCGACGCCGTGCCCACCGGCACGTACGCGAAGCCGCGCTCATGCGCGTCGAGCGCGCGCAGCCGGCGCACCTCGGCACGCACGACGTCGTTGGTCGCGTCGAGCACCGCCACGGCCCCCGGCACGCGCGCCAGGTTCGCGAGCAGCCCAAGCTTCGCGTCGCGGTACGCCTCGAAGCTGCGATGCCAGCTCAGATGGTCGGGCGTGATGTTGAGCAGGACGGCCACGTTCGGCGCGAAGAGCCTCGTGGAGGCCAGCTGGTACGACGACACCTCGGCCACGTACACCTCCGTGCGGCCCGCGCCCACCGCCTCGATGCACGGATCCCCGATATTGCCCACAGCCGCGGCGGCCAGCCCTGCGCCCGAAAGCACGTGCGCGGCAAGCGCGCAGACCGTCGTCTTGCCGTTGGTGCCCGTCACCGCCACCCAGCGGCTCTCTTTCGAGCTTTCGCGCCAGGCAAGCTCCACCTCGCTCACCACCTCGGCCGACACGGCCGCTGCGGCCTGGTAGAACGCCGAGAACTGCGAGATGCCGGGGCTGGCCACGCACAAATCGAACGCGCCGCCCGTCTCGGCGGCCAAAGCGCCCGGGGCGTCGTCCTCGAATGCGACGAGCGCGCCGGACGCGCGCGCCGCATCCGCGAACGCCTCGGACGCCTCGGTGCGCGCGCCCGCCGCGATGGCCAAAGCCTCCACGCGCCCGCCCAGAAGCGGCAAAAGGTACGCCACGGCGGCGCGCCCGCTCTTTCCCAAGCCCAAAACGAGCACGCGCCCCAGATGGCGCGGCGCGTGCTTCCTTCCCTCGATGAGAGCGCTCTTCTCCACGTCACGCCACCGCCATCAACGTCTCGGCGAAGTAGAGCGAGAAGCCCGTCGCGGCCAGCACGCCGGAGACGATCCAGAAGCGCACGACCACCTTCGTCTCGCTCCATCCCTTCTTCTCGAAATGATGGTGCAAAGGCGCCATGAGGAAGATGCGCTTGCGGGTCTTTCTGTAGTAGAGCACCTGGATCATCACGGACAGGGCCTCGGCGACGAACAGGCCGCCGATGATGAGCGAGACGAACTCGGTCTTCGTGAGCACGGCCAAGCACCCAAGCGCCATGCCGAGCGCAAGCGACCCGGTGTCGCCCATGAAGATGTCGGCCGGAAACGAGTTGAACCACAGAAAGCCGATGCACGCCCCAGCGAGCGCCGCCGCGATGATGGCGGGCTCGAGCATGTCGGAGCGGTACGCGATGGCCGCCATCACGATCATCACGATCATCACCGTGCCGGCCGCCAAGCCGTCGAGGCCGTCGGTGAGGTTCACTGCGTTGCACATGCCCACGAGCAGGATGTTCATGAACAGCAGGTACAGCCACGGGATGGCGATGCCCTCGCCCACGGGCACGACGGTGGTGAGGATGCCGAAGTCGAGCGTGACGACGAAGGGTATCTCCACGACAGGCTCGACCCCCAGCAGGTTCACCGCAACGAGGACGAACGCGCTGGCCACAGCCACCTGGCCGACGATCTTCGCCTTCGGCGTGAGGCCGAGCGAGCGCTCTTTCACCACCTTCGACGCATCGTCGACGAAGCCGAGCAGCCCCGTGAGGACGATCGCTCCCAGAAGCACGAACGTCTCGGGGGTGGGCTTGCCCACGAACAGCGCCACCGCCATCACGGCCACGAGCATGATGACGCCGCCCATGGTGGGCGTGCCCTGCTTCACCAGGTGGCTCTCGGGGCCGTCGGCGCGCACCTGCTGGCCGATGTGGCTCGACTTGAGGAACCTGATCCACACCGGCATGAGCGCCATCGTCAGCACGATGGCCGCCACGATGGCGAGGAACACGAGAAACGTCGGATAGTGGGAGAATATGGAAAGCATCAGTTGACCAGCCCTTCGACTACGCGCTCAAGCCCCATGAAGCGAGACGCCTTCACCAGCACGGCGTCTTCCGGCTCGACACAGACATCCAAATCGCCGAGCGCGTCGGAGATCGACCCGGCGCGCACGATGCGTCCGGCGTCCATGCCGGCGCGCTCCGCGCCGTCGGCGATGATCTGGGCGAGCTCGCCCACGCACACGAGACGGTCGAGCGGCAGCGCGGCGGCGTGCTCCCCGACGCCTGCATGGCAGGCGGCTGCGAAATCGCCCAGCTCCCCCATGTCGCCCAGCACGGCGATGCGCTTTCCCGGCACGTCGAGCGCGCAGAACGTCGTCAGCGCGGCACGCATGGAGTCGGGGTTGGCGTTGTAGGCGTCGTTGACCACCGTGAAGCCCGCCCGCGCCCGCAGCACCTCCTGGCGGCCCGCCTCGGGAAGCGACGTTTCGAGGGCGCGGGCGACAGTGGCGAGATCCATGCCGAAGGCGCGCCCCACCGCAGCCGCCGCGCAGGCGTTCGCCACGTTGTGCGCGCCGCGCAGACCGAGCGCGCATTCCTGCCGCTCCACCGCCAAGTCGTCCGGCGCGTCGGGCGGCCAGCCCTCCGAGAAGCCGCGGGCGCACAAGGTGAAGCGCGGCCGCCCCTGCTCGTCGAGCGACACGTCCTCGGCCCACACGGCCGGTCGACGCCGCCAGTCCGAAACGTCGCACCCTGCGGCGTCGTAGGCGCCCGAGCCGTCGAAGCACACGGCCGTGCTCGGCCACCTCTCCAGATCGGAGCACTCGTACACGAAATCGGACAGCTCGTCGGCCCCGTTCAGAAACGCCATGCCCGACGCGACGGGCAGCGAGAGCAGAAGCTCGGCCTTGGCGCGCGCGATGTTCTCGCGGCTGCCCAGAAGCTCGATGTGGCTCTCGCCCACGTTCGTGACCACGCCCCAATGGGGGCGCACGAACGAGCACAGCTGCGCGATCTGGCCCGCGCCACGCATGCCCATCTCCACCACCACGGCCTCCGTCTCCGGATCCGCGGCCAAAAGCGTCTTGGGCACGCCCAGCTCGTTGTTCTGGTTGCCCTTCGTGGCGATGACGGTGTGCGCCGCGGCCAGCACGTCGCGCACGAGGTTCTTCGTCGTGGTCTTGCCCGTAGAGCCGGTGATGCCGATCACACGGCCCTTGAGGTGCCCGCGCCACTCGCGCGCCAGGTCCGTGACGGCGTGCGCCGTGTCGGGGACCTCGATGACGGCCGCGCCCAGCTCGCGCGCGAGCGCGAGCACTTCGGAGGGAAGCGGCTGCATGACGAGCGCGCACACGGCACCCGCGCGCAGGGCCGCGGCCACGAAGTCGTGGCCGTCGACGCGCTCGCCTGGCAGCGCCACGTACGCATCGCCCGGCTTCACCTCGCGCGAGTCCCAGGCAAGGCCCGTGGCCAGCACGCGCGCGTCCATCGGCTCCACCGCGAACTGGCCGCCCGTGCACGCCGCTATCTGCTTCTCGTTCAAGCGCATGCTAGCGCCCTTCCTCCGCTGGCTTTTCCCCATCGCCCGCGAACCCGTCGAAGCCGGCGCGGACGCCCGCCACATCGCCTCCGAACGCGCGCTCGAGCTCTTCGGCGGCGACCACGCGGTCGTCGAAGCTGAGCACCCGATCACCCACGAGCTGGTAGTCCTCGTGCCCCTTGCCCGCGATGAGCACCGAGTCGCCAGGGCACGCGAGCGCGACGGCGCGTGCGATGGCGCGGCGACGGTCGGGCTCCACTTCGAAGCGGCCCGCGCCCGCGCCCATGCCGCTCACGACGTCCTCGATGATGGCGCGCGGATCCTCGGTGCGGGGGTTGTCGCTCGTCACGATGGCGCGGTCGGCCGCGAGGGCGGCTTTGCCCATGATGGGCCGCTTGCTGGCGTCGCGATCGCCTCCGCAGCCGAACACGCAGATGGTGCGTCCGGGCGTGAGCGCCATGATGGACGAGAGCGCCTTCTCCAGCGCGTCGGGGGTGTGGGCGTAGTCCACGAACACGCTCACGCCGCCGTCGCAGACGGCGCTCACGCGCTCGAGGCGGCCGGGAATCTGCGGCGCCTCCTCGAGCGCCTCCACGATGACCTCCGGCGGGATGCCCAGCTGCAAGCCGATGCCGAACGCGCACATGACGTTCTCCACGTTGAACCGCCCCACGAGCGGGTAGTCGAACGCGTAGCGGCTGCCGCGCACGTCGAGCGCGAGGGAGGTGTGCGTGGGCGCGTACGCCACGTCTGCGGGGTGTATCTGGGCAGACGGATCGAACCCCGTCGTGACCACGCTGTCCTCGGCCACCGAGCAGCGGCGCAAGAGCTCCTTGCCCCACTTGTCGTCGATGCAGATGACGCGTTTGGCGGGATAGTCTTTCGAGAACAGGCGCGCCTTGGCCTCGAAGTACGCCTCGAACGTGTGGTGGTAGTCGAGGTGGTCTTGCGTGAGGTTGGAAAACGCCGTCACCGCGAACCGCGTGCCCCACGTGCGCTCCAGATCGAGCGCATGCGAGCTCACCTCCATGGCCACCGTGTCGCAGTGCGCGTCGCGCATGCGGGCGAACAGCCGCTGCAAGTCGGGCGACTCGGGCGTGGTGTGCTCCGACTTCTCCCGCACGTCTCCGATGCAGATGCCCACCGTGCCGACGACCCCCGTGCGCTTGCCCGCCACGCGCGCGATGTGCTCCACGAGGTAGGTCGTGGTGGTCTTGCCGTTCGTGCCGGTGACGCCTACGAGCGCGATGCCCGCCGACGGATGGTCGTAGAAGTTCGCAGCGGCGACGGCCATGGCCTTGCGCGTGTCCTTCACCACGACCTCGGTCACGTCGGTGGCGTCGGCCAGATACACCTTGCGCTCGACCACGAGCACCTTCGCTCCGCGGTCGATGGCGTCCTGCGCGAACGAGTGGCCGTCGGCTGTGAAGCCCACAATGCAGAAGAACGCATCGCCCGGCTGCACCCGGTCGCTGCGGTAGGCGATGCCGCCCACCTCGTCGTCGGCGTTTCCGATGATGGTGCAGTCTATGCCCGCGAACAGTTCCGCGCACGTCTTTCCCATGGCGTTTCCCTCACTCCGGATAGATGTCGAAACGGTCGATGGCTGCTGTCATTATATCCTTAAACATCGGCGTGACCACGTTGTCGATGGGAACCTCGTTGGCACCCACAAAACAAACCAATTGGCTTGAGGAGTTGGCCAGAAAACCGGTGAAGGCCAGGTTGTACACGCCCTTGCGATAGCCGCCGTTCTCCATATCGTATATCTCGGCCGTGGAGGTCTTGCCGGCCACATCGAAGCCCTCGATGGCGGCGGCCTTGCCCGTGCCGTCGGTGACCACCGTCTCGAGCATGCTCGTCATCGTGGCGATGGCCTCCTTGTTCTCGACGACCTGCTCGGTGGCGTACTCGGGCGTCTCGCCGCTTTGGGGTTTCGAGAGGAGGAAGTGCGGCGTGCACTCCACCCCGTCGTTCACGAGCGCGCCGTAGAAGCGCGTGATCTGCAGCGGCGTGAGCGAGATGCCCTGGCCGAAGCTCACGTTGTAGGCCTGCACCTTGCTCCACTGGTCGAAATCTTTCAGCAGGCCCAGAACATCGGTGCCTTCGTCGCCCTCGCCCGGATAATCGACGCCCGTCTTCTCGTGCAGGTTGTACGCGAGGATATGGTCGTACAGCTCCTCGAAGCCCATTTGCTCGGTGGCAAGCGATATGCCCACGTTCGACGATTGGTCGAGGATCTGGCGCAGCGTGAACGTCGCGTCGCCGCGCTCGTGCGCGTCGGAGATGGTGTAGCCGTCGGCGGTGATGCTCGCCGGACAGAACAGCTCGTCGTCGGGCCCCATCGTCTTAGTCTCGAGGATGGCCATCGTGGACACCGACTTGAAGATGGAGCCCGGTTCGAACAGATCGGTCACGCATTTGAGCTCAGGGGCGTCTGCCTCCATCTCCGTTCGGTCCGTCGGATCGAGCAGAGGAAGCGACGCAGCCGCGTATATCTCGCCCGTGCCGCCGTCCATGACGATGGCGCTGCCGCCGTTGGCCGTGAGGCCCTCTTGGTCGGCCTCCAGGCGCTCCTCCACGGTTTGCTGCAGCTCGATGTCGATGGAGATGATGATGTCCTCGCCGTCGACCGCCTCCTTGGACTCGCGCTTGCCTCCGGGGATGGGCGTGCCGTCGGTGGCGCGCTCCTCGCGCGTGTAGCCCGCCTCGCCCGCAAGCACGTCGTCGTAGTACAGCTCGAGCCCGGTTGCACCCACATAGTACTCGCGGTTGTTCTCCGTGTCGACTTCCAGGTTGCACAAGCCGATGACCTGGCCGCCCACGCGGCCGTTGGGGTACTCGCGCCGCCACTCGGTTTTGTAGCGGATGCCGAAGTCCATGCCCTCGCGCTCGCCGCCCTCGGCCGACAGCTCGGCCGTGCGCTCCCGCAAGCGCTCGCCCACCTCCACGTCGGCTTGCTTCTCCACGAGCGCGTAGCGCGTGTTCGCCATGGTCGCGGCCTCGAGGTAGTCCGACTTCTCGCCGCCGAGCACCTCGGCGAGCACTTCCGCGGTGGCGTTCGCGTCGTCCACCTCGACAGGATCGACGTAGATGGTGGTGGACTCCACGGAAGTCGCAAGCACCACGCCGTTGCGGTCGTAGATGGTGCCGCGGCGCGGCTCGACCCAATCGTAGGCCATGCGCGCGTCCTCGCCCTCTGCGGACAGCGCGGGCGCAGCAATCACCTGGAGGTACCCCAGGCGCAGCAGGAGCAGCACCGCGACGGCGGCGAACACGAGGATGGGTATGAACGGACGGCTGGAGTCGGGATGGGGCGCGCCTACGAAGGAGCTTGCGGACACGCGAGGCGACCAGGCGGGGCGCGGGGCGCGAGCGCGACGGGGGGCTTCCGCGCGAGCGCCTGTGCGCGCCGCGCGCGCAGAGCGCGCACGGGACGACCGGGATGAACGGGCCGAGGAGCGGGAGCTTCCCCGACCGCGAGCGGGCCGCGCGCCCCTCGACTTGTGATCCTTGTCGACCACGGCGCCTACGCCTTGGAGCCGGACGCGTTTTCCACGCTCTGCGAAAGGGACAGCGCGCCGGAATCGTCGGTGGCGACGACGTCCTCCTCAAGCTCGATGACGCCCGACGACTCGGGAGCCGCCATGCCCAGCTTGCCCGCGCGCTGCTTCACCGTCGTCGGATTGGACAGCGCGCTTTGGGACACTTCGAGCTGCGCGCCCTGGGAGCGGGCGTCGCCGATCTGCTGGGACAGCTCGTTGGCCTGCATGGTGGCCGACAGCGTCGCGGACGCCAAGCCGATGCGCGCGAACGCCACGAGCGCCACCGCCACGAGCACGACGGCGGCCATCTTCGCGAGGAAGACGATTCCCGGGGAGAGGGTCGGGGCCTGGGTGCGCGAACCGCGGCCGACAACGACGTCGATGCGCTCGCGCGGAGCGCGTTCAAAGGAACGTTCGGGATACTGCGAGTATGCCGGCTGCGCGCTCATGCCCAACCCCCTTTCTTCGTATCGGATGCGTGTGGCGGTCGTGTGCGGTGCGGCGATGTATTCTCTTGCGCGCCGAAGGCGGTAGGGCCGCTCAGCGCTTCTGCGCGACGCGCAGTTTGGCGCTGCGCGCGCGGGGGTTGCGTTCGATCTCCTCCGCGCTCGGAAGGATCGGCTTTCTCGTGACGATGTCGAGCACCGGCGTTTTCCCGCACGAGCACACCGGCAGGTCCGGCGGGCAGGTGCAGCGGTTCGCGAACCGCGCGAACGTCTCCTTGACGATGTGATCCTCAAGCGAGTGGTAGCTGATCACCGCGAGCCTGCCGCCGGGGTTGAGCCAGCGCACGGCCGCGTCGAGCCCCCTCTTGAGCACGTCGAGCTCGCCGTTCACCTCGATGCGAAGCGCCTGGAACGTGCGCTTCGCCGGATGCCCTCCCGCTCGGCGGGCCGAGGCGGGAATGGCGGCCTTGATGACGTCCACGAGCTGCGCGCTCGTCTCGATGGGAGCGTTCTGACGGGCGCGCACTGCGAAATCGGCGATGCGGCTCGCCCACTTCTCGTCCGAGTAGGCACGGATGATCCGAGCGAGATCTGCTGCGTTGTAGGTGTTGACGATCTCTGCTGCGGTGAGGGTCTGTTTACCCGGATCCATCCGCATATCAAGAGGCCCGTCCTCTTTGAAGGAGAAGCCTCGAGACGGCGTGTCGATCTGCACCGAGGACACCCCGAGGTCGAACAGCACCGCGTCGACGCCGGGGACCTCCGCGCCGAGAAGCGCTTCGTCCATGTCCCCGAAGTTGCCGCGCACAAGCTCGATGCGCGGGCTTGCGTCCTTCGGCAGCGTCCCGAGTTTGCGGCGGGCGGCGGCAAGCGCCACCTCGTCCTGATCGATGCCGATGAGCGTGCCCGCGCTTCCAAGGCGCTTGGCAGCTTCGAGGGAATGCCCTGCCCCGCCGAGCGTTGCGTCCACGAACGTGTGCTGGGTTTGAAGGTTCAGATGTTCGAGGCACTCGGCGAGCAGGACGGGTGTATGCCGGTATTCGCTTGTCATCGCGCTCACGCCTTACGACTTCTTGAAGAGAAGGCCAAGATCGACCTCGTCGTCTTGCTCGTCGTAGCGCTTCGCGTCCCAGACCTCGAAATAACCCGTGTTGCCCACCACGACGACGTCCTTGCCGATGCCGGCGGCGGCGCGCTGGTCGGCGGAGAGCATGATGCGCCCTGCCGCGTCGATGGACACGTCCACCGCGCGCGACTTGAGCTTGCGGCGCAGCCTGACGTGCAGGTCGTTCGACGAGTCGAACTTCCCGAACGCGTCCTCGAACACGCCCGCCACCCACGCGTTGAAGCCGTCGGGCTCGAACACGTAGAGGCATTCGTCGTCGGGATGGCGGGTTACCACCAGGTCCGTCGAAAGCACCTTGCGAAACGACGCGGGAAGCGACATGCGGCCCTTGGCGTCCACCTTGTGGCGGTACAGCCCGTTGAGATCGACGACCTTGTTGACGTCCTCCGCCATGCCTCCCTTTCCGCCGTCATACGCACGGCCCTTTCGGTGTTTGAGATTTTATCCCACTTCGCCCCACTTCGCAACAAATATCGAGCGTTTGGCCTGTTTTCAACCGTTTCGAAACCCACCATTCGCCCACTCGTCAACCCACTTCGCCCCACCCTGAGCAAACCGCGCCCACATGTAGGCCGAGAACGCGGAACGAAGCACAAGATATGGGCCGCCTCGCAGACGGTGGGACGAAGTGGGAGAGTTGTGCGGAATCTGTGGCACCGATCGACGGGGCGCGGCGAGACGGCTGGGCAGCGGGAGGAAGGTGACCAAGGTCCAAACCGAGGCGCGGAAGAGGGCTGGCGCCCGTCCGCGACGGGCGCGCCACCCGAATTTCAGAGGCCTACGGAGGCGACGAAAAAAGACCCGCAATTTATAAGTCAAGGAGCAAACCCGAGATTTTCGATAGGAGCCTTGAGAAGTGGGTATGGGACGGAGGGGGTAACGGGGGCCGAGCGGCGCGCCACCCACCTTTTCATCGGATCGAGCCACGCTCCTTCGTTTTGGACATGCGGCAGAGCTATCTGCTTTCGACGCTGCGAACCTGCGAAAAAGACGGTCGCCCGAAGCCAAGGAGCCGCTTCAAAGGTTTCGAATAGGCGCTTCAACGACCGAACGCCAAAGAGCGCCTGACAAACGAATAAAGGAGGAGCATCGATGCGGAACCGACCTTCGTGCACGAAATTCCGCGCTTTTTGGCCACGGAACCGCGTTCTGGCACGAAAATCGGCTTTCCCTGACCGGAAAAGCTGTCAAGCGCAGCAAACCCCCTGGTCGGCAAAATCGAAGCCGGCCAAGGCACCCTGGAACGTGCCAGAACGCGGTTCCGTGGCCAAAAAGCGCAGGGTTCCGCTGCTGAGCCGAGGTTGATGCAGGCCGCGTCGGCCCGCCAAGCAAGGCCCCGCCGGCGCCGCAAGAGGCCCCGCCCGTTGGGCGGGCCTTCCGAAGCGCCCGACCAGAATAAGCCCAGATCGAAGCTTGGGAACATGGGTTCGCATCAATCCTGGCTTAGCAGAGCGGCAACGCGCAGAGACGACGAGGCGGAGGAGAGCCGCTTTCGCTCAGGACGGCGGGAGGGCGCGGGCGCGCGGATGGGCCTTCACGTACTCCTCGCGCAGGTGGGCGCGGCTCACATGGGTGTACACCTGCGTGGTGGAGATGTCGGCGTGCCCGAGGATCTCCTGGATGACGCGCAGATCGGCCCCGCCCTCCAGCATGTGGGTGGCGAACGAGTGACGCAGCGTGTGCGGGTGCAGGTTCGCCACGCCGATGGTGCGGCCGGCATCGGCCACGAGGGCGTGGACGCTCTGGCGCGAGAGCCGCCCGCCGCGCGCGTTGAGAAACGTCGCCGGGGTGGGTTTCGCATGCGGGCGCACGAGCAGGGGCCGCCCCTCGGCAAGATACTCTTCCAGCGCCTGGGCGGCCGCGCCCGACACGGGGGCGATGCGCTCCTTGCCGCCCTTGCCCACGACGCGCAGATAGCCCTCGTCGAGCACGGCGTCGGCCACATCGAGGCCCGTGCACTCGCTCACGCGCAGACCGCACCCGTAAAGCACCTCGAGGATGGCGCGGTTGCGCAAGGGGATCGGCGCGCGCTCGACGGGAGCGGACAGCAGTTCGTCCATCTGAGACGCGCTCAGCACGTCGGGCAGGCGCTCGGGCGCCTTCGGCAGCTGCAGCGTGTCGGCGGGGTTGCGCCGCACGAGGCCCTCGCGGACGAGGAACCGGAACAGCCCCTTGATCGCCGAGACGCGCCTGTCGACGCTCGAAGTCGCATAACCCCGCTCGAGAAGGTCCGCCTCGTAGGCCACCACCGTCTCGCGCTCGACGTCCCCCAAACACGCGATTCCGCATCGGTCGAGGAAGGCCGAGAAATCGGCGAGGTCGGCCCCGTAGGCCTCCGCCGTCAGCGGCGAGCACCCGCGCTCGATGCGCAGGTGGACCAGATACTCGCGAACCATATCCTCTCTGCGCATCCATGCCTCCTTCCCCGCGCCCCGCACCGATCGCACCCGGCTCTTCGCGCGCACGCCCCGCACCGACCACGTCCGCATGCGGAGCGCACCTGACGCCAATCCGCACGCAGAGCGCTGCCCACAGGATAGCAGCCGACGGACCTTCCGAGGCGAATTCACATGCCGGAAACATCGCTTCGCGCCAAGGTAGGCTATAATCGTCGCGTGCGACGAGAGCGCCGAAGGGCGCCGCGCGCACCGCCGCCATCCCCAGAAAGGAGCGCCGCCATCCCATGCGCAACGGATTCGACAACGACAAGTACATCGCACTGCAAGCCGAGCACATCCGCAGCCGCATCGAGCAGTTCGGAGGGAAGCTCTACCTGGAATTCGGCGGCAAGCTGTTCGACGACTACCATGCCGCTCGCGTGCTGCCCGGTTTCGAGCCCGACTCCAAGATCCGCATGCTCAAAAGCCTCGCGGACGACGTGGAGATCATCATCGCCATCAACGCGAACGACATCGAGAAGAGCAAAGTGCGCGGAGACTTGGGGATCACCTACGACGAGGACGTGCTGCGCCTCATGGACATCTTCCGCACCATGGGCTTCGCCACAAGCGGCGTCGTGATCACCCACTACGCGAACCAGCCCTCGGCCGGCGCGTTCCGCAAGCGCCTCGACAGCCTGGGGATCAAAAGCTACCTGCACTACCCCATCGCCGGCTACCCCTACGACATCGACCACATCGTAAGCGACGAAGGCTACGGCAGAAACGAGTACGTCGAGACAACGCGCCCGCTCGTCGTGGTGACCGCCCCCGGCCCCGGCTCGGGCAAGATGGCCACGTGCCTGTCGCAGCTCTACCACGAGCACACACGCGGCGTCGAGGCCGGCTATGCAAAGTACGAGACGTTCCCCGTGTGGAACCTGCCGCTCAAGCATCCCGTGAACATCGCGTACGAGGCGGCCACGGTCGATCTCGACGACGCAAACACCATCGACCCGTTCCATCTTGAAGCCTACGGCGAGACGACGGTGAACTACAACCGCGATGTGGAGATATTCCCCGTGCTCAAGGCCATGCTGGAGAGCATTTCGGGCGAAAGCCCCTACCAGTCGCCCACCGACATGGGCGTGAACATGGCCGGCAACGCCATCGTGGACGACGACGCCGTGCGCGACGCCGCCAAGATGGAGATCGTGCGCCGCTACTTCCAAACCGCAGTGGAGGTGAAACGCACCGGAATCGGCCACGAGAGGCTGGAGAGGCTCGAGCTGTTGATGAACCAGGCGGGCGTGAACGCGAGCCTCTCTCCTGCGCGTTCGGCGGCGCTGCTGAAGGAGGAGACGACCGGCGGCCCGGCCGGCGCCATGGTGCTGCCCGACGGCTCGGTGGTGACGGGCAAGACCTCCGCGCTTCTGGGCGCGGCGTCGTCGCTGCTCATGAACGCGCTCAAGGGCGTGGCGGGCGTCGATGACGACAAAGACGTGTTGAGCGACGAGGCCATCACCCCCATCTGCCGCCTCAAGACCCAGCAGCTGCGCAGCCGCAACCCCCGTTTGCACTCGGACGAGACGCTCATCGCGCTGTCCATCAGCTCGGCCACCGACGAGGCCGCCGCGAAGCTCATCGAGCACGTGGAGGACCTGCGCGGCTGCGACGCGTTCTTCAGCGTGATCCTGTCGGCCACCGACGAGAAGCTCTACCGCACGCTCGGCATCAACGTGTGCTGCGAGCCGAAGTACGAGCAGCACCGCTACTACCATAAGTAAGCGCGTCCCCCGCTCTTCCCGTCCCCTCCCTGTCCGCTTGCGACGGTTCCGGCGGGCGGGAAGGGCCTGCCGGCGCGGCACCGCCGCCGAGCCGGCAGGCCCCCAACGCGGCGGCTTCCAAAAGGCTGCTCAGCCGAGCCTGCGGGCCGGCTCGGCGGCGCTCATCGCCTCCACGAGCTCGGCCTTGCCCGAAACGCCCATCTTGCGGTAGAGGTTGCGCACGTGGGTCTTCACCGTGTCGCGGGACACGTACAACTCGCGAGCGATCTCGGGCTGGGTGCGCCCCTCCACGATGAGCAAGAGCATGTCCTCCTCCCGCCGCGTGAGGCCGTAGGCGCGGGCGGCGCGGACGCAGCGCGTCTGCGGCGACGACTCGCTTTCGCGATAGCGCTCCACGAGCGCGCGCAGCTTTTCGACCGCGCGCGCCTCGGCCGCCTCGGCCGCGCGCCACGTGCGTCCGAGCACTGCCCCGACCGCAAGCGACCCCGCGCAGAACGCGACTGCGAACAGGGCCGCCGCCGCGTCCCCCTGCGCCTCGCCGAGCGCGAGACTGCCAACGACCGCGCCCGCGAACGCGACGAGGCGGTACAGCGCGAGGAGCGTGTCGGAGCGGGCGGGCTCATCGAAGTACGACGCGCGCACGACGGAGGCGCACGCCGCCGCGAACGGCAGGGCCACGCCGACGAGCACGATCCCCCTTGTCGCCAGCAAGGTGAGCTCCGTCATGTCCGCCTCCTCGTCATCGACCGCTCCCGAACGTTTCGTCAGAGGAAACCATAGCACGCGAGGCGGCAAAGCGCAGGGGTGAAATAATTCACCGTTGCCGCGAACCGGCAAGCGATGCTAGCTTCGAACGCGCAAGGGGCGCACCGCCGCCCGCGTCTCTCACGATTGGAGCCCTCATGAGGATCGACCGGAAAACCCGCATCGTCGCCGGAACCATCTGTCTGATCGCCGCCTCGCTCGTCATGGGGTGGTTCGCCGGACGCTACGTTCCGGGAGAGCCGGCCATGCCGACCGCCGATGCGCGTGAAGTGCTTGCGGCAGGAAGCGGCCGCGCCACCGAAAGCGTGATCGACTTCGAACCGGGAACGACGATGGAGCTGCCCGCGCTGCTGCAAGGACGCGCGCACGAGCTGAGCGACGCCGCCCAAGACGATCTGCCCGAGCGAGCGATCGGAAGCTTCGAGCGCATGGGGCTGTGGGAGCGCACGACGCCCCGCCTCGACGTAACGGCGACACAGGTCCGCATAGCGTCGGTCGCGTCGTTCGGGGAGCTCAATCCCCCTTACTACAGTTGGGACAAGATCCCCTCCGACGGCAAGATGGTCCTCGTCACCGTCTCGATCGCCAACGCCTCGGACGAGCACTACGAAGCCTGGTGGGCCACCTTGCCCACGTTCACGCTGTGGAGCGGCCTTCTCGCGGCAGACGACGAGATGGGCGCGGGGATCGCGCTCGACGCAGAGGCGTTCTCGCTTCTGAATCCCAGCGAGGGCGAGCAGGATATCTCGGTCGACCTCGCTCCCGGCGAGACGCAAGAGATCGTGCTGCCGTTTCGCCTCGTGAGCGGCGCGCTCGCCGATCCGTCCGCGCTCGACGACGCGAAAGCATCGGACTTCGCCCTGCAGACGTCCGACTACGCGGCGAACGCCACGTACCGCCTGTGGCTATAGGCGACACCCGCGCGAGGAAAGCCGGACGGAGCCGTCCGACGCGGAGATTCCGGCGGCATCCACGAGCCTTCGCCGAGCGCGCCGCCCGGCCGGGACCGGTCCCGACCGGGCGGCGCCTAGCTCCGAGCCAGCGGCGACCGGCCCGCATCATCGTGCTCGAAGAACACCTTCGACACGCGCTCGTAGAAGCCCTCCCCCCGGTAGCGCAAAAGCACGGTGGGCGCCGCGCCGCGGCTCACGTAGACGCGGCGCACCGGCCGATCGAACGAAAGCGGCTCGCCGTCGACGAAGAGCGTCGCCTCGCGCGCGTCGGCGTTCTTCGACAGATCCATCTCCACCACGTCGCTGCCAGCCGTGACGATGGCGCGCGAATGCAGCGTGTGCGGCGCGAGCGGCACCGCCACGAGCCCCGTGAAGCCGGGGGCCACAAGCGGCCCGCCCGCCGACAGCGCGTAGGCGGTCGAACCGGTGGCCGTGGCCACCACAAGGCCGTCGCCGCGCATCTCGGCGATGAGCGCGCCCGAGACGCTCAGGTCGAAGTCGATGATGCGGCCGTTCGCGCCGCGCGTGACGGCCAGCTCGTTGAGCGCGAAGAACGATCGCGCGCGCCCGTCGGCAGGGTCGCCGGACGACGGCCCGAGCGCGCTGCAAAAGCCGCTTTCGGCCCGATCCGCGCGCGCGTCCTCCTCGTCCTCCCCGTCGGCTTCGTCGGCCCAGGGGTCGGCCTCGCCCTCGCACACCACGTCGATGCGCAGGTTCGTTCTCCGCTCGGCCACGACGTCGTCCGAAAGCGCCGCCGCCACGACGGCCACCACGCCCTCTTCGCCCGAGTTCGCCAAGAATCCGAGGCGTCCGAAGTTGATGCCGAGGATGGGCACCCCGCGCGTCCCGACGAGGCGCGCCGTGCGCAGGATGGTGCCGTCGCCGCCCAGCACCACCGCCATGTCCGCGCCCGCCGCAAGGGCGGCATCCGCGCGCTCGCAGCCATCAGGGCTCGAAAGGTCGGAGGAGTCCACGAGCGTACATTCCATGCCCTGCGTGGAAACGTACGTCGCGAGCAGCAGCGATGCGTCAACGGCCCGCGAGTTGGAGTTATTGCGTACGATGAGGATGTGCATGAGGGTCCTCTTTCCGGGTTTGCTATGATGGGCCATTATATCCGATGCCTCAGAAAGCGTCCTTCCATGTCCGACAAGCTCGCACGAGCTCGACATACGCGCGTCAACTCCCCCGATCCCGCGCGCGACGAGGCGGCGCCCGACCGCGCCGGAACGTCGCATGCGCGCGCAGCCGATCGCCCGAAAGCCGCCGAGGCATCCTTCGCCCGCGCTTCCGGGGCGTCGCACGCTCGCGCGGCCGAATCTCCGAGGGTTTCCGCGGCACCCGCCGCGCATCCTTCCGGGGCGTCGCACGCCCGTGCGGCCGATCCCGGATCGACTTCGGAGATCTTCGTCGGCGGCCGCCATGCGGGCCTCGACCGCACCGCCATCGCAGCCGCCGTCGCCCAGCACGTCGTCCCGCGGCCCGAGCCGCCGCTCGACCCCGCAAGCGCGAAGGCGCGCCTGAAGGCGGCTCCTCCGGGAGAAACGTCCGAGATAGCCATCGGAGGGCGCCACGCCGGGCCCGACCGCACGGCGCTCCCGCGCGACCCCTTCGAGCCGTCCACCCCCGATCCGCGCGCGGCGCGCCCGCAAGCCGATCCGGGATCGACCGGCGCGCTTTTCGTCGGCGGCCGCCATGCGGGTGCCGACCGCACCGCGCGCGGCGGCGCCGCCGACCCCGCGCCGAGCGGCACGCGCATGCCGAATCCGGCGAAGGAGGAGGCCCCCGAGCCCGAGAACGCCGCAGCCGCCGTCGGCGCGTCGGCCGCCGTCGTGAGCGTGTGCGTGATGATCTCGCGCATCACCGGCTTCGCCCGCACCTGGGCGATGGCGTTCGCGCTGGGCTCCACGATGCTCTCCAGCTCCTACCAGGTGGCGAACACCCTGCCCAACCAGCTCTACGAGCTGGTGGTGGGCGGCATGCTCGTGACGGCGTTTCTGCCGGTGTACCTGTCGGTGAAAAAGAAGCTGGGGCAGCGCGCCTCCAACGAGTACGCCTCGAACCTGCTCACCATCGTGGTCGTGCTTCTGGGCATCGTCTCGGCGCTGTGCATGCTGTTCCCCTCGGCCATCATCTACACGCAAAGCTTCTACTCCGACCAAGCCGAAATGGCCACGGCCATGCTGCTGTTCCAGTTCTTCGCCATCCAAGTGGTGTTCTACGGCGCGAGCGCCATCCTGCAGGGCCTGCTGAACGCGAACCGCGACTATCTGTGGTCGGCCATCGCGCCCGTGGCGAACAACGTCATCGTCATCGCCACGTTCGCCCTGTACGCGCTGGTGGCGCCGCACGACCCGCAGCTTGCGCTCTACATCATCGCCGTGGGCAACCCGCTCGGCGTGTTCGCCCAGCTTATCATCCAGATGCCCGCGCTCAGGCGCAACGGCATCCGTCTGCGCCCGCGCCTGAACCTGCGCGACCCCGCGCTGCGCGAGACGCTGTCCATCGGCGCGCCCACCGTGTTGGTGATGCTCTGCTCGTTCGCCATTGTGTCGGTGCAGACCGCCGCCTCGTACAGCTTCTCCGACAGCGGCCCGTCGGTTCTGGCCTACGCGCGCCTGTGGTTCACGCTGCCCTACGCGTTTCTGGCCGTGCCCATCACCACCACCATGTTCACCGAGCTGGCCGAGATGCAGGCCGAGGGGAACACGCAGGGCGTGAAGCGCGGCATCGTGAGCGGCACGAACCAGATACTCTTCTTCATGATCCCCTTCGCGCTGTACCTCATGGTGTTCGCCATGCCGCTCGTCACGCTGTACCACGCGGGCGCGTTCACGATGGAGAGCGTCGGCGCCATCGCCAGCTACCTGGCCGTTTTGGCCGTGGCGCTGCCGTTCTACGGCGTGAACACCTACCTGCAGAAGGTGTATTCCAGCGTGCGGAAGATGGGCGTGTTCGCCGGGTTCAATTTCGTGGCCGGCGGCGTGCAGATCGGCCTCACGATGCTGGCCGCCTCGGGTGTGGGCAGCCTGCCGTTCGAGGCCATCGCCGCAGCGGAGGCGGCGTTCTACGTGGTGGCCGACGTGTGCCTGTTCGCCTACCTGCGCCGCCACCTCGGCGCGTTCGGGTTGCGCTCCACGCTGCGCGCGCTGGCATGCTCGCTCGCCCTCGGCGGGCTGGGCGCGGCGGCGGGCGCGGGCGTGTTGTTCGCCCTGCAGACGTGGGCGGCCCCGCTGTCGGGCTCCATCCCCCAAGCGCTCGCCTACGTGGCAGCCGGCGGCCTCGCGTCGCTTTTCGTCACGTTCGGCCTCGCCCTGAAGCTGCGCGTGCCCGAGGCGGCGTTCCTCGCCAACATCGCCGGGAAGGTGAAGGGCAAGCTGGGCCGCTGACCGCCCCGCCCCTCCCGCGTCCACACGCCCGCAGCTGCGGCCACCCCCCCCCCCTCGCGCCCGAAGCCCCCGCACTTGCCACTCCCCCGCACCCGCGTCCGCCTTCCCCTTCGCGCCCATAGCCGCCCGTCTCCCCCCCCCTTGCACTCGTGCAACCCGCACCTGCGATCGCCTCTACCCGCACCCGCAGCTCCCCTTCCCACATCCGCGCCCGAGGTCACACCCCCCGCCCCTCCCGCGTCCATACGCCCGCAGCTGCGGCCACCCCCTCGCGCCTGAGCCCCCGCGTCTGCTACTCCCCCTCCTCGCGGAGCTTCAAGCGATCCTCGGATGCGAGGGAGAGAGTGCCGCGCAGCTAGCGATCGGGTACAATAGCGCGACCGCCAGCAATCGAAAGGACACCCGATGGATGCGTTCAAATGGGCAGAGGATGCAGCGCGCCGGCTCAAGCGCGAGTTCGGCGACCGCCTCTCGTTCGTCGGCCTCCAAGGCAGCCGGGCACGGGGCGAGGCTCGTGAAAACAGCGACATCGACCTCGTCGTGCTGCTCGACGGTATCAGCGCAGACGACCTTCGTCGCTGCCGGACCGTCATCCAAACGATGCCGCAGAAAGAACTCGCTTGCGGCTTCGTCGGATCCACGCGGGCCATCGCCTCGTGGCCCCGCCACGAACTCTTCCAATTCGCCCGTGACACACGCCCCATCTGCGGAGATCTCGAATCCATCATAGATGCGCGCTTCATCCCCGACGACGCCCTTTGCGCGGCTCGCATCGGCGCGTCGGGAATCTACCATGCGCTCTGCCATGCCCGCGTCTTCGACGGCATCGACGCGGAGGCCGCCTTGGAGCCGCTTTTCAAGCAAGCGTTCTTCGTGCTTCAGGCGCTTCAATTCGCACGCACGGGACGCTATCCCGAAACGAAGCGCGACCTCGCAAAACGCCTTGCCGGGGAAGAGGCGCTCATCCTCGAGGTCGGACGCGACTGGGAAGCGCATCGTCCCGCAGACGCCGAAGAGGCGGAAAAGCTGACCGACCTTCTGCTTCGCTGGTCGGAAAACGTCATGGCCTCGACAAATACCGAGAACCCCGAGCGATAGCGTTTCGTAGTCCCGAAACCCTCCGAGGCGCCATGGGATCGAAGAGCCGGTCGCTCGCCATGGCAAGCATCGTCGCCGCCGTTTCGACCAGGACACGTCCTTTAAGGAAACGACGCTCGACGGGCCTTCGGACGCGCGAGGCGGCAAAACGGTTGCGGCCGCGCTCTCCGGGGGCTCGCAGCCTCTCCGGATCCGTCCGGACATCCACCCCCGCCCGCCTTGCCTGCCCCGCCCCGCGCGGCCCGGCGCGCCGCCGCCCCAAGCCCCGCATTCGTCGATTCCCCAGATCCCGCCACCCAACCCCGCCGCCACGGGGCCGTTTTGCCAACATCCCTCCTTCGGCGCGCTCCAATCCGTGCGGCTGTTTGGGGCTGTCGCGGCCGTTTGGAGTTGCCAACCGGAGCTTACTGCCTCATCATAGGGAACGTTCGCTCTGGTTAACTACGTTCCGGAACCTTCGCCAAGCGACAGTTCGGAAGGCGCGCCGCGCCGCCGGCACTGCCATGCCCCTTCGCTGGAAGGACGCAGCGGCAGCTGGCTGGCCAGCTGCGCGCCGCGCTTAGGAAAGGTGACGGTTCATGACACAGCAACAGCAGGGCGGCCCCGCCCCCATTCCCGCCAGCGGCAACGCAGCCGTCGGCGCACCCGCCGGATCCCCTGCCGGCGGCAGACGCCTTAACGGCAAGGACTTCATCAACATCGGCATCTTCACCGCGCTGTACTTCGTGGTGGTGTTCGCGGTGGCGTGCCTGGGCTTCGTGCCCATCCTCATGGCGCTCATCTGCGGCATCGTGCCGCTCATCGCGGGCATCCCCTACATGCTCTACCTCACGAAGGTGCGCAAGTTCGGTATGATCACCATTTTGGGCCTGCTCATCGGCATCATCATGTTCATCACGGGCATGGGCTTCTTCTCCATCGGCACCGGGCTCGTCTTCGGCTTGGCGGCCGACCTTATCTGGAAGTCGGGCGGGTACGCCGACGCGAAGCGGGGCATCGTCTCCCACGGCGTGTTCAGCTGCTGGATGGTGGGCAACTTCCTGCCGTTCTGGCTGACGGCGGACACCTACCTGACCACCGTACGCTCGCAGTACGGCGACGCCTACGTGACCGAGCTTATGGGCTACCTGCAGCCGTGGGCGTGCCCTTGCCTGTTGGTTGCAGCGCTGGTCACAGGTCTTATCGGCGGCTGGATCGGCTACAAGGTGCTGCGCAAGCACTTCAAGCGCGCGGGCATCGCCTGATTTCGGTCATTCGGTTCGGCTTTCGATTAAGGCGCGCCTGTGAAACTTCTCCAAACAGAGGGGGCCGAGCGCACCGTGCGGCTCGACCCCCGCACCAAAATGTTCCTGCTGTTGGCGGTGTCCACCGTGCTGCTTTTGGGCGGCTCCACCCCCGCCCTGCTGGCGGTGCGCGGCCTCATGCTGCTCTTCCCGTTCGGCTTGCTGGCGATTTCGGGGCGCTGGCGCGCGGCGCTTCTGCTGCTGGTTCTGTATTTCGCGTCGTACGCCCTGATGGCCGTCTCTCCCGGCATCCCCTTTTTGGCAACGGGCGTGCTGAACGCCGTCGTGGTGGGCTCCTGCACGGTGCTGACGCGCTTCGTGCCCACCGTCGCCACGGGCTACTTCGTGCTGTTCACCACCACGGTGTCGGAGTTCATGGCGGCGATGGAGCGTCTGCGCGCGCCGCAATGGCTCACCATTCCGCTTTCGGTGCTGTTCCGCTTCTTCCCCACGCTGGCCGAGGAGGCACGCTCCATAGGCAAGGCCATGCGGATGCGCGGCGTCAGCCTTGCGCGGAAGGGCCCGCTGGCCCTGGTGGAGTACCGGCTCGTGCCGCTGATGGCGTGCTCGGTGCGCATCGGCGAGGACCTGTCGGCCGCCTCGCTCACACGCGGGCTGGGCACGCCGGGCAAGCGCACGAACATCTGCCGCATTGGTTTCCACTGGCAGGACGCGGCGGTGTTCCTCGTGTGCGCGCTGGCGCTGGGTCTGCTGCTGTTCGACCTGATGTGCCCGAAGGCGCTGTAGCGAAGGAGGCAACGGGGACTATGGCGGGAAAACCCACGGGAAACGACGCTTTGGCGCTGGACATTCGCGATGCCTCGTTCGAATACGCGGAAGGGCGTTCAGGCGCGGGCGTCTACGGCATCTCCCTGCAGCTTGAACCTGGCCAGGTGGCGCTTTTGACGGGCGCTTCGGGCTGCGGCAAAACCACCGTCACGCGGCTGGCGAACGGCCTCGTGCCGCATTACTACGAAGGCACGCTCTCCGGGCGCGCGCAGGTGGCGGGCGTGGACGTGTCGGCCGCTCCCCTGTACGAGACGGCGCGCGTGGCGGGCAGCGTGTTCCAGAACCCCAAAACGCAGTTCTTCAGCGTGGACGTGCGCGGAGAGGTGGCGTTCGGCTGCGAAAACCTCGGTCTTCCCGTGGAAGATATCGAGGCGCGCGTGGCCGCCCAAGCGAAAGCCTTCAACCTAGAAGATCTGATAGGGCGCAGCCTGTTCGATTTGTCGGGCGGGCAGAAGCAGCGCATCGCCTGCGCGGCCGCCACCGCGGCAAGCCCCGCCCTGGTGGTGATGGACGAGCCGTCCAGCAACCTGGACTTCGAGGGCATCGTCCGTCTGCGCGAGGCCATCCGGCATTGGAAGGCGCAGGGCTGCGCCGTGCTGGTGGCAGAGCACCGCCTGCATTATGTTGCGGATATGGCGGATGTGGTGCTGCACATGGAGAGGGGGCGCATCGCGCGGCGCTGGACGGGCGCGGAATTCGCCGCGCTGCCTGCGGACGCGTTGTGCGATCTGGGCTTGCGCGTGCGCCGCGTTCAGGATGCGTTCGCGGCGGCGGGCACCGCAAGCGCATCCCCTGCCGCGGAACCCTCCGAAGCCGAAGCCCCAGCCGCGCCGGCGATTTCGCCCTCCGAATCTGAAACTCCGGCTGCACCGACGGCTTCACCTTCCGAAGCCGAAGTTCAGGCCACGCCGGCGATTTCGCCCTCCGAAGCCGAAGCTCCGGCTGCGCCGACGGCTGCAGCTTCGCAAGCTTCCGCGCCGGCACTTGCCATCGACGATTTCCGCTTCGCCTACCGCCGCGGCGCGAACGCCACGCCGGCACTCGACATCGAGCACGCGGAACTCCCCCAAGGCGGCATCGTCGCCGTGGTGGGTCGCAACGGCGCCGGCAAGTCCACCTTCGCCGAAGCGCTGTGCGGCCTGAACCGCTGCGGAGGCCGGCTCACTGTCGGCGGGCGGGCGCACGGCCGCAAGCGGCGCACCCGCGCCAGCTTCATGGTCATGCAGGACGTGAACCACCAGCTCTTTGCGGAAAGCGTGCTCGACGAAGTGCAGCTTTCACTCGCCGAGGAGGACGAAGCACGCGCCCACGAGCTTTTGCGGGCGCTCGACTTGGACGATGTCGCCGACGACCACCCGCTCTCGCTTTCCGGCGGGCAGCGCCAGCGCGTGTGCGTGGCCGCGGCGCTTGCCAGCAAAAAGCCCTTGGTGGTGTACGACGAGCCCACGAGCGGGCTCGATCTGACGCATATGCGGCAGGTGGCGGCGCTGCTGCGGCAGGTGCGCGACACGGGCGCCACGCAAGTCGTGGTCACGCACGATCCCGAATTCATCCTTTCCTGCTGCTCGCAGGTGCTGGAGATGGAATCGGGGCGTATCATGGAAAACTATGCGCTGGATGCGGCGGGCATGCGGCGCCTGGAAGCCTTTTTCGCACGTGCGCAAGCGGTCGGAGGTGAGCCTTGGGAAAAGCGACCTATGTGACGGGGCTGGAATACCTGTCACGCCGCTACAACGACAACCGCATGGAAGCGGTAGAGCGCCGCGAGGGCTTCACGCGCTTCGACGCGCTGCTCGAGAACGGCGACAAGGGGAGGATCGACGCCTACACGCTGCTGCCGGGCATCCACCTGTTCTACAACGACATCCCGCAGGGCGCGTGCGATTGGAACGACAAGTCCTCGCGGGTGCTGCAGATCGAGCATTGCCGGCAAGGCTCCTGCGAACTGGTTTTCTCGGGTGGTTGGGGAGCCGTGTGCCGCCAAGGCGACTGCGCCGTGCACGATCACCGCGTGGTGAAGCGCCGCATGCGGTTCGCGCAAGCGCGCTATGTCGGCATCACCTTGGCGGTGGAATACGACGCCGGCGCGGCCACGCTCGCCGCCCTGCATCACGTGGCGGGGGTGGATTTCAAGCAGCTGTATGCGCGCTTCGCGCCGCAGTCAAACGGCGAGCGCCACCTTTTGTTCGCACCCGATGCCGAGATGGCCGCCCTGTTTGAAAGCCTGTACGATGTGGGCGGGCGCGCCCACGTGCCGCGCTTGCGCTGCAAGGTCCTGGAGCTGCTGGCGTTGCTTTCGGCAACCGAGAGCCCCCGATGGCAAGCGCCCTCGTACACGGGGCGCGACGGCGACGCCGGCCTGGAGAAGGCCCTCGCGCTTCTGGGCGGCAACCTGTCCGCGCCGGTGCGTTTGGAGGACGCCGCCCGCGCGGCCAATTTGGGCGCGACGGCGTTCAAAGAGCGTTTCGCCCGCGCCTTTGGCATAAGCCCCGCGGCGTACCGCCGGCGCTGCCGCATGGAGGAGGCGGCGCGCCTGCTGCAGGAAAGCTCGTTCGACGTGGCCGCCATAGCCGCCCACGTGGGCTACAGAAGCCCCAGCAAGTTCGCTGCCGCCTTCCGCCAAGCCCACGCCCAATCCCCCACCGCCTACCGCAAGGCGCTCCGCAACGCCCCTACGCCACCTGCGTCTTAGGTGCCAGTTTCTCGCTGCTCTCCCCGAAGAACACCTCGTACCACGTGAGGAAGCAGTAGATGTTCCAGATGCGCATCATCTTCAGCTTGCCGCGCCCTTCCACGGTGGAGAAGTCGGCCGACTTGTGGTCGTCGAGCATCTTCACCAGGTAGTCCACGTTGAAGAACTCGTGCGCGGCGTCGCTCGTGAACGCTTGCCTGATGCGGTTGTAGTACAGGTCGGTCTGCAGCCACACGGTGAGCGGCGTGATGAACGGCTGCTTGGGCATGTGCGCCACCTTCTTCTGGAAGCCCAGCTTGCTCGCGGCCACGCGCAGCGCGTACTTGGCATGCTCGTCGGTCACGCGGCAGTCCGTGGGCAGCTGCAGCGCCACGTCGAG
>HHCFC01400__coassemble_1455_pt1 | contig 24179 bp, 19 predicted proteins | sample HHCFC01400__metabat2_high_PE_041 | metagenome-assembled genome bin HHCFC01400
TGGGATGCGAGGCGCTTGCGGAAACTGCGCGCAGGTTGCCGCAAGCGAGACGATGCGAAATCTCGGCAAAAGGGCGGGTGTCGCGCACGGCTCCGTCCGGGGTTTGCCGCGAGGGGGCGAGGCCGCCACTCGCTTCAAGGGGGTGGATTGGCGACGCTGGTATTTTCCGTATGCGGCGCGTTCGTAACGTGCGCGAAGGGCGGCCAAAAGGCGGGGTGCGCTACAATGAACGATGCGCTTTTGCTTGATGAGGCGCGTTTCGTCAAAACGCGCGAAAGGAGCGATAGCATGGACGAGAAGACAGACCCGGTGCTCGACGCCGTCGCCTTCGCGGGCGACGCGCTCGCCCCGTTCTTCCTGCAGGACCCCCTGACCGGGGGCGCGGGGGCGTCCTTCGAGGCGGTCGCCGCGCTCGACCCCGCGGCCGCCGCCGCGGAGTGGCCCTTCGCGGAGGAGGGCGAGGCGCGCGAGGCGCTGGGGCTCATGGTCGCCGGCCTCGCAGGCGGCGCGGGCGACGAGGGCCTCGCGTGGGAGTACCGCCGCCTGTTCGTGGGCCCCGCGCCCAAGCCGGCCCCGCCGTGGGGGTCCGTGTACACCGACCGCGAGTGCGTCGTGTTCGGGGCGTCCACGCTCGAGCTGCGCGCGTGGATGCGCGGGCGCGGCGTCGCGCGCCTGGGGGGCGAGAAGGACCCCGAGGACCACATCGGCCTCATGCTGGCCCTCATGGCGTGGCTCGCCCGCAACCGGCCCGCCGACCTCGACGAGTACCTGCGGGGGCACCTGCTCACCTGGGCGCCGCACTTCCTGGGCGAGCTGGCCGGGGCGGCGCGCCACCCCTTCTACGAGGGGCTCGCGCGCCTGACGGCCTCGACGCTCGAGGGGATCCGCGCCGAGCGGGGCCTTAAGGTCGCCGTCCCGCGGTTCTACCGCTAGGCGCGCGCGATGGCCGGGCTCGCCACCGCCCTCGACGAGGTCACGCTCGTCCTGTTCACGACGCTCGCGCCGTCGGGCGCGGCGGCGTTCATCTGCATGGGGCTTGCTGCTCTGGCACGCGGCACGTCCGAGGCGATGCGTCAACGCCTCAACGTGTTTCTGGGACTGCCCCTTGTGGTGGCCATGGTGGGGCTTGTGGCGTCGGCCACGCACCTCGGCAATCCGTCCAACGCGCTGTACGTGTTTTTGGGCGTGGGCCGCAGTCCGCTTTCGACCGAAGTGTTCTTCGCGGTGGTGTTTTTAGCGCTTGCGGGCTTGTACTGGCTGTACGGTTTCGCAGAGCACCCTTGGCCGCGCGTGCAGCGCCTGTGGCTCGGCTGCGCCATGGCGGCTGGGGCGGCGTTCGTGGCAGCGGTGGCGTTCGCGTATTCTGCCGAGACGATTGTGTCGTGGAACACGGCGTACGTGCCGATCAACCTGGTTTTGAACGCGCTTGCAGGTGGGCCCGTCCTCGCGATCGCGGGGTTGCGCGCCGCAGGGGTCGACATGCATGCGGAGCGCATCGGGCGCGTGCTGGCGAGCGTGGCTGCGGTCGCGTTGGTTGCGAACACGGTGACGTTTTGTTTGCAAGGGGCCGAGTTGGGCTCCATCGAGAACTCGTTCGTGACGGCGGCGCAGCTGGTTCCTTTCTGGGGCCCGATGGTGGGCGCGTTTGCCGTGCTGGGGGCGGCGGGCGTTGTCGTCGACGGTATTGCGCTCTGGCGCGGCGCTCGTTTGTCGCTTGCGCGCGCAGCGGGTGCGACCGTTCTCGTTTTGACGGGCATTTTCGTCATGCGGTTTGCGTTCTACATGATGCACATGACGGTGGGTCTGGGCGTGTGAAGCGTCCGCAGCTTGCCCTTCTGCCACAACTCCTTTTTCTCCCTAGTAAGGCTGGCTCTATGCTAGACGAGGCCGGCATCGGCAAAGGCTGTTAGATCGGCGTTGGCAATCCACAAAACCGGCGCGCAAACGAAAGATGCCCGACGTCCCAGGGAGGGGCGTCGGGCAGGGGGTTGGCCGGACGTGTCGCGCAAGGGGAAGGCGACGTCCGGCTGGGGCAAGCGGAGCAAGGGGAAAGAGGGGGAGGGGCGCTCCGCTTGCCCCAGCCGGGATCGGCGACGATGCAGCTCGTTTCCGATCCCGGCGCAGCGTGGGGGCGTACGTCCGCTGCGCGCTGAGGCATCGTTGCAAGGGGCCGACCCGTGTCCAGCGAGGGTGCCCCTCTCGCAACGACACCAGACGGGGCAGCGGGAAACGCCGACAACGGCGGCAGAAGCGCCGACAACGACAGGGTTGCCGGCGCTTGCGACGGGTTGCCGTTGGCGGTGGAGGGGGTTGCCGCCAACGTGCGATGCCCCCGCAGGACGCGCCGCTTCAGCGCTTGCCGCCGCAGCGGCGCGTCACCACGCCTCCCCTCCCCGGCACCGCAAGGGCACCGGGGAGGGGGCGTTCGGCGCTTCGCCGAGCGCTTAGTACAGCAGGAACACGGAGTATCCCAGCTGGTGGATCAGCACCCTGAACAGGATGGAGGCAACCGCCGCCGCCACGACGGCCACGGCCATGAAGGGAACGGACGCGCCCACCTTCTTGCGGGCGACCGCGGCGCACGCGATCACGACCACGACGCACACGAGCGACACCCAGAAGTTCACCGCACCGTCGCCCGTGATCATGATGTCCATGAGGCTGTCGATGTGCGTGGGAGCCGTCGTCATCGACGTCGGGTCGGCGTAGTGCCCGTAGTTGGCGAACGTGGCCGTGGCGCACACCGCCGTGTACACGAGATCGGCCACCAGCGAGGTCGCCGCGCCGATAAGGCTCATGCCGATCGCGGTCTTTTCGACCTCCTGGTCGCGCTTGATCGCCGCGATGCCCCACAGCACCACGGGGCCCATCATGAGGGCGTTACCCAGGTAGAACACCACGAGCGCCCAGCTCCATGCCGGGATGGCGGCCATCAGGTAAGAGTGCGCGGTGGCGCACACCATGGCGACGGCGGCCACGAGGGTGACTGCGCTCAGCCCCACGGGCAGCTTCTTGCCGCCGCGCAGCATCACGAACCACACCACGATGAGGATGGCGAGCACCACGCACCCGATCAGCTCCTGGGTGATGCCGGACGTGATGTGCCCGAACCCGTTGAAGATGCGCTCCCAGTGCTGCAGGTGCAAGAAGGATCCGATGCCGCCGATCACGAGCGACACGGCCGCCGTGATAAGCGAGGTCATCTGCAGGTCGCGCCCCTGGCCCTTGAGGGCCAACACGGACATGCTGCCCAAAAGGCCGCAGGTCACGCACACGAAGAACGTGAAGATAACGAGAGGCCACTGCGTTTCCATTACTCATCGCCCCCTTCCCAATGCTGACCACGTAGGATGTAGGAGAACGACGGCTTGTTGCCCACGTCGGGCAGATGGTAGATGTCGGACTCCTCGAACGGCTCCAAGAACTCGGTCATCTTGCGCTGGTTGCCAGCCGAATCGAACGATCCCACGAAGGAATCGAGCCCTTCGTCGGTGTCGCCCACCCAGCGGGCGTTGCCGCCGCACTGGCTGACGCACTGGGGCAGCTCGCCTTGGAGCAGCTTCTGCTCGCACAGCGTGCACTTCTCGACGACCTTCTCCTCCTCGTTGAGGTAGCGGACGCCGTAAGGGCAGGCCATGACGCAGAACTGGCAGCCGATGCACTTCTCCTTGTCGATCTGGATAGTGCCGTCCTCGGCCACGTGCGAAGCCTCGGTGGGGCACACGTGCACGCACTCGGGGTTCTCGCAGTGCTGGCAGCTGATGGGCAGGAAGTACATGTACACGTCGGGGTACTGGCCCGAGCCGCCGGGGATGGGGTTGGGCCCCACGCGCACGACTTTGTTCCAGTAGTTGCCGATGGGCACGCTGTTGACGGCCTTGCAGGCAACCGAGCATGCAAGGCAGCCCACGCACCGGTTGACGTCGGTGATGATCGCTTTCGTCATGGTTTACTCCCTCCCTTCATAAGTAGGCAGCCATTCCTTCAGACGCGGGTCGTCGGAAGTGTGGATGATGGGCTTTCCGGTGCTGTCGCACGGCACGGGGTTGCCGAACGGCGAGTTCTCGGGCGTGGCCTTGTAGATCTTCACCTGGTAAGCGCGCAGGTTGGAGCTGCCGGCGTGCGGGTCTTGCGCATCGTGGTCGATCAGCTGGTTGACCTGCGAGAGCTGCCAGCCGTGGCCGGCGTCCTGCACCTCGGGGTACCACCAGGTGTGCTCGAGGTTGATGACGTCTTCCTTCACGCCGTAGTACAGGTCGGCCACCTCGCGGATCTTGCCCCATTCAGTCTCGATCCACACCCAGTCGCCCTGCTCGATGCCGTACTCGGCTGCCGTCTTCGGGTTGATCTCCACGCGCGGCACGGGCCACAGCTCGCGGCACCAGGGAAGCTGACGGTGCTCGGAGTGGAAGTACACGGGAATGCGGCGACCGGTGGTGGCGGTCAGCGGGTACTCCTTGATGCGGTCGCCGTCCTTCGGGCCGTGCGGCGGCTCGCAGTAGGAGGGCAGGCGCCACTCGGGGTTGTCGGGATGGTGCGACTCCATGACGGTGGACCAGATCTCCTGCTTCATGGTCGGCGTGAAGAAGCCCGGCTTCCAGTTGCCGATGCCCTTGCCGGCCGTGTAGTCGAGGCGGCCCCACACGCGGTCGCGCGCACGCAAAGCGCCCGTCTGGTAGCGGCGGTACGTGCCCCAGTTGCGCGGCTCGATGTCCTTGGCTTGCCACCAGCCGTGCTCCTGGAAGTCGGCCACGTACTCGTCCCATGTCTTGTACTTAGGCGTGACCTCGGCCATCGGCACGCCGTGGCGCTCGAAGGTGGGAACGCCGTTCTCCACGTGCCAGGTGGTGTAGGTCAGCTCGTCGTCGGTGAGCAGTTTGATGGAGTCGTCGAGCTGCCACTGGATATCGGGCCACTCGTTGCCCTCTTCGGTCGTCCACGGCCAGTTCATGCGGCGCGCGAGGTCCATGACGATCTCGGGATCGTACTTGGCCTCCGCGGGCGGCTGCACGCACTTGACCGTGGCGCCCATGGCGCCGGATGCGCCCTGCGAGGCGCGCGGCGAGTTGAGCTCGATCCAGTGCGCGACGGGCAGGATGATGTCGGCCGTGTCGTTTTGCGGCGTGTGCCACAGGTTGAGGTCCACGTAGAAGTCGAGCGAGCAGAGGGCCTCCCAGGCGCGCGTGGTGTTCGACTGGCTCATGAAGTTGCCGGACTCGTTCCACAGAGCGCGCAGCGGATAGGGGTCGCCCGTGATGGCGGCGTTCCACACCGAGTGGCTGTCGGCCCAGTACTGCCACCAGCCCAGAAGCGGGAACTTGTCGCGGCCGATCTGCTTGAGGTTGACCTCCTCGGGCGGGGTGGTGGCGCCCGGCGCCCAGGCGCTGAAGCCCTGCAGGTCGCCGTCGATGGGCACGATGGTGGGGCCGCGGTTGCCGCCGGGGGTGTCCAGGTTGCCGGTGATGCCCACGAGGTTGTCGAACACGCGGCAGGTCTGGATGCAGTTGCAGAAGTGCTCGATGGCCAGCATGTACTGGATGCCGCCGTTGCCGTAGCCGCTCTCGGGGTCGAGGCGCGTGCCGTAGGCCGTGGCCGCAGCCTCGATCTCCTCGGCGGGGATGCCGGTGATCTCGGCGGCCACCTCGGGGGTGTACTCGGCGGCGCGGGCCTTGTAGTACTCCCACACCGGCTTCACCTTCACGGTGCGGCCGTCCTTGAGCGTGATCTCGAACTCGCCCTCGAGGGCGGGGTCGATGGCGGGATCGAAGGGCAGAAGGTCGGGCACCCAGCCCTGCGTTTGGCCGGGCAGCAGGTTGTCCTGCGCGGCCTCGCGGCCCTCGCGCGCCTTCTCGGAGTCGTAGTTCTCGCCCTCCCAGAAGCCGCCCGTGTCGTCGATGTTGCCTTCCTGGTCGGCGTTGAACCAGGTGAACGCGCCGTACTCGTGCTCGATGCCCTGCTCTTTGAGGGCTTCCCAGTTGTTGTCGTACACGAGGAACTTATACGGGTTGCCGCCCTCTTTGATGTCGCTTTCCTTGAGCAGGAGGGTCTTCACGTCCCAATACGAGCCGTCGGTGCGCACGGTGGGGAAGCCGGAGGGCTCCATGTCCTCGCACACGAGGAACGGGGCGTTCGTCCATTTCTTGGTGTACAGCTCGTCGTAGAGCTTCTTCTCGATGATGACGTTCGTCCAGGCCAAGCCCAGTGCGGCGTCGGTGCCGGGGCGCAGGTGCTGCCAGTAGTCGGCTTCTTTGCCCATGTTGGCCATGCGCGGGTCGACGCTGATGTGGACGTCGGCGCGCGACGCGACGTCGACGGTGGTGCGGCACGAGTCGTCGTAGTTGGACAGCTCAGACGCGCCGCCCCACTGCACGTACACCTTCGGGCGGCAGATCGTCTCCATCCACGACATGGCGAACTGCGACACCATGGTGGTGGCGAAGTGGCGCGGGCCCTTGCAGATCTGCCAGGCTTCCACGTTGTTCGGCGTCTCGAGCATGTTCTTCAGGATGGACTCCGAGTGCATGCACCAGATGCGCGACGTGCCCACCTGGCAGGCGATGGCCTCGCCGCCGTGCTTCGCTTTGATCTCCATGAAGTTGTCGATGACGGTCTGCATGGCCTCGTCCCAGCTGATGCGCTGCCATCCGGGCTCCTCGCCCTTGGGATTCGTGCGCTTCATGGGGTAGTGCAGACGGTCGGGGTGGTACGCCGCCTGGATGGACGACTGCGACTTCGTGCAGCAGTTGCCCATGGACTGGAACGCACCCTCGTCGCCTTCGACGCGAATGGCGCGCCCGTTCTGGACGATGACCTTGACGCCGCACTCCATCTTGCCGCAGCCGCGGCAGCACGTCTTCACGGCCACGGTGTCTTGGCCGGAAACCACGGGATAGGTTTCCTCGGCCAGCGCGGTGTGCGTCGATGCGCCGAACGCCGCAGCCGCAGCGCCGGTGATGGCGGCGGTTTTGACGAACGTGCGTCGCGACATAGTCAGATTGCCCATACTCCTTCTCCTCCTCCTTCGTCTTCTCGTCTTGCTCTTACTCGTCTTTCGCAAGCGAACGGGGCGGGGGGCTGCCGTCGGACGCCCGAGCGCGCTTTTGCCTTTTGCCGCTCGGGAGCGCTGGACGCGCGGTGGGCGTCGACGGTGCAAAGTCCCCGTATCGCTTGCGACGACCATACGGACGAGAGGGCATCGGACGCATCGCGCAAACGTTGAAAAGCGGATTCAGGACATCATAAATTCTTATGATTTTGCGATCATGAAAAACTCAAGAGGCTTATGAACTGGCCCGATGCTGTCGGATCATCATAAATTATCTCTAAACTAGGATAATTTTTCGAGGGGGGGGGGGTGCTCATCTTTTCCGTATAATCTGGTACGCCGGAAAGGGGTTTCGGCAAGGCGGGGCGGGCTGCCGTCCTGTGCTGCAAGATGAGACGGCGACCTGACCCCGCCTCTCGTGCGGAGAGTCCGGCGGGCTGGCAGACGGTCGGACGCGCGGGCGGGGGTTGGCGCGAACGGCGTCTCTCACGGGTTCGAGGGGGTGCGAGAGCGTGGAGAAGCTTCGAGGCGCATGGGGCACTGCGTTGGGGGCGAGCCTTTCGCCCAAGCGGGTTGCGGGTGCCGCTTTGCAGTGGCTGTGGATGCTCATGATGTTCTACAGCATCGTGCCGTACCGTTTTTCCTCCGATGTGCGCGGGTCGCTGTACATGGGCCTGCTCATCTCGCTTGTGGCCATGGTGGTGACCATGCTGTTCGTGGCCGTGATCGTGCGGCGCGAGCGGGTGGGGGCCAACCGCTCCATCGTCGGGGGCGCGGCCTTCATGATGAGCGCGGGAACGGTGCTCGCGCCGTTTTCCGATCCCACCACGCCCGCCGGCATGCTCGCGCTCGGCCTGAGCGCCGTCATGACCGGGACGGGGTCGGCGGTGCTGTTTTTGTGCTGGATCGAGCTTGAGTCGGGCTTGGGCGGGCGCGTGGCGCTCGTGGAGCTTGCCGGATCGCTGTGCGCGGCGTTTGCGGCGGGCTCTGTGCTGATCGCGGGGCCGACGGTGCCGGTGGTGGTGTCGGTCGTGGTCATGCCCGTGCTTTCAGCCGTGCTGCTGAGGCGCTGTGCGGCCTCGCTTCCCGCGGCATCGGTGTCGCGGGAATCCGAGCAGCAGCTTTCGCGCAGCACGGTCGCCCTGTTCGTGAAGGCGCTCGCTGGAGCGGTGCTCATCGGCGTGCTCATGGGGTTTTTCGACGTGGTGTCGGGATGCAAGACCTACGAGGTGCAGGACGTGTACGGCACGTTTCTGTTCTTGACGGGGCTTGCGGGCGCCCTTGCCATCTGCCTGATCGCCGTGTTCCTGCATCGCGACGGCATCTTCTACTCCTACCGCGTGGCTATGCTCGTGCTGTGCCTGGGATGTTTGTTCACGCCGTTCATGTCCGACAACAACACGTATTCGAGCGCGCTCATCTTCAGCGGCTACCACTGCTTCGTGCTCGTGCTGTGCGTGGTGTGCATCGACGTGTCGTCGAGCTTCCGCGTCAGCCCGGCGCGCGCCATCGGGCTGGGGTTCGTGGCGCTGTACGGCGGCGAGACAGCCGGCTCGCTGTTCGCGCATTCGCTTGAGGCGACGGGGGCGAGCATGTTCGATCTCACGTTGGTCACGCTGGTGGCGGTGTCGCTTCTGCTGATCGCGCACCTGTTCCTGTTCACGGAGACGGACCTTGTCAAGATCGGCATCGGGGAGGTGAGCTTGATGGGGGCGGCTGCTCCGTCTGAAACTTCTGCCAGCGAGGTGGCCGATCCGGTGGATCCGAGCGTCATCATCGCCGAGCGCTTCTCCCTGTCTCCGCGCGAGACCGACGTGCTGCCGCTGCTGTTGGAAGGGCGCACCATCTCGCGTATCCAGGAAACGCTGTTCATATCGGCGGGCACGGTGAGCACGCACATTCGCCACATCTACCAGAAGACGGGCGTGGACAACCGCCAAGAGCTCATCGATCTGGCGCACGAGACGGTAGAGCAGGCCGAACGGGGCGCGGCGGGCGAGCAGGGCGAGGCGGGCTGACCGGTGGAGACGACCTATCTGAGCGAGTTTTCGCGGGTGGCCGATCGCGGCAGCTTCACGGCGGCCGCGCGCGAGCTGCACCTCACGCAGTCCACGTTGAGCAAGCACGTCGCCCTGCTCGAACGCGAGTTCGGAACCGAATTGTTCGTGCGCGACCGCAACGGCGTGAGCCTGACCGAGGCGGGAAGCGTGCTGTACGCCCAAGCGCGGCAGATGGAGCGGTTGCTGCGTGCCACCGGGGCGCTCGTGCGCGCCGCGGGCGAGGGACGCGCGAGCGTGCCGCGCGGGGTTGCGGGCGCTCGCGCGGGTGCGGTAGATGCGCGGTCGGGTGCGATGGCGGTCGCGGCGACGGACGCCGGCGACACGGCGTTGCGCTGCAAGTGCCGGCTCGTGGCCGAGCGCTGCGGCCTCGACGGACGCGAGTTGGGCTCGCTCATCCTGTACGTGGAGGAGCGCGGTTTCGAGGCCATCGAGGCCGAGCTGGGGCTTTCGCGCGACGGGGTGGCCGACGTGCTGGCCGGGGTGTACCGCAAGCTCGGCGTGGAGAGCAAGCAGGGGGCGCTCGATCTCATCCATTCCGTTTCGGAATGATGGTGGACGCGCCCGCGCCGCTCGGGCATACTCGAACGTGCAAACGCATAAGGAAGCACTGTGAAGCTGGGGGGCTTCGAGCAAAGGGCTTCATCCAAAGAGGATGGATGGAGGCCGAACGATGGGTGCTTGCACGGTCGCGTCTGTACGGGACGCGATGGACGAACTTCTCAAACTGCCAATCGAGGGCGCATGCGCGTGCGTGGAGCACGACGCGTCCGACGACGTCGCGCCGACGCTTGCAGCGTATGCGCGCCGCGTCGCCGAGGCCGGGTTGCCCGTGCGCATCGTGTGCGCCGACAGCTGGACGGCGGCGCGCTACCGGGCGCTTCTTGACGCCGATCCGACGTCGCCGCTCGATGCGGCGAGCGCGGTGTCCGTGCGCGAGCTGGCTTTGGGCGTCATGGGCGATGCGCGGGTGAGCGCGGCCGTGGGCCGCGGCGCGCGCGTGCTGGACGGCAACGAGATGGATGTCCTCATGGAGGACGTGAAGGTGAGCGGCCTCAAGCCCGGTCGCTTGCGCGAGATGCTCAAGTTCTTCTACAAAAGCATCAGCGAGTGCGCCGATGATGACGAGCGCTGGCTCATCTCTGCCGAAGAGCAGACCGTCTACGCCATTCTGACCGAGAACCTTGAGGCGCGCCGCGCGCTTCTGCCGTGCGAGGCGGCGTCGCTTGCGTACCGCGGCCTGGTGGCCGCCGGGGTCGAGCGGGAAGATCTCGTGCTGGTGGTGGACGATTACACGACGATGAGCAGGGCGTCGCAGCGCCTGGTGCGCCATCTGGCCACGCGCGGCTTGGTGGCGGCGGGCCGCACGCTGGCGGCTGCGAGCGCCGAGGAGTCGTATCCGTGCTTCGAGGGGTTCCGCGAGCTTGCCGATGCGGCCGAGTGCGTGGTGAAGGTGGAAGACGCGCGGCCGCGCGCCGTGCGGGAGAGCCGCGCGCTTGAGGATCCCGAGGCCGAGCAGGCGTTCGTGGCCGCGTCGGTGGAGGAGCGCTTGTCGGCGGGGACGGCGCCGAAGGACGTGCTGGTGGCGGTGCCGAACGCGGCGTGGGGCGCGCGCCTGGCCGATGCGCTCGAGGAGCGCGGCGTGCCCGTGGAGCGCGCGTTTTTCGAGGGGAAGATCAAGGGCGACCCCCGCACGGAGGGCCGCTACGCTCAGCTCAAGCTGGCGACGTTCCTCCGGCTTCTTCTCGATCCCGACGATTTCACGTCTTTGCGCTCGTGGATGGGCTTCGGCGACTGGCTTGTGCGCTCCGACGCGTTTCTGGAGCTTTTGGCGTACGCGCGCGAGCGCGGCATCTCCGCTGCCGAGGCCGTGGCGCAGCTGCGCGCGCAGCGCGACGAGGAGCGCGCCTCGACCATCTTCGGGAAGTTCGATGCGCCGCTCGACGAGCTTGACGAGCTGCGCCGCGCGTGCGCGGACGGGCTGACGCGCGAGGAGGCGTGCGTGCTGTTCGAGGCGCGCGGCATGCCGCTTTCCGAGCGCCAAGCGGCGCTTCTGGGCGACGACCCCGAGTGCGCGGACGTCGGCCGCCTCGCGCGCGAGGCGTTTCGCCTGCCTGCGGAGGATGCGGCGCGCGACGCCGTGCGCGTCGCGACGTACGGGCGTTGCCATGGCCGCCACGCGCGGGTGGTGTTCGTGACCGGCTTCGTGAACGGGTTTCTTCCCGGCAACGACGCGGTGGACGACAAGTTCACCATCGACCACCGGCGCGTGGCCCTCGAGCGCGAGCGCGCGCTTGCGCTGGACGTGCTGGCCGCAGCGGACGAGCAGGTGGTGTGCACGCGCTTCGAGCGTGCGGCGCTGGAGGCCACTGCGCGCATGAACGTGCAGATCACGCGCGTGTTCGTGCGCGATGGCGAGCGGTTGGCCAGCGTGGCGCCCTCCGCGTTCGCGTCGTTGTCCGACGACGTGCTGTCGATCGACCCCAGCGTTCCCCGCGAGCTGCCCACGAAGGTGCTCTACAACGTCTCGACCCAGTGAGGCAGCGGGTGCGAGCGAGCGTTGGGCGCGAGCGGGCGGCGGGCACGTCCGATCCCCTTTTCAGTGTGCCCGCGCAGGGTCGCGCAGGGTTGCACGGCCTTCGGTGGGCGCAACGAGCGAGCGGCGCGGGAGGTGCAGACGGGCGGCGGGCGGTTCGATGGACGTGACGCGCCCCGCTCCCCGCATCCGCGCAAGGTCGCACGCTGGTTGCGCAAGTCCGAGGCGTGGCGGGCGAACCCGCTCCACGGCGGTCGCAACAGGGCGGCGCGGACGGTGTGGACGGCGCGGCCGCTGGCGGGCTCCGACGGATGTTGGCGGGCTTTGGCAGATGAACGATCCCTCCCGATGGGGAGGCGAGGTTGCAAGTGAAGGTGCGAGTTTCGAGAGGACTGATGGATATGAGCGATGTCGAAGCGTTTGTGATCGATGACGATTTCGACCCTTTGGCCGACCTGGATTTGGACGAGGGCGAGCGGGACGACGCCGAGGCCGGCTACCTGCCGCCCATTCCCGATGCCGACAAGAGCGTGGTGCCCCCGCCGGTGGAGCTTTCGCCCGCCGAGCGCATCGAGAAGCTGCTCGCGGGCATGCCGGGGCAGCAATTCCGCTTGCTGCGCGCCGTGGAGCTGTGCGCGGAGCCGCGCACGCTTGAGGAGGCGGCTGCCGCGCTGGACGAAGCGCACCCCCAGCCCCACGAGCGTGTACAGCTCGGTTCAGGTGATCCAGCTGCTTGAGCGCGCCGGTGCGCTGGAGCGGCTTGAGGACGAGGGCGCAGGCGACGCGCCAGCCGAAGGTGAGGAGGACCGCGCGACGGAGGCGATGGGCGAAAGCGCGGACGCGGACATCGCGCCCTCTGCCGCCGAGGACGGCGAAGCGCTGGCGGAGGGCGAAGAGCCGGAGGGCGATTTCATCTCGGTGACGCCTGCGCCTCCGTGCCGCTACCAGGCCACCCAGGCGGGCTTTGACGCCATCGCGGCGCACGTCAACGAGGATCGCATCGTCCAGAAGATCGTCGAGGAGAAGCGCTATCTGCCCATCTTCCAGCGCGTGCTGGAGATGGCGGCGCGCGAGGGCGGCTGCCCCACCAAGGAGCTCGACACCGCCGTGGACGGCGACCCGCTGTGCGCCGAGCCGCGGCGCTTCTGCGGTTTCTTCCGCGGCAAGCTCGAGGAGACGGGTGCCATCGAGTGGCGCGACACGTGGACCATCACTGACCTTGGGCGCAGCGTGCTCGCGTCCGACCTGTTCGATGCCGCGTCTTCTGCCGAGGGTGCGGCCGATCCATCCTTGCTCGGAGCCGCCGCGTCCTCCGACGCCGCATCCGCTGTCGAGGGCGTCGCTGCCCCGTCTTCGTCCGTTCGCTAGGGAAGGAGAGCATCCATGTCTCACGATCAGGAAATCGGCCTCGTCGACGTGCTGCGCGGTCGCAGGGCCACTTACCAGTTCCTTTCGCGCCTGTTCCGCACGGAGGTGGATCAGGAGCTGTACGACACGCTCGTGTCGATGCGCTTTCCCGCGAACACGGGAAACCCGCTTGTGGACGAAGGCTATCGGATGATCTGCGGATATCTGAGCCAAGCGAGCGGGGACGTGCTCACCGAGCTGGCGGTGGACTACGTGCGCGCGTTCATCGGCTCGGGCAACGACGGCTTCTCGGCTGCGTACCCCTACGAGTCGGTGTACACGAGCCCGAAGCGGCTCATGATGCAGGACGCGCGCGACGAGGTGCTCGTGCTGTACCGCGCCGCTGGGCTGGCCAAGCAGGAGAGCTGGAAGGAGGGCGAGGACCACATCGCGCTCGAGCTTGAGTTCGAGCAGATCCTGTGCGAGCGCGCCATCGCCGCGTTGGAAGAGGGCGACGAGGACGCGTGCCGCGCCCTTCTGCTGTCGCAGCGCAACTTCCTTGAGGACCATCTGCTGGCGTGGTATCCCATGATGGCGGCCGACCTGCAGAAATTCCCCCGCACCGACTTCTACAAGGGCCTCGGCAAGCTGACCGACGGCTTTTTGCGCAACGATCGGGAGTTCTTGGACGCCGTGCTGTCCGAGGACGAGGCCGATGCAAGCGAGGACGGGGAGAAAGCCGAGGTGGCATGATGAGCGGGCAGGAGGCGAAGCCCAAGCGCGCTGCGGGTCCTCGCGTGTCGCGGCGCACGTTCGCCCTCGGCGCCGTGGGAGCCGCCGCCGTGGTGGGGCTGGGAGGCGTGAAGTACCTTCCCAGCAAAACGCTGTTGCGCCCGCCGGGAGGGCAGGACGAGGAGCAGCTTGTCCGCGGCTGTTTGCACTGCGAGAAGTGCCGCGAGGTGTGTCCGAAGCACGCCATCGCCCCGGCGCATCTGGAGGACGGCATCTTGAACGCGCGCACGCCGCGCATGGACTTCAAGAGCGGCTGGTGCGATTTCTGCGAGAACGAACCGGGCGGGCCGAAATGCGTCGCGGCATGCCCGACGCATGCGCTCGTGTGTCCCGACCCGGCAAGCGTGATCATCGGCAAGGCGGTGCTCAATCGCGATTGGTGCCTGGCGGCCAAGGGCATGGGCTGCCACGAGTGCGTCGACGTGTGCAACTACGATGCGCTCGAACTGGGCGCAGACAACGTGCCCGTGGTCAACGTGGGCGCATGCAACGGATGCGGCGCGTGCGAGTGGGCGTGCATCTCGCTGTCGGCGGGGTCGATCTCGGCGGGTGCCACCGACCGCGCCATCGTCATTCGGCCCACCGAAGAAGTGGAGGCGTGAGGAAGATGAAGAAGTTCAACAGCGCTCGTCTGCGGTTCCTCATCATGCTGGCGGTGCTCGCGGTGGTGGCCGTGGGGTACTTCACGGCCGGGGGCATCGGCAACTTCTGCGGCATCGGGTTCGACACCATCACGCTTCTGTGCCCCCTGGGCGCGCTTTTGGCGATGATCGCCGAGCGCACGGCCATCCCGATGGCCGTGGTGAGCGTGCTGGCAGTGCTGGCGGTGTGCGTCGTGCTGGGCAAGGTGTTCTGCGCTTGGGCGTGCCCCGTGCACTTCATGGCGCGAGGGAAGAAGAAGGGAAAGCGTCGCGCGTCGCGCGCTTCGGGTTCTTCTGTTGAAGGCGGCACCGGTTCGAGCTCCGTTGCTGCTTCCTCTTGCGGCGCTGCGGACGACCCCGCTGTCTCCCGCGACGCTGCGGACGGCCCCGCTGTCGCGCCCGCCCTCCATGCGGCGCGGACGGGGGAATCTGCGGCGCAAGCGGCGGCACCCGCTCCCGAGCGTGACAAAAGCCTGGGGATGGTGTCGCGCTCCGCTTGCTCCGCATGCACGGCTCCCTGCGGCAAGGCCAAGGGCATCAAGATCGACAGCCGCCACGGCATCTTGGCGGCGGCGCTCGGGTCGACGCTCGTGTTCGGCTTCCCGGTGTTCTGCCTTATCTGCCCCATCGGCCTCACGTTCGCCACGGTGCTTTTGGTCATGCGGCTGTTCGCGTTCGGCGACACCACCTGGACGGTGCTCGCGTTCCCGGCCATCATCGCGATCGAGGTCTTGCTGCTGCCGAAGTGGTGCCAGCGCTTCTGCCCATTGGGGGCGCTGCTTTCCCTGTTCAGCGGGTTGAACCGGACGTTCAGGCCGCGCATCGACTCCGAGAAGTGCCTGCTTGAGGGTCGCGGGCTGTCATGCAACCTGTACGAGCGGGCGTGTCCCGAGGGCATCAATTTGCACGACGTCGCGGCGGGCGAGACGACGCTCAACGACTGCAGCAAGTGCCGCGCGTGCGCCGACGTGTGCCCCGAGCACGCCATCACGTTCCCCTTCCTGCCGAACAAGGGGCGGGGCGCATCCGCTTCCGCGCCCGTTCCCGCGTCCGTCCCCGCGGCTGCGGGTGGCGCGGCGTCTGCGTCTGCGCCTGCGTCCGAGACGCCGGTCGCGTCTGCGGACGGCGCTGCGGATGGCGGCGGGGCTGCGGAGAGGGGGTAGCCATGTCCCTGATCGACGGGGTGCTCGCCCTGCTGAGCGGCATCGAGAGCGACGCCATCGCCGTGCACGAGGAACGCTGCATCTCGGTGCGCAACCGCAATGCCGACTGCCTGCGCTGCGTGGAGGCATGCACGTCGGGCGCCCTTTCGCTGCGCGGCAACGAGCTGGTCGTGGAGCCGGAGCGCTGCATCGGGTGCGGCACGTGCGCCACGGCGTGCCCCACCTGCGCCATCGAGCTGCGCAACCCCACGGACGAAGAGCTGACGGCGCAGCTCAAGCGCTCCATCGTGGCGACGAAGGGACATCCGGTCATCGTGTGCGAGACGGCGCTTGCGGCGGCGGGCGTTGCGAACGCGGACGCGGTGGACGCCTGCGTGGTGCCGTGTTTGGGCCGGATCGACGAGTCGGCGCTCGTGGGGCTGGCGGCGTATCGCGCGTTCGACGCGACGCTGGCGTGCGGCTCGTGCGAGACGTGCCCGCATGCGCCCGGCGGCGCGCTTGCGCGCGAGGTGGCGGTGAGTGCGAAGAACCTGCTTGCGGCGTTCGGGTCGTCCCTGCCCATCGAGGTGACGGAACGCGTGCCCGAGCGGGTGCTGGCGTTGTGCTCGGGCGCTTCGGCGCGAGGGCGGGGGCGCTCCTGCGAGGTGCGCGATGCGGACGGCGGCATGGGACGGCGGGAGTTCTTCAAGTCGGCCAAGGACGCGTCGACCCGTGCGGCCGAGGCGGCAGTGGCCGAGGGCTTGGGCGCGGCCGATTCTGCCCCCGAGCCCGTCCATGCGGCGTACCGCAAGGTCGGCCCCGACGGCACGTTGTCGCATTTCGTCCCCACGCGCCGCGTGCGGCTGTACAATTACCTGCGGCATGTGGGCGATGGCCAGCCGGTGGCCGACGAGGTGGAGACGCGCGTGATCGGCGCCGTGTCCATCGACGCCGAAGCGTGCAATTCGTGTCGCATGTGCGCGGTGTTCTGTCCGACGGGTGCCATCAAGAAGATCGACGAGGACGGCGTGTTCGGCGTCGTGCATCGCCCGAGCGCGTGCATGCAGTGCCGCCTGTGCGAGCGCATCTGCCCGGAGCAGGCCATCACGGTGAGCGGGCTGGTTCCCATCAGGCAGTTCATGGGCAAGGAGGCCGTGTGCTTCTCCATGAAGCGCCCCACGTGGACGCCGAACAAGCCGGAATCGATGTACAACAAGGTGCACTCGATACTCGGCGAGGATTTGGAGATGTGCATGTTCTAAGAAGCTCCGTCGGCCTGACGGCCGACGGAGCTCGCCGACGCTGCGGCTTTCCGCGGTGCCCGATCTTGCGGCGAGGCCGAGGGCTCGCGTATCGAAGCGCGCTTCGTTCCCATCCTCCCTGCGAGATCGGGTGCCACGGAAACCCTCGCTGTCTCTCCGAACGACCAGTGATTCTGAACGTGTCAAAGGCGGCGTATCGAAGGGACGGGGGGATTCGGCGCGTTTTACCGAAGGAATCGAGGATTCAGCATGATCAACTACACGCTGCCGGATTTCACGGTGGGGTTGGGGCTCAACCTGTTCTTCATTCGCTTGCAGGCGCAGCGGCCGGACTGGTTTCAGGACGGCGTGCGCATCGACAGCGTGTACGGGTGCTTCCCCGCGTGCGCCCTGAACGGCGGCCGCGCGTATCTGCGCGAGCGCGCGACACCGGCGCAGATGGAGGAGGCGTTCTCCCTTTTGGCCGAGCATGGCGTGAGGCCGCGCCTCACCTTGACGAACATGCTGGCCACCGAGGACGACCTGCATGACCGGTATCTGAACGAGATGCTTGCCGCCGCCGCCCGCCACGACGGCGAGGCCATCGTGTACGCCGACTTCGTGGGCGACTACGTGCGCGAGCGCTACGGCATGCGCCTCGTGCTGTCCACCACGCGACCCTTGGCCGACGTGGCCGAGGTCAATCGCATGACGAAGCGCTACGACTGGGTGGTGCTCGACTACAACCGCCATAAAGACCCCGCATTCCTCGGAGCCATCGAGGATCCCGCCAAGACGGAGATCATGGTGAACGAGTTCTGCGCCTTTCGCTGCCCGCATCGCCAGGAGCACTACCTGCACAACAGCGAGGACCAGCGCTCGGGCACCATGCGTCCGTTCGAGTGCGTCGCGAAGCGCGCCGACTTCTTCGATCATGCGCCGGGACACCCGGTGATCTTCACCGACCAGGAGGTGCGCGACATTCACGACGCGTACGGCATCGGCTGCTTCAAGATCGTGGGCCGCGGCGTGGCCTTTCAGACCGTGCTCGAGGCGTACGTGTACTATCTCGTGCGTCCCGAGTATCGCGCGGACGTGAAGCGCCTGGTCATGCGTGCGGCGGGGTAGCGCCGGGGGTGCGGCTTCCGCTCGGCGGTGGCGAGGGCCGAGCAGCCGGCCAGGATGCAGCGCAACGCGAAGGTCGCCGACGGTGCGAAGACCCTGCTTCTCATGAGCGCCCCTTTCTTGTGCGCTTGACTGCCGGCCATCGCATCGGCCCTTCCCCTCGCACCTTTGCGAGCCCTTTTGCCAAGCGTGTTGCCCTGTGGTACAAAGGTACGGATGAAGGTGGGCGAACGAGGAGGGGATGGGCGCATGGTCGAGGGCGCGCGCCAAGGTCGGAGCTTCGATGCGCTGCTGGCAGCGGTCGAGCGGTTCGCGCCGACGCGGCGGTTGGGGTGGGCGTTTCTGCTGGCGTGGGTGTTCTGCGCGTTCTACACCGACGCGGCGGGCGGCCATACCGGCGCGGACGTTGCGGCCTCGGCATACGGTGCGGGATGGGAGCTGTTCTTCACGGGGTTGCCGGTGTCCATGTCGGTGGTCATGCTCGCGCTTGTCGTGGTGATGGAGCGGCGGTGGGGGTCGCCCGCGCAGCATGCGGCGCTGTTCTGGGTCGCGCCCGTCGCCACGGCGGTTTCCACGCCGCTTCTGTTCTGCGTGCCGGCCGATTTCGGCGCGACGGTGGCGTTGTTCGTGGCGGGGTCGGTGCTCACGGGGTTCGGCAGCGGGTTCATGTGGGTGATGTGGGGCGAGTACTACGCGAGGATCACGCAGGAGGAGGCGGAGTTCCTTGCTCCTTCGTCGGCTGTGCTGGCGGCGGTGCTCGTGCTGATGGTGTCGGCCATGGACGGCTGGGTGGCGCTTGCGACGGTCACGGTGTTTCCGCTGGCGTCGGGTTTGTGCTTTGCCCTGTCGTGGCAGGACGCGGTGCGCAGGGGGACCGTGGGAGAGTATCGGAGAGCGTCTGAAAAGCGCGCGCACGCTCGGGCACATGACGATGCGCGGGCGGGTTTGCCGCGCGTGCTGGCTTCGATGGGGCGCGCGGGGTTCGGCATCCTGACAGCGTGTCTGTTCGTGTGTTTGGAGGGGTCGTTTTGGCACGAGCCCGCCAAAAACGCGCCCGAGGCGCAGGCGGTCATCCTTGCGAGCATCGTGTTCATGCTGGTTGTGGGCTTGTCGGCGACGGCGGGGCCGCGCCGGGTGTCGTTGTCGTTTCTGTACCGGTGGATGTGCCCGGCGCTCGTCATCGGGTTTGCCGCGCTCATCGTGGCGGGCGGCGAGTGCGGCGCGTATGCAGCCTACGGGGTGGCTATCGCTGCGCGTTTCGCATTCTGCCTGATCACGCAGATGTATTTTGCACGGTACGCAGTGCAGGGGACGGCTACGCCGGTGCAGTCGTACGGATTGGGCTGGATATTCGTGCATATGGGAGATCTTTTCGGGGTGTTCGCGCTCGTGTTCGTCGATGCGGGCATGGCGGCGGGGGCCTTCTCCCTCGATCAGGTGGCGGCTGTGTCGATGGCGCTTTTGGTGGTGTCGACGATGTTCGTGCTCAACGATGGTCGCAGCTTTTCGTTCGGAACGGAGGCGGCCGCGGCGCTGGCGGGCGCATCGGGTGCGGCGGTCGCGGATGCGGCAATGGTGGACGCGCAGGTGCGGGGCGCGGATGGGGCGTCCGACGGGTGCTCGGGGGCGGCGCGCCCGCACCCGGCGCTTGACGAGGACGCGTCCGCACCGGGAGCGGCGCGCTCGGGCGCATCCGACGCCGACGATCTCACCGCGCGCATTCGCGAGCTGGCCGCGCGCGGCGGCCTCACCCCGCGCGAGACAGAGGTGTTCGACCTGTTGGCGCGCGGACGCTCGGTGCCGTATGTGCGCGACGCGCTCGTCATCTCGCGCGAAACGGCCGCCACCCACGCCAAGCACGTCTACGCGAAGCTGGGGGTTCACAGCCGCCAAGAGCTTATCGACTTGGTGCACTGAGGGGACGCATCGGTCCGCGCTGCTTTTCGGCTTTCGGCTTGTGGGGGCGCTTGGGCAGAGGTGTTCGGGGAGGAGGTCTGTTGCCTTCTGTCGGTCGAGCCGTCCGTCTTCGGTTTCCGTTCGCGTTTCTGCTGAGCTGCCGTTGGCACGAGCCCGCGTTCGTTCGATCACAAGCCGAACCCCTTCTGACCGGGCGTTTCGGAAGGATCCTCGCCTGATGAACCGCCTCCCATTTCTCGTGCCCAAGAAATGGGAGGCAGTTCATCGTCCGACAGGCGAGGTCTTCCGAAGCGTCGGAACGCGCCGCACGCGGCGATCCGGTCCGGCCTCCACCGGCAGCGGTTCGATGCGTGCGGTGCGCCTCTGTGGCAAAAAATCACCGAAATCGGAAGGGGAGGGGGCCGCCCCCCCTCCTTCCACCGGGGAAACGCCTGGTCCCGAAACCCCTCTTCCGACCGCGCCGGGCCGCAGGGCGAGAGCCGCGCTGCGGTTCTTCCGATTTCGGTGATTTTCTGCCAAAAGTGGCCCTTGTCTCTGTTAAACCAGGATTGATACGAACCCATGCTCTTCTAGCTCCGAGCCGGACCCCTCCGGTCAGACGCCCCACAAGGCCCCCGCCTGACGGATCGGGGGCTTCCGAGGCATCTGGGCGGTTCGCGCTCGGCGGGGCCGATCTGGCCTATAGCAATCTTGGTCTAACATAGACCCGTTCGCCGCGTGGACAAAAACGCGCGGTTTCTCTATTCTCAAAACGGAATAATCGAACATGCGACTCTCTCATCAGGCGTTACGCGAAGCCCACCTTTCGAGTCTCTTTCGATCCGTAGTTTTCCGGGCGAAAAACTGGAGAATACCCGCCTTTTTATCCATGACGCTCCCGGTTATATAAAGACTTGAGGAACCGAGCACGGGGTGCCGTCCTGCGAAGCGCCCCACCCCCCCCCCAAGCGGGAGCGAGGGCGTGCGGGCGGGACGGCGCCGGGGAGCGGAACTGCGGATGGGCGGGGCGCGCGGGCGAGACTGCGCTGGGGAGCAGGACGTGCGGGTGGGGTGGTGCTCCGCAAAGGGAGGCAGACGGGACGGCGCCGCCCGCTTTCAAAAGGAGGGGGCGGGACATGTGCGGGCGGGACGGCGTCTGCGCTCCCCAAGGGGGGCACAGACGCGCAGACGGGGCGACGTTCGGGGAGGTGTGGCGTGCAGACGGGGCGACGTTCGGGGAGGTGTGGCGTGCAGACAGGCGGCGTCCGGGGGTGTGGTGCGCGGGTGGGACAGCGCCCGCGCACCACCCAAGGGGGAGCGGGTGGGCAGGTGGAGCGCCCCGCCCCTCAGGGGAGCGGGGCGCTCGGGCGCGCCAGTGCGCTTACGCGATGCCGAGGGCGTGCTTGGCGGCGATGCGGGCGAAGGTGGCGGTGCGTCCCGCGTTGATGCCCGTGAAGTTGCTCGGGTAGTTGTGCGGGTAGAAGCCTCCTTGGTCGTTTCCGCACACGTAGAGGCCCTCGATCACGCTGCCGTCGGTGCGCAGCGGCTGGGAGTTCGTATCGGTGATCACGCCGTGGATGGTCACGAGCAGCGCTCCGGCGATGCGCGCCGCGTAGAAGGGCGGCTCATCGACGGCGCTCAGGCGGTAGGCCGGCTTTCCGAAGTCGACGTCCTCGCCGGCGGCCGTCAGCTCGTTGTAGCGCTCGACGCTCGCCTTGAACGTGGCGGCTCTATCGGCGTCAAAGCCCATGGCCTCGGCCAGCTCGTCGAGGGTGTCGCACTGCTTGAGCGCGCCGCTTTCGATCTGCGGCGCGAGCCAGAACGAATCGAGGTGCTCTTTCGTGATGGCTTCGCAGTCGTACACGTCGGCGTTGAACGCGGTGCCCGACGGCGCGGGGAACAGGCGCGAGCAGCCGCACGTGTCGAACCGCTCGATGTCCTCCCAGTAGCTGCCGTCCCAGACGATCCACGAATAATGGCCGGGCTGGTTCGCGCCGGCGGCATAGCTCATGGGGTAGCACTGGTCCTCGTTCATGAAACGCTCGCCGTTCGCGTTCACGTGGAGGAACGGCTGGCTGCCGGGCAGGAAGATGGCGCCGCCCGTGCGCTCGTCGGTGAACTCGAAGCCGTCGGGGAGGATGGCGCGGTTCCAGATCATGCACGCGCCGCCGGCCTCGAGCTCGGCACCGGCCCACAGCGCCATGCGGATGCCGTCGCCCGTCTCCGTGGTGGCGCTGGTGAGGCCGCACCACTTCGAGTTGCCGGGGCACAAGTCGTTGAGCATCTCGGTGTTGGCACCATAGCCGCCGGTGCAGATGATGACGCCGTTTTTGGCGTTCACCTGGATGGTGCCCCGGTCGTCGGATTCGGCGATGACGCCGGTGACCTTGCCGGAATCGTCCTGCACGAGCTGCTGGGCGGGCGTCGTGAACAGGATTTCGCCGCCAAGCTCTTCAAACACCTCGCGCATGACCTCGAGATGCATGTACGCGCCGTAGTTGGGGCCGTCGGGGTTGTACTCGTCCAGGCAGGGGTTGTAGCACATGGCCGGATAGTAGGCGTGCTCGTCGTCGGGCTTGTGCCACTCGAACGGGAACAGCATGTCCTTGGGCTCAAGCGTCTCCTTCATCCATTCGATCATCTCGCCGGACTTCTCGGCCCAGGTTCGGTACATGAGCATGTTGGCGTCGCCCGCTTGCGTCTGGTTCGCGTGGTTGATGAGCGTGGGGACGTCCTCGATGTGGTCGGGCTCGAGCGCGGAGTTGAGCGCGCCGATGGCCTCGCGCGCGGCGGCGATGGCGCCGCCTTTCTCCAACACGATGACCTTCGCGCCGTTTTGCGCGGCCGTCGTGGCGGCCACGAGGCCGCCGTTGCCGGCGCCCACCACCACGAGGTCGGTTTCGAGCGTTTCGGCGATGTCGGTGGGCATCGCGGGCTTGTCGCGCCAGCTGCCTTGCGCCGCGTCGGCATCGGAGCCGGATTTCGAAGCGCTTCCTTCCGAGGCTTGCGGAGCGCAGCCCGCGAGCGCTCCGGCTGCGGCAAGCGCACCGGTGGCGGTGAGCCCGGCCAGGAAGTTGCGGCGGCTGATGGCGTTTTCGCCGGTGATGTTCTTTCCCATGGTTCCTCCTTCGCTGTGCGGCCGCGCGGGTTTTGCCGACGCCCGACGCGGCCCGTCCGCATGCGCTCCCTCCGCGCAATCTTGACGGACGCTTCGCATCGTAGGGCTGCGGCGCGGCGCGCGCATCGCGCGGAACCGGGTAGATCGGGCCTGCGTTCAGGCGAAACGCCGAAAATACCCGAAAGTGGGGGAGGGGCAGGCGCGCAGGGCGTCGAAGCCGTGCACCCTGCGCTTGTCGCACGCGTCGCGGGGAGGGGCGGGCGCGTAGGGTGCGGCGTGCGAGGGGTCCGCCCGCCGCGCACGGCGGGCGCTCTGGGTGCTGGGGTGCTATCATGATTCCTCATAAGGAGGGCGAGGCGAAAGGACGGGGCTGCATGGAGCGGACGGACGAGCGGTACAGGCACTACGTGGCCATCCTCGAAGAGGAGTTGATCGCGGCGATGGGCTGCACCGAACCCATCGCCATCGCGCTGGCGGCCGCCCGCGCACGCGAACTGTTGGGCGCATGCCCGTCGCGCGTGGAGGTCGAGGCGAGCGGCAGCATCATCAAGAACGCGAAGAGCGTGGTGGTGCCCCACACGGGCGGCCTCAAGGGCATCGAAGCCGCCGTGGCGGCCGGCATCGTGGCCGGGCGCGCCGATCGGGGCCTCGAGGTGATCGCCGAAGTGTCACAAGCCGACGTCGCACAAGTCGTCGCGTATCTTGAGCGCACGCCCATCGAGGTGGGTCGTGCCAAGTCGGAGCTTGATTTCGACATCGTCGTTCGCGCGTTCGCGAAGCGCGACGCGCAGATGGCGGGGCCGGACGCTTCTGCGCGCAGCGCGCTCGTGCGCATCGCCGACCATCATACGAACATCGTGCGCGAAGAGCGCGACGGCATCGTGCTGCGCGACGTCGCGCCGGCGTCCGAGGGCGGTGCGGACGAAAACCTCACCGACCGTAGCGTGCTGTCGATGGAGGGCATCTGGGACTTCGCCACGACGGTGCGCATCGAAGACGTGCGCGCCCTGCTCGATCGCCAGATCGCTTGCAACGACGCCATCGCGCGGGAGGGTCTTGACGGCGTCTGGGGCGCGAACGTCGGCAGCGTCATGCTGGGCGCGTACGGCGGCGACGTGAAGGTGCGGGCGTGCGCGCATGCCGCTGCGGCGTCCGACGCGCGCATGAGCGGCTGCGAGCTGCCCGTGGTCATCAACTCGGGCAGCGGCAACCAGGGCATCACCGTGTCGGTGCCGCTCA
>HHCFC01400__coassemble_1466_pt1 | contig 23825 bp, 19 predicted proteins | sample HHCFC01400__metabat2_high_PE_041 | metagenome-assembled genome bin HHCFC01400
GCGAGGCGACCGATGAAGGGGCGGCGAGGGGATGAGGGCCGAGGCGAGGGGAGATGGTGCCGGGGGCGCACCGGGGGCGCTGAGGGCGCGCCCATGCCGCATCCTTCGAGGAGGTGTCGAGCGGCGCGCCAAGTGATGCGTCTCCGTCCGCTACCGCGACGGTGCTTCGGGTTTGGGTTTGCGGGCTTGGGTCGCGCTGCGCCGAACCCTGGCGTTCTCGGTCTGAGGTCTTCTCCTCGCTACATCCGTCCATGCGAGCCAGGGGGGGGGGGTGACTTTCTTGACGCGGGAGGATACCATGACGATGGTACTCACCGTGTTATAGTGGGATGATAGGGTTTTGAAGAGAACCCGGGAGGACGATAGCTCGAGAGGGGCTTGAATGGGCAAGGTGAAACCGCAAGTCCCTATGCGCTTTGGTTTTGCCAAAGAGCTTGGGGAAGCGGTTCGCAGAATCGAGATGTGGGGATTTGCCCTCATGCTGGCTTGGCAAATGCGCGCGTTCGAGTCGATCGTGCCGTTTTGCGCAGGGCTTGAGGTGTCTCCGCTGTTCGTGACGTATGCCGCCGCGGCGTGCTTGGGCGCGCTGTGCTTCGTTGGCCGCAAGCTGGATTCGCCGATGTTCTCGCATCCTTGGACGCTCTCGTTTGCGCTGGTTGCGGGCGTGGTTGGTTCTCTGGCTTCCGTGCTCGTCGCATGCAGCGCGCTGGAAATGTGGGCATTGTACGTGGCGGCTGGGCTCGTGGGCCTTTCGTCGTCGATCCTTCTGTGCGCATGGGCGGTCGGTTTTGCGAGTATGACGGCGAACGAGGTGTTCGCAGCGGTTGCGGTTGCGTACGGTGCAGCGTCGGCGATGGGCTTGGCGCTTGTACTCGTCCCCATGCTTTGGAGCGTCGTTCTCATGGCGCTGTGCGGATTGGGAACGTGCGCGTGCCTCGTGGCGGTTTCAATTGGAGGCGTGAACGGGGGGGGGGGGCTTTGGATGCGCCCCTGCCACGGCTCGACCGCATGGTTTGGGGAGGACGCTGCGCGTAGTGACGGGCCTTGCCATCTACGCGGTGGCGCTCGGCGTGACGGCCGGCACGCGAGCAGCCGACGTCCCGGCTTCCGGGGCGATTGCTCTCGACGGGGGCGTGCCGCTGCTCGGCCTAGGACTTTCGGCGTTGGTGGCAGGATGCTGGGCGTTCAGCCGGGGGCGGTTGGGGTTGGCGTTTTTCGTGCGGCTTTCCACGCCCTGCCTGGTGGTGATGTTCCTGGTGAACGCCGTTGTGCCGGCCTTCACCGTGTACGCTCCGATCGTTTCCGGGTGCGTGTGGGCGCTTGTCGTGCTGTTCGCCTTTTTGCTGACGCTTGAACTGGCTCGGCGCGAGGAGGTCGGTTTGGCCTCGTTGTTCCCGGCGGCTTTCTCGCTGCTGTTCTTGGGGTTCGCGGTGGGGGAGGCGTCTGGCCAGGTGCTGTTCCTGCATTGCGGATCCGCGTCGCAGACGGTGCTGTACGTGGATATCGTGCTGGTGGTGATCGTGGTGACGTCGGCGAGCTTTCTCATGACGAATTGGGGTCCCGATCTCGACCGTTCGGTGGGCACGGGAAGGCGCGCTTTTTCGGATACCGCCCCCGCAGCCCCTGCGGCTTCCGTCTCGGCCCCAGCCTCAGCCCTAGCCCCGGCCCCAGCCCCAGCTCCGGTCCCAGCCCCCGCTTCAGCAGCCCCCTCAGCCCCCTTTCCCGCCTCCGCTCCCGCTCGGCTGGGCGACGCGGACGCCCCCGCCGAGCAGACGGCCGCCCCGCTCGCTTCCCGCGCGTCCGAGCAGGATCGGCGGCCGAAAGACTCCGTGCGATCGCGGTGCGAGCGCCTTGCCCGCATCCACGGTTTGTCCGATCGCGAGTTCGACGTGTTGGAGTTGTTGGCGAAAGGACATACGCGCGTATCCGTCGCGAAGAGGCTCTACGTTTCCGAGAACACCGTGCGCGTGCATGTGAAGAACATCTACGCAAAGCTGGGCATCCATTCAAAACAACAGCTCATCGATCTAGTCGATAGGCAGTAATACCAGGTCAAAAGCACGATTTTAAAATCACCCGTTTTGGCATCGCCCGATTCCTATACTGAATGGCGTACAGGCCGCGCCTTGGGAGGCAGCGGCGCGGAGGGGAGCGCTTCGGGCGCGAAACGGAAGGGCGCTCCTCCGTCAATCAAGGGGATAGGAGGATTCATGGACAACGAAACGGGCATGAACGAGACGCCGCTTGGCCGGTCGTATCTGTCTCGCCGCAGCTTCCTGAAAGGAGGCGCGGCAAGCGTGGCGGTGTTCGCTGCGGCTGGCATGTTCGGGTGCGCTCCCCAGACGTCCACGACCGCCAGCACGGGCGGTTCCGAGGGCGGCGCGTCTGCCGAGGGCGGCGCGGGCGGTTCGGAAGGCGGTGCAGGCGGTGCAGGTGGTCCGGGCGGCCCGGGCGGCAATGCGGGCCCTGTTGATCGCACGGCTGCAAAAGAGGCCGCCAAGGCCGAGGGCCGCGTGTTCGGCTACTCCGGTCCTGGCGACTGGCTGGGCGAGAAACCCAGCGTGACCGCCGACGAGACGGTTGACGCCGAAGTGGTGGTCATCGGCCTGGGTCACTCGGGCACGCAGGCGTTCCTCGCGGCATGCGAGACGATAGCCGAAGCCAATGGCGGCAACGCGGACGGCAAGGTGGTGGCCGTCGAGAAGCAGATCGAAAGTTCGATGAGCTGGTACGGCGAAGACTTTGGCTGCTTCAACTCCAAGTTCGTCACCGATCAGGGCTTCGGCACGTGGAACACCGGCGACATCGTGAACGAGTTCGTCACGCGCGGCGGCGGGCGCAACTACCCCGACATCGTGCGCTCCTATGTGGAGAACTCCGGCGCGACGCTCGACCATATGCTCGAGGTGGCCAAGGAGATGGGCGTGGACGAGCGCTGCTACACCTACGACAACACGCAGGACGGCTGGGTGCTCGTGCAGGCCAACATGGATTACGACAAGATCCAGTCCGGAGCCGACATCTACGACTGCCTCAACAAGACGAACTATCCGCTTGCGCCGGGAACGAAGACGTGGGTGGGAGCCGTGCAGTTCATGGGCGAGTACAATGACGAGCCCATCGAAGGCGTAGCGGCGAACTCCGTGCTGCCGAAGATCAACCAGGCGTGCCTCGACAAGGCCGTGGAGCTGGGAGGCACCATCCGCTACGGCAGCACGGCCGTTGTGCTGGTGCAGAACGACAACGGAGACGTGACCGGCGTGATCGTCGAGGAGAAGAATAAGAACGTGCAGATCAACGCCTCGAAGGGCGTGGTCTTGGCCGGCGGCGACTACTGCGGCAACCCGGATATGTGCTGGGCGCTGCTCAACGAGTACATGGAGCGCAACGAGCGCGAGGGCGGCCTGAAGGCCGACTTCTACAGCTTCATGGGCGGCCGCGACGGTTCGTCGGTGAAGCTGGGCTGCTGGGCGGGAGGATTCGTGGAGCCGGCACCGCGCGGCTGCATGATTCTCGGCGGCGGCCTGGGCGGCCCCTGGGGAGCGAACGCCATGCTGTGGCTCAACAGCAAAGGCGAGCGCTTCTGCAACGAGGGCAACCTCACGGGCGCGCAAACGGCGTGCGCGCGTCAGGCAGAAGGATCGGCGTGGCTGGTGACCGATCAGAAGTGGATGAAGAGCGTGTGCGCGTCGGGTATCGAGCACGGCGGCCCCAACGGCGGCCGTCCGCAGTACTACCAGGACATGCTCGACGGCATGGCCGCCATCGCTTCTGGCCCTGAGGGCGGCCAGGTGAAGAACTGCACCATCGCCGAGCGCGGCTACACCACGGTGATCGCCGCCGACACCCTTGAGGATCTTGCCGATTACCTCGAGGTTCCCTCCGACGTGAAGGAGACGTGGCTTGCGTCCATCGCTCATTACAACGAGCTGTGCGCGGCTGGGGCCGACGCCGATTTCGGCAAGGACCCGTCGGCCATGATCCCCGTCGACGAAGGCCCGTTCTACGGCATCAAGGGAAGTGTGGGAAGCCGTTCGGCATCGCCGTCCATGGTGACGATGTCCGGCTTGATGACCGACAAGCACCTCAACGTGCTGAACGAGGAGTACGAGCCCATCAAGGGTCTGTACGCCTGTGGCAACAGCTTGGGCGGCCGCTACGGCACCGGGTATTCGACCCCGTGCGCCGGCAACTCCATCGGCATGGCGGGCACGCACGGGCGCGTCGCCGGTTTGGAAGTGGCCTCTCAGGAGTAACGCGCCACGCGACGGGTGCCGTCGCAGAGCGGGCCGCCTCCCTTTCGGAGGCGGCCCGTCGGTGCCGGTCGGCATCTGTTTCGGAACAAGCGGAGCATGCCAAAACGGGCGGCTTCGCGCGGGGAGAAACAAGGGAAAGGGGAGATACGTGGCCGAGAAGCGCGACAGGGTGCTGAAAGCCGTGATGGCTGCGTTGGAAAACGATTATGCGGGCATGCCGGAGAAGGCGCTGCTCAACGACACGAAGCAATGGCTGACCGCGTTCGGCGAAGCGTGGAAGGCCGGCCGTTTGGACGATGCCCTGTTCGTGAGCTATCTCACGCAGTACTTGGCGACGTTCCAGGATCCCAATCTGGCGCTGCTGGTGAGCGACGTCTGCCCTTGCCAGCCGTGGAGCTGCGGCTTTTCGGTGCGCCGTTTCGGAGACGAGCTGTACGTGACCGAGGTGCGTGAAGACGAGCGCTTCACCGTGGGCGATGCCCTCGTGCTTTTGAACCGCAGCATTCCGGACAAGCATCTCGATTACGCTATCGGCAATCCGGTGAACGGCGACGATCCCGACCGGCAGCTGTGGGACGATCTCGTTTCCCGTTGCGCGCATGTGCTCGTCAGGCATGCGGACGGCACCGAAGAGGATGTTGCCGTGCGGCGGTTTCGCCGTTCTCAGGTTGCGCCGATGGGCTTGCCGGGTGCTCTTCCCGACGGGGCGATCGTCGAGCGCGGGGATGCGGTGGTCGTCGATCTGCGACGCGTTCCCCGCGTGCTCGACGACGCTTCGTGCGACCGGGTGCTGGCGGCGTTGCTCCCCGAGCGCTTGAGCATAGCCGACCTTATGGGCGACGAGGCGGTGTTCACCAATTACACGGCTGACAACTGCGCGATACGGCGCAGCCAACTGGAAACGCTGCGCAAGGGCGCCTCCGCATGCGAGCGCGCTTGGGTGGATGAGGAGATCGAGCGGATCGGCTCGCTTGAGGGAGCTGGAATGGTGCGCGAGGTGGAGCGCGACGATCGCGTTGCGGGCGGTGCGAACGCCGGCAGACCCGTGGTGCTGCTCACCGACGTGACCACGTCTGCCGCGGGAGAGCGTATCGTGCAGGTCGCGCGCGCCGCCGCCGAGCAGGGGCTTGTCGAGGTTCACGTAGTGGGACGTGCCACGAGCGGGGCTATCGACTACGCGAACCCGCTTGCGGTGTCGTTCGATGAGTTCTACACCTTCGTGTATCCCATGAGCAAATCCGAAGCCGCCGCCCGCGGCGAGGGCGTGTCGGGCCGAGGGGTCGAGCCCGACGTGGCGGTGCCGTTCACGCCCGACGAGTGTCGGGAAGATCGGGTGCGGAAACGGGCGTTGGACCTCGTCTGCGGATGACGGCCGCCTGAGCGACCCGCGGCCCGTCCGTCGCCGCCTTGCCGTGCGCGGCCGTCATCCGCTTGCCTTCACACGCTGAGGTCGCGGCGCGTGAACACGGTCACGGCTGCGGTGAACAGCGCGACGGCGCTGACGGCAAGGACGACGGCTCCGCCGATGGCCGACGCGTCTCCGGTGGCCAAGCCGTAGTAGTCGAACAGAGTGAGTGGGTTGATGCTCTCAAGTAACTCGAAGTCATCGTCTACCTGAGACACCATCTGCATGAGGAAGAACAGAATCCACAGTCCACCGCCGGTCCACAAGGCCGCCGCGGCGTTCGAGAACAGGCAGGCCGACAGAAAGCACGAGGCCGCCATGGCCAGCCAGAGCGCCAACAACCCGGCGTTCACCCACGCGAGGGCCTCGAAATCCAGCTCGCCGGGGAACAACGCCTCGGCGAACCCCATCTCAAGGGCCGTGACCAGCACCGCAAGCGCCGTCAAGACGGTTGCCACCACGCCGATCATCGTGCCCGCGATGCGCACGCGGCTGTTCGGCGTGGCCAGCAGATACGCCATCGATCCGCGGTCGAGGTGGCGCACCATCAGCTTGTTTGCCATGATGAGCACAAGCACGAGCACGAATGCGGTCAGCAAAAATCCGTACAGGTAGTTCAACATGAAATCGATAAGGGTAGTGGTTTGCGTGGACATGCCGAACGCGGCGAACACCTCGGGCATGCTCTGCATCATAGCGTCGAGGCTTTCGCCCAATTCCGGATCGAACATGCTGATGATCATGCCGATGTACAGGGCGAGCACGGCGGCGATGATGCCGCTGACGAACAGGTTGGCGCGCAGCTCCTTCGCGAACAAGGTTTTATTCATGGGAGCCCCCTTTCTCCATCGTGCCGTACAGGTGCATGAACAGCTCCTCGAGCGTCTGCTCGTGCGCGGTCAGGTCGACGATGTCGTAAGCGGCGAGATCCTTCACGAACGCGTCGAGGTTTCCTGCAACGGTAACCTCGACGCTGGCGGCTCCCTGCGGCTGAGGCGACGCGTCGACGTGCGCGCGGACGTAGCGGTCACGCGTCGCGGCGTTGGCGAACGTGATGACGAACACACGCTTGCGCGACTTCCGCACGTCGTCCATGCGCATCGACCCGGCAAGCCGGCCCGCGCGGATGAAGGCCACGCGATCGCACGTGCGCTCCACTTCCTCGAACAGGTGCGACGACAGCAGGATGGTGGCCCCGCGTCGCTTCTCCTGCAGCACGAGGTCGATGAAGCGGCTCTGCATGAGCGGGTCGAGGCCGCTCGTGGGCTCGTCGAGCAGGATGATGTCGGGCGAGGTCATGAACGCGCACACGAGGCCCACCTTCTGCTTCGTGCCCTTCGACATCTTGCGGATGCGCCGCGCGGGATCGAGCTCGAAGTACTCTACCAGCTCGTTCATGCGCGTGCGGTCGCGCAGCTTCTTCATGCGGGCCATGAATTCCAAAAACGCCGCGCCGGTCATCTCGTCCATGCAGGCGATCTCGCCTGGCAGATAGCCTAAACGCTCTTGGATGCGCGCGCGGTTGCGGAAGCAGTCGAGGCCGTTTATGCGCGCGTCGCCCTCGTCAGGTCGGATAAAGCCCATGAGGGTGCGCATGGTGACGGTCTTGCCCGCGCCGTTCGGCCCGAGGAAGCCGAACGTCTCGCCGCGTTCGACGGCGAAGGACACGTCGAACACGCCGCGTCCCTTCCCGTACTCTTTCTTGAGGTCGCAAATCTCGATGGCGGGGCCCGTCTCGGGGCCGCTCGGATGGTTCATCGGTACTCCTCTTTGTATGCATAGGTTTTCAGCATTTCGCACCAGCAACGCATTTCGGCTATCATGTCGTCCATGTCAAGGGGCCGGCGCAGCGCGCGCTGTTGGTGCAGGTAGCCGTCGGCAAGCCATATCAGCATGTCCAACACGCGCCTCGGATCGACGTCGTCGCGGAACCGGTCGAACCGCACGTTCTTGAAGTACAGGGCGAACATCGGCTCGATCTGGCTTTGCATCCAGCTGTTCATCGCGTCGCGTATGTCTTTGTGCTCCGGATAGAAAGCCCGAACAGAGAACTCGAGCAGATGCGGGAAGGCTCCCAACACCTTGCCTTTGCTTTCGGCCGCGTAGATGAGCAGGTCGAAGAAGTCGTCGATCTCGTAGAACGCGTCGTCCACAACGATGCGCGCCACCTTGTCCGTAAGGTGCTCCATAAGCGAGAGGTACAGCTCCTTTTTGTTCTTGAAGTAAAAGAACAGAAGCCCTTTCGAAATGCCCGCGCGCCGCGCGATAGCCTCGGTGGACGCGCTTTTGTAGTCGTTGCGCCCAAACGTCTCTAAAGCGGCGTTGGCGATGGCTTCGCGCCGGTTTTCGGGCAGGGCGTCGAATGCGTTGCGCCGTTTGTCCAAGAGGGCCTTCTTTCGTGGGTTGCGTGCTGGTTTGTCGGTTGGCCGGCCATGTCCGTTGACCGTTCGGTCAGCGGATTGCGCTTCATGCTACGCCGTTGACTCTTTTTTGGAAGGGGTGAAATGCGAATTTCGGAAGCGCTTCGGCGATGCGGGGGAAGTTTGAATTGCAATCTCGTCCGAACGCCTCGGATGGGATTGCAATTCAATCGATGCGAAGGGGGGGTGGCTGGCGAAGACGCAGGGCGAGGGTGCGGCCTTTGAGATGCAGCGCTGGGCGACGGGTTGGGACGTGGCGGGGGGCAGCGGTGCAAAGGACGCCTCTTCGGATGTTGGAAGGATGCTCGCAAAGAGGGGCGTACCGACGTGGGGGGCGCTGACGGGGGTGGACGACGGGCCTTTGCCGCGCGCGGAGGGGTGCGCGCCTGTATGCTTTCCGGGGCGCGGGTAGCCGAGGGGTCGGCCGACGGGTGCGGGAAGGGCGACGCGATGGCCGGGTGCCGCGGTGCGAAAAAGGTGCGGTTGCGTGAGGCGCACGCGGACTGCCGAGATGGGCGGGGTGCGTGACGCTGCGGCACCCCGTCGATCCCGGTTTGCAGAAAGCCGCTCTCTTGGCGCAAAACTCGCCAGATTTGCTACCGGAGTTCGACGAGAACGGACCTTTTTGCTGCGCACGCTTTCCATCCGACCTGCCCCGCCTCAACGGTTGCCTTCACGACCAAGGGAAACGCCGCGACTGCTTTTCCGCACGGTCGTGCCGTGGTAGCAGTCTGGAAAATACTGCGAGAAAAAAGCCCCCTTTCGCTGCGAAGTTGAGTTCGGCGCAGCCTCCTCCGTTCGGTGGGCGCTCTTCTTTCGTTTGCCGTCTTCGCTGATGTCGGGATTGTTTCACGTGAAACAATTGTCGCAATGTAGTGCGATATCGGAACAAATGTTTCACGTGAAACATTCGGCAGTACGGAGGCGTTCCGGCTGCAGACGGCGCAAAGACGCCTCGGTTGAGGGCGGCGAAAAAGTGGGACGTGCCAGCCTCGCGCGAAGGAGGTGGGCAACGGCGCGCGCGGGCGGCGCGGGGGTGGGCAACGGCGTGCGCGCGAGGTGCGCGGGCCGTCAACACGGCTGTCGGCCTTGCGCGCGGAGGGTGTGGGCAACGGCGCGCGCGAGGCATGCGCGCGGACCATCAACGTGGCCCTGGCCTCGCGTGCGGGGGATGGCAGTGGGCCGCAGCTGCGGGCGGCGGGTGGCTGTGCAAGGAGACGAGGGCGAGCGCATGTCGCTTCCGGCGCTCTGCGTGATCGGCGGTTCGGGCCGCCGTCCGCTAGCTCAGGTACGCCGCCCTTCGCTTCGCAACAAGCTTGTCGACGAAGGGCACGGCGGGCGCGCTCAGGATGTCGTGCGGCGAAGCGTACTGGACGGCGCGTCCGGCCTCCATGACAAGCACGCGATCGCCCAGGTAAAACGCCTCGTCAATGTCGTGCGTCACGAACAGTACGGTGATGCCCGTGCGCTCGTGGATGCGCTTGAGCTCGTCTTGCAGGCTGCTGCGCGTGATGGCGTCAACGGCGCTGAACGGCTCGTCCATGAGCAGGATGTCGGGGCTTGCCGCCAGCGCACGGGCGATGCCGACGCGCTGCGCCTGACCGCCCGACAGCTCGGCGGGGTATCGGGCGCGCATGGTGGAAGGCAGATCGACGAGGTCCATCCACTTCTTCACTGCCGCGTCGGTGCGTCGGCGGTCGTGCTTGTTCAGCAGACTGGGCACGTAGGCGATGTTCTGCTCCACAGTGAGGTGGGGAAACAGCACGCTGCCTTGGATGGCGTACCCCACAGAGCGGCGCAGTTCGACGGGGTCGAGCTCCGACGTGGCGCGCCCCTGCACGAACACGCTGCCTTCATCGGGCATGACCAGCGCATTCACCATCTTGAGAAGCGTGGTCTTGCCGCATCCAGAGCTTCCGATGACGGTGACGAACGAGCCTTCCTCTACGGCGACGCTCACGTCGTTCACGGCGATGCTGCTCTTGAATCGTTTGGTCGCGTGGTGAAACGCGACGGCGGGCGGGCCGACCCGTTCCGCGCCCGCGCGCGGCACGGCGTTCCGTCCCGCATCCCTGCGCGGCATGTCGCTCCGTCCCGAACCCGCGCGCGGCGTGTCGTTTCGTCCCGCTTCGGCGCGCATGCTCTCAAGGCGCTCCATCTACATCAGCCCCTTCGCGACAAGGAACTCCTCGGCCACGGCGCGCGGTTCGCGGCTTTTCGTTTCGACCTCGTTGTTCATGCGCGCCATCTCCTCGTCCGAAATGGCTCCGTTCAGCTTGAGCAGCTCCTCTTGCAACTCGGGGTGCGCGGCGAGCGTGTCGAGGCGCACGACGTTGCCGCATCGGTAGGACGGGTAGAAGCCGCGGTCGTCCTCGAGCATGACAAGGCGCTCGTCGGCCACCTGTCCGTCGGTGGTGGACACGACGATGACGTCCACCTGCCCCTCGAACAGCGCGCGGTACTTCAAGCTGATGTCCATGTCGCGCGTGCTGCCGAAGTTCATGCCGTACGCCTCTTGCAGCCCCGGATAGCCGTCCTGCCGGTCGAAGAAGTCGGGTTCCGCGCCGAGGCGCAGCCCACCCGCCGCGCGGGCGAGGTCGGAGTACGTGCGCAGGTTGTGGCGCTCGGCCACATCGGCGCTCACGGCCAGGCCGAACGTGTTGTCGAAGCCGTACTGTCCCACCCAGGTCAGCCCCAGCTGCGATTCGTATTCCTGCTGCATCGTGTCGAACAGCGATTCGTCGTACGTATCCTCGTGTTTGAGCACGGCGTTCCAGCCGGTGCCCGTGTACTCGGGATAGAGGTCGAAGTCGCCGCTTTCGATGCCGGGTTCGATGTTGGCCGTCCCGCCGCCCACCCCTTGCGTGAGCTCTACGGTGAGGTCGGTGTCGCGTTCGATGAGCAGATCGAGCATTTCTCCGAGGATGTACTGCTCGGTCATGGGCTTTGTGGCGATGCTGATGACGGCATCGTTGCCCGACGCGCTCGATCCATCCGATCCGCTCAACCCGCCGAGCGCGTCCAGTGCGCCCCCTCCTCCGCGCTGCGCGAGGGCGAGCGCGCCGCCAGCCACGAGTACGATTGCCGCGAATGCGCCGATAACGGGGGCGAGGCGCGTTTTGCGTGCGCGCATGCCCGCCGGCGCATGCGCGGGCCTGCGTGCGCGCACGCGTTCCTTCGACGGCTCGAGGTGGCGGCGCGTCGCCTTCTCGGCGATGCTCAGCAGTGCATCCACCGCAATGGCCAAAAGCGCGATGAGCACGCTGCCCGCTAGCGTCATCGCCAGGTTGTTCGTCGTGATTCCGCGATAGATGGCCACGCCCAGGCCGCCCGCCCCGATGAAGCTGGCGATGCCCGTCAGGGCGATGGTCATGGTCGCCATGGTGCGGATGCTGCTCATGATGACGGGCGCGGCCAGCGGCAGCTCGATGCGGTACAGCAGCTGGCGATCGGTGGAGCCCATGCCGCGCGCCGCTTCGACGATGGCGGGGTCGATGGCGGCGAGGCCGGCGTAGGTGCCGCGCACCATGGGCAGCAGCGCGTACACGGTAAGCGCCACGACGGCGGTGAGGTCGCCGATGCCCGTGACGGGGATGAGGAATCCGAACAGCGCGATAGACGGGATGGTGTACACGAAATTCACCAGCGCGAGCACGGGCTTCGCCCCGCGGCGCCACTGCGCGATGGCGATGCCGAGCGAGAGGCCGATGACGGCTGCCAGCGCGATGGACACGAGCGAGAGGCCGATATGCTGGGCGAACAGGTCGAAGAACCAGCCGCGTTTTTCGACGAGCAAGGTGAGTACGGTTTCGATCAAAAGGTATCCTCGCTTTCGACGCGTGGCACCATTGTAGGGAAGCGCCGCGGGGCTTCGGGGAGCGAGCGCGCGCGTTGTCCAATCGTCATCCCCTGGCGAAGCAATGGCCATGTGGGTTGCGCCGTTCTCCGACGCGCTTCCCCACGCACGCGGTGCCTCCCTGTGTTTTCGCCGAGTAACCGGCGCTCGTTCATTGTGCGGCGAGGCGCAGCGCTTTATCATAGAGAAAACGACGTATGCTCCCTTTTGCCATATTCGCCAGAAGCCGCATGATCGGAAGGGCGGCTGTCACGTACATTTTGAAAGAGGGGCCGCGCCCGCGCGGCAGGAAGGATGCGCCATGGCCAGCGAAAAGCACATTGCGTTGTACGAGAACTTCAAGGCGATCAATTCCATCGAGGCGGCTGAGTACGAGCAGTTCGACGTGAAACGCGGTTTGCGCAACGCCGATGGCACGGGCGTGATCGCTGGGCTTACGAACATCGCGAACGTGCACGGCTACGTGGTGTCGGACAACGAGAAGATCGCCGACGAGGGCCTTTTGCGCTACCGCGGCTACGACGTGTACGACCTGTTGGACATCGAGGCGGCCGATCGGCGCTTCAACTACGAGGAAGTCGCGTACCTGCTGCTCATGGGCGAGCTGCCCACGCAAGAGCAGCTTGACCGGTTCGTCGCGGCGCTCGACGCCGAGCGCGAGCTGCCCAACGGGTTCACCGCCTCCATGATCATGCGCGACACCCCGCCCGACATCATGAACGTGCTCGCGCGCTCCGTTCTCCTGCTGTACGCCTACGACGCTCATGCCGAGGAGCGCTCGGCGCATCACGAGATCGCCACCGCGATCTCCCTCATCTCGCGTTTGCCGCGCATCATGGTGCTCACGTACTACGCGAAGCGCGCCCGCTACAACAACGAGTCCATGATCATGCACCGTTTCATCCCGGGGCAGTCCACCGCCGAGACGATCCTGTCCATGCTGCGTCCCGACCGTCAGTTCACCGCCGACGAGGCGCGCATGCTCGACATCATGCTGTGTTTGCATGCCGAGCACGGCGGCGGCAACAACTCCACGTTCACCACGCGGGTGCTGACCTCTGCCGACACCGATCCTTACTCCACGTATGCCGGAGCCATCGGATCGCTGAAGGGCCGAAAGCATGGCGGGGCGAACCACCAAGTGCTGGCGATGCAGAAGGAGATCAAGCGGAACGTCAAGCAGTGGGACAACGACGACGAAGTCGCCGCCTACTTGGCGAAGATCGTCAACAAAGAGGCGTTCGACAAGACGGGCCTTGTGTACGGCATGGGTCATGCGGTGTACACGAAGTCCGACCCGCGCTCCGTTATCTGCAAGAAATACGCGGAGAAGTTGGCGGTGGGCACGGAGTACGAAGCCGAGTTCAACCTGCTCAAGAGCATCGAGCGTTTGGCACCCGAGGTCATCGTGCGTGAGAAGGGCACGGGGAAGGACATGTGTGCGAACGTGGACATGTATTCCGGGTTCGTGTACTCGATGCTCGGCATTCCCGAAGATCTGTTCACGCCGCTGTTCGCTTGTGCGCGCATGTCCGGCTGGGCGGCGCATCGCTTCGAGGAGATCGTGTCCGGCAAGCGCATCATCCGTCCTGCGTACAAGAGCGTGCGCAAAGGCAAGCGCGCATACGTGTCGATGAGCGAGCGGTAAGGCCGCGGCGCGCAGTGCGGAGGCGTGGCCCTGTTGCGGAGACGCAGGGCGTGACGGGGGACGGGGCTGGTGTCACATTCCGCAAGACGATGAAGCATGAAAGAGCTTTCGAGAATGTGACACCAGCCCCCGTCACGCCTCGGTGCTTCGGACGGGAAGCGTTTGTTGAGCTTGACGGGAGGGGGGTGTTTCACGTGAAACATCCCCCTTTGCTTCTGGACGCACGAGTGGATGATGGCCGGTCAAATGACGAGCGGCAGTATCCCGCGCCGCACCGTAGGGTGAGGGGCAACGTGCTCGCGCGACGGTCCGTGCAGCGATCTGAAAGGTTCGACGGTTCGGCGTGCGGCGGGGGCGCGGCGTGCGGCGGTCTGCGGTGCGATGCTTGAGGGCGGTATGGTCGCCGTTGCGCGCGTGGCGAATGTTTCACGTGAAATATTCGCCATCTATCAGGTGGTTTGATCAGGGAAAATATGGCGGAGGCGGTAGGATTCGAACCCACGGACGCGCGAGCGTCAACAGTTTTCAAGACTGCCGCCTTCAACCACTCGGCCACGCCTCCGCATCGGACGGCTCGGGAAAGCGCGACAGGCGACGGCATCGGCGCGTCGTATCGTCTGCGAACGATGCCGACTTCGCGCAGCATCGTCGTCTGCGAACAACGCCAATCTTGCGCAGCCTGCTTGCGGCGGCTCGCACGTTTCCCATCGGACGGCTCGCCTCGTGCTTTTTCGCTCTGCATTCCCGAACGCACAGGTAGGATACCATATAATAGGCGGCATGACCGACGAAGACTACATGCGCATGGCCATCGACGAGGCGCGCCGCGCCGAACGGCTGGGCGAGGTTCCCATCGGCGCCGTCGTCGTATACGAGCCCATCGATCCGGCCACGCGGCGTTCGTTGGAGAAGCCGCAGGTCATCGCACGGGCATGCAACCTGCGCGAGACGACGAAGGATCCGGCGGGGCATGCGGAGTTCCTTGCGATGAAGCGCGCCGCCGAAGTGCTGGACGCGTGGCGGCTGACCGACTGCACCGTGTACGTGACGCTGGAGCCGTGCGTCATGTGCGCGGGCCTCATGCACCAGGCGCGCGTTCGCCGGTGCGTGTACGGCGCGGCGGATCCGAAAGCCGGCGCGCTCGGCACGCTGTACGCGGTGAACGAGGACAAGCGGCTCAACCACACGTTCGAAGCGGTCCCCGGCGTGCTTGGAGGCGAGTGCGCGCGTATGCTGCGCGACTTCTTCTCGCGCAAACGCGCGAAGAAGTCGCAGAAGCAGGAGGCGAAAGATATGGCGAATGAAAACGGCAGCCCCAGCGTTCCCGTCGTATCCGAGACGGCCTCGGCGGCACCGTCGCGCTCGTCGACGGCTGCAACGTCTGCCTCGTCTGCAGCGGTGTCGTCCCCTGCACCGTCCGCAGCGGGCGCGCCGTCCGCAGCGGGTGCGTCGTCCGGAGGCGAAGGCTCGGGTGTCGGTGACCCCTGCGCCGTCGATCTGCTCGATGTGGCGCGCGTCGCACAGCAGGTGGAGACGGAGCGGTTCCGCGGGCCGGGTTCGGTGCGCGTCGTCGCGCCCGCGAAGGTGAACCTGTTCCTCGACATCGGCGAGGTGCGACCGGATGGGTATCACGAAGCCGTGAGCATCATGCACGCGCTCCTGCTGCACGACGTGCTGCACCTGCGCCTTGCTCCCGCGCGCGAGGCCGGCCTTTCCGTCGACCTCACGTGCCGCTCGCGCGGAGGCGTCGCGCCGCTTGACGTGGCTCCGGAGGACAACATCGTCACGAAGGCCGTTCGCCGGTTCGCGCAAGCGCTCGAGCGAGATGTCGACGAAACGGTGGCCGTGCACGTGGAGAAGCGCATCCCCGCGCAGGCCGGCCTCGGCGGGGGGTCGTCCGACGCGGCGGCGGCGCTCGTGGGCGTTGCGCGCTTGTGGGGCGTGCCCGAAGACGATCCGCGCATCGAGGAGGTCGCCCGCTCCCTGGGGGCCGACGTGCCGTTCTTCCTGCGCGGCGGCTGCGCGTGCTTCACCGGGGTCGGCGACGTGTTCTCCCACGAGCTTGCGCCTTCGAACGCATGCGTCGCGCTCATCAAGCCCGAAGGCGGCGTGTCCACATCGGCGGCATACCGCGCGTTCGACGCTTGTCCGCAGCGCATCGCACCTGCCGATCGGCTCGCCGCGCTCGACGCCCGTCATGCTGCCGACGTGCCGCTGCGCAACAACCTGACGGTTGCGTCCGAGCAGCTGCTTCCCGTGCTCGCCGAGGTGCGCGCGTGGGCGAGCGGCCATGCGGACGTGCAAGCGGCGCTTATGTCGGGGAGCGGATCGGCTGTGTTCGCGGTCTGTCCTTCCTTTGACGCGGCTGCGCGCGTGGCCGCTCAGGCCCAGGCTCGCGGTTGGTGGGCGCGCGCGACGATGTTCGCCCCTGTGCGCGCTGCTATGGTTGGGGCACGCTGACGGCTTGGGGGCTCGTTGAGGGCGTATGAGCCTCATGTTATCCAATTTGTCAAGTATACGTTACGTTTTTGCAACTATGAGCGCTATGCTATGGGTTACCGTCTGGTTCATCCCTATTCCCAGACGAGCGTACGATGCTAGAATGGTGGCTACGCAATGGCAAAGGAGAAGGTATGAGCATCGCAGTGATCGTTGTCCTTGTCGTCCTCGTCGTGCTGGTCGTGGCCGTCATCGGGCTTTACAACAACCTGGTTAAACTGCGCAACATGGTGGACAACGCCTGGGCGCAGATCGACGTCCAACTGCAACGGCGCCTCGATCTCATCCCGAACCTTGTCGAGACGGTGAAGGGCTATGCGTCGCATGAGAGCGGCACCCTCGAAGGGGTCACGCAGGCCCGCACAGCCGTCATGAACGCTCCTTCGCCCGAGGGAAAGATGCGGGCAGATAACCTGCTGACCGGTGCGTTGAAGAATCTGTTCGCCGTGGCCGAGGCGTATCCTGATCTCAAGGCGAATGCGAATTTCCAGCAGCTGCAATCCGAGCTGTCCAGCACCGAGGACAAGATCAGCTACATGCGGCAGAGCTACAACGACACGGTCATGAAGTTCAACACCGCCATCCAGACGTTTCCGGCGGTGCTGATCGCCGGGGCGATGGGTTTCAGGGAGCGTCAGAGCTTCGATGCGGTTGCCGCCGCCGACGTGGCTCCCGAGGTGCGTTTCTAAGCCATATCAGTTGCATACTGCGTCCCGGTTGGGACGCAACCCTTTTTTACGCGCGAAAGCGCGGATCCTACTCGTTCGCTCTGTAACGGAGTGCTCTATGACTATTCCATCGACTTCAGCGCCGAGCTTCAAGCGGGAAAGCCTCCTCAATCGCTTGCTCAATTCAAATGCCGTTTTCGGCGTGGCCGTGGCCGTGATCACCGCGCTGCTCGTGTGCTTTTACGGCATGCTTCATATGAATATGGACGAGATCAGCGCCGAGACCGAAGCTTTGAAGGAGCGTCCCTACACTGTGGCGGTGGCGGCTGGCCGTGCGGAAACCCTGCTCATGCAGCTGCGCACGCTGGACGACCGGCTCACGTTCACGCGATCTGACGAAACGGTGGACAGCGTGCGATCGGAATTCGAGGAGATCGACGGCGAGCTGCGCGAGAGGTTGGCCGTCATTGCCGAGCGTCATCGCATTGATGCTGCGACGGCGCAAAGTTTGGCCAAGCAATACGAGGAGTTCCGACTTCGCCAGAATCGGCTTATCGAGCTTGCCGCTACGTCGAGCACCGAAGAGGTGACTCGTTTTCTGGAAGAGGACATCGACCCGCTGTTGGATTCTATGCTGGCTGCTGATGCGGACGTCATCGCTGGTGCATCGCGTTCGTTCGACCAGCTGTATGAGACGGCGGCCGACACGCGGGCCGACACCCTGCTCACGGCCACGGTGCTCATGGTTGCCGTTGTCGGGGCGTTTGCGCTGTTCATCATCGTAATACGTCGCAAGAACCTGCAGCAGGAGCATTTGCAGGTGAGCCTGCGCCATGCGCTTGAGCGCGAGCAGGAGGCGAACGAGGCGAAGTCGCGTTTTCTATCCAACGTATCGCACGACATCCGCACGCCGCTTACGGCCATCATCGGTCTGACGGACATTTCGATCGAGCACGCAGCGGAGCGGGACCGCGTGTCCGAATCGCTTGCAAAGATCAAGCTTTCGTCGCATCATCTGCTGAACTTGGTGAACGATGTGCTCGACATGAGCAAGATCGAAAGCGGGCGCATCGACATCGGCCACGCGCCGTTCGACGTGTGCGATTTGGTGGAGATGCTGGTTTCGATCGTGCGGCCGCAAGCCGATACGAAGCATTTGGATTTCGTCGTGGGCCGCTGCGATGTTCGTCCGGGTTTGGTGGTGGGCGACGAAGTGCGCGTGAGCCAGGTGCTCATCAACCTGCTGGGCAATGCGGTGAAATACACCGAGCCGTACGGGACGGTGCGGTTCTCTGTTACGGAACTTGACGGAGACGAGGCCGAGCGCGTGTGCGCCGAAGGGCTGTGCGATGCGCGCGCCGCCATTGCCGAGGGGCACGTTTTGCGGGTGATGAAATTCGTAGTGGAAGACGACGGCGTGGGCATGTCGCCAGAGTTCGTCGCGCACATCTTCGATCCGTTTGAACGAGAGGACGTGCCGTCTCGCTCTTCAGAAGAGGGCACCGGGCTTGGCATGGCTATAGCGAAGAGCCTGGTGGAACGCATGGGAGGCTCCATCGACGTGGAGAGCGCCCGCGGGCGCGGATCGCGCTTCACGTTGCTGTTGCCGGTCGAGCACTACGAGGGAGGCGAAGGCGCGCGAAGCGGGCTGGACCCGGCCGCGGTTTCTCGTCGAAAGGCGCAAGGCGGCCGGTGCGATTCGCTTTCGGAGCTTGAGGGTGCCTGGTCTGATGCGCGCGTTCTTTTGGCCGAGGACGACGAGATCGTGGGTGAGATCGCCGAAGAGCTGATCGGCCGCACAGGGGCGACCATCGATCGCGTGTGGGACGGTGCGGAGGCGGTCGAGGCGCTTGAGCGCGCTGCGGCCGGAACGTACGATCTGGTGTTCATGGACGTGCAGATGCCGCGCATGGACGGCTTGGAGGCGGCGCGCGCCATCGTTGCGGATTGCGAGCGTTCCGGACGTGCCCATCCACCCATCATCGCCATGACGGCGAACGCGTACGTGGAGGATCGCAAGCGTGCTTACGATGCGGGTATGGACGGGTATGCGGTGAAGCCTATCGACAAAGAGGAGATATTCAAGCTGTTCAGGACGTATGTGCCGCTTGATGGCAAGAGGGCGTGAGGCGGGGGCGGGATTGCACGGGTTGGGCGATGTGTGCTCTTCTCGCAGGGCCCGACGTGCGGACGGACGCGTAGCGCGGACGGGCGGCGCGCGTATGGATGACGCATATGGCAAATGGGTGCAGGGCGCGGGCGAGGCGCGAGGCGGCGAGCGAGCGGCGCGCGTAGTAGGGGTGCGCGAAGCCGAGGCGGTGCGCGCGGACGGGCGGCCTGCGCGGATGGGCGAACGAGTTGGCGGGTGCGTTTGCGTGGATGAACGATCGCTGTTCGCGGGGAGTCTGGTATGATGCGGGCGTACCGCCCTCCGTTCTACGCGGCGGGTTGTCTTGGAAAGGAAGGCTGTCGATGATCGCTCGTCTTTCTCGTGTGGTGCCGTTACTGTTGGTGCTCGCCGTGGTGGCGTTGGTCGTGTACCTTGTAGTCGCGTGGCGGTATTCGCCGAACCGCGGCAAGGAGGTGCTCATTCGCCTGTTCACGATCGTCACCGGGGCGTTGTCGGCGTTCTTCCTGATCGTATGTCTGTATGCGTGGTTCGACGGCAACGAGGCGGTGCTCGACCTCGGCGCGAGTTTCCTTGTTGCGGCGCTCGTGGGGCTGGCGGTCAACCGTATCTGCCGCGCAGTGTTTTTGCGCCATCATCCCGCGTATCGCATAAAGCCTCAGAAGGCGCGTCGGCTGGGAGGTCTGTCGCGTTTCTGGACGCGGCGGCGCTGACGGGGGTTTCACTTGCCGGAGACGGCGGCTCTTGGGGAGGGAAGTGTGTTCGGAAGCGTTCGATGACGGCCGTTCGCGGCATTTGCTGGCGGCTTCCGGGCAAGGGACGGCTCTGCGCTGCGCGCCGCACCTTGAAAATCGGGCGCTCCCAGCGCGGGCGTACCGGGCCTCAGCGGTCCGGAGGCGGCTCTGCGCTGCACGCCACACCTTGAAAATCGGGCGTTGCGCAAGGATGCCCTGCGCTCTCTTCTTTGACGTCGGCTTTCTCTGTGATGGTTTTCATTCACGCTTCTGCGCAGGTGCAAAGGGAGGCTGGTGTAGGGGCGCAAGAAAGGTGGAGACGTGTGGGACGGTTGGCGATTCGACGATGAGCTCAGGAGCATTTTGCGTTCAGCCGATATCGGCATCGACATTGAGATGCCGGCTTCGTGGCGGGTTTTGACGGAAAACCGCTATTCGAGAAAGCCGGCGAAGCGGCTAGAGCGGAGTTGCGTCGTATAATACCTGGTCTGCTTGTTTCGCCGATGCCTTTTAGCCGAGAGGCAGCGCATGCGGCAGCGGTTTTCCGTCATTTTCCGCCACGAATGGCGCTTTGCGATGTCGGCGATGGCTCATCGTGGAGTGGCGCTTCTTCTTGCCAAGCAGCCGTTGGCCGCTCGATTGTCTCTGAGCGGTGCTTTTCTCCGCAGTGTCCCCAAAGAGAGGTTGCTTGATGCAGCGGGCTTTCAGCGTCTTTCGCTGAATCGAGTTGCGTACGGGAAAGGGTCGCTTCTTGGATGGAAAGAAGTTGAACGGCTGCGTCAGCCCTAGCTTGACGAAGGTGTCGCTTTGCTCTGCGAAGTTGCTGCTCGTGCGCATCTGAACATGGCAGATGGTTTCAGTTGCGCATGGAACCGTTCGCATCGGGCGGTGCCTCGTCGCGTTTCTGTCGTGTCTCCTTGTGGATTTGACCGATGCTTACACCCCTTTAAAAAGTTCTTCCAGGGTGATGTCGAACCCCTCTGCCATGGCGGCCAGTCGAGCGAAGCTGATATTGCGGCGTCCGCATTCCAAGTCGGCGAGGTAGGTACGCGACATGCCAAGTCGAGGTGCGCACGCATATTGCGAAAGACCCCGCTCCTCCCGGAGGTCTTTGATTCGAAGTCCGAGCCTGATCTGCTTTTCGGTGTTGTGCGCATGGTTGGGTTGCTTTTTCATCTCTGGTTCCCTTTGTGCTCGTTCGCTTCTCGTGCGGGAAAACTTTCGATTTCTGGCCACGAAACCGCGTTCTGGCACGAAAACACCCCCTCTTCCGATAAAAAAGAACTCGCTTGCAGCATAAGCCCAGTTCGGCAGAATCGGCAAGGAGCCAAGCACCTTCAAATCGTGCCAGAACGCGGTTTCGTGGCCAGAAATCGCTCGATTTTCTGCACGTGAAGGCGTCTCATGTTTGCGAATGAGGATGCGGGCGACTGTGCGGTCGTTCTCGCTTGGCGGCTTGGATAGGTGCTGCGATGCGAGCTTCGATTGCGTTGCCCAGTGTGCGAGTGGTGCGCATGGTCGACCTGGCCGCCAAGACCGGGGCGACCGACGCGGTGGCGGCGAGGCTGGACGAGCTCGTGGCCGAGCGCGCCGCCGTCGCCGCCGAGCTCGCGGAGCTCGAGAAGGGCACGCCCGTGTTCGACCGCGACCACATAGAGTTCTGGGTTCATGAGATCGTGGGGAAGAAGGATCCCCTGGAGGTGGTCGCCCTGTTCGTGCGGCGCGTGGTGCTCGACCCGGAGAGCGGCAGGTTCCGAGTGGAGTTCATCGTCGGCGGCGACGGGGGCGACAGGGGCGCAGACGCAGCGAACCCCCGCCCGGACGCTCCGGACGGGGGTTCGCGTAAGTCGCAACTGGCGGAGAGCTGGGGATTCGAACCCCAGATACGCTTGTGGCGTATACTCGCTTAGCAGGCGAGCACCTTCGGCCTCTCGGTCAGCTCTCCGCAGTATAATAAGGTGCGATTCGCTATGATAGCGTGACCATCCCCAAGTTGCAAGGAGCATGACCGTGCAAAACACGAGTGGTTCGCATCTTCGCACGACGACGCGCACGACGCCCACCGCAAGCGCCGCCCCCGCCGCACGCGGTGCGAACGCCGCGTCTGCCGCCGCTGCCGCAGCTGTGGTCGGGAAGGCGCGGGCGGCGCTGCTTGCCGTGGCGGCGCTGGTCGCGTTCGCATGCGTTCTCGTGGCGCTTGCTCCGATGCAGGCCGATGCGAAGTCCTACTCCATGCCGAAAGTCGATATCCAAGCGCAGGTGGAAACCGACGGCTCGCTGCACGTGGTCGAGCAGCGCACGTTCGACTTCGACGGCGACTTCACCGCGGTGTGGTGGGCGTTCGACGGCTTGCCGAGCGGCGCATCGTTGCAGGTTAACGGCGTGCGCATGGCATCGGTTTCAGACGACGGCACGGTGGCGGGCGAATGGACGACGCTCGAAGCCGTCTCGTTCATGCCCGGATGGCGCGACGAGGGCGGCCCCGGCACGGACGCGTACTCGCTCGACAAACCGAAGGATACGGTGTATGTGTTCTTCGACGTCTCCGACGAACGGATGATGGTCGAGCTCGATTACACCATCGTCAACGGCGTGCGGGCGTTCAAGGACGTGGGAGAGGTGTATTGGAAGTACGTGAGCGATCAGTGGGCTGAAGCATCGGACGACGTGACGATGACGCTCGCCCTTCCCGTTCCGCAAGGCACCGAGGTGCGCGCGGGCGACAACGTGCGCGCATGGGGCCACGGCCCGGCCGACGGCTCGCTGACGGTGAACGCCGACGGGTCGGTGGTCTATCGCGTGCCGCACGTGGCATCCGGGCAGTACGCCGAGGCACGCGTGGTGTTCCCGGTGGAGTGGCTCACCAACCTTTCCGGAGATGCGGCGCAGTCCAGCCGCGATGTGCTGCGGCTCGACACGGTGTTGGACGAGGAGCGGCGCTGGGCCGACGAAGCGAACCGCGATCGCGTGCTTGCGCTGGCCTTCGTCATCGGCTGCGCAGCGGTGTGCGTCGTGCTGTTGGCCTGGGCGTTGCGCGCGTACTTCAAGTACGGGAAGGAATATGCCCCCGACTTCACCGACGAGTACTGGCGCGACGTGCCCGACCCGGGCGTTCACCCGGCCATCATCGGGCGTTTGTGGCGATGGGATCGAGAGAGCCAAGACGACTTCACCGCCACGCTCATGCACCTGTCGCATATCGGGGCCGTGCGCATCGATTCCGGCACCTATCCTGAACAGGGCGTGTTCGGCGCGAAGGAGGTCACCGACTACTTCATCACCCGCCTGCCCGCTGCCGACGATGTGGAGCATCCCATCGACCGCGCGGCGCTCGAACTGCTCTTCGATCGCATTGCCGGCGGGGCCGATTCGCTGTGGTTCGGCAGCATCAAGAAGTACGGCGAGGATCACCCGCAAGAGTTCGTCGACACCATGGCCAGCTGGCAGGGGCGGTTGTCGTCGGCGACGAACCGCGAGGACTTCTTCGAGGCGAAGGGCAAGCGCTATCAGGGCTATCTGGTGGGACTGGCAATCCTGGTGGCGATCGCGGGCGTCGGCATCGCGGTGATGCAGGAGAACTTCATTCCCGCGCTGTTCATGGTGCCCACGGCCATTGCGCTGGGCGTGATCGGCAACTACCTGCCCCGACGCAGCGTCCGCGGCAACAACCTGGTGGCGAAATGCAAGGCGCTGCGCAACTGGCTGCGCGATTTCTCGTCGCTTGACGAGCGCCCTCCCACCGACGTGAAGGTGTGGGGCGAGTTCATGGTGTACGCGTATCTGTTCGGCGTGGCCGATCAGGCCATCAAGCAGCTTCAAACCACCATGCCGCAGCTGTTCGAGTACGACGGCTCTTTGGGATCGACGTACCTGCCGTGGTGGTTCTGGTACACCGGCGGCCACACGAGCGCGGGCGCTGCCATGCCGTCGGTGAGCGACATGTTGCAGACGTCCGTTACGAACACCGTGGCCACCGCCCAGTCGGCGCTGTCCGCTGCGAGCGGGGGCTTTTCGAGCGGCGGCGGCTTCGGCGGCGGGTTCTCCGGCGGCGGAGGGGGCGGCTTCGGCGGTGGAGGCGGCGCGCGATAACGCGCGGAGCGCGCGGGCGAGTGGGCGTAGGCGAGCCGCGCGGGGCGCGCGGGGCAGCGCGTGCGGACGAGCGGGCGTAGGCGAGCCGCGCGGGGCGCGCGGGGCAGCGTGTGCGGACGAGC
>HHCFC01400__coassemble_1492_pt1 | contig 22617 bp, 17 predicted proteins | sample HHCFC01400__metabat2_high_PE_041 | metagenome-assembled genome bin HHCFC01400
ATCGTACTGCTCTTATCGCTGCAGTTCACTTCGTACCTGTACGGAGAGCTGAGCGTACAGTATCGGAGGAAAAATCTTTACCCAAGCAATCCCCAAGAGCAAAAGGACATCAAAAACAAGATCAGTAGATATGGAGCGATTGCCAACAAAGGAGTGCTCGCATTCAACATCGCATCGATGATGCTAATATCAGGTGGAGCTGCATTTTTACTTATATACTTGTTTATAAACTCTTAGGGAGAGAAGTGGAAAACAACCGTAAAGGCAAGCCGCAACTGAAGCCGCAACCGAAGCCAAAGCCAAACCGTGATCACGAAAAGAGAAACAGCAGCGGCGTGAGAAAACCACCAAGACCATAGTCTACGATATGGGGGGACACGGGTGGATGTCGTGCTCGGCGAGAGAAACGGCAAAGTCAGTCTTGCGGCAAATTGGAACACCACTCCCTCCATCAAGCGAGTGCAAAAGGATACCTTCCGGCAATACCCGAATCCTACGCAAGACTGCAATGCAGATTCGGATGGAAGGATCCGGGTTTGCATTGCAGTCTTGCACTTTCTAGTTTTGTCGAACCTCATAAAAAGGGTCGGGGCTCAAGCTGAGTAAACCTCTCACGGCAATGCTGCATGAACCACCACTCGAACAATCTTAAGCGTCCAAAGATGAACCCAGCGTACGTCAGCCCCGTTGCATGTCGGCATTCTTTTCAGCCTTCGCAGTTCGAGGCAATCCGACAAGATGCCCGCAATGGCGATGCCCCGATCCTCGAGTCTCGCAGCATCGAGCCCGTCGAGGTTCCGAAGAGGGCTGCGGCACCCCGCATCACAGCCCCGCGTCGAAATAGTCCCTGTCGAGCCCTTTTATCTCGTAGCGGCGGCGAACGGAGACGCCCACGTCGTGCGCGATCATCAGCTGGGCGAGCTCCCCTCCGTCCACGAGGACGAGCGACACCGCGTGCTGCTTCTCGGCGTACTCGCGCGCCTTGGACGAGAACGACGCCGTGGTGATGAACAGCCCCTTGCTCGCCCCCGCCCCCGTGAGCGCCCCCACGAACGCCCGGAGCTCGGGGCGGCCGACGCTCCTATCGACGGCCCACCTCTTCGCCTGAACGTAGATGCTGCTGAACCCGAGCTTGTCCTCGCGGACGACGCCGTCGATCCCCTCGTCGTCGGTCCGCTTCGTCGTCGTGCCCGATCCCGCCTTCGCGTCCCCGTAGCCCATCGCCAGCAGCAGGTCGACCACGAGCCTCTCGAAAAACTCCGGGGTCTGCTGGACCACCGCGTCGAGGAGCTCGCTCGCGAGCGCCGCGTTGATGCTGCCGAAGGACGCCTCCAAGGCGTCTTCGGGGGCCACCCCGCCGTCCGCGTCCGCAGCACCGCCCTTCAGGGGCTCCCGGCTTGCCGCATCGCCCTTCCTGCCGCCCCTGCTCAAGAACTCCCGGAACTCGGGATAGCGGAGGAGCATCTGCCTGTCGATCTTCCCGACGCCCTCCGCCAGCAAAGAGCGCCCTCGCTCCGTGATGCGAAACGAACCCCGTTTGGGGGACGCTATCAAACCCGCCTGCTTGAGGTACGTGCACGCCCATTGCGCGTTGTTGGCGTAGCGCGCGAAGCCGCTCGGGATCTGCTCCGCGCGCTCGTCCTCCCCCAAGGCGAAGTGCAAGGCGACGTGCTCCCTGATCTGCTTGCTCGTCAGAGGCTCGAAATCCCTCTCGTCGCCAAGCCGCTTCAACACGGGAAGCATCATCTCGTCATATTTGGGAACCGCCATGCCGCACTCCTCGAAATCGCCGACAGCGATCATTATCGCACGTTTCTCGAAGCACGGCCAACTTCTACCCCCTCCTCGCAACCGAGCCGAACGCCTCCCTCACAACCACGTCAAGAGTTGCGCTGACGGCGTCGAAGTCTCCCGCGAGATCCAGCGTGCGGCATCCGAGCCGGTACCCGTTGTCCGTCCAGCGCTCCCACATGTCCGCTTCGCCGGTACCGGCATGCACCAGCAAGCCGAAAGCATGCTTGACATCGCCCACATACGATGCGTAATAACAGGTCGGGCACGCACGATCGGCAGCAAGGTGCCTCTTGCCAAAGCTCATGGAGATCCCCCCCCCACGTAGCACTTCGCATCGATGACGAGGGTCCTCCCTCCATGCGAGAGGGACACGTCCGTGAGCATGCGGGTGGGGGAGGCGAACGGCGGAGCCGCCTTGTCGGCGCAAACCCTCCGCAACAACGCCCCCAGCTGGGGAAAGCGCCTTCGATAGCGCTGCCCACTCCATCGCTCCACCCCACCGCCACCGAACACAAGCAGCAGTCCATCGCGCGACATGGAATCGCCCATTCGCGCGCAAAAGGGCGCCCTCTGCCCAAGCAGATGGCGCCCCGCAAAACAACGGCCTGCGCAAGAAGCGAAGATCGACCGTTCGACCCGGGCGCAGCAAGCCCGTTGCCCTATGAGCCCAACTTCGAGCCGTCTATCGCAACCGCTTCCCCTCCCGCTTTGCCGCAATTAATCGGAAGGGACATCGCACCATGCTCGCAACTACTCGGCCTGGCTCGATTCGCCGCCTCCCTCCACATTGGAGAACCCGCCGATTCCCCTGTTCACCAGCAGAAGCTTTCCCAAGACGTAATAAGCAGCAAAAGAGAATACACAGGTGGCAACCGTAGCATTGCAGTACCTGAAGATCGGCTGGGGAATGCACATAAAGGGATCGAAGATCAACAGGTAGAGCACGATCGAAGCGACGAACACGCCAATCGCAACCCAATTGAAACCACCCCAGAAATAATACTTCGAGCTGCTCGAGTTGTTGTACGCATCACGGAGGGAAATATGCTGCTTCCTGAAGATGTAGTAATCGACAAGATGCATCATGGCGATGGGAGCGCACGTCATGCTGGAAATGCCAAGGATGATGTAGAAACGAGCGTACAGCGGCTCTGCCCAGATCATGCCGATAAACGCAATGATCGTAATCAAGCCGGTCACCTTGCCCCAAGACAGCTTGACGAAGCTCTTCACCTGCTTGACCCCGATGCCCAAGTTGTAGAGCATGACAGAGCAAGCGGTGATATCGGCCCCGATCACCAAAACCAAGGCGACCGTGCCGAGAGCCAGCCCGCCCATCGGAATCATCCATGCCGTCGGATCGGAATCGCCGATCAGCAAGGCCGCGGCAACACCCATCACGGTTCCCAACGTAGCTGCGAACACCAATCCGATAACGTTGGGCCAGAACGCCGCTCGAGTAGTCTTGCACAACTTCGCCACGCCACCCATGTTGGGCCACCACGAAAAACCGGCGCCCATGCTCAACTCGAATGCGATGAGGAAGCTCATCCATTCATCTTCGAACGGCGCAAGCGGCTGCGCGCTCAAAACGGTGTCCCAGCCGTAATTTCCGGTAATGGCAACAACGAGAAAAATGAGGATGATGACGAACACGGGGGCGACGATGGTGTTCAGCTTCTTGATGAGCCCCGGTCCCTTCCAGGCAGCGAACCAGCACACCGCACCCGCAACAAGCGACAGAACGATCACCGGAACGCCCGTGGTGATGTCGATCCCCGTAAAGCCCAGCACGATATGGCCCACGGCTTTCGCCACCATCATGCAAAGGATGATGAGCCAGGCGATGACGAAAACCGACATAAGGATCAGAAAGACTTTCGTGCCCTTACCGCCCAACACGCCCCGAACGCCTGTGTAGGCGTCGACGCCGTACTTGGTGTTGAGCACTTGAGTGGTAAGCGACATGAGCAGTACCGCTACGATGTTGTCCGCAATGGAAGCGACCAGCGCGGTTTGCACACCGACGTACAGCGCGAGCGATCCACCGGTGATGAAGCACCATGCCGCACAAGCAAAACCCGTGATGACAACCGTATAGTCTTTGAAAGCATACGGACGCTCGTCTTTGAGAACCGGCATCGACTCGCTCTGAGCCTCGCTGTTGATATCTTCGTTTGCCATAGCACACCTCCCTAGAAATACCTGACCGCATACCAGATCACGGGCAGCACGCCGAACACCGCAAGCATGGCGACAACAAGCCAGCAGTCGCCCCTGCTCAACCCCTGCACAAGATCGCCAGCGCGCTCTTGTCGTTCGACCTCCGAAATGCGTTCGAAGAGCTCGCCTTCGTGCTCTTCGTCAAAGTTCGTCTTACCGCTCAGTTCCAACTTGACCTCATCGATGTCGCTCATCGATTCCCTCCTTACGAAGTCGCAAGACGTTCTCCAGCCCCTTTGGAAACCCGGTCTCATTTCTTGCCGAGAAGACGATTACGATTGTCTCTGTCACACGCACGCAAACAGCCGGCATGTCGCTTCGGCCTCTCAACGAACGTGGCGTGAGCTCAACGTTCATCCGAAGAACTCACGCCACACGAATGCTCTGACCGGGAAGCCGCTCGGCAACCCAAGACAAAACTTGAAGGTATCGAGCAAAATATGTTTGCGAAGCCTCTTCGTTTAGGCGCTGGGCTCTTGCTGGGTGATGCAGTGAATATTGCCCCCGCCATACACGACCTGGCGAGAATCGACGCCGATGCACCGATACACTCCCGCACCCCACGTCTCGTCATAGATCTTCTGAAGCGTTTCGACCGCCAGAGCATCGTTTTTGTCGCCGTATTGGGGAACGATGCAGCCATGATTAGTCACGAGGTAGTTCATGTACGAAGCGATCTGGGGCTCGTCTTGCGCGGTGCGCGGGTTCACAAGGTCGATCGAGTTCGCCTCCTCCTCCGACATGAAGCACGGCTTTTCAGGCATGGGGAGCTTGTGCACCTTGAGCTTGCGGCCCTTGGCGTCCGTCGCGTTGGACAACGTCTCGTAGATCTCATGGCACTGGCGGTAGAAGGGATAGTCGGGATCGTCGGTCCAAATGCAAGCCACCACGCCCGGCGCGATGAACGTAGCGCAGTCGTCGATATGCCCATTGGTCACCTCAGGGTCTATCCCCTCCTTGACCCAGATGACCTTCTCGACGCCCAGGTACTTCTTAAGTTCCTCGGTCATGTACGCGCGCAGCTCCTCGCTAAACGGAGCATACTTGCGCGCATAGTGCGGCCAGTCCCCAGCATCCGGCTCATCGGCAATCAGCGCCGACGCGGTGCGGCCGGCAGACAGCAAGCAAGAATCGGTGACGATGACGGTTCCCTCGCCGTCAACGGTGATGGAGCCACCCTCGAGGATCACGTGGTCGGGACGGTACGTGCGCACGCCAACGTAGTCAGCCATCTTCCGCGCAATCTCGGCGTCCTTGTCCCAAGGGAAGTACAGGCCGTCGACCAACCCGCCGTACGCGTTGAAATTCCAGTCCGTCGCAGCCTTGCCGCCCTTGCCGTCCACAAGGAACGTCGCCCCCGTATCGCGGAACCACGCATCGTTGATGCTCATCTCCATCACGGTAACGCGCTCGTTGTCCTTGAACACTGCCTGGCAGTTCGCATAATCTTCCTCATTGCAGCACATGACAACGGGAGTGAATCGAGAGATGGCGTTCGCAATGCCCGCGTAGGTGCGCTGGGCGGGCACGGCGCCGAAGGCAAACGTATCGGGCCGATTGGGCCAGCCCATATACACGCGATCCTGAGGGGCGAACTCAGCAGGCATGTAGAATCCATCTGCTTGAGGCGTGGATTCCGATTCGGTGATTTGACGCATTTCGAAGCCTCCAAACGAAATCGAAGGAATAGAAGAACCCCAAACGGCTCTTTCGACGCACAATGAGAAGGGCGCTCCGAAACGAACCGGAAGCCGATCAGGGCGCCCTCCGGGCACATTAGAAATCGTAGTTATGGAGACGAGGAGTGAGCAGATCTTCGACCTTGCCCTGATAGTAGTGCTCAAGCGCCGGACTCGTATTGCGACGCAACGGCCAGAGGATGTACACGAGAATGCCGCGCTGCGCATACAGACGGTTCTCGCCGAGAGGCAGCAGGGCAGATTGCGGGCCGTCCCACACCGCGTCGGTCATCTCCCAGTTGCGGTTGCCGGGCAGGTAGTGCAGCACCCAGGCGGTCTTCGGAGCATGGGCCATAAGCTCTTCGTTGATCTGGTACTTCGGATAGAACACCTGGAAGGCCTCTTCTTCGCTCACGCCGAACTTGTGATAGTTCACGACGCCGGTGTAGAAGAAATCGGTTTCCGAAGCGTATTGCAGCGGATCGTCGGTGCAGATGATCTCGCCATTGCCATCCTCGGCAGCCTGAGCACGGCACTTGGCAAGCATCTCGTCGCTCGGCCAGTACTTCTTCGGAGCAGCGCAAATGACGCGGATGCCCAAGCGCGGGAACAAGGACAGGTGATCCATGAACACGCAGTCGAACCCGTCGGCGCCATCGCCCAGCCACATGAACGTCAGATCGGAGAGCTGCTTGTCCTTCGGCTTGCGCTCGATCATGGTGATCAGGTCGGCTATGACCTGGGTGGGATGATGCTGTTCCTGACTGCCGAAACCGTCTGAGCGGAATTCGGCGCAGCTCATGCCGCTGATGACCGGCACGGTCGACGCAGCGACGAACTCGTCGATGACCTGCTGGCTCAGACTGCGAATCATGACGGCGTCCGCCATGCTGGAGATGATGGCGGCGGTCTCATGGATGGTCTCCTGGCCAGTGCCGGCATGCAACGACTTGCCGTCGAGGAACATCGCATGGCCGCCAAGCTGCTCCATGGCGGTCTCGAAGCTGACGCGCGTGCGGGTGGACTGCTGGTCGAACATCATTGCGAGTGAAACGTTCTTAAGAAGCGGGAGGCGAACGCCCTTCTCCTCCATCTCCTTAAGCAACAGACATACGTCAAGCAGCTCGTTGATCTGATCGACGCTCCAATCACTCAGGCGGTTCATGTCCATGTAGTGCTCGTGCTTCATGACAATCACTCCTTCGAGTTTGCGGCAAACCCCGCACCTCCGAATCCCGCCTTTCGGGATTCCTTGTGCGAGATTATGCAAACCGAAGGGGATAACCCTCAATCACCCCCTCGCGCCATCTTCCAGATAGGGTACCTTGGCATGATTGCGTACAGACGACGCGTTTTCGATGTTTTGGGACGAGGCGAAGCGCATGGCGCAGCCGCCGTGCAACCATCGAACGAAGGAGCGAGGCGAACGGGAGCGCGTCGGCAGCCGGCATCAACGCAATGCCGCAGAATCGCTCGGATCCGCATCGCAAAGCGGGCAGACGCGCATTCGCCGCACGTCTGCCCGTTTCCGTGGGCACATGTCCGTGGGCACATGCCGAATGCGCTCCTTGAGCGCTACGCGGCTTCGACTTTCCTGCAACAGCCGCTACGCAGCATGCCGACGCAAGGAGGCGCGCTCAAAGAGCATGCTACCGACCTGATCCAAGGTTTCCTCTTTGAAAGAGCACCCCCCCCCCTTCCCCGAGGCGCCGCCCTCGCGTGCCGCAGCGGCATCGGCATGGCTCAGCGCCGCGAAGAGCCGTTGCACATTCGATACGCCGACCTTACGGTAGATGTTCGCCACATGCCGCTTCACGGTATTCGTGCTGATGCAGAGTTTTCCGGCAATCTCAGCACGCGACAAACCGTGCATGAGCAAGCACGTCACTTCCCACTCGCGCGGCGTGAGCGAAAACCGCTCCGCAATGGGGTCAACGCTTGCGTCCATCATGAAACGGTTCACTCCGTTGGGATAGGTCAGGTGAAACCGATTGCACAAGTGCTGATTCACGTCGTCCAAGATGCCCACCTCAGCGTCCGTGAAGTCACCGTGGGATTTCGAACGCATAAGCGAGATGGTCCCATACAGAATGTCATCCGAGGCAATGCACACCGTCACGGTATAGAAGACGCCCATACGGCTTTCCCACTCGCGATGGATGCGCGATCGCTCGATCACTTCCGGATACACGAGGTCTGTTGCTCGAAAGACCATCGGCTGCCTTTGGTTGTAACACCATGAGAGAAAGTCGATCGTATGGTAGTAGTCGGCATACTGAGCCAGCATTTCTTCATCAGTGTCTTCGCTTTGGTAATTGAAGATCGATTTGAACCGATTCGATCGATCGTTGAGGTTGGTGAACGATCGGTCGAAAGGAACGATCTCGCGAAGCCCACGACAGCAGTCCACGAGAAGGTTCTCTATGGGCAAGCTATAGACGCCGAGGATCAAATCGCTTTTCTTTGATCGCTTGATTTCCGGTTCTTCTTGCATCGGCAACCACCACCTATGATCACAGCGCCCTCTTCGATGCCTTTTTGTCGACGCATGGACCAAATCGCCCGCGCCCATGAGTCGAAACGAAGCAGAACATGATGCCGCCAATCTGCATGCAGAACGGTCGCTATTGCCCTATTGTACAGCAAGCGCACCATGCTTCCTTGAGAATATTCGAGACGAAGCGCATCGTCTCGAAGCCATCGGCCGCTTGTGAATCCCAATCATATCTGCGAGGACGGACGCTTGAGGGAAGCCGACCGCCAATAGCGGCATCATCATGGGAGGCACGCGCTCGACCATGATGGATCGAAAGGCGTTTGCGGTCTATCTGCGACTCCTGCGCCCCGAGTCGATCTCGGCAAGGCCTTCCTCGACCGCCGAAAGGGCGATCCGCTCTGGAAGTCGCAGACGCACCGCATGAAGCCCCGACGTCAACGCGCTCCGACCGCGCACCGCCAAACCGCCGCTCGAAGCCCCTGGGCCTCCCCTACACGCGCGCGTGGGCGCCGCGGGTTCGGTAGGTGCGCTTCGCCTCGGCGAAGAGGTCGTAATGCTCGACGCGGTGCGCGTCGCTTGCGATGTAGCTGTAGAGGTTCTCGTCGAACAGCCGCTTCGCCGGACGCTTCTCCTTGCCCAAACGGCCACCGGCCACGAAGTCAGCCGAAGCTTGCAGCTTGCAGCCCATCCGCACGAGATCGCGCGCAAGTCCGACGTCCTCCTGGATGGCCCGGTAGCGCTCGGGATGCGCGATGATCACCGTGTACCCTTTGCCTTGCAGCTCGAAGATCGTGCGCTCGTACACCTCGAAGTCGTGCTTGTGGCAACGGCTGGAAAGCTCGAGCAAAAACTCGTTCGTGCCGTCGAAATGCAATCTATCGGCCCATTCCATGCCCAGCTCCATGAGCTTGGCATGGTTGACCTCCCACCCCATGGTAAGCGGAAACCCGCCGGCATGCGCACGCAGCAGATCGAACGCCTCGAGCATGGCCTCGTAGTCGAAGTAGGGGTCGCGCACATGCGGCGTGCACACGATGGACGTGATGCCCACGCGCTTGGCCGCCTCGAGCATCGCAAGCGACGCCTCGAGATCGGGGGCACCGTCGTCCACGCCGGGCAGGATATGGCAGTGCAGGTCGCGCACTAACGCCTCGCTCCTCGCTGGGACATGCCGCCGTACGGCGTCTGCGAACGCGCAGAAGGCTCGGGCGAACCACCGCGCCCGCCACGAGAACCGGAAGCCATTGCAGCCGCCGGAACGCCCGAACCGCCCGCAGCGCTTTCGGGTTTCACCCGCTCACCCGAGTTCGTGTAGTACGCATAGTAGTACTCGGAACCCGAACCCTCCACGAACGTGGCGCACACGCCGATGACGTTGGCGTTCGCCTTCTGAAGCTGCTCGTAGGCCCCAGTAAGCTCGGCGCGCTTCGTCAGATTGGGCCGCACCACCATGACTGTCGCGTCCACGAGCGTGGACAGGATGGCCGCGTCGACGAACGTGCCCACAGGCGGCATGTCGAAGATCACGTAGTCGTAGCGCTCCTCGAGCGTGCGCACAAGGCGTCCGAACCGCTTCGAGGAGATAAGATCGGCCGGATTGGGGATGTTCGGCTCGGTGTCGAGGAAGTGCAGGTTCGGCGTCGCAGTGCCGGTGACGGCCACATTGAGCGGCACCGCATCCGTGAGCACGGCGTACAGGCCGGCAGATGGCCTCACACCCAGCATGGTCGCCAAGCTGCGACGGCGCATGTCGGCCTCCACGAGCAGCACCTGCTTGCCCGACGTGGCGATGGCCTGGGCCAGGTTCACCGACACGGTGGACTTGCCCTCGTTGGGCACCGAGCTCGTGATGACGATGGACTTGATGGGGTCGTCCACCGACATGAAGCGGATGTTCGCGAACAGCGTCTTCGCGGCGTTCTGGATCTCAAGCTGGTTCGACGATTGCTTTTTCTTCTTGGCCATGGCTCTTCCCTCCTAACCCTTGATGGTGGGGATACGGCCGATGACCGGCAATCCCAGCAGCTCTTCGGCTTCCTCGGCGCTGCGCACGCGCGTGTTCACCATGTCGATGACCACCACGATAGCCACGGCCAAGAAGATGCCCGCCAGAAACGCCACGGCGGTGTACATGGCCCGGGGCGGCCCGGAGGGCGCGGCGGGCTCCTTCGCCTCGTTGATGGCATTGATGGCCTGCACGTCCATGACCTCCTGCGCCACGCTGTCGGTGGTGGCAGCCAGCTGGTTGGCGATGATGGCCACGGACTGAGCAGACTCGCCGGTCACGGTAAGCGTGACGATACGTGTGGTGGACTCGCTGGCCACGGAGATCTTGTAGCCTTTGAGCGAATCCATTTGAAGGGCGCTCGCCGTGTCCTCTGCGACGCGCTCGTCGGTGATGAGGGTGGCCACGTCGTTTGCCAACTGCTGACTGGCCGAAAGGTCCGTGTTCGCAAGAGATCCTTCAGCACTTGCCTTGGTCAGCACGTACATCGAGACGCTTGACGAATACTGGTTCGGCAGCGCGAGCCACGCGAAGGCGGCCGTCGCCACGGCGCACACGATGGGCAGCGCCACGACGAGCGCCAGGTGCTTGCGTATGAGCTTGATGAGTTCGAGCAGGGTCATGAATTTCCTTTGCGCATGTCGGATCGGTCACTTGGGTGGAGATTCGGGCCGGCTACGCCGAATCCGCCTCCGCACCGGGAGACTCCCCCTCTGTCGAGGCCTCGTTGGAAGCGGTCGCTTCGGTCCCGGCGGCGTTGGGGTCCTCGCCGGCGTCAACACGCTCCATCATGGCCGCCCAACCGGAGGGGTCGACCACGACGTAGCTCACGCCGTCGAGCGTCGTCGTGGACGACGGCGCGAGCGCCGAGTAGAAGGTCACCGATGTGGACTGGAATTGCTGCGCCAGGTCGATGATGTCCGTCAGACCGTAGTCGGTGCTCACGCAGCTTGCCAACTGCTGAACGGTTCCGGGAAGGTCGATCGGCGAGGAGTCGAGCACTTTCTTGACGATGGCTTCCGCGAGGATGCGCTGGTTGTCGGCACGCTGGAAATCGCCCCGGATGTAGCCGTAGCGCTCGCGGGCGAACGCAAGCGCCTGCTCGCCGTTGAGCAGCTGCTCGCCGGCCTCGATGCGCACACCCGAGTTGCTTGAGCCCGTCTCGTCGTTGGTGACGGGCACGTCCACCCACACGCCTCCCAGCATGTCGACGAGCGTTTCAAGCTCTTCGAAATGGATTTCAGCATAATGGCTGATGGGAACCCCGGCAAACGACGAAACCGCCTCGACGGCACCCGCCGCGCCCCCATAGGCGTACGCCGCGTTGATCTTCTGGCGGCCATGGCCTTCGATTTCGACCATGGTGTCGCGGGGAATGGACACCATGGTGATGAGGCCGTCGCTCGGATCGACCCTCGTGAGGATGATGACGTCGGAACGCGACGCCGTGTCGCCCTCGCGCGCGTCCGAGCCGAGCACAAGCACGTAGTAGGGCTGCTCGCCTCTCTCGTCATCGACAACCACCGGCTCGAGAACGGACTTCAGGCTTTCGATCGTCTCCTTGTCGTCGAACGACAGCGCCTGGTTGATGGAATTGAAATACAGCGCAGCGGCCCCTCCAACCACGCCGAACACGCAAACGATCACCGCAAGGACGATGAGCAGCGCCTTGCGGCCCGAATGTTTCTTGCGCTTCTTGCGAACGCGGATGATGTCCTGGGACTTGGCGAGATCGGGGCCCACGGGCCGGTAAGCGGACGCTCCCGCTGCGCGCGCTTGGCCGGATGCGGGCGCGCGATGAGCGCCGGAAGGAGTTTGCCGGCGGCGCGCGTCAGCGCCGTGCGAAGCGGCGGCGCGATTCACCCGAACAGGCTGCTCGCCAGCCTTACCGGGCTCGTTGTGGGGACGATCCTGCATGCAAACGCTCTCCTGAACGCGCCGTGGGCGCGAAGATGTCTCGTATTCTGTCAGAATAGCAAAAGCCATCATACGCACTCCCCAACGATTTGGCAACAAGACGGCATTTGAGCACCCCCCCCCCTTGCGACATTTTCTCCATGAGGGCAGGTCAGGAAATCCCCGCTTCGCTGTTCCGATGCGAAAAAATTCCACCGTATCGGCAAGTTGGTCGAGCAGATGAAGGGGAGGAACCTCCACCACATCCGCAGAAAGGCGATCCATAGGGAACCTTCGCAGACGCATCGGGAGGACGAAGCGAAAGCCCGTTTCCGCGCCCATAAGAGGGCGCCACGCCGAAAGCGACTGCGGGGACGGGAGCTTCCCGCTGCGCCCGCAAGAAGCGGTTCGCAACAAGAAGGGGCTGCGCAGTCGCGGAGGAAGGGGGCTCCACTTCGTCTGCAGCGAGGTCATCCGCGAAGAAAGGGGTCGCTCAGGCACAAGACCGTGCAAGCGCAAGAAAAGGCGCGCGGCGAAAGGAACCGAGCCGGAAAGAGCCCTCGCGCCCTAAGAACCTCGTGATAGAATTCTTCGAACCATATGCCACCCATCTTTCGAGCCGCGCGAGAGCGGCCCGCATCGACAAGGAGCGACCATGATCAAAGAACTCGTGAAGGATGAAGCCCTCCTCTCGAAGCCCTGCGAGGCAGCCACCGCCGACGACGCCGACGTGGCGCAGGATCTGCTCGACACGCTGGCGTCCCTCGAAGACGCGGCGTGTTTGGCCGCCAACCAGATCGGCGTGACGAAGAGCATCGTCGCCTACCTCGACGAGAACGACGAGGCGCACGTGATGTACAACCCCGTCCTCAAGCTCGCCCTCGGCGCGTTCAAGACGACCGAAGGGTGCCTCACGCGCGACGAGGAGTCGAAGGTGACCCGCTTCGACCGCATCAAAGTGGCCTACGACGAGCTGGCGGACGGCGCGCTCAAGCCGCGCAAGCGCGATTTCACCGGCTGGACGGCGCAGGTCATCCAGCACATGATCGACCACTGCAAAGGCAAGCTGGTGTAGCGAGGCGGCCAGAAGCAAGCGGAGACGACGAAGCGGGCCGAAAAAGGACTCGAAGGGACGAAGGAGGTCGACCGATGGACGCATCGCGCAACGACGCGCACGGCGCGTACGACACGCGAAACGGGCGCTGGCAGCGCGCGCTGGCCGCAAAAAGCGCCTCGAGGCCCCTGCCGATGCCCGCATCCGGCCGATTCCGCGCGGGCATCGGGCCGAACAAGGCGGCGGGCCGCAAGGGCGGCATGCGCCGTCAGGGCTCGAAACGAGGATAGACGTGCGAGGAGAACCGGTGCACACGACAAACGACCGACAATCCGAGGCGCAAACAGACGTGCCGACCCCGTCCGACGACCCGGTTTTCCGCGAGGAGCAGCTGCACCTTTCAGACACCTACGCGAAGCTGCAGGAGATCGGGCGCGAACTCGTGCGCAAGATGGAGCGCACGCGCGCGGCGGCGGCCGCGGACAAACGATCCATGTCCGAGGAGCTTGCGCCCAACTTCGCCACGTACGCCGACGCGATGGAGACGTACGCGGACTTCGCCGCCATGAACCGCGTGATCGACGCTTACAACCTCGCGCAGGACGCCGACGCGGAGAGGCTTGCGAACGTCGAGCTTTTGCTCAAGCAGCCCTACTTCGCAAAGGTGGCCCTCCAGTTCAAGCCCGGTCAGAAGCCCAAAGAGCTCTACATCGGCACGGCGGGCATCGCAGACGAGGCGTACCGCCGCCTCGTCGTGGACTGGCGCTCCCCCGTCGCGGAGGTGTACTACAACCAGGACACCGGCCCCACGTCGTACGTGGCCGACGGGCGCACCATCGACGTGGACCTCAAGCTGCGCCGCCAGTTCGACATCGACGAGGACCGCCTGAACGCCTACTTCGACACCACCGTGGCCATCCAGGACTCGCTTCTGCTCGCGTCGCTCTCGAAGCGCCGCACGGCGCAAATGCAGGCCATCACGGCAACTATCCAGAAGGAGCAGAACCAGGTCGTGCGCCATGAGGACGTGCCCGTGCTCTTGGTGAGCGGCATCGCGGGCAGCGGCAAGACGTCCGTGCTGCTGCAGCGCATCGCGTATTTGTTCTACCAGATGCGCGGCAGCCTCGACGCGCGCGAGGTCTTCCTCATCACGCCGAACCCCGTGTTCCGCGACTACATCGCCGGCGTGCTGCCCGACCTCGGCGAGCGCAATCCGGAAAGCCTCACCTGGAACGAGTTCGCGCGCGGCCTTTTGCCGCTCGACCGGGGCATCGGCGAGGCAAACGTGCCGCTCGCGGCGCTCACGCGCATCGACGCGGCCGTGAGGGACTTCGAGTTCGACGCGTTCGACTTCCGCGACATCCGCGTGCGCGACGTACGCCTCGTCTCGGCCGATTCCATCCGCAAGCTCTCCGACAAGCTGCGCCGCATCCCCGCCGGACCGCATCGCGTCACGCTCATGCGCGAAGAGCTGCACGCGCGCCTGGAGGCCCGGCTTGCGCAGATGGCCGGGACCGACGAGACGCTCGACGCGCTTTCCACCCTCAGCCTGGACGAGCAGCTGCGCATCTTCCACGAGGCCATCGCGCCGGCCGACGAGCAGGAGGAGCGCGCGCTCGCGCTGCGCTACCTGCGCGATCGATACGCCGACGCGTTCGCCGCCGTGGACAACGACGACTGGCTGCGCATCGACCGCATCGGCATGCGTCTGCTCGGTACGGACGGCCTTTCGCCCCTCGAGTGGCTCTACCTGAAGATGGCGCTCACGGGCCTTGGCAACCCAAATGCGAAGTACGTGATGATCGACGAGGTGCAGGACTACACCGCCGCCCAGCTGGCCGTGCTCACGCGCTACTTCCGGCGCGCGCATTTCCTGTTGCTGGGCGATCCGAACCAGGCCATCGCGCCGGGCACGGCCACGTTCGACGAGGTGCGCGCCGTGTTCGAGGCTGCGCGCGGGCCGGTGGAGGAATGCCGCCTCATGACGAGCTACCGCTCGACGCCCGAGATCACCGAGCTGTTCGCAAGCCTGCTCGGCGAAGACGAGCGCACAAACATCTCAGCCGTCCAGCGGGCTGACGAGCCGCCGGCCATCGTTTCCTGCCCCGACGAGACGTCCTATGCTGCCGCGCTGCGCGAAGCCGTGGCCGCAGCGCGCGATGACGAGGGCCTTTCCGCCGTCATCGCCCCCTGGAAGCACGAGGCGAAGCGCCTGCAGAAGCTGCTCGGCGACGACGCACCCCCGCTCGCGGACGACACGGTGTCGCTTCCCGCGCAAGGCATCGTGCTCATCACACTCAAGCTGGCGAAGGGCCTCGAGTTCGACCGGGTCATCGTGCCGGACGCATCCGAGCGCGTCTTCCCCGCCGACGACCCGCTCTCGCGCCGGCGCCTCTACACCACGCTCTCGCGCGCCACCCGCTCCCTCGTCGTCCTCGCGCACGGCGAGCTGACGCCGCTTTTGCACAAAGGCTGAAGACGGAGAGGGGGCACCGGCGAAAGCCCGGCCTCTTCGGCGTGATCGGGATCGCCTACGCCCGCAGAATCTCCTCCATCTGCGCAGCAAGGCAATCGCGCGCTTCCCGAGAGTACTCCGGGCAGACGTACGGCCCGTCCGCGCTCCGACCGTGGAACGAGGTCATGCCGATGCCCCTTCCCCGTTCGGTGGGGATGCGCCGACGGAAATCCCCACCTTCGAGAACCTGGTATCCCGCCCGCACCAGATGCGCGTTCAGATCGGCGGCGCTCACCCCTTCCAGCAGCTCGGCGAGCCGCGCGTCTTTTCTCCACTCTTCCAAGCACGCCGTGATCTTCATCGGACGATCATCCGAAATAACGGAGGCGGCTTCGCGGCGATCGCCGGCAACCGACTCCTTCGCACGCCTCGCGTCCTCGGCAATGTACACGGCCGAAGCCTCGCCCTTCTCGAAAACCCCCTGCTGCGCCCTGATGTACTCCTCGATGGTCGGAGGCTCGAAGGAGCTGGCTATGAGCTCGCCCGCGCCAACGCTGCGCGCCTTTTGGCGCAATGCGTCGGTCTCCCAGAACGTGCTGCCATCCGACGGAATGCGCAGGAACACGAACGACGACGATGCCCCTATCCGGCTCGGAAAGCACGTCCAATCGTCCCGACCCGTCCTCAGCCCTTCGACGCCTCGAGGCAAAGACCCGTCGCGAATGGGACCCAACCACGCGAGCGTCGCATGGCAGACGTCCCGCACCACGACGTTTTTGGTGTCGTCCGCAAGTATCTGAGAGCAGTCGATACGCCCCTTCTTCCTTTTAAAGCGGTGATTGCACCCATCGACCTCGATGGCCATCACCACCCGACCGGTCGCAGCCTCGAAGACCACGAAATCGAAATGCGCCTCGGACGGGCACTCGTATCCGCCCCCGCAGCAGTCGCTCAACCGGACGCGGCCTCCTTCAAGCAGCACCCGGTCGAACGTCACCCGTTTCGCAACCGCCAACCCGGGAAGGCGCATCGCCTTCAACGCCTTCTCGACGCATCGCTCAGGGGCGTAATCCCCGTCCTTTCTCTTCGGACGCTGCTCGAAGGGGATGTCGTCGAACACCGATGCAATGGCCGTTCGGCAGAATCCGAAGGTCCGGTCGGCCCGCTGGCGCTCGGCATCCTCCCCTGAAAGCCCGTCGATCGTTCGGCGCGTGTACTCTACGAGCTTGCGCACGAACATCTCTTGGTTTTCCGGATCGTCCTCGCGCTTCGCCGGCTTCTTGACATACGCCTGCCGTCCGGCAAGCCATTCTTGGGTGTCCCCGTCGAGAATTTTCGCGGACAGGATCACCCGCAGCTCCTCTTTCGCACGAGACGCCGCCACGTTCACCAGCCGTCGGCCCTGCGACCACGGCCATTCCCAATTGCCGTCCTCGACCGGAAGAAGGTACACGACGTCGAACTCCCGCCCTTGCGATTTGTGGACGGTCAGGGCGTATACCCGCTCGGGCTCGACCGCTTCGCGCCCTTCTTCCTCGTCTGTCTCCAGCTCGATCTCGCCTTCGGCGACAACGTCTTTGAGCAGCTGGCAGATGAACGCCCCCAGCAGGTAGATCTGCCCCCTGAACGGCGAGAGGATGCAGATGGATTTCCCGTCAGCCGCAAGGCTGCGCAGCCGCTTGCCCTCCTCTTCCCGAAGAATCGCCAACTGCTTTCGGTTCACGCAGGTCGCGCGCAGCTTCTTGTTGGGCTCCTCCTCCGGGGGAGCCGTCGGCGGCCAGACGCTCTCGCGATAGTCGCCCTCGTACCAGCATATCCTGATGGGACACGGAACGCCATCTCCCTGCACGGACGTCTTGACCTGCAGCTTGCGGTCGTACACCGCCTCGTTGCAGAATCCGATGATGGCCGGATGACACCGGTAATGCTCGGTGAGCATCGTGCGCAACTCGGGATTCCTCTCGCTGAAAACCTCGTAGCACGACGAGAGGAAACTGTGCCCCTCGCGCGCCATGTCGTAAGGCGATGCGCGCTTTCCTTTCTTGAACAGATTGAGGTCGTCGGAGACGCTCTTCACGGCGGCTCGGTAGTCGTCGCTGACCACAGGAGGAAGCTGCTCCTCGTCGCCGACGATCACGATCCTGCGCGCGCAACTCAGAGCGACCATTCCCACGACGAGGTTGGTCTGAGACGCCTCGTCCATAACCAGCAGGTCGTAGCGCTTGGCATCGCCGTCGGCGAAGCACTTTTTCAAAGAATGCACCGTGCTCGTGACGAACGGGAACTTGGCTGTGAAAGAATCGAACTCCTTGTTCAGCTCCCAACCCGCAACGGCCTCGCCGTTGGGAAACACATGCTCTCCCGACTCGAACGCCAGATGCGCGCCGGTCAGCGGATCGACGGCCCTTTCCCGATTGCCTTTGCTGCCGAGGGCGACGTGCTTGCAGGCAGCCTGGTAGGCAAGGTCGGCTTCGAACAGCTCGCGCGCTTCGGCAGGGCTTTTGCGCCCGTAACGCGCGAGCGCCTTCCCCACTTTCTCCTCGACGTTTCGCACCGCCGCGGAGTTCGTCGACACGACGGCCACCCGCTCGCCGCGCGCCACCGCCATCGCGACGATGCGCAAGATGACCTCAGTCTTGCCCGTGCCCGGCGGCCCTTTGATGATGGACAGCGGGAAATGGAGCGCCTTGTGCATGGCGATGCGCTGGTTGCCGTTGAGAGGGTGCGCGCTTTGCGGGAACAAGCGCTCGACCAGCTCCCTTTCGGCGCGCGTCTGCCGCGAATCGAGGGCCGGAGGGTGAAAGACGCCAGCGATATCGGCTCCGAGGTACGCGTCGAGAAGCGGCGAGTAGCGATCCGATCGACTTCGATCCAGATCGTCGTTGATGCAGTTGCGAAAGTACCAGAGCAGAGAGTAGAACGCCTGGCCATCCCGGTAACAGTCGCGCCCGGGCGTCGCATCCGGACCGGCCTCGCCGGCTATCCTCGCGGCCTCTTCGAAGTACGCAAGAAGCCTTTTGCGCGCTTTTCCGTGTTTCTTCTCCATTCGCCCTCTTCTCCAAATTCGAAAAGTCGCGACCGTCCGCACCGCTTCCGCCTTCGATTATAACAGTATGATTGAGCTCGTCGAAGACAAGGGGCGGTTCAACACTTCGGGACGCAACGCCGGAGAAGGCGGAGTGGAAGATTACAATAGCTCCAAGCCAAAACGGCTCCGCTGCGAAAGGAGGCTGTCGTGAGGATGTTCGCCGCCCTCGAGTTGCCCGATCGCTTCGCCGATGATGCATCGGCGCTCGCCCGCCGGTTGGAGGCCGTCGTGGAGGGGCGCTTCGTGCCGCGCGAGGCGCGCCATCTCACGCTCGCGTTTCTGGGCGACGTGCCCGAGGCCGACGCCCTGGCTGCCGCCGACGCACTCGAAGCTGCGTGCGCGGGAGCTCCCCGTATCCCGCTGCGCGCCGCAGGCCTCGGCGCGTTCGGCCGCAAGGACGACGCGACGCTTTGGCTGGGCATCGCGCGATCCCCGGAGCTTGAGCACCTTGCCGCCCGCTTGCGGGAAGAGCTCGCCGCGCGCGAGCTTTCCTTCGACGGCAAGCCGTTCAAGCCCCACGTCACGCTCGCGCGCCGCGCGCGCATCCCCCGCGGGGACCTGCCGCCTCTGCCCTTCCCGCTCGCCGACCAGGCCGAGACGGCCACGCTGTTCAAGAGCACGCTTCGCCGCGACGGAGCCGTGTACGAGCCGCTTCGCTCCGTGCGCCTCGTCGGATAGCGTCTGCGGGAAACGGCCTCACGCCGTCGTGCGGTCGTGGTTCACCACGCGGTCGAACAGCGCGCGCACCTCGTCGGCGTCGCTTGTCTGGCCGCGCGCCCACATGGTCTTCGCCACGAGCGCCTCGGTGGTCATGTCGCCGCCGTCGAGGATGCCGGGGTGCTCGGCGAAGGCGCGCCCGACCTCGTAGACGCCCAGATCGCACCCCTCCTCGGGCACCTGCGTGGTCAGCACGAGCGTGCGGCCCGCGTCCACCCAGTCGAACAGCGCCCGCTGAAAGCCGCCGTAGGCGGGAACGCCGCCGACGCCGAACGTCTCGAGGATGAGGGCGTCGTAGTCGCGTGCGAGCAGGGAGAAGAGCTCGGGATTCATGCCCGGCATCAGCTTGAGCACGCACACGCGCTCGTCGAGCCGGTCGTAGACGAGAGGCGCGCTTGCACCGCCTTCGCCCTGCGCATGCGTCGCCATCGAGGCGCCGGCGCGCACGATGCGGTCGTTTCTGATGAGAGCGACTTCGGGGAAGTTCACGCTCGAGAACGCGTTGAAGCTCATGGTGCGCTGCTTGCGCGCGCGAGTGCCCGCGATCACGGCGCCGCCGAACACCACCGACACGTCGCGCGAGCGGTCGTCGGCGGCGTAGAGCAGGCTTTGGTACACGTTGAGCTTCGCGTCGGTGAAAGGGCTGGCCATGGGCTTTTGCGACCCGGTGAGCACGATGGGCTTCGGGCTTTTCTGGATGAGGTAGGACAGCGCGGCGGTCGTGTAGGCCATGGTGTCGGTGCCGTGGAGCACCACGAAGCCGTCGTAGGCATCGTAGGCGCGCACGATCTCGTCGCGGATGCGCATCCAGTCGGCGGGGCGCATGTTCGTGCTGTCGATGTTCATGGGCTGAACCACGTCGAGCTCGCACAGGCCCGCAACCTCGGGCACGTATCGCGCAAGTTCCTCCCCGGCGAGCGCAGGCCGAAGGCCGCCCCCGTCCTCGACCGAGGCGATCGTGCCGCCAGTGGCTATCAGCAGGATGTTCTTCATGACGCCGGCTCCTCGTTGCTCGCTATCGCGCGTGCCGTCGCGCCCGCAAAACGCGCGCGACGAACGCAGCGCCCCAGTATAGAAGCCGGCCGATCGCACGGTCAAGGGCAGCTGCGCAAAACGGCCCCGAAGCGCGCCCTCGCGCGCTGGAGCCCCGGGCCCGCGCCCCTCGCGGATCCGGGTCCTCGCCCCTCGCGTCTCCGGGTCCGCGCTCTCGCGCCTCCGGGGCCGCGCCTATCGCGCCCCTCGCGCCACCGGTTCCGCGCTCTCGTGCCTCCGAGCCTTTGCCCACCGCGTCCAAGGACTCTCGCCCCTCGCGCACCTGGGACCACCCTTGATCGGCCCCTTCAAGCCTCTCTTCCACCCTTTCCGCCATCCCTCCGCTGCGCCTTTCGCCGCCCCTTTCACTGCGCCCGCGAAATCGACCCCGAAACGCGGCACCCCTTACAGACGCGACGGAAGCGACGCGATGCGCCTGCGTCCTTCGCCCTCGCGACGCCCTCGGCACGCACTCCCGCCGCAGCCGCGAAAGCGCTCCGGACCCCGTGCGGCGTTTTCGGCAAAATATGGCCACGAAACCGCGTTCTGGCACGAAAACGCCCCCTTGCGGCGAAGTCGATTTCACGCCACCTGGGCATTCTCGCTCCCCTTTCCGTCCTCAGGGGACGAAAAGCCGCGAATCCGTGCCAGAGCGCGGTTTCGTGGCCAGAAAACGGTCAGAAATCCGCACGAGTCCTCAGCGAGCTCGCAAACGCCGCGAAAGAGGAAGAGGGCCAGCGCAACCGGCAACCTCAGCAGCGTCCCGTTCGCCGCGATTCCGGACGCGCCTCCCCTGCACTCGCCAAGAGGCAGCTCGCCTCGAATGCGCGCCGAGGCGAGCCGCCTTCCGCAAGCGCACGGTGGAGCTCCCCGGCGCCCCGCACGGTCGCGCGCCCGAAGCGCGCCGGGACGTCCCGACAACGCGCGGCGCATCGCAGCCGTTCGCGCAGTCAGTCGTGCAGAAACCGCGAATCGTCGAACGACCTCGGCCCATTCGCGCGCGCGGAGCCGTATACTGATGTCCTCGCCGACGCGGCAGCGAAGACGCGGCGCGGCGCAGGAGACGAGGAAAGGCTGGCAATGGGAGGATTCTTCGGGGCGGCGTCCCACAACGACGTGGTGCTTGACGTGTTTTTTGGCGTGGACTACCACTCGCACCTCGGAACGAAATGCGCGGGCATGGTGTTTCACGATGCCGACGAGGGGTTCCAACGCGAGATCCACTCCATCGAGAACACGCCGTTCCGCACGCGCTTCGAAGACGACCTGCCCGGCTTCCACGGCGGCAGCGGCATCGGCTGCATCAGCGACACCGACCCGCAGCCTTTGCTCGTGCGCTCGCACCTCGGAACGTTCGCCGTCACCACGGTCGGTGCCATCAACAACGCCGAGGAGCTTGTCGAGCAGAACTTCGCCAGCGGAGGCCGCCAGTTCATGGCGATGAGCTCCAGCAAGGTGAACACCACCGAGCTCGTCGCGGCGCTCATCAACCAGAAGGACGACTTCGTCTCGGGCATCAAGCACGCCCAAAACGCCATCGAAGGGTCGCTCACGCTGCTCATCATGACGAGCGAGGGCAAGATCATCGCCGCACGCGACAGCATGGGCCGTCTGCCGGTGCTCATCGGCAAAAACGAGGCGGGGCACTGCATCTCGTTCGAGTCGTTCGCATACCACAAGCTGGGATACCGCGACGAGTACGAGCTGGGGCCCGGCGAGATCGTCCTCATCGACGCCGACGGTTACCGCACCATCTCCCCCGCCGGCGACCACATGAAGATCTGCGCGTTTCTCTGGGTGTACTACGGGTACCCGAACTCGAACTACGAAGGCGTGAACGTCGAGGTCATGCGCTATCGCAACGGCTCGATCATGGCCCGCGACGAGGCCGCGCGAACGGGAGCGCCGCAGGTGGACTACGTGGCCGGCGTGCCGGACTCGGGCGTGCCGCACGCCATCGGCTACTCCACGGAGTGCCGCACGCCGTTCGGACGGCCGTTCATCAAGTACACGCCCACCTGGGCGCGTTCGTTCATGCCGAGCAACCAAGACGTGCGCAACCGCGTGGCGAAGATGAAGCAGATCCACATACCCGAGCTCATCCGCGGGAAGAAGCTTCTGTTCGTGGACGATTCCATCGTGCGCGGCACGCAGCTGCGCGAGACGGTGGACTTCCT
>HHCFC01400__coassemble_1556_pt1 | contig 20876 bp, 18 predicted proteins | sample HHCFC01400__metabat2_high_PE_041 | metagenome-assembled genome bin HHCFC01400
CGTGCCTGCTCATCGACCGCACGTTCGACCCCATATCGGGCTTCCCCACCTTCAAGGACGCCCTCTGCGAGATCGAGAAGATCTAGCGCTCGGCCCCTCCCCCGACCTCGCGCCGCACCCTCGGCGCGAGGTCGGGACGGCCCGCCGCACAAGGGCGGAAAGGCCGGATCGGCGGGAGCCCGTTCTCCCTTGCGCGGCCGAGAGCCAGCGCCGAACGGGTTCCCGCCGGTCGCACGGCGTCGAAGACGCCCTCGGGGGCAACCGCGAGAAGCGGGATCGATGAAGGACGACGAAGGGCAACGGAGGAAGGAGCGAACATGGACGAGATGCTGCGCAGCGCGCTCGAAGGCCGCACGGCCGCTTACGGGCTGCTCGCGCGTCTGCTCAACCGAGAGGTGGACGAGGAGCTGCTCGCCGAGCTGCGCGCGCTGCCCTTCGCCGCGGACGAAGCCGTTCGCCCGAACGACGCGAGCGACGCGGACGATCCGGGCAGACGCGACAACACTGCGGATCTCCCCACCGCCGCGTACAGCGCGGATCTCGACGAGGGCAACCGCCTCATGGGGGGCTACCTGGCCGGAATCGGAAACGAGGACGGCGACGCGCAGCGCGCGCTCACGGATCTGGCCGTCGACTTCGCGCGCCTGTTCGTCGTGCGCAAGCGTTCGGAGAGCGCGGCCCCCTACCCCAACGAGTCGGTGCACACCTCCACAGAGCACCTGCGAATGGACGGGGCCCGCGACGAGGTGCGCTCCCTCTTTCGCGCCGAGGGCGTGAGGGCCGCCGACGCGTGGCGGCTCGGAGAGGACCACGTGGCGCTCGAGCTCGAGTTCATGCAGACGCTCGCCGCGCGCACGGTCGAGGCGGCCTCGGCGAACGACGAAGGGGCCGCAGACGACCTGCTGTCGAAGCAGACGAGCTTCCTCGACCGGCATCTGCTGAACTGGGTGCCCGTGTTCGCCGAGACCATGGAGCGAACCGCCCGGACGGACTTCTACCGCGGCGTCGCGCTCCTCCTCGTCGCGCACCTGCACGAGGACCGCGCGCTCGTGGAACAGCTGCTCGGCTGACGAGCCTCGCGGCGGAGCGCCGACGATGGCGCCTTCGCCCGGCACCTGGTAGAATGCCTTCGAGGGAATCGAAGGAGGCGACGTGACGAGGTTCGGCATGGCCATCGACATGGCGCGCTGCACCGGCTGCCAAACCTGCGTGGTGGCATGCCAGATGCACCATGCGCTCAGGCCCGGCGTGGCGTGGTGCGCGGTCGACGCGCTCGAATGGGGCCGCTGGCCCGATGCCGATCACGCCTTCCTCCCCCACGCCTGTCTGCATTGCGACGAGCCCCTTTGTGTCAGCGTGTGCCCCACCGCCGCCAGCCACAAGCGCGACGACGGCACAGTGGGCATCGACGAGGCGCGCTGCATCGGCTGCGGCGTGTGCCTGACGGCTTGCCCCTACGGCGCGCGGACCCTCAACCGCGAAGACGCGTGGCACTTCGGTGCGCCGTCGCCCGCTCCCTACGAGATAGAAGGAGAGGGGCGCGTGGGCGTGGCCGAGAAGTGCACCTTCTGCATCGAGCGCGTGCAGGTCGGGCTGCTTCCGGCCTGCGTGGGGGCATGCCCCGTGGAGGCGCGCGCCTTCGGCGACCTCGACGACCCCGAAAGCCCCGCGAGCGCCTTCGCCGCCGAAACGGGCGCGCGGCCCGTCCCCGGCACGGGCGTCCTCTACGCCGACGGCGGGCGCGGGCTCGACATAGGGCGCGTGGTGACCGAGCGCTACTACGCGCCCGCATCGCGATCGCAGACCGCCGACGGCCGCGTCGGCAAGGGAAACCCCGCGGTCGTGGCCGGCGCGGGAGCGGCCGCGGCGGCGCTGGCCGCAGCCGCGGGCCTCGCGGCGAAGCGAAACCGAGATCGCCGCGCGAAAGCGCAGAGGCGGGCGTAGGGAGGATCCGTGTTCGGCGACTCGATCATCTGGTACCTGTTCCTCGGAGGCGGCGGCGCGGGAGCGGCGGCGGTGCTGGCCGCATGCGACCTGCTGTTCGCCCACCGATCCAGGCTCGGTCGGAGCGATCGCCTCGCCTGGACCGACGAGCTCTCGCGGCCCCTCTTCGCGCGCGGCTACCTCGCAGCGACCGTCGCGCTTGTCCTGGGCGCGCTCTGCCTGCTGTTCGAGCTCGGGCGTCCCGAGCGGTTCCTGTACGTGCTCGCGCTCCCCACGGCCTCCGTGCTGACGTTCGGCTCGTACGTGCTGGCGGCCACCATCGTTTGCGCGGCGGCGCTCGGCGGCATCGCGCTGTTCGGAAGCGCCCGGACGCCCGTCGCCCTCGTGCGGACGCTCGAGTGGGCAGCCCTTGCGCTCGGCCTGGCCACCACCGCCTACACCGGCGTGCTGCTCGCGCAGATCGGGTTCGTCCCCCTGTGGGGAAGCCCCTTCTTGCCCGCGCTGTTCACCTGCTCGTCGCTTTCCGTGGGCGTCGCCTGCGCGATGGCGGCGGCGCTGCCCGATGCGCGCCGCGCGCCGCGTCTTCTGCGCGCGCTCGCGCGGGCCGACAGCGCGGTCATCGCAGTCGAAGCGCTTGTGCTGACAGCCTATCTGGCCTCGGCTGCATTCGGATCGGGGCAGGCCGAGGCGGTGGAAGCGTTCCTGTTCGGCCCGGGCATGTGGTTCTTCTGGATTGGGTTCGTCGCGTGCGCGCTCGCGCTCCCGCTCGCCCTCGATTTCTCCTACACTGGATGCGGTCGCGTCGCGCTGGCTGCCGCCGCCGTGCCCTTGGTGCTGGCAGGCGGCTTCTTCCTGCGGTACTGCATCGTCAACGTGCCCTGGACGTAGCGCGAGACGGTCGGCTCGGCGATGGATCCCGAAGGTGCGAGGAAAGGTGAGGACGTGGCCCTGATCGAGGTGGACGAACGCAGCGGCATACCCATCTGGGTTCAGCTGCGCAACCGCCTCATGTACCTCATCGACTCAGGCCACTACCGAAACGGCGACCGTCTGCCCACGGTGCGGGCGCTGGCCGCCGACCTCAATGTGAACTACCACACGGTGAACAAGGTGTACACGAGCCTCGAGCACGACGGCTACATCAGCTCGAAGCGCGGACGCGGGGCGTTCGTCAGCAAGGAGGGCGACGCCGAAGAGGACGTGACGTCGGGCGACGCCGTGCTCGTCGAAGCCATCCGCCAATGCCTTGAGCTGGGGATGACCGCAGACGACGTGGAGCGCCGCTTCGCGAAGGCACTCGAGGGATTCAAAGGGGACGCGTGAGCGGCCTTCGGCCGCCGTCCGCACGATCGACCGCATCGGAGGAAGCCATGAACGCACACCGCACGAAATCCGCCCCGGCAGAGCGCCCGTCCGGCCAGACGGCCCTTGTGGAGCCCGCATCCGCTCCGTTCGCGCCCATGAAGGCCACGAGAAACGGCGTCGTTTTGTTCTCGCTCGCGCTCGCGGCCGCCGTGTTCGCGGCCGTGGTGGCCGTGGCGTATTTCGGGTTCGGCATCATGGGGCCGTGGGTGCTTGCGCTGGCGCTCGTTTTGGCCGTGGCGCTCGCGCTGTGCATCCACATCGCCATGGAGTGGGAGCGCGTGGTCATCTGCCGTTTCGGCGCGTTCAACCGCGTGGCGGGACCGGGCCTCATCTTCATGGTGCCCATCGTGGAGCAGGCCGCGTGCCATGTGGACCTGCGCACCGTGACCACGTCGTTCGGCGCCGAGAAGACGCTCACCTCCGACCTTGTGCCCGTGGACATCGACGCGGTGCTGTTCTGGATGGTGTGGGACGCGCAGAAGGCGTGCATGGAGGTGGAGGACTACCCCGCCGCCGTCCTCTACGTTGCGCAGACCGCCATGCGCGACGCCATCGGGCGCATGAGCGTGGCCGAGGTGGCGCTGTCGCGCGAGCAGCTGGACAAGGAACTCAAAGAGTCCATCGAACGCGAGACGGAGCCATGGGGCATCGCCATCCTGTCGGTGAAGGTGCGCGACATCGTCATCCCCGCCGAGCTGCAGGAGGTCATGTCGCTCGAAGCCCAGGCCGAGCGCGAAAAGAACGCGCGCCTCGTGTTGGCCAGCGCCGAGGAGGACATCTCCGAGATGATCGCGAGCGCAAGCGGCGTCTACGACGGCAACGAGGCCGCCTTGAAGATCCGCACGATGCACCTTCTGTACGAGAGTATCAAGAAGTCCGGGGGCACCGTGGTCACCGTCCCCTCGGCCCTCTCCGACGGTCTGGGCGCGTCGGCCGAGGACGTCGTGAAGGCCCTCGGCGGAAAGTAGGGGAAGAGGCGAGCCGCCCGCCTTCCTTCGTCAGGAAAAGTCGCCCGTCCTGAGGAAAAAGCTGAATCAACCAGAAACCACCCGATTCGGGTGTAGGACTCCCCCGTATCTTCGCTGCCGCGAAAACGCGATTCGGCCTAGCCTTTCCCTTTGTTGCAAGGCATGCGGTCGGCCGTTCGCGCCAGCCGCGTTCGAAGAAAGGGGATTCCATCATGCGCCAAGAACAAGAGCAGGTCTTGAAAGGTGCCGAAAGCCATCCGCATCGGCCCATCGACCGCCGCACGCTCCTTGCCGGCGCGCTTGGGGCATCCGCGCTCGCAGCGCTTGGATTGGGAGGCTTAACGGGCTGCGCCCCGCGCGCGGCAGACGCGAGCGAGGTGCATTCGGGAGGAACGTTCGACATCGTCATCGTCGGAGCAGGAGGGGCGGGCATGACGGCGGCCCTGGGAGCGAGCGATGCGGGGGCGCGCGTTATGGTGCTGGAGAAGATGTTCGTGCCGGGCGGGAACACCTGTTTCGCCGAAGGGGGCATGAACGCCTGCTGCACGCAACCGCAATCCGATGAGGGCATCGAGGACAGCGTCGAGCTCTTCGTCGAGGACACGCTCACAGGAGGCCACAATCTGGGAAACCCGGATCTCGTCACCTACATGTGCGAGCACTCGAACGAGGCGCTCGAGCGCTTGGCCGAGCGGGGCATGCCCCTCACGAAGCTCTCCACATCCGGGGGCGCGAGCGTGCCGCGCATCCACCGCCCCGAAGACGGCAGCGCCGTGGGCAAATACCTGGTGAAGCACCTCTGCGCGCGCTGCCAAGAGCAGGGCATCGAAATCGCCACCCGCACATCGGCCAAGGAGATCATCATGGAAGAGGGCAAGGTGGCAGGCGTGCGGGCCCTCGACGACCGAAACGGCCACGTCACCGAATACCGCGCCCCGGTCGTCATCGTGGCCTCCGGTGGATTCGGAGCGAACCACGAAATGCTCGCGCAGTACCGCCCCGAGCTTCTGAACGCCGTGACCACGAATCAACCGGGCGCTCAAGGCGAGGGCATCCTGATCGCGCAGGCGGTGGGCGCCGACGTCGTGGACATCGAGCAGATCCAGGTGCACCCCACCGTGGAACAGAGCACGTCCATCCTGCTGAGCAAAGGCATCCGCGGAGACGGCGCGGTGCTCGTGAACAGCGAGGGAAACCGTTTCACCGACGAGCTGCTCACGCGCGACGTGGTATCGGCTGCGGAATGGGAACAGCCGGGCGGTTGGGCGTACGCCGTATTCGACCGAAAGGTGTACGACGAGAACAAGAGCATCAAAGAGAAGTTCGAGAAGAAGGGGCTTGCCCTTTCGGCCGACACGCTTGAGGGCCTGGCCGCCCAGATGGAGACCGTCCCTGAGTCGTTCCTGGCTACGATGGAGGCGTACAACGGGGCCATCTCTTCGGGAGCAGACGATCCGCTCGGACGCTGGAAAAGCCGCTACCCCATCGACGAGCCGCCGTTTTACGCCGTCAAGGTGGCGCCAGGCATCCACCACACCATGGGAGGCGTGCGCATCGACACGGAAGCGAAGGTGCTCGACACCGCGGGAAACGCCATCCCCGGCCTGTTCGCAGCAGGAGAGGTGACCGGGGGCATCCACGGAGGCAACCGGCTGGGAGGCAACGCCATCTGCGACATCAACGTGTTCGGGCATCGCGCAGCCGAAAGCGCCGTCGCCTACCTCGGCATCTCCAGGTAAACGCTCCAAGCTGAAACCCGGCTTCCCTTCCGAGCCTTGACAAGCCGAGTTAGAGCCCAACGTTGTGATATGCTTTCCCCGTTACGGCGAACGGTCGAGGAGGGGCATGGACGCTCAGAGGAAAGAGAGCGCTTTGGGGCGCATCATCGCGTGCGCCCCGGCGCTTTCCCTTAGTCTGTTCGGGCTCGTGGCGGTTCGCATCTGGATCCAATGCAATCTCTACGACCGCTACCTCTCCACCGATTCGGGCATCGTCACCATAGCGTCGAACCTGTTTCGCGTCATGGTCATCCTCGCCCTCATCTCCCTCGTCATGAAACGCGAGTTCACCGAGCGCGCCCGCAGCCGCCTGTTCGCCGCGTCGATAGCGGCCATGACCCTTGCGAGCGCGCTCTTCCTCGCCAACACGGCGGCCCCCTCCCCTTCGCTGCTGTGGACCGCATGCCTTCTGGCCGGGTTCGGCATCGCCTGGGGCGGCGGGCGGTGGATATGCCTGTACGTGCGACTTTCGACCGACGAGGCCCTGTTGTACGCGTTCGCCTCGCTCGGAGCGAGCGCGCTGGTCGGATTCCTCCTTGGGCTCATGCCCGAGAACGTCACCTATCTCTTGGCCATGCTCATGCCGCCGCTTTCGTATCTGGCCTACGAACGGGCCGAGAGGTTTCTCGACGAGCGGAACCTCGACGCCCCACGCGACACCGTGTACGACGAGGAGCCGCGCTCGACGTTCGTCCGCCTCATATTCGGCATCGTCCTGTTCAACCTCGCGCTCGGCATGGCCAGAGGGTTTCCCCACGGCTCGTCCATCGATCTTCCCACGCCTTTTCAAGCGATCCATCAGGCGTCTGTCGCCATCCTCTGCGCATACGTGATCTGGCGAGCGCTCGTTGCCAAAAGAAGGCTGGGGTTCTCGGCATTGTGGAACGTCTCGATGACCTTCATCGTCTTGGGAGCGCTCACGTTGGCCGCCGCGCAGCCGAACGTGCAGCCTTGGGGTGCGGCAGCGGTGGCGGTGGCGAACACCTTCGCCGTCGGGCTTCTGTGGTTCAGTTGCTACGATCTCGCCCGCCACACGAGTCTGCCCGCCCCCATTGTGCTGGGTCTGGCGTGGGTCGCCCATATCGCGCCGCGCGAGACGGGCCGAGCGCTCATCTGGGCCGCCGAGCCCCGCACCGAAGCGGCGATGGCCGTCGCCGCCGTCATCGTTCTTCTGCTGGCTGCGAGCATGGCTTTCCTCCTCAGCGATAAAACGCCCGTTGCCCGTCCCCTGTTCGCCGAACTGCTCCATCCGAGCGATCAGGTTCGAACCGCTCAGGCGGCGTTCGGCTCCTCGAAGAAGGAGCCCCCTGCGCTGACCGACCCCCTCGATGCGAAACTCGCTTTGCTACGGGAAAGGCGCTTCCTCACCGAACGCGAATGCGAAGTGGTCCGCCACCTGGCGCAGGGCCGTAGCAAGACCGCCATTGGCGAAAAGCTGTTCATTTCCGAAAACACCGTGCGCACCTACGTGAAGAACATCTACGGCAAGCTTGACATTCACAGCAAGCAGCAGCTTCTCGACCTGCTCGACACAATGGACCAACACTGAACGGACATCTTGACGTCAAGGGCGACCCTACCCCGTCCCTCGCGGACTTCCACGCCCGCGCAGCGACCGAACGCGCCGGATCGCCCATCCTCCCGCAGACCCCGCCTTTCGCCCGCTCACTCCCCTTCGATGCCGCGCTCGCGGCCGTATGCGGCGATTTCAGAGAGGAAAGCCTCACCGTATCGAGCGAGCTTCGTAGCCCCCACGCCGCTGACCTCGAGGAATTCGTCGTCGGTGGCGGGCAGCTTCGCGCACATGTCGCGCAGGGCCGCATCGGAGAACACGATGTAGGGCGGCACTTCGGCCGCATCGGCGATGCGCTTGCGCAGGGCGCGCAGCCGTTCGAACAGCGCAGGGTCGGCCTCGGAGGACGCCGCGGAGCCGGAACCGCCGAACACCCGCCCCGCGCCCGCACCGGTGCGGGCGGGCTTGCGCGCCACGCGTTTCATCTCCAACTTGAAGCCCTCGCCGCCCACCTCGCGGAAGCGCGCGCCCAAGCCCACTACCGGGTACGATCCCTCCGTGATGTCGAGGTAGCCCGCCGCCGCCAGAAGCTCGATGACCTCTTTCAGCTGCGCGGCGGGCGCGTCGGCCGTGCCGTAGCTGGCCGCCGCGTCAAGGCGCAGCTCCCGCACCTTCGCGGTGTCCGCGCCGCGCACCACGTCGGCCACGACGCCCTTGCCGAACCGCCCGCGCAGCTCGTGCACGCACCGCACCACGGCCCGCGCCATCTCGGTCACGTCCACCGCCTCGAAGTCTCCCGAGCAGTTAGAGCAGCAGGTTCCGTCGGCCTTCTCCACCGAGGCGGACCCGCCGTTCGCGCCGCTTTCCTCGGCGGCTCCCCCTTCCGCCTCCTCCTCCCGCTCGCGCTCCCCGAAATACTCCAGGATGTACTTGCGCAGGCAGCCCGTCGTCAGGCAGTAGCCGCACATCGCCTCTAAGAGGCGGCGACGCGAGGCACGCACGACATCGACCTCCACAGGTGAAAGCTCCTCGTTGCCCAGCTCCCGCTCGATGAAGAAGCGGCAGGTGGATACGTCTCCGTCGCTCCAGAACAGCAGGCACTCGCTCGGTTCGCCGTCGCGCCCGGCGCGGCCCGCCTCCTGGTAGTACGCCTCGATGGATCCGGGCATGTTGTGGTGGATGACGTAGCGCACGTTCGATTTGTCGATGCCCATGCCGAACGCGTTCGTGGCCACCATCACCGGCGCGTCGTCGGCGATGAACGCGCGCTGGTTCTCCTGCCGCTCGGCCGTGGAAAGCCCCGCGTGGTAGCGCGTCGCGCGCACGCCGGCCGCCACCAGCGCTTCGTGCAGCTTCTCCACATCCTTGCGCGTGGAGCAGTAGACGATGCCGCTTTCCGCGGCGTGTTCCAGCGCGTAGGAGGCGATGCGGGCCAGCTTGCGCTTCGGCTCCAAGCGCTCCACGCCGAAGAAGAGGTTCGGGCGGTCGAACCCGGTCACCGCCTCGTAGGGGTCGCGCAAACCCAGAAGGCGCACGATGTCGCGCCGCACGCGCGCGGTGGCCGTGGCGGTGAGCGCCGCGACGACCGGACGCGTGGGCAGCTGCGCGATGAAGTCGCCGATGGCGAGGTACGACGGGCGGAAATCCTGCCCCCACTGCGACACGCAGTGCGCCTCGTCCACAGCCACGAGCGGGACGCGCGCGGCTTGGGCGAACTCGAGGAAGCGCGGATCGGAAAGGCGCTCGGGCGCCACGTACATGATCTGGTAGGCCCCTTGCGCCGCACGGCGCAGCACGGTGGCCTGCTGGCCGGGCGTGAGCGTGGAGTTCAGATACGCCCCGCGCACGCCCGCGTCGATGAGCGCGCGCACCTGATCGCCCATGAGCGACACGAGCGGGCTGATCACAAGCGTGAGGCCGTCCAGCACGATGCCGGGCACCTGATAGCAGATCGACTTGCCCGCGCCCGTGGGCATGACCGCCAGCGCGTCGCGGCCGCCAAGGATGGCCGAGACCACGCCCTCCTGCCCCGGCCGGAAGCTTCCGTATCCGAAATGCCGCCGTAGCGCCTCCCGCGCCGCCTGTGCCGCCTCGATGCCCGCCATTCCCGCCCCTTTCGCTCGAACCCTGCCCGCCTCGATCATAGCACCCCGCCGCCCAGCCGCTCCTCCCGACGCGCTTTCTCCGCGATGTTCGCGGACGGCCTTGCACCGTGCGGGCCGATATGTATAATGAAGGCATCGGCGATGCCCGTGAGGTTGTAAGCTCCGGACGGGTGACGCTGGGTAGATTGGGCGGTTAGAGTTGCCTCTCTAGCCGCCTATTTTTTTCGCTTTCGCGCTGCCCTTCGTCTTCCGCCTTCGCCTCACCCAGTCGGCTGCCGCCATGAGAAACGACAGCACGGAGCATACTCCTGCGACCACGTTGAAACTATCCATAGGGTTCCTCCTCTCTCGAGGCGCCACCCGCCGGGCACGGACATCGCCGACGCGGAAGATTCTAACACGCAACCCCTGTCTTTTCCAGCGCAAATATAGCACTTGATCTGGGATTACTTTTTGCAAGCTTCATGCTTGAACCGCATTGGAATCGCGTGAGATCCGCAGGGACCCCGCGAAAGTCGCCCGCAAGATCCACGCGGCTTTCGCGCAAGGTTCCCGAATGATCCACCGGAGCGCGGATGCGGCCGCCCGCAGCGGCAAACACGGCCCCGAAGCCTTTCCGGAAGGCCCGTCAGCGACCCTGCAGCCGCTCCCATTCGCAGCGAGTTATGGAGTGGGCCAAATGGGGCATGGCGACGCCGCGGTAGTGCTTGGTGAACGTGAGGCGGTAGGTCATATCGTTGCGGGCGGCCACGCGCAGAGACGGCGCGTTCGTGTCGCGGATGATGGAGAACACCTCGTCGGCGCCCAGCTCGCGAAACGCGTAGTCGCGGCATGCGCGGGCCGCCTCGGTGGCGAAACCGCGGTGCCAGAACGCGCGGCAGAAGAGGTAGCCCACCTCGAGCACGCGCCGCCCGGCGCAGTCCTGCCACGTGAGGCCGCACTGGCCGACCATCTCGCCCGTCTCCTTGAGCGCAACCGCCCACAATCCGATGCCGTCGTCGCGATAGCGCGCCCGCTGCCTGTCAAGCCACTCCTGCGCCTCCGCATCCGAAAACGGGCCCTCGTAAGCGTACATGACCTCGGGATCCTGCAGCATCGAGCAGAGCGCGGGGAAATCGTCCTGGGTCATCTCGCGCAGGAGGAGACGGTCCGTCTCGAGCACCGCGCGCGGCCGGGGACGCCGTCCGTCCGCAACGCCGACGCGCGCCGCGGCGTCGTCGAGGGCCTTCTGCGTAAGGCGCTCCCCTGCCGGCACGTGCACCGCCAAACACGAGAAGCTGGGCTTGTCGGCCGTGAACAGCCCGAGGGCGCGCGACGCGGAGCGCACGTCGTCCTTCGTCATGCCCGCGCGACGCAGGGGCGACGCCACGCCCAGTTCGGCGAGTGCGCGAAAGCCCGGTCTGCGCGCGGGGTCGTCGCTCGCGTTCGTGCCATCGGCCAGCACTTCATAGCCGTCGGCCGCCATGCGCTCGCGGATGGTCGAGAAGATGAAGCGCTTGCAGCGGTAGCAGCGGTCGGGCCCGTTCGCGCACACCTCGCCCCGCGCGAGCACGTCGGCGTCGATCAGCTCGAAATCGGCTCCCAGATCGGCGGCCAGCCGCCGCGCGTCGGCGATCTCGAAAGCGGGCTGGAAGGCCGTGCGCACGGCGTAGGCCTTCACGGCGCAGCCCGCCCGCAGCGCTGCCGCCAGCAAATACGACGAGTCGCACCCGCCCGAGAACGCCACCGCAAACCGCGGCGTGCGCGCGAGAAACGCCGCCAGCGGCTCGACCCCCGCCTCTTGGCCGGGACCCACCGAACGCCCGCCTTCCGCACGCTTCGTCATGTCCGCTCCTTCTCTCGCCGCACCTGCCGCACCTCGCCGTCTCCGAAACCGAGTCGCGCGGCGCACCCGCACAAGCCCTCGCCCCGGCAAGCCGTCGAAGCCGATATCCGCGCCCGCCCTCGCCAAACCGTTCGAGAAGGTGTCTTGCGATATCGAGTATCATGGAACTGTACCACATTCCGACAAGCGCCCGTGACATTACGACAACGCATGCACGCCAGGAGGACCACCGTGACCGAAGAGCGTTTGACAGAAGACCTGCTCGCACGACTGCTCGCGGCGGCAAGCCCGAAGGCATACCTCGACGAAGGGACCACGTTCGACCGCAGCCTCTCCAACTACCTGCACGAGCTGCTAGCCGCGAAGGGAATCAAACGTGCCGAAGTGGTGCGCGCCTCCGGGCTCAATCCGACAGTGGTCTACGATATCTTCGCCGGAAAGAGCCGTCCCGGCCGGGACAACGCCATCATGCTCGCATTCGGCGTTCGCTGCACGCTGCGCGAGGCCCAGCGGCTGCTGCGGCTGGCAGGAGTGGCCGAACTGTGGCCCAAGGTGCGCCGCGACGCCATCATCGCATGGTGCATGGATCGCGGGCTCACCCGCACCGCCTGCGATGACGAGCTGTGGCGCTTCGGCGAGAAGACGCTGCTCGGCACAAACGCGCTCAGGTGAGACGCATGCACGGCCCGCACCGGACCCTTCGCAGCCCGATTGAAAGACCCTGCGCCCGCTTCGCAGCGTCGGCGTCATCCCAGTGGCGGGAGAAATTCAGTTGCGGGCTGAGGAACGACGGACGAAGTCCGTCTACAATCTGGCTCATCACCTTTCCGGAGACCGCTTCGACCGAAGGCGGCTCCGCGGCGTCTGCGACCGCGAGCGTCCGGCGCGGGAGGTGATTCCGAAACACATGCCGAGAACGAGGATAGCCAGGTTGAACGAGGAGCGGGTCATGCACGCGATGGGCATCGATGATGCTTATCGGGTGGAGCGCGTGCTCGCCGAAGGGCGCACAGGAACAACGGAACGCGTGACCATCGACGGGTCGGGCCCGTTCGTGCGCAAGAAAATCCCCTCTTCGTTTGCGAACCGCGGCGCGTGGGCCGCGCTCGCGGAATGCGCCTGCCCGCGTCTGCCGCGGGTGGCGGCCACCTACGAGATGCCCGACCGGTTCGCAGTCGTCTACGATTATGTTCCCGGCGACACGCTCGAGCACGCGATGGCCGCTCGCGGGCGCTTCTCGCCGCAGGAGGCGGTGCAGGTGGTGCGCGACCTCTGCGAGGCGACCGCCGACCTGCACGCGCACGGGATAGTGCACTGCGACATCTCGCCCGCCAACGTCATCCTCGCAGCCGACGGGGCGCACCTCATCGATCTGGGGATAGCGCGTTCGATCGGCCAGAATCCCACCGACGATATCGGATCCTTCGGCACCTGGGGCTTCGCCGCGCCAGAGCAGTACGGCTTCGCGAACGTCGATGGACGCACCGACGTCCACGCCCTCGCCTGCGTGCTGGGCTATCTGCTCACCGGAGCCAAGCCCGACAACGACGCCTACAATCGGCTGCTCTCGGATGCCGCAACGGTGCCGCCCGCCCTCGCCGACGTCGTACGACGGGGAAGCGCTTTCGAGCCGAGCATGCGCTGCCAGACCCCCGCCGAGCTCGCCGACGCCGCCGAACATGCTTTGGACGCAGCAGCTACGACGAGCGTCCCGAGCGCTTCGAGCGTGACGACTCCGCAGGGAGCTCCCGCCGACGCGCCGAACGCGCGGTCGCGCTCTTCCGCATCGCAGACCCGACGCCATAAAATCGCACGAGGGGTTGTTATCGGGGTTGCAGCTATCGCAATCGTCGCAGCGGGTATCGCGATGATCGCGCTCGGCGTGAAACCCCTCTTGGACAGACTCAGCCTTCGACACATAGGCACCGAGGTCGAAAACACTTCGGAAATCCGCTCGGAAAGCTCATCGAGCAACCCCTTCGACCAAAATCCCGCCGATGTCACAGGAGGCGCCACATCGACTTCCGGACTGCTTGAAGTTGCCGAATCGGGGTGGTGTGTCGAATCTTCAGGTTATATATGCTACGGTGTGGGAATCTACAACAACACGTCCGAATTCGCCATCACCTACCCCGGCGTAACGATAACCGGCCGAGACGAAAACGGGAGCATCCTCTTTTCCCAAGATCAGATCGTTTCCGTTGCTCAACCGGGTCAAACACTCTATTTCGGAGGCATTGCCGGCAACGGCACGGCACCGGACTTCGTGGAGTTCGCCCCCATAGAACCTCATGACTGGGCTTTATCCCAACCAACAGGCACCGAGCCAACCTTTCAAACGAGCAACGTTTCCGCAGTGCCCGACGGCTTCGGCGGCGTGAACTTCACTGGCGAGGCCTCCCTGGAAAGCGGCGAGTACGAAAGCGCCGGCATGGGGCAGATAGCCGTAACGGTAATTTTGCGCGACGAATCAGGGTACATCGTCTATGGCGCAATCGGTTTTGCCAACCGCCCGACAGCAGAAAGAAGCGTCTCCTTCGAAGTCGCCGGCGGCAAAGTGCCTGCCTACAGCAGCATCGACGTGTATGTGCAGGTGTGGTGAGAGCCGCAAAGCCGCCTTCGATTCTTCCCCGCCCCCCTCAAAATTCAGTTGGCAACTGAGGAAATCGAGCTGGTATTTGCCTATCGTAAAAGCGCTCCCCAAAACCGCAAGGCATATTCCAAAGCAAAAGAGAGGCCGGATTATGAAGAAAAGGGTTTCCGTAGTCGCATCATTTGCGCTGTCTGCCATCATGGCAATGGCACTTGCATCATGCAGCAACACGGCAATCGACCAGTCATCATCAGCGCAAAAAGAGCAGCTTTCAGAAGGCCCGTCTGCCGCAAGGCAAGACGCAATGGAAATCAAACCTTCTCCGGACAAATACACTTGGTACGTTAAAAACTACAAGGGAATGAATGCCGCTTCGGTAGGATATGAATCGATGGCGGGTGATCGGCGAGATGCATACGGAGATGCGAACGTCAGAATCGTATTCGTTTCGAGCGACGGGACCTACCTTGACCCCGGCAACAACGAGCAGTTGGCTGAATATGTCGTAACCGGCCAGAACCTCGCTCCCAACACGGAAATCAAACTCACATATGCAAAAGATCCGGACGGAGGGGAATACAGCAACCTCGTAGATGTCGCCAATTACAACGACATAGTGCTTGCCGTGGAGAAACCGGGGCAAAGCAAGGCTATTGATGTCAACCTGACGCCGATACTTCCTTCCCCCGACAAGTACGTCCGTTATGTGAAAGATTACGTCGGAATGAACGTCGCCTCTGCCGGATACATCTCCATGGCCGGAGATTACCGCGACTACTATGGCAAAGGAAACGTGAAACTTGAACTTGTCTCCGACGACGGATCCTACATCGACCCCTCCGACATAGAGATGATGAGCCAATACGTCGTTACCGGGCAGAGCATTGAGCCAAATACGGAGATATCCATGACTTTTGGAACGGATTCCGAAGGAAAGGAATACGACAGCCTCGTTGCCACGCAAAGCGTCCAGTCCATCACGCTCAACGTCGCAAAACCACGTTAGCAAGCGACCGGCGTTGATGCCCATCAGGCAAAGGCCCCGTTTAGAGAGGATGGAGGATTGGGATATGGACGATCAAAGAGTTCCAGACAGCGCGCTCGCCCCCAAACCGCAGAGCGAAACGGACAGAGGGGCTGCGTCCGCGAACGCTTCGGCCGCAATCCCCGGATCCCCCATCGGGCAAAGCAGACACAACGACGAAGCGGAAGAGTTCGCATACGCGGTCATCCGGCGCGCAGTTTCGCTCACAGGCGTGAAAATCGATCGCGCCGCATTTCTTCGCGCGGAATTGAAAAAGCACAGTCCCTCCACCGATCCCGACCTCGCCATCGCCACAAGCCCGATCTCTGCCGGTGCCGCCCCTCAAGAAGTCGATGCAGCTGCGCGCGCTGTCATCGATTTCGAAACGAGGAAGTGCGCTGCGATTTCCTTCGCAGCGGGCATTCCCGGCGGCATAGCACTTGCAGGGACGGTTCCCGCAGACCTCGCACAGTATTTCGCGCACGTCATGCGCGTCGAGCAGAAACTTGCCTATCTGTACGGCTGGCAAACCTTCCTTGACAGCGACAACGAGATAGACGACCAAACCATTCTGGAACTCGTCATCCTCATGGGTGTGATGCTTGGTGTCGGAGGCGCAGCATCCCGGGTCACAAAGTTCGCAACAGATGTCGCAAAAGCCAGCGTCGCAAAGGCGATAGAAAGACAAGCCCTCACGAAAACGTCATGGTACCCTTTGGCGAAAAAAATCTTGCGGGCGATAGGCGTCAACCTCACCAAGAACGCGCTTTCCAAAACAGTCAGCAAGATCGTTCCCGTGATAGGCGGAGCCATATCGGGTGGATTGACGTACGCATCGTTCAAACCAAGCGCCGAGCGTCTGCGCAGGCATCTTCGCGCACTCCCCCTCTCCGGCATCGATCCGAACACTTCAAACGCAAAGCCTGGCGAAGCGACAGCGGTTCTGGCCGAAGCGCCAAAAACAACAGGTGAAGCCTTTTCGTCTTTGAGGAAGCGAGGCGAGTAAAACCCCATTGAGCACGAATCCACCCTGCGATGGCTTCGGCCCGCCCCTGCTTTTCATCCAAAGCCCCATCCCCTCATGCGAATCGCACCCTAGACAAATTCGCCGAAAGCACGGCCTCTTCGTTACGTCGCTGCCGAAAGCAGGAGCCGCGGCCAAGCGGCACATGCCATAGGCTAACCCTCTTCCCCGCCCTGGCCGGAAGATTCCTCCTGCGCTCGCCATGCGTCCACCTTCGCGTTGATGTCCTTCCCGAACGCTTGCAGGAAGGGAATCCAATCGTCGAGCACTCTGCGGGCACAGTCGAGTGCGAACTCGGCGTTGTAGTTGTGGGAAAGCTCGTTACGCACAAGGCGCATCTCGTTCCAGCGCGCGTCATCCTCGATGATGCCGTTGTAAGCCGCCTGCTCGATGGCCTCGCGGGGACTCCCCTTCGCCCAGTCGACGATGCCGTAGCGCTGGATCAGCACGTCTTTCATGAGCTTCCATGAAAGGTCGAAGGCGAGCTTGAACTTGCTGAGCAAGCCGGAGAGCACATAGGTGTCTTCGAACACAGGCTTGTCGTACGCTTGGCCAAGCTCCCAGATCAAGCCGTTAAGATTGGCCAGACGATCCGTATAAGACGATTCCGTCACGGTCGATCGCCTCCTTCAGCATTGGGCTCACCAGCCCGTTCATGCGAACGATATCCCACTTCTTGAGCGTCGGGAGCGCCTCGAGGTCGTCCTGCAGGGCATCCCAATCGCGAACCGTCCAACCCCTGCCAGGCCATACGGCGATATCGATGTCGCTTGTAGAATGCGCCGCGCCTTTCGCGAAGGAGCCGAACAGAACAGCCGCCGCGATGTTGCGCTTCCTCATGCACGACACAGCCGCCTCAAGGAGGGAATCTATGTCCCGTCTTCCTTCCACAGCTCCCTCACACATTGAACTTGAAGTGCATCACGTCGCCGTCCTGCACGACGTAGTCCTTGCCCTCTTGGCGCAGCTTGCCGGCCGCACGGCACCCGGCCTCGCCGCCCAGCTCCACGTAGTCGGTGTAGGCGGCCGTCTCGGCCTTGATGAAGCCGCGCTCGAAGTCGGTGTGGATGACGCCGGCGGCTTGCGGCGCTTTCGCGCCGATGGGGATGGTCCACGCGCGCGTCTCCGTCTCGCCGCTCGTGAAGTAGCTCTGCAACCCCAAAAGCTTGTACGCCTCGCGCACGAGGCGCGCAAGGCCGCTCTCCGCAAGCCCCATGGCCTCCAGGTACTCCTTCGCCTCGGCGGGGTCGAGCTCGGCCAGGTCGGCCTCCACCTTCGCCGAGATGGGCACCGGCTGGCAGCCGTCGATCTCGGGCAGGTCGGCGTCCAGCTGGTCCTCGTCCACGTTCGCGATGTAGAGCATCGGCTTCATCGTGAGCAGATGCAGGTCGTAAAGGGCTTCGCGCTCCTCGTCCGTCAAATCGAGCGTGCGCGCGCGATGGCCCTCGTTCAGCCCTTCCAGCGCCTTCTTCGCCGCGGCCAGCTTGGCCGCGCCCGCCTTGTCGCGCTTGGCTTCCTTCTCAAGGCGCGGGATGGCCTTCTCCACCGTGGCCATGTCGGCCAGCACCAGCTCGGTCTTGATCGTCTCCACGTCGGACTGCGGGTCAACGCGCCCCGCCACGTGCACCACGTCGGGGTCGCCGAAGAAGCGCACCACCTCGCAGATGGCGTCCGTCTCGCGGATGTTCGCCAAAAACTGGTTGCCCAGCCCCTCGCCCTGGCTCGCGCCCGCCACGAGCCCTGCGATGTCCACGAACTCCACGGTGGCCGGCACGATGCGCGCCGGATGGTCGATGGCGGCCAGCGCGTCGAGCCGCGCGTCGGGCACGGGCACCACGCCCACGTTCGGTTCGATGGTGGCGAACGGGTAGTTGGCCGCAAGGCCGCCCTTGTTGGTGAGGGCCGTGAACAGCGTGGACTTGCCCACGTTGGGCAGGCCGACGATACCGATGGATAGCGACATGAGAGTTCCTTTCGAAAGACACCGCTTCATGATAGCACCCCTTCGCCCGTGCGGGCGAAGGGGTGCGTCCGGCTACATCACGAAGAAGCCGAACTGCTGGGCCACGTACGCGATCAAAATGACCGTCACCAGCACGGGTGCGATGTACTTGATCATAACGACGAACAGCTTCTCGGACTTGAACGGCCCGGACGACTTCACCTCGTCGACGACCACCTTCGGCTTCACGATCCACCCCACGAACACGCACGCCATCAAAGCTGCGATGGGCATCATCACGGAGTTCGAGATGAAGTCAAGGAAATCGAGGATGGCCGTTCCCTCGCCGAACGGCTGGATGAACGACAGCTGGTTGTAACCGAGATTCACCACCACGGCCGCACAGGCGATGAACGCCACCACGGCGGCGAACGCCTTGCGGCGGCTCCACCGCAGCGAATCCGCCACGATGGACACGCACGTCTCGGTGAGCGATATCGCCGAAGTGAGCGCCGCGAAGATCACCAGCAGGAAGAACAGGAACCCGACGAGCACCGCCACGTCCCCCATGCGGTTGAAGATGTCGGGCAGAATGACGAACATGAGCGACGGGCCCGATTTCGCCGCCACGGCCTCGCTCGACCCCATAGCCGCGAACGCCGTGGGCACGATCACCAAACCGGCCAAGAAGGCGAAACCGGCATCGAACAGCTCGATGCGGCGCACCGACTGCTCCAAATTGTCCTTCTTGCCGAGGTACGAGCCGTAGGTGATCATGATGCCCATCGCCAAGCTCAAGCTGTAGAACATCTGCCCCATCGCCGCGATCACCAGCTCGGGGCCGAACTTGCTCATGTCGGGCGTCAGGTAGTACGCCAAGCCGTCGAGCGCGCCCGGCATCGTGAGCACGTACGCCGCCAAGCCGATCGTCATGAGGATGAGGATGGGCATGAGAACCTTGTTCGCCTTCTCGATGCCGCCTTTCACGCCAAGGCCCACGACAATGAACGTCGCCGCCAAAAACAGCAGCATCCACAGATAGCTTTCGGGGTTGTTCGACGTGAAGCTGGCGAAATACGCGCCCCCATCGGCCAGCGCGGCCGGACCATCAAGCAGATAGGCCGCCGCGTACTTCGTCACCCAGCCGCCGATCACGCAGTAATACGGCACGATGACGAACGGGATAACGGACGTGAAGAAGCCGATGAACGCGTATTTCTTGCTCAGCGTCCTGAACGCTCCGATGGCGCTCTGCCCCGTCTTGCGGCCGATGGCCACCTCCAGCATCATGAGCGAGAATCCGAACGTCACCACGAGCACCATATAGGTGATGAGGAACGCCCCGCCGCCGTATTTCGCCGCCAAATAGGGGAAGCGCCACAGGTTGCCCAAGCCCACGGCGGACGCCGCCGCCGCCAAAATGAACGCCCACTTGCTCGACCAGAGCGAGCGCAGGGGCGCGCCGGTTGAAGCCATCGCGAAAAACCTCCATGTCGAAACGAAACCTGCAAGGAAAGGCGCCGCGGCTCCGCCGCGGCAAAAGCGGAAGGGGCGCTTGTTCGCAGCCCGCCTCCGCATCATGGCCCGAAACAGTAATTGTAACGGCAAACGACCCGATTGCGGCGATGTTTTTTTCACACGGGCGACAACGCGACCCGACAGAGCAGACATCGTCACGCTATCATGATGCGCGAAGGAAAAGACGGACAAGGAGAACCCACCCATGTGCGGCATCTGCGGATTCACCGGCGCCTCGCAAGGCGACCTGCCCATCCTGAAGGCCATGTGCGACATCATGGCGCATCGCGGCCCCGACGGCGAGGGGCAGTACCTCGACGGAGGCGTGGCACTGGGGCACCGGAGGCTGTCGCTCATCGACCTCGAAGGCGGCAACCAGCCGATGGTGCGCGCCGACGGCGGCCGCGACGCCCGCACCACCTCGCCGGCGCTCGCGCTCGACGGCACCCCGCTCGCGGGAGCGGAGGACGCGGCGGCCACCGGACAGTACGCCATCGTGTTCAACGGCGAGATCTACAACTACCGCGACCTGCGCGCCGAGCTGGAGGCGCAAGGCTGGGCGTTCAAGACGCACTCAGACACCGAAGTGCTGCTCACGGGCTACCTCGCCTGGGGCGAAGACGTCCTTTTGCGGCTGCGCGGCATGTTCGCGTTCGCCATCTGGAACCGCGAGACACGCGAGCTGTTCTGCGCGCGGGATTTCTTCGGCATCAAACCGTTCTACTACACGGTGCAGAAGGGGAAAGGCGGCAGCGCGGATGCAACGGCGGGCGAGAGCGCCGAGGCGGGCAGCGCAACGGCATGCGCGGGCGCGGCTGACGGCAGCGCGGGGACCAGCGCGGCAACCGCCCCCCGATTCATCTTCGCTTCCGAGATCAAGTGCATCCTGGAGCACCCCGCCTACGAGCGCAAGCTCAACGAGGACGCGCTGGAGCAGTACCTGTGCTTCCAGTTCAGCGCGCTCGACGAGACGTTCTTCAAGGGCATCTTCAAGCTGCCCCCGGCGCACTGCCTCACCGTACGCGCCGACGGCACCGTCGAGATGCGCCGCTACTGGCGCCCCGCCTACGATTTCGACGAGCGGCGCAGCCGGAAGGACACCGTGGATGCCATCGACAAAGCGCTGCGCGAGAGCGTTCGCTACCACAACGTGGCCGACGTGGAGGTGGGGTCGTTCCTTTCGAGCGGCATCGACTCCAGCTACATGGCGGCGTGCCTGGCGAAGGAGAACCCGGACATCAAGACGTTCACCGTGGGCTTCGCCGAGTACGAGGGCG
>HHCFC01400__coassemble_1570_pt1 | contig 20556 bp, 18 predicted proteins | sample HHCFC01400__metabat2_high_PE_041 | metagenome-assembled genome bin HHCFC01400
CGGGCACGTCGTCGAAGCCGTGGCACGCGCCCGACGCGCACCCGGTAGCCGGACAGGGGGAGTCGGGCTCGATGCGCGCGACGCCCGTCGAGGGCTCGGCGAGCGAGCCCGCCCCGTACACGGCCGCGCACGCCAAGGCGAACGCGGCCAGAACAACAACGAACTTCCTCACCTCGGCCTTTCCCCTCCCCGCCGCAGCGCAAGCTTCAACTCGCGCAAGAGCGCCCCGCCATCTTCGCGCTCGATGACGTTCCAAGAGAGAGCGGGCAGCGTCCCCAACGCCGCAACCTCGGCAAGCCGAACAGGATGAAACGCCAGACATCTCCCATCCTCATCGAGGTCGTACGCAGCGCCAACCGCCTCCAAATACCCGCGAGCGATCCCCACGTCGCCGTCAAACACTTTCGCGATGCGGTAAAAGCAGTCGTCGCCCAACTCGTACAACGCAGGATCCAATCGCACCGTGCGATTCTGCTGCAGCACCTGGTCGCGATTCTTGTTGTCGAGCGAGCAGTAGTGAACTCCCAGGCGCAAACCCTCGTCCAGCGCGAACTCCAGCAACGCAAGGCACGCCTCTTCGCTGCCGTCGATGGGCAGGCCGCCGGCATAGCCGTAGTCGTACAGCACTTCGAACGCCGGGTTCTTCACCCGGTAGCCGCGACGTTGGAATTCGGACCAGTTGTGGAAGGGATAGCACAGCTCCAGCAGATTGATGCCGCGCACGCCGCATTCGTCCAATTGCCGCAGGAGGCGCTTCATGCGCGACAGCTCGTCGGGAGCAACGGGCATCTCCACCATGACGTCGGGGATGAACCGACGCGCCAATCGAATGCCGTCGAGCGATTCGCGAACAGACGCCTCCCCTTCATCCAATTTGATGCTGAAGCGAATCTCATCCAGTCCGTACGCGACCGCCTCCTCGCAGAACGCCTCGTCAAGACCCGCGCCCGACGTGTACAAACGCAGATGGCACGAAGGGGCAAGCTCGCGAGCACGACGCAGAAACGCCAACGCCTCGTCACGGCACAGCAACGGCTCGCCTCCCGTCAGGCCGATATGCGATACCGCGCGCCCGTCTCCCGCAAACGCCTCCAGGTCTTCGCGCCAGGGCGCGTCCCGCACCCGACGCTCATCGTAGTCCGCTTGGTTGGGATTGAAGCAGAAATAGCACTTGCGATTGCATCGAAGGTTGACGAAGAACGTACGGCTTCCGCAATCGCCCACGCACGCCGCGCATGCGCTCGACAGAAATCCCGCCGAGATGCTGGAGCCCCCGTTCATGAAGCGCGCGCCGCGTCTGCGCAATCCCGCACGCAACAGGGCATTGCACGCCGCACGAACCTCGCGAGCAGCAAACGTAACACCACGAGCTTCATGTTCGCGCACGAACTCGTCTTCGATAGCCGCATACTCCGCAAGCCAAGCCGCGAGAGTCGGTCGACCCCCCGCCGCAAGCGCCTCTTCTGGCATAGCACCCGCACCCCCTTGAACGAGCCGCATCGAAAACAAACGTCCCGGGGTCCTTGCATACAGATCCCGGGACGACACCGCCACGTCAGTGAGAACGCTCCGTCGGCTGCAGCGGCAGATATTTCAGCCCCAGCAAAAGCAGAAGCGCTCCAAGGCCGATCACGCCCAAAGCCACTCCGAACTCGAGCGCAGTAGGCCAATACACCAGTCCTTGGTAGGCATCGGCCAACGTTCCACCCGCATTCGTCACCGTGGAGCTGGTCAGCACCACTGCCTGATCCAAGTTGGGCAGCTGAAACCCGCCCACCAGAAGCTGGACACGCTTGCAGAAGATGCCGACGATGGCCAGAATCGAAGCCGTCACGATGAGAGGACTCGTGCGCAGACGGGGTGTGAAGCACACGACGACGCAGATGGCGCAGCCAACGATCTCGACCCAGAAGAACGGGGCCAACTGGCCGGTCACGAGCATGCTCACGACTTCCACGCCATCACTCTGCGGAAACGCCTCAGTGAGAAGGTCGCAACCGAAAAAGTACAGATCGACGCATACGAACACTCCCAGCAGCTTCGCCATCTGAACGATGTGGCGCTGATCGAGCTGCAAATAGCCCGTGCGGCGCAGCGCGATAACCACCACGAGCACGAGCGCGACGCCGCATACGAGGGCGCTCGACACGAACCAGGGAGCGAGAAGCGCCGTGTGCCACATCTCCCGACCCTGCTGCAATCCGAAGATCCACGCAGTCACGCTGTGCACCAGCACCGCGCACACAAGCGCCACAGCGCTCACCGCACGCAAGCCGCGCTCCGAACCCTTACCGCCCTCGTAGCGGAGCATAGCCCACAAATACACGACCGACAAAACGAGGTAGGTGCCCAAAACGACAATGTCCCACATGAGCGGGCTGCTCAGGTTCGAATAGGCGAACAGCTCCCACAGACGCAAAGGCTGACCGAGGTCCACCACCACAAACCCGATAGCCAAAACCGTGCAGCAAACGCTCGTCCACACCGCCACTTTGCTGATGCCGCCGAACCCCGACAGGCCAAGCACCCGCGGAGCGCTTGAGATGATGAGGCCTCCGGCAGACAGCCCTACCAGGAACATGAACATCGTGATGTACAGGCCCCAGGAGTCGAGGTTGCGCATGCCGGTCTGCGCCATGCCGCCGGAAAGCTGCACGCCCCAGAGCGCCAGCCCCGCGACGGTCACGGCAGCCGCCACGACGATGGCGACGTTGAGGCCCCGGCCTCCGAACCGACCCGTCGGCGCGGCGCCAGAAACCGCCGCGCAGGCTGATCCTTGCTTGTTCTCAGACATCGCTGCCTCCTCACACCAAATAATAGACCGACGGCTTCGTGCCCTCGCTCGTCAACAGCTGCTCGTAGGAGCGCTCGCCAACGAGCTGGGACACTTCTGAATCGGGATCGTCAAGATCCCCGAAATGACGCGCCCGCGCCGGACACAGATCCATGCACGCAGGCGTTTCGCCGCGCGCAAGCCGTGATAGCAGAACGTGCACTTCTCCACCACGTGCTTCTGATGCGCAGCGATGTCGGCGTCGCCCACGGCGTGGTCGATCGAATAACCCGGCTCCTCCCAGTTGAAGCTGCGCACGCCCGTGTAGGGGCAGGCGGCCATGCACATGCGGCAGCCGATGCACTTGTCGTAGTCCTGGCGCACGACCCCCGTCTCGGGGTCCTTGTACGTGGCCCCCACGGGGCACACCTTCACGCACGCGGGGTTGTCGCAGTGCTGGCAGGAAACCGTCACGTAGCGCATCGACACCTCGGGAAAGATCCCCGCAGGCGTGTCTACCTCGTCCCCACCCTCGGTGAGCACGCGCGTCCACCAAGTGCCATCGGGAAGGTTGTTCGTCATCTTGCAAGCCATCGAGCAGGCATTGCAGCCGACGCACCGCTTCGTGTCGATAGCCATAGCATAACGAGCCATCACCGATCACCCCCTTCGCACCTCTCCACTTCGCACAGAAAATCGTAAAACGCGCTGTTCGAGCAGAAATCGTTCATGACCACGCTCGTGAGGTCTTGCGTGTGACCCTCGATGAACTGATCTGCCTGGAACCCATGGGGGATGGACACCACGCCCGGCTTGATCCCCTCGGTCACGAGCGCCTTCAGCACGGCGTACCCATGGTCGTTGTAAACGCGAACGACGTCCCCCTGGGAGATGCCGCGCTCTCGCGCGTCGGCGGCGTTGATCTTGATGCGTGGCTCCGGTTCGAGTTCGCGCAGCCACGGCGTGTAGGCGCATTGCGAATGCACGTGGTATTTGTGGTGCTGGCTGCACCCCATGAGGGGATACTTCTCGCGCAAGGGATTGTCCCAATAGGCCTCGTGGGCGTTCTCGTAGTAGGGGTAGCGCTCGTAATCGGCCACCTCCTGCCCGAAGTTGTTGCGCGGCGCGGGCTTCTCGATGTAGTACTCAAGGCGACCCGACGCCGTCGATTTGAACGTGTCGATTTTGGAAGCATCCGAGAACGACCAGTTGCGCCCGAGCGTGTTGTTCTCGAAGGCCTGGTAGCCACCGCCGTACGCAAGGTTCGTTTCCGTATCAAGCACCAAGTGCAGAAACTCGTCATCGGTCTTGTCGTAGATCTGTCCCATGCCCAGCTTGTCGGCTATGAGCCGCAAAATGTCGATATCGGTCTTGGACTCGTACAGCGGATCGACCGCCTTCCGGTAGAACGTCGGATACGGTGTCGCGCACACCGGATCGAAATCCTGCGTTTCGTACGCATGCGGAATGGGAAGGACAATGTCGGCCCATTGCGCGGTATCGGTCATGTTCACGTCGACGCACACAACGAAATCAACTTTTTTCACGGCTTCGATGAGCTCTGCGCGGCCCGACTCGCAAGAAAGCACGTTGCCGTTGCAACACCACAGCACGCGAATGTTCAGATCTTGCGCACCCCACTTGCCCGTCTCCATGATCTGCGGCAGATACATGCCCGTCAGGCTCGCGCCGGGCGTGCCCATGAAGTAGGCTTTCGAGTTGTAGGGGTACATGCCGCAGGTTCCGCGCGTCATCATGGCACCGGGCTTGCCCGCGTTTCCGGTCAGCGCCGCGATGAAGGCCAGATTCTTGAAGTTGTGGTGCGAGTTCACATGATGGCCGAGGCCTTGGAACGTCAGCACGGCCACCGGCCCTTCGGTCGCGTAGATGCGCGCCAGCTCTTCGATCTACTCGGCGGGAATATCGCAGATCTCGGAGGCCTTATCGACCGTGTATTCGGTTATGAGATCCTTCACCTTCTGATACACCGTCTGCACCTGCTGCCCGTTGACCTCGAAAAAGCCCAGCAACTCGGGGTTTTCAACTTCGGAGGCTTGCCGAGCCTCGCCCGCCTGCGCGTCCCACACCACGTTCGGATCGATGGTGGTCGGCTTGCCAGTGGTGGAGCTGATCGGCCCTTGCGTCGGCTCCACCCCGAAATCGCTCATGCGCACGTAGGTGCCGTCCTCCTTCACGAGGAAGGGCGAGATGGTGCGGGACTTCATGAAGTCCTCGTCGGTAAGACCGTTCTCGATGATGTAGTTGGCCATGGCAAGCATGAGCGCGCCGTCGGTGCCGGGGCGGATGGGGACGTAGATATCCGAATGCATGGCCGAGGCGGTGTACTGCGGGTCGATGGTGATGAGCTTCGCACCCGCCTCGCGCGCCTCGCAGACGAACTGCCAGTCGTGGATGTAGGCTTCGGCGGGGTTGCCGCCCCAGCACATGATGGTTTTGGCGTTCACGATGTCGGTTTGGTCGTTGCCCGAAATGCCGAGCAGCGTGGACTGCTCGTAGATCTGCGCGTAATCCGCACCGGCGCCAAGCACCGTCGCGCCAAGCGCAGTGATGAAACGGCCGTAACCGACCGACATGTAACCGGCCATGCAGCCGTTCAGCACACCGTAGGAACCGTAGGACGACCACACGGCCACCGAGGTTCCACCGTATTCCTGCACCGCCGCGCCGATCTTCGTAGCGATCTCGTCGATGGCGTCGTCCCAACTGACGCGCTCCCACTCGCCCGCGCCGCGCTCGCTACCCTCGACGCGACGCAACGGGTACTTCAGACGGTCAGGATCGTAGATGCGCTGCGGCTGGGTGTAGCCCTTCACGCAGAAACGGCGGCGAGGCGCGTCGTCGCCAGGAAGCTCAGCGGCAGAAACGCGCACCACTTTGCCTTCACGCACGACCACCTGCGTTGGGCACTTGCTGCCGCAGTTGCCTCGACAGGAAGTGTAGACCGTATGCTCGCCTTCCGCAGTTACGGTGCTCGCGCTCGCCTGCGCAGGAGCAAGTTGGGGCAGCGCGCCACCAGCCCCCGCCGCTGCCGCCACCCCCGCTGCGGCGCCGGTGGTTTTCAGGAAGCCTCGACGGGTGAGCGCGGGCGGGCGTTTCGTTTCTGACATACCTCCTCCTTCATTCTTCTCTCGCAAGAATGCCTCGGGGCGTCTCGGATGAAGGTGGGCGTTTCGCAAACAGCATCCCCCTTCGGCGCGGCGCGCACGTCGCGCGGCTCCGTTTGTCCCCCTGTCAGAAATCGGCCGATTCCTTCTGATTCGTAGTCTGCCATACGTCACTATGATTATCAAGATAGATGTATGACAGAATATGACACAGGATTATACTATTTTAAGTATAATGCTTCTGAACTGGAGTTTTATAAGATGACTGTAAGAGTGAAGGAATGCATCGCTACCCTGCTTGGCGCCGTTGAAACCGAAGATGTCGACCCCGCGCCCATGTTCGGCGCGCCGCGCCTGCGCCGCATCGCTGCCGTACGCGACCCTCGACCAAAACGACGCGCGACCGCCGGGAAAACCATGAAGCGCCAAGCAGCTCGAAGCTCGCTGCAAAGCCTCGAAGCGAAACGTTCGGAAAGAGCGCAGTCAGAAGCCCACAGGAGAGCCGGGAGAGCCGAAATCCCTCCCCCTATCTTTCGATTTTCAGTTGTACTTTCATTGTTGTACATATATACTAGAGGCAAGAAGGAGGTACGCGCTATGAGCGAAGCGATGGTTACCGGACGCATGACAACGGAGAAAAAGGCACGAGGAGGGCGCATCCTGCAGAGAGACGGGCTGAACGCCTCGCAAGCCATCAACCTGCTGTACGACCGCGTCATTTCGGACGGAAGCGCAGAATTCCTCACAGGGAAATCGGTCTCCCCTCTCGCGACCGCTTGGCATAATGCGGCCCAGTTCGTCGATTCCCTCTCGGAAAAACGCACATCGCGCTTCGACGCCATGAGCGATCGGGAGATTCGCATCGAGCGGCTGCAGAAACGAGGATTGATGTAGCCATGGCCCAAGCGAAGCTGCTCCTCGATACGAACATCGTCATCGACTACCTCAACGAGCGCGAGCCTTACTACCAAAAGGCGCGGCTTCTCATGATCGCAGGTCGTGTAGGGGAATTCGATCTCTGGATGTCATCCTCTCAGATAACCGATCTGATCTACATCCTGTCCGAAGGAGGAGCGCAGTCCCTCATCCCCCTCGTTTTGGAGCGCTTGCGCGGCCTGAGAACGTTCGTCAACATCCACCCCGCAAGTGACAGCGAGATAGACCGGATGCTTGCATCGTCGTGGAAAGACCCCGAAGACGCTTTGCTGTTCGAGGTGGCGCTGAGCATAAAAGCGGACGCGCTCATCACGCGCAACACATCGGATTTCGAGAGCGGCCTCATCAAAGCAATGGACTGCGAAGAGTTTTTCGATTGGATGCTCCGCGAGCGCGGTCTCTGCTACGACGAGGTCGCGATCTGAGGCTGCGACCCGTCATAACCAGAGCACAGCCCGAAGCCCGCAGCGACCGCGTCGCGGCGCCCCGCTAGAGCTTCGGCACGACGAGGGTTCGCACGACTCCTGCGACACTCCCACATCCTACGACGTTTTCCCCGGCGTTTGCCCCGAACTGCTGCAAAGCTAGACTGCATCGCTATGTTTGTCAAGATGATCAGGCGTTTTCCTGGATGTTCAAGAACGCAAGCAGGTGATCGGCACCACGTACACATCGTTTTCATGATCGTAACGGGCAAAAGGGGAATTGGCAGTCACCACCGCCATGAAAGACGGTTCGTTGTTGCGAGCAGCGGGGTTCGACCGAACTTTGCTGCGCAGGCGATTGAGGTTCGCAATGGCATCGGGGACCTTGTTCTCGCCGAGCTTCACTTCGATGCCCGCCCATCGGCCATCGCGAAGCTCGATGATCGCATCAACCTCCAGGCCATCGGCATCTTGGTAATATCGCAACGGATCGGCAGGAGCTTCCGGCAAGACCGATGCGTACACACGCAGATCGCGGATGCAAAGCGACTCGAACAGAAGCCCGAACGTTTGGGCGTCGGCAAGCAACCTGTCGACGTTCATGCCAAGCAACACGGCCGGAATGGACGGATCGGCGAAATATCGCTTGGGCTTGCTCCGCACGCGAGACTTCGAACGCACCGGCGCGTCCCAACCGAAAAGCTCTTCGACAAAGTAGAGATCCTTGAAGACATTGAGATACAGCGATACCGTTTCCCGCGAGAGCGCGGACCGTCCGTCGCCAAGGGCATCGGCGGCGAGAGTTTCAAGCGTGGCTGAAGTCGCGACGTTGCGTGCAAGCGAGGCAGCCAGCTTTCGTGCAGTGTGGGAAACTCCTCCTTTCCTCGGCACGCTCACCTCGAAGAGGGCGTCGAGATATTGCTCGACCGTCGCGGCGGCGGCATCCGGGCTCGCTCCTACAAGAGCAGGCCACCCACCTCGACAGATCGATTCAGCGATCGACCGTAAACCCGAACCGTCGACGAGATCCGGTTTGAACGACCCCTCGAACAAACCCTTAAGGGACACTGTACCCGTCGACGCCCCCTCCTCCCAAAGGCTCATGGTGTGCATGCAGACGCGGGCGATACGCCCTGCGCCGCTATGCGTCACCTTGTCTTTTTCAGGCGTGGAAGAGCCCGTCAAAAGATAGCTTCCCTTTCGAGAGCCGGATGCGTCGATGGCCCGACGCGCCGCGTCCCAAATGGAAGGCACCTCCTGCCATTCGTCGACGACATGAGGCTGCGCACCTTCCAAAGCCAAAGCAGGATCTGCGGCTACCAGGTTTTTCACACGCTCATCGTCTATGCGAACCACGCTTTCGCCGAACGCGAGAGCGCTCCAGGTTTTTCCGCACCATTTCGTCCCCGCCACTTCGACCGCGCCGAACAAATCAAGCAACGAACGTATGCGCGCATCCACAACGCGCGGAAGATAGCCGACAGGTTTTTCGGAGCCATAGCGAAGCCCATCCCGCATTTCAACCGTCCTCGGAGTTAATCGACATTTTCGAGGTATTATATTTGGCATTTTCGAGGAAATCTACCCGGCATTTTCGAGAGAGTTGCAACCAGAGGTTGATTGCCATTGGACGTGCAACCAACGGTCGATTGTCAAACCTCATGCAAAATGACAGGCACTCAGCCTGTCATAAGGCGTTTTACCGGACATTGAGCGGGTTGATTGCCATTGGACGCGCAGAAAGCGAGGGCATTACACTTGCCCTGGCAATCAACCGAGCGAAACCAGCGGCAACCAGCTGCAAACCCGAAGCCTGCAGCGACCGCGTCGCGGCGCCCCGCTAGAGCTTCGGCACGACGAGGGTTCGCACGACGCTGTCCACGTACATCATGTCCGTGCTGTTCCCGCTCGCGTACAGGTAGATGATGTTGTCCCATTCCGCAATGCCCGCCGCCTCGTAGGCGCTGCGCTTGCGCTTGTGGCCCTCGACGTAGGCGGGATCGTCCATCATGCCGCAGAACTCCAGGTAGAACTCCTTGCCGCCCGCGCCCTCGAAGGTGAAATCCGGATGGAAGGTCGCGCCGCCCGCTTCAAGCTCCTGCTCGTAGCGGAAGGGTATCCCGTAGCTGTACAGCGTCTCGGCGATGAGCACCTCGGCCTTCGACCGCATGCGCTCGCCTCGCGACGTGCGCAAAGTGCGGCCCTCGGGCAAGTAGTCGCTCGGCCCAGGCGCCTCGGCGCCCCACGCCGCATGCGACGCGATGCGCTGCTCGTCGGTCGCGTCGAGAGAGAGCGCGACCGTGTCCACAAGGGGATGGTAAAACGCATCGAGAGGCAGATCCCGATAGGCCGAGGACAGGCTTCCCACCACTTCCTCAGGGTCGAAGCGCTTGTAGCGGCGCACGGCGCGCTCGAGCGTGCGCACATCGTGGTCGATGACGGCCAGCGCCTTGCGAAGGTACTCCTTGCGCGCGAAGGTCGCCACGAGATCCGGACGCCGCGTGATGCCCCGACGCGACGGGCGCTCGCCGTCGCGCACTTCGACGTAGTAGCGCTCGCCGTCAGCCGCCTTCACATGGACGAGCTTGCCGTCGGGCATCCCTTCAAGCTCGAACTCGTAGCGCGTGCGCGCTTCTTGAAGCTGAGCGAGGGCGTTTTCAAGCTGCTGATATATCACCGTGCGCTCCTTTCCGAGGATACGGTAACGAAACTGAAATAATTACTTAATATTTTACCGTATGAGGATCACAAGGGGGTGAAAACCCCTTGTGAAAGGGGTTTTCAACCTCAAAACAGCGCAATTTGGCGCAAAATCTCGGATTCGACGCCTGAAATTCAGGCAAACGGTACAATATGGAAAAATTTCTCTCGATTCTTTACCGTAAGACTTCACAGAGGAAAACGGCCCATCGGGACAGGCATGAAAGGTGCCGAGAGCGCGAAAACCGGCAAACGAACAGAGGCGAAAACGTCTGGCGCATCTATGCGGAAAGGCTTGCAAAGGGAGTTCGCGAAGCAGCGCGCGAGCCTGCGGGGTGCGCGAGGCCACGCGAGTGCGCAACCCGCCCGAGACGCGTCAAATTCCTGCAAGACCGACGGGAACCGCGCGCGAGAACCCACGGAGCGCACGAGTGCGCAAACCCCCAACCCGCTCAAGAAGTGCCAAATCCCGCGAGGCCGATAGGAATCGTGCGCAAGCGACCCCTTCCCCGAGCAGGGCGCAAAAGGGCGGCTAGCCCTCCCTCGCCGCCGGGACGCCCGCCTTCGCGCCGCCCTTCCCCGTCCGATCTCCCCGCCGCGTCGCAGGCTGGTCCACGAACCCCTCGGAAAACGCGCTGGGAACGACGAGCGTGCCACCGGACTGCTCCACGCTCTCGTAGGCCAGATGCATCGTGCGAAGCCGCAGGGCGTCGCCCTCGCCTCCGTAGACCTCGGCGGCGTCCGAGAGCATTTCCGAGATGTCCTTCTCGGCCTCGGCCAACACCATGCGGGCATTCTTCTTGCGTTCGGCCACGGCCTCCTGCGCCATGGCGCGCTGCAGCTCCTTCGGAATGACGATGTCGCGGATCTCCACGTCGATGATGGTGATGCCCCATGGATTGAGCTTCTCCTCGATGACCTCCTTCAGCTCTTCGTCCAGCTGGTCGCGCCGCGTGGCCACCTCGGCCACGGTCGCGCGGCCGATGGCCTTGCGCATGGCGGTCTGGGCGACCCACGACACGGCCGACGCGTAGTCCTCCACTTCGACAGCCGCGTTCTTCGCACTCCACACCATCCAGAACAGCACGGCGTCCACGTTGACGGGCACGAGATCGCTCGTAAGCGTCTCCTCCGCACCGAAGTACGTGGCGGACACGCGCTGATCGACGCGCAGCGTGTAGAACTCGATGATGGGCCAGGTGAACACGATGCCCGGACCGGCCACGCGGTTGAACTTGCCGAAGCGCAGCACCACCGCCTTCTCCCACTCCAGCACGACATGCACGGACGAGGAGGCCAGCCACCCTGCCACAACCGCGACGACGAGCGCCGCCAAGCCGACGCCTCCCGCCGCCAGCTGGGCTGCAACCAACACGATGGCGAAAGCCGCCGCGAACACCGCCACCGCGAACACAACGGCGCCGTTGCGCGAGGCCCTTGGGCGACCCGTTTCGAGATGGGCCCCGCCGTCCGGCCAGGACGCTCCCGCCCCCGCGCTCGCACCCGCCGGCATCGAGGCGAAGACAGACTCCCCCGCCGCCCCCGCCGACGCGGGCGCCCCTTCGTGCCTTCTGCGCTTCATGGCCATGCTCCTTCCCCCGATGCGCCGATCAGCCGTCGACGCGCCGCCTCTCCTTCGCCTCGCGGACACCGCGTGCGAACTGCTCCTCGATATCCTCAAGCGACATGCCCAGCTCGAAGCAGCGCTTGAGGTACTCCTGCGTCACGATCTCGGCCGTGGACGAGATGCTCACCCCCGGCTTGTCGCTCACGTCCGAAACGAACGCGCCCTGCCGGCGCTTCGACTGGATGTAGCCGTCCTGCTCAAGGCTCATGTACACCTTGCTCACGGTGTTGTAGTTCACCTCGACGTCGGCGGCCAGACCGCGCACCGTGGGCAACTGGTCGCCCGGCTTGTAGTACCCCGACGTGATGAGGTAGATGAACCGGTTCTTCAGCTGCAACCAGATGGGGATGCTGCTTTTCTCGTCGATCTCGAAAAGGGCCACGTATCGTTTCCTATTCCAGCCGAAGCGCGAAAGCGCTCGACGTCTCTTCCAATTCCAAGGCGCGATGCCCGCCGGCGTCCACAATCGACGCGCGCAGGCAGAAGCCTCCCACCAGCACGAGCACCGCCGCGACCGCAAGCGACGCGCGCGCAAGGTCGGGCCGCATGCGGGCAGAGGCCGCCTCGAGCGCGAAGGGTGCGACGAGGCCGCACCCCGCGAAGCCGACCCACCACAGCGCCGCATGCGCGCCCGCCACAAGGCTCTCGGCGGACGCGGCCCGCGCGGGATGGTCGCTTGCGAGCGCGAGGCCCGCGAACAGCGCCGCGCACGCCGCCTCGAGCGCGACGATCGCGAGATCGGCCCGCGCGAACCGGCGCGCAAGGCGCGCGGCGCACGCGTCGAGGGGCCCTGCGAAGCGCGCACATGCAAGCAGGACGGCGATCCCGCACGACAGCGACGACAGCGCGAACAGCACGGGCACGAGCGGCGTGCGCCACAGGGCGACGCCGACGGCGCTCTGCAGAAGCAGACCCGTGTACAGCATGACGACGGCGCCCGACGCCGCAGCCGCCGTCTCGACGACGACCACCGCCGCGCGCGGCACGACCGGCACATACGCGAAGCGCACGGCCGCCAGAAACGCCACGCACGCGACGAGCAGCGCCACCGCGTAGGCGCCCACGACGATGAGCGAGGGCACGGCGCTCGTCAGCAGCGCATCGAGCCGATCAGGGCGACCTAGATCGAACATGAGGCATAGCGCGCCAAGCGCAACCGCCGCGAGACCAACGAGCAGGCCGAACGCCACGATGCGCTCGGACGGGCGCGCCTCGTCAAGCGACGCGCGCGCACGCATGCCGAACGGCTCGCGCACCCACGCGAGATCGACGAGGCAAGCGAGCACGATCGCGCCGGCCCCCGCGCCCCCGAGGAACAGGTAGGCCACAACCAAGATGCCGAACACGACCCCTCCTCGCCCTCGTATCCCCGTCGTCCTCGCCGTCCGAAACGCGTGCCAAGCGCGCGCCACCGCACATGCGACACTTCGCGGTTCGCAGCTTGCAGCCTGCGGCTTGCAACGCAAGGATCGCGCCGAGACGCGCCTCGCAAAACGCATCTGCACCCAAGCCGCGCGCAACGCGCCGCGCGGAAAACGCTTCCCCGCCCAGTATGGCACAAAACCGTCTCCCTGCATATGACACCGTGTCATATATCCAAAGAAAAGGAAGGGGAGCGCCCGACAGGATCGCGATCAAAGGGGCCTATGCACGAAAAGGATCGGAACATGGCCACGAAACCGCGCTCTGGCACGGATCGAGCCCATTTCAGCGGCGCATCGCCTCTAGCGAAATTGCCGACCTGGGCTTTCGCCGCGAAGGAACGCCCTCCCGAGACGAAGGAGCGCCGTCGCCGTGCCAGAACGCGGTTTCGTGGCCATTTTTCAGCCGAAAACGCGCACGGAGACGTCGGAAGGCCGACATCGAGGGGCCGCGCTCCCGCATTTCCCGAAACGCAGACGGCCCCGCACGCGGCGGGCCCGCCCAAGAACCGAAGGGCCGCGCCGTGCGACGCCCCAACTCCGACGCCGCACGGCCGCGCGCCGCCTACGGGCGGTCGCAACGGCGGGCTCGCACCGCGCGCACGACGGCGCTCGCGTTGAGCGCTAAGTGCACAAGCAGCAGCGCCAGCAGGACCTTCGCTGACGCGGCGTGCAGGGGGTCCCAGAAGAAATAGCCCCGCGCGTACAGCCCGAGCGCGGGCAGCACCGCGCCGGACACCATGGCGCCCGACACCGCGCAGGCAGCGAGCGCAACCACGATCAGGCCGTTCAGGACGGCCCGCCCCGCCGCGGCCGCGCCGCGGGCGGGTGCCGCGCCGCGTCGCGCGCAGTGGGCCAGCAGCGCCGCGACCACGGCGACGCCCAACCACTCGTGGGCCCCGACGCCCGTGAGCGCCGGGACGGCGACCAGCGCGTAGGCCGCGATCAGCACGGCGTCGAAGACGATCCTGCGCATCCCCCTCACCCCGCCTTCCGAACGAGGGCGACGAGCCCCACGGCCAGCGCCACGGGGGCGAGCACCCAGAGGTTCAGGCTCGCGTCGGACGCCTGATGGTAGCGGCCCGAGAGCGAGTCCCACGCATGGCACTCGGTCGAGGCGCACGAGACTTCGGGGCACGTCATCTCGTGCACGCCGTCGGGCTCGGGCACGTCGTCGAAGCCATGGCACGCGTCCGACGCGCACCCCGCGACCGGGCAGGGGGAGCCGGGCTCGATGCGCGCGACACCCGTCGAGGGCTCGGCGAGCGAGCCCGCCCCGTACACGGCCGCGCACGCCAAGACGAACGCGGCCAGCGTCATGAGAACCTTGCGAACCATGGAGCCTCCTCGGGCGGGCCGAACTCCCCGTCCGGCCCGCCATCGCACACCCTAGCGCGGACGCTTCGCCGAGCCGAGCGGCAGGAGCTTCAGCCCGAGGCACAGCATGAGCGCCCCGAGGCCGAGCACGCCCAGCGCCACGCCGAGCTCGAGCGGCGTCGGCCAGTACACGAGGCCCTGGTAGGCCGCCTCAAAGCCCCCCTCCCAGTCCGTGACCGTCATGGCGTTCGCTTGGAACGCGTAGTCGAGGTTCGGAATCTGGAAGCCGCCCACCAGAAGCTGCACGCGCTTGCAGAAAATGCCCGCGATGGCCAGAAGCGACGCGACCACGATCAGGCCGTTTCTGCGCAGCGCCGGGGCGAAGCACACCACGGCGGCCACCGCGCAGCCGACGACTTCGACCCAGAAGAACGGCGCGAGCGGGCCGGAGACGAGCATGGCAACCGTCTCGGCCCCCTCCCCGCCCGGAAACGCCTCAGTGAGCAAATCGCATCCGAAGAAGTACAGATCGACGCACAGAAACGCGCCGAGCATCTTCACAAGGCGCTCCAGATGGCGCCGCTCAAGCGAGATGTAGCCCGCGCGGCGCAGCGCGATCACCACCACGAGCACGAGCGCCGTACCGCACACGAGCGCCGAGCTCACGAACCACGGCGCCAGAAGCGCCGTGTGCCAAAGGTCGTGCGCTTGCTGGAGGCTGAATATCCACGCGGTCACGGAGTGCACCAGCACCGCGCACACGAGCGCGATCACGCTCACCACGCGCAGGGCAACCGGCGACACCTTCCCCGCCTCGGCACGCAGCGTGGCCCACAGGTAGACCACCGACAGGACGAGGTACGTTCCCAGCACGAGGATGTCCCACATGAGCGGGCTTCCCAGGTTGGAGTACGCGAACAGCTCCCACACCCGGAAAGGCTGTCCCAGGTCGACCACCACGAAGCCGATGGCGAGCACCGTGCAGCAGATGCTCGTCCACACCGCCACCTTGCTGATGCCGCCGAAGCCCTCCATGCCGAAGGCCTTCGGCACCGAGCTGATGATGAGGCCGCCGGCCGACAGGCCCACGAAGAACATGAACATCGTGATGTAGAGCCCCCAGGAGTCGAGGTTGCGCATGCCGGTCTGCGCCATGCCGCCGGAAAGCTGCACGCCCCAGAGCGCCAGCCCCGCGACGGTCACGGCAGCCGCCACGACGATGGCGACGTTGAGGCCCCGGCCTCCGAAGCGCCCGCCCGCGGCGGGAGCGGTCGCGGTCGAAACCGCAGGTGCATTCTCAGTCATGATGCCCCCTTTACACGAGGTAGTAGACGGACGGATCGGTGCCGCGCTCGGGCAAAAGCTGCTTGTACTCGCGATCCCGGATGAGCTGCGACACCTCGGAGTTCGGATCGTCGAGATCGCCCCAGTGGCGGGCACGGCCGACGCAGAGATGCATGCACGCCGGCTCCTCCCCCTTCGAGATGCGGTGGTAGCAGAAGGTGCATTTCTCAACCACGTGCTTCTGATGCACGGGGACGTCTTTGCCGCCCACGGCGTAGTCCATATGGTACTGGGGCTCCTCCCAGTTGAAGCTGCGCACGCCCGTGTAGGGGCACGCCGACATGCACATGCGGCAGCCGATGCACTTGTCGTAGTCCTGACGCACGACCCCCGTCTCGGGGTCCTTGTACGTGGCCCCCACGGGGCACACCTTCACGCACGCGGGGTTGTCGCAGTGCTGGCAGCCCATGGCGATGAACCCGAGTTTGAGGTTGTCGGGATAGCTCCCGCCCACCATGTCGAAACCCACGCCGCCTCCGTTGTCGGTGAGGATGCGGTTCCACCACACGTCGTTGGGCAGGTTGTTCTCCAGCTTGCACGCCATGGCGCACACATGGCAGCCGATGCATTTCTTGGTGTCGATCACCATTCCGTAGCGGGTCATCACTTCACCTCTCCCTCGTACTTGCGCACCTCGACAAGCGTGTCGTCGAACGAGGTGTTCTGATGCATGGTGTTCAGATGGTCGTTCGTCAGCTCTTGGTAGCTGCCGGCGACGTAGAGGTCGCGCGGCCAACCCTTCGGCGAAGACACCATGCCGGGTCGCACGCCCATGTCGAACTTCGCCTTGCACACGCAGTGCCCGCGGTCGTTGTACGCCTCCACGTAATCGCCGTCCGCAATGCCGCGGCTCTCGGCGTCGACGGGGTTCATGCGCAAAAACGGCTCGGGGTCAAGCTCGCGCAGAATGGGCGCGTAGTTGAACTGCGTGTGCATGTGCCACCGCGTGCGCTCGCAATAGTGGTACAGGGGGTACTTCCCATGTTGCTCGCTGCCATCGTATGCCTCGTTCGGCTCATGGTACGTAGGCAGATGGTAGAACTCCTTGTCAATGGGCTTGCCGATGTTGATGCGGGCGCCGGGATTCTCAACGTAGAACTCCAAACGTCCGGAAAGCGTGGGAAACCGCTGATCCTCCCAGTGAACCCAGTTCTCCTCGCGATCGGCGATGACGCCCTCCTTGCGCAGGTTGTCCAGGCTGATGCCCAGCTTCGCACCGGCTTCCGTGTCGACGATGACGCGCATCATCTCCTCGTTCGTCTTGGAATAGAATTTCGTGCACGCGTCGTTGCCAAGATGCTTCGATATCTCGCGGAAGATGTCGACGTCCTCTTTGGCCTCGCCGATGGGCTCCACCACCTTGTTCGCGTGGTTGATGAAGGGAACGTGGGACGCGCCCTGTATCCATTCGTATTCGAAATAATGGGTGCATGGCAGCACGATGTCGCTATAGCGCACGGTGTCGGAGAACTCCAGATCGTTCGTCACGATGCAGTTGATCTTCGGAAGCATCTCGTCGATAATGCGCTTTTGGGCGGCGTAACTGCCCACCGGGTTCGCCCCCACGTTGTACAGCAAGCGAACGGGTAACTCCTTGCCCAGGTACTGCCCCGTCTCCAAAATCTCGTTCAGGGCAAGCCACGGGATATCGTTCGCAAGCCCTGTCAGGCCGTTCGGGAACAGATCGGGCGTGCGGTTCAGATAGGGCTTGTCTTTGCCGAGATGCCCGATGGAAGCGCCCTTCTTGCCGATATTCCCCGTGATCGCCGCCATGGTGGCCCACGTCATGCCCATGACCTCGCAATTGTCGTACAGGTGGTAGCCGGCGTAGATGGTCGAGGGAGCGTCCTGGGCGTACATGCGCGCAAGCTCCACGATGGTGTCGGCGGGAACCTCGGGGATCTTCTCGGCCCATTCGGGCGTGCATTCCGCCATGTGCTCTTTGAGCAGCGTCCAAGCGGTGGTCACCTTCACGCCGTCCACCTCGTAGCGCCCTTCGAGCGCGGGATTTGCCGTCTCGTTGATGGCGCCGCGCGCGTTCGCATCGGCATCCCACACCACGTAATCGGCGGTCTGCTCAAGGGTGGGGACCTTGTTCGCCTTGGAGGCCTGGAGGAGCAGCATGCCGTAGAACGGATACTCCGGCAACTGCGCGGGGCCGTCCTCGCCGAAATCGGTGGAACGGAGGAAATGCCCGTTGTCCTCCCTCACCAGCAGAGGAGCGCACGTTTTTTCGCGCAGGAAGTCCGTGTCGTACCACTCATTGGCGATGACGACGTTCAGAATGGCCATGCCGAGCGCAGGATCCGTCCCCGGTTTGATGGGCACCCACTTCGTCGCTTGGGAGGCGGCAACGGTGTACGTGGGGTCAATGACCACCAGATTCGAGCCCGCCTCCTTGGCTTCGATGCAGAAATGCCAATTATGAGGTTGGGAGTTCGGCGGGTTGGTGTCCCAGATGAAGAGTGTCTTCGCAAACCGGTAGTCGCCGGACATGTTACGCTGGTTGAAATCCCAACCGCCTCCGGTGACCTGACCGATACCGTGAAGATCGCCGTAGTCCAAGCACACGTCGAGCGTCGTGTAGCCGTTCACGTTGGCGAAGCTGTTTCCCGTGAACGATCCTCCGTACACACCGAAGGAGTTTCCCGCCGAGCACAAGAACAGGTTGGATCGCGCACCGTAGTTCTCGGTGTTGTACTTCAACGTGTCGGCGACGAGTTTGGCGGCCTCGTCCCACGACAGACGTTCCCATTCGTCGCTGCCGCGGTTTTCGACGTGGGGCTCTTCGATGCTCCACGTCGCGCGCTTCAGCGGATACTTCACGCGATTGAAATCGTACAGTCGGTTCGCATGGCTGAAACCGCGGTTGCAGATTCGCTCGTAGGCCGGATACGGTATGTTCTCGTTCGAGCGTATGTTGACCATCCTGCCCTCGCGGACGGTCGCGACAAGCGAGCACGTCCCCTGGCAGTTGCAGCCGCACACGCACACGACATCGTGCTCCTCTGGCGCGCCGCCGTCGGATCCGTCTGCCGCAAGCGCGCTCATCGTCGCCGTGCCGCTTGCCGCAGCGACGCCCGCCACGGCGGCCGAGGTTTTGAGAAAGCTTCTGCGAGAGATCCCCTTTCGAGGAACTTGAAACTCCGCCATTCCTCCTCCTAAGAACTGGTGGAACATGAAGAACGCCCTGTGCATTCTCCCCCGTCAGGACGCAAGCGCCATGCATGAGCGCCTCGTCCATGTGCGAGGCTGGCCACCTCCCCGCGGCCCTCAGTGTACGCTCATTATCGCTTTGTCGCAAGCTATTGCGACAATTTGGATTATTCTATTTTGGGGATATAATCACGTCGCCGGCGGCCTCGTCGGCCATCCGAGTGACGTCCTCGAGCTGAACAGGAGCGGCATCCTCTGCCGACTCGACCTTGAGTTCGCGAAGCGCGCACCCCCCGTCCGCTTCGACCGCGATGCCCGTGGACACGCATGGCTGGACCAACCTCCCGCCACGTGCGCGCACGCGCGATGCCGCAGACAGCCACCTCGGATGAAACGATGTCGCGTCCGCGCCGTCGTCTTCAACGAAGTCCGTGCACCCCAACGCGCCCAAAGCCTCGCGCACCGGCGCGCGATCGGCGCCGAACACCACACCGGCCTTCAGGAAGAAGTCGTCGCGATCGAAGGCGTGGCATGCGCTGATATCGGCATGCGGCTCGTTGATGATGCGCATCTGCGCCCGGTGCTTGTTCTCAAGGGAACAGTAATGCATGCTCAGCCCAAGCCCGTGCTCATGCGCCCACAGCATGAGCCGAAGGCACAGCTCCTCGCTGCCGTCCACGGCAAGCGAGCCCGCGTACTCGTAATCGTAGGCCACGCGGTAGGGAGGGTTGCGAAGGACGAGGCCCAGTGCCTCGAACACCTCCCAGTTCCACATGGGGTAGGCGAATTCCAACAGGTTGATTCCCTGGGCGCCCGCAGCGTCGATGCGCCGCAGCACCTCGCGCATCTGCTCCTCGGTTCCCGGGATCGGAGGCATCTCGACCATCACCGCAAGCCCCGCTCGTTTCGCCAAGCCCATGTTCGCCAGCACGGCATCGAGCACGTGCGGAGGATCGTCCTGCTTGATCGAGAAGCGTACCTCGTCCAATCCGCACAAGTGCAGCCGTTCGGCCAAATCTGCATCGAGCAGATCGCCTGACGTGTACATGCGCAGATGGGCAGCGGGGAAAAGCGCGCGAGCGCGGGAGAAGAACGCGCAGGCCTCGTCCGGATAGAGCAAAGGTTCGCCGCCGGACAGGGCAAGGCACGCCAGGCTCGCGTCGCCGGCGGCCAGATCGTCGAGCTGGTCGCGCCACGGGAACGGATGCTCGCAGTAGTACGCGAATCCCTCTTGGTTGGGGTTGAAGCAGAAGAAGCAGTCGCGATGGCAGTTGTTCGAGAGGGCGAGCGTGCGGCTTGCACAAGAGCCCGTGCATGCGACGCAGCCGGGACTCAGACGGCCGAGCGCCACACTCGCCCCTCCGTTGCGAACGCGCGCGCCCACCGCCCGCAACTTCTCCATCAAAGCATGCGCCTCCTCGCGCACGTCGTCGCGCGGAGCGAACGTCACGCCCGTCTCCTCGAGGGCTCGTAGATGCTCGGCCTCTATCTCCTCGTACAGCTCAAGCGCGGCACGCGCAGCCGGATTGTCGTCGAACGACGCCATGAAACCCCCTTCTTCCACGAACCGTCGGCGCGGCCAAGCCGCCCGCCACAGGGGAAGGGCCGCGCCCGCTTTTCGCCGCGATGACCGGCCTTCGCCGTCTCGCCTTCCTGCGCTGCAGCGTGCAGCGCGGGCGCTATCCCAGATACGCCGACAGAAGGCACGCGACAGCGCGGTAATACGGCACGC
>HHCFC01400__coassemble_1575_pt1 | contig 20439 bp, 12 predicted proteins | sample HHCFC01400__metabat2_high_PE_041 | metagenome-assembled genome bin HHCFC01400
CGGCGATTGTGTACGTATTCAGCACCCCTTCAGGCGCGTTGTTGAAGTATGTTACTCCATTCAGGTCGTAATGGGCGGCATAAGTATGGCCGCCACCCGCATCATGCCAACGCACCCCGGCCCCGCCATGTGCGACGGGGCCGGGGCGTGCGCGGCACATGCGACAGACGCCTCCACAGCTATCCGAGGATAGCCGCCAGATCCTGCTCCGGCGTGCTCACGGGATGCACGTCGAACTCGCGCACAAGCACGTCCAGCACGGCGGGAGACACGAACGCCGGCAGCGTCGGCCCCAGGTAGATGCCCTTGATGCCAAGATGCAGCAGCGTGAGCAGGATGCACACGGCCTTCTGCTCGTACCACGACAGCACAAGTGTGAGCGGCAGATCGTTCACGCCGCAGCCGAACGCCTCGGCCAGGGCGACGGCCACCTTGATGGCGCCGTACGCGTCGTTGCACTGCCCCATGTCCATGAGCCGCGGCAGGCCGCCGATGGTGCCCAAATCCAAGTCGTTGAAGCGGAACTTGCCGCATGCCAGCGTAAGCACCACGCTGTCCTCGGGCGTCTGCTGCACGAAGTCGCGGAAGTAGTTGCGGCCCGCTCGCGCGCCATCGCAGCCGCCCACGAGGAAGAAGTGGCTGATGGCCCCCTGCTTCACCGCGTCGACGACCGTGTCGGCCACGCCAAGGACGGTGCCATGGCCGAAGCCCGTGGTGAACTCCGACCCCTCGTCGGCCGCAACGGCGTGCGGCTCGGAGAACCCGCCCAGCTCAAGCGCGCGCTCGATGACGGGGCCGAAGTCCTTGCCGCCTCCCTCGTTCATGCCGATGTGCGCAGCGCCGGGATACGCCACAGGGCCGGTGGTGAACACGCGATCGGCGTAGGACTTGGCGGGCGGCATGAGGCAGTTCGTGGTGAACAGCACGGGCGCGGGCAGGTCGGCGAATTCCTTGCGCTGGTTCTGCCAAGCGGTGCCAAGGTTGCCCTTGAGATGCGGATAGCGCTTGAGCTCGGGATAGGCGTGTGCAGGCAGCATCTCGCCGTGCGTGTAGACGTTCACGCCGCGACCGGCCGTCTGATCGAGCAGGAGCTTGAGGTCGTGCAGATCGTGGCCGGACACCACGATGAAGGGGCCGGGCTCCACGGTGCGCGCCACCTGCGTGGGTTCGGGCGTGCCGAACGTCTCGGTGTTCGCGCGGTCAAGCAGCTCCATGCAGGCCAGGTTCACCTCGCCCACCTTCATTGCGAGCGGCAGCAGCACATCGGCCCCCGCCTCGGCATCGGCGAGCGAGGCAAGCCCTTCGTGCAGGAACGCGGACACGGCCTCGTCGCGGTAGCCGAGCGCCAACGCGTGGTAGGCGTAGGCCGCCATGCCGCGCAGCCCGAACAGCACGAGCGACTTGAGCGAACGAACATCCTCCTGCGCGTTCCACAGCTCGTCCAACTCGTAGTCGGGCGCGGCCTCCGTGCCCGCGGCCTCGGCGATGCGGGCGCGCTCAGCGTGGACGCGCCCGATGAGGCGGCGCAGCTCTTCGTCGTCGAAGTCGACGTTCGTGACCGTGGCGAACAGGCCCTCCATCACGAGGTCGTCGGTGGCGGGGCGCACGGCGGCCGCGCCCGACTCGCTCGCGCGCACGGTGCGCGCGAGGCCCACGAGCGCGCCGGTCAGCTCGTCTTGCAGCCGGGCCGTGGGGGCTTTCTTGCCGCATACGCCCGCCGCACTCGTGCAGCCCGCGCATCCGGCCGTTTGCTCGCATTGGAAGCAAAACATCGTGTCCATAGAAAACTCCTTCTCTCGTCGTTTTCGCGCGGCGCACGCTCGCGCCGCACATCGCCGTGCGACCCGCGCGCTCCCGCTCGCGTCGCCCCGAGGTCGCCCGCCCGACGTCTGCGCGCCCGCAACGCCCGCCTCTCCACCGCCCGCGCTGGTTTGTGTTTTTGCCGAGCGTTTGCGCGGCCTCCCTTGCATGGCGTCTCCCACCCTACGATACTGGCACGAGAAGTTCCGTTGTATTTGCAACAAAGGAACGTGAAGGGCGAGAAAGGGGACGCGGAGGAACATGGACGCACTCGGCCCTCATCTGCCGCTCATCGGCCGCTCTCCCCTGTTCGACGGCATCTGCGCAGACGACCTCGAAGCGCTGCTCTCCTGCCTCGGTGCCCGCACACGCGCGTTCTCAAAGGGCGCCGCCGTGCTGCGCAGGGGAAACGTCACCACGCACATGGGCATGGTGCTGGAAGGGGCCGTGCGGGTGGAACGCGACGACTACTGGGGAAACCGCAACATCATCGCGTCGTTCGGGCCGGGGCAGTCGTTCGCCGAAGTGTACGCATGCGAGCCCGATCTGCCGCTCGACGTGAACGTCGTAGCCGCGAGCGACGCGCTCGTGCTGTTCCTCGACGTGGGCCGCGTCGCCACGATGTGCTCGACCTCGTGCGCGTTTCACGCGCGGCTCGTCCGCAACCTGCTCGGCCTCATCGCGAAGCGCACCCACGCCCTCACGCGCAAGATCGAGCACACCTCGAAGCGCACCACGCGCGCAAAGCTGCTCTCGTACTTGTCCGACCAGGCAGAATCCGCAGGATCGAACCGCTTCTCCATCCCGTTCGACCGCCAGGAGCTGGCCGACTACCTGTCCGTTGACCGCAGCGCCATGTGCGCCGAGCTCTCGCGCATGAAGCGCGACGGCCTCGTCGACTTCCAGAGGAACCAATTCGAGATCGTCCAAAGGAGCATCCCATGATACGACCGCGCACCGCCGCGTTCCTCGTCATCGACATGCAGCACGGCTTCGTCGACCCCTCTTCGTCGCTGTGCGTGGCTGGCGCGGCCGCCACGGTGCCCGCATGCTCGCGCGCGCTCGACAAGGCGCGCGAGCTGGGCATGCCTGTGTTCCACATCGTGCGCGAGTACGCCGAGGACGGCTCCGACGTGGAAGCCACGCGCCGCGCCGACTGGATCGCGGGCGGCAAGCCGCTTTCGCGCGCGTGTGCAAGCCCGCGATCACTCGCAGAGGTGGAGCCGCTCGCGCCCCAGGGAAGCGACCGCGTGATCGTGAAGCCGCGGTTCTCGGCGTTCTTCGGCACGCAGCTCGACCTCGTGCTGCGCCGCATGGGGGTGGGCACGGTGGTGCTCACGGGCACCACGACTCCCAACTGCATCCGCACCACCTGCTACGACGCGCTTTCGCTCGACTACAACGTGGCCATCGTGGAGGATTGCACGTCGTCGCGCTCGCCCCAAGTGCAGGCCGCCAGCATCGAGGACATGCGCTGCGTGGGCGCGCACATCCTTTCCTGCGAGGAGTTCTGCGATGTCGGGCTTGCCGACATGCCCGACATCGTCGCCGAGGCCCGCGCGGCATGCCATGCCGGAACGGAGGAGTTGCGGTGATCGTCGAAGTCTCGACGCTCGACGACAAGCGGCTCGATGCGTACGCCCGCTTGACGGAGGCGCAGCTGCGCAGCAAGCTGGAGCCCGAGCGGGCGCTGTTCATCGCCGAATCCGGCAAGGTGATCGAGCGTGCGCTCGCGGGCGGCATGGAGCCGTTGTCGCTGCTCATGGAGGAGAAATGGCGCGCGCCCATGCAGCCGATCATCGACGAGGTGGCCGCGCGCTGGGGCGAAGGGGTGCCCGTGTTCGTGGCTCCGCACGACGAGCTAGCGAAGCTCACGGGGTTCGAGCTGACGCGCGGAGCGCTCGGCGCGTTTCGGAGGCCGGCGCTGCCGAGCGTGGCCGACGTGGTGGCGGGCGCACGACGCATCGCGGTGCTCGAGGACATCACGAACCACACGAACGTGGGAGCCATCTTCCGCTCGGCCGCGGCGCTGGGCGTGGACGCCGTGCTCGTGACGCCGGCATGCTACGACCCGCTGTACCGCCGCGCCGTGCGGGTGTCGATGGGCACCGTGTTCCAGGTGCCGTGGACGCGCATCGGCACCGCGGATGTGGGCGAGAGCGCGATAAGCGTGGATGCGCGGGCGGCAGATGCGCGTGCGGTGGACGGGCGCGCTGCGGATGCGGAGGGCGCGGATGCGGTAGGTGAAGGCACCGCAGATGTCGCGGGCGTGCATGCGGTGGCCGCGCGTGCCACGGGCGCGGGTGTGGCAGACGCGCATGCGCCAGCCTCGCGCGCCGCGGGCGTAGGCGGCTGGGCAGTCAAGGGCGTACATACGGCAGATGCGCATGCCGCGGGTGCGGGTTTGCGCGCCACGGACGCAGGCGGCTGGGCAGTCGAGGGCGTGCCGCTTCTGCACGAACTCGGGTTCAAGACGGCGGCCATGGCGCTCTCCGATGAATCCGTGCCCCTCGACGACCCCGCGCTCAACGCCGAAGAACGCCTGGCCATCGTGCTGGGCACCGAAGGCGACGGCCTCGCGCGCGACACCATCGCGCGCTGCGACTACACCGTGCGCATCCCCATGGCCCGCGGCGTGGATTCCCTCAACGTGGCGGCCGCAAGTGCCGTGGCCTTCTGGCAGCTGCGAGCGCGCGCATAGAGCGCGCCCAGAAAGCGCCCGATCCGACACTCGGATCGCCTCATGCAAGATGTCGGCCAATCGGCAAAGCGACAGATCGGTCGAAGATCAGTCGGCCCGTTCACCGGTCGGTCAGTCGGTCCACCGGTCGACATTCTGGCTTCGTCGCCGAGTTTCGGCTTCGCCAACCGGCCTCATGCTTCGCCAGTGGACGCTTCGACCGGCTGACCAACTGCACGACCGCCCACGCACACGATCGTCTATGCGCACGATCGTCCACGGTAACGAATTCGCATAAATTTTCCCATATTTGACCGCAAAGGAGCATTTGCGTGCATTTTTGCCCTGAATTGCGCGTATCTTATACTCAAAAGTGCCATTTTACCCATCGGAGGCCCATTTGAGGCCCCATATCGTATCTGAAATCCAATTTTCGGTACTATATACTGAGAAATTTCCGAATTCATTACCGTTCGAGACGCGCACATCCGAAACAGCGCCCTATCGATGGTAGCAACTCAGCTGCGTCATGTGGACGATCCAGACCGACCGCCGCAATCCCCTATCCCCCCATTATGCGAGGCTCAACCGCATCTGCATGCAACTCTCCCTTGCCCACGCTCATTCGCGCGTGCCGCGATCTGCGGGGGGGGCGGTCGGGCTTTGCATTGCCGTCCAGCCTTGCTCGCGCTCATTCGCGTGTGCCGCTATTTCGAAAATGCAGCCTCGCGCCACCTCAACGCCCAATCGCCCCGAGCCGCCCCCTCTCTCCCCAGCCGAGAATCGGTGCTACGCTGCGCCGCGCCCCCCTGCGGGGGGGCGCTCTTCCACCCCTTCCCGCAAGGCCCTCTCTTCCACCCCGCCCCGCCGCCAACCAGCGACCCGCCCACCGACACCGCTCACTTTCGGAGCACAACCAACCGCCCCCTCCCTCGCGCATTGCCAACGGCCAGCGCTCCCAACCGTCAACACGCCCCGGCTTCCGAACCTCCCACCGCCCTCCGGCGCGCCCCGTCACAAACGCCGTGGCATTCGGTCAGCTGCGAGCACAGAGGTGCCGAAGCCGGTTGGCACTCCCCGGCGCATCCCCAACCGCCAGCGCGCTTCCCGCCGCCGATCTCCCGAACACCGGCACGCCCCCTCGCAAGCGCCGTCCCGCCTCAATCGCGCCAGCGGAAGCAGCGCCCTCCCCGGTCGCAGGCGACTCGACATCCTCTCTCCCAACGAACGCCCCCAGCCATCCCACCCGCCACCGCCCTCCTCCGATGCCCCGCCCTATGCGTCGTCGCCGGAATGGCCACCGTGGTCGACGCTCGTGGCCAACGGGTGCTCCTTCAGCGTGAGCATGAGGACGAACCCGACGATCAGCAGCGGCACCACGTACAGGAAGATGGGCACAAGCGCATCGGAATAGGCCGTGGCGATAAGGCCCTGCTCGGGCTGGGCGAGGTGCCGCACGTATTCGGGAGTGATGCGGTTCATGTTGATGTTGTCCACGCGCGGCAGCTGCGCGGCCAGGTCGGCCGCCAGCCGCGACGTGAACAGAGCCCCCACGAGCGACGCACCCAGCGTAGAGCCGATCTGCCGGAAGAAGTTGTTCGCCGCCGTAGCCGTGCCCACGATGGCGTGGGAAAACTCGTTCTGCACGATGAGCACAAGGATCTGCTGCCCCAGCCCGATGCCGAACCCCAGCACGAACAAAAACGCGCCCGCCACAGGAAGCGGCGTCCCCGGCGCGAGGCGCGACAGCAGCACGAACCCCACCGCCGCCACCGCGCACGACGCGATGGGCATCCATTTGTAGCGGCCCGTCCGCGTGGCCAGAAGCCCCGCACCCACCGCCGTGACCAGCACGCCCGCCATCATGGGAAACGTCATGAGGCCGGCCTGCTCGGGCGCGAGGCCGTCCACGATCTGGAAGTACGTGGGCAGATACGACACCGTGCCCATCATCCCCAGCATGATGAACATGCCTGTAACGGTGCACACCACGAAGTTGTGATTTTTGAAGAGAGACAGAGGGATCACGGGCTCCTTCGCGCGCCGCTCGACGAGCGCGAACACCACGGCCATAACCGCGAACAGCGCGAACAGCGCGATGATCTGCCACGACGCCCAGGAGAACAGCGTGCCGCCCCATGCCGTGGCCAACACGAGCGACGAAACAGACACGGCCATCGCCATCATGCCGGCCGCGTCCACCGGCGGCCGGTCGGCGCGACGCGCGGGCCGCCTCAAGAAGAACGCCACGGCCGCAATGGCCAGAAGCGCGAGCGGGATGTTGAAGGCGAACAGCCAGCGCCAGCCCGTCACCTGCACGAACCACCCGCCCAAAAGCGGCCCCACCACCGTGGACACCGCGAACACCGAGCCCAAGATGCCCATGTACTTGCCGCGTTGCCGGGGCGGGATGATGTCGGCGATGGTGGCTTGCGAAAGGATGATGAGCCCGCCGCCGCCCAAGCCCTCCACGGCGCGGCCCGCGATGAGGCCATCCATGCTGGGCGCGAGCCCGCACGTGGCCGATCCCACGATGAAGACGGAGAGCGCCACAATGAACAAGTGCTTGCGGCCGAACAGGTCGCCGAGCTTGCCGTAGACGGGCATCATGATGGTGGATGCCAGAATGTAGGCCGTCGTCACCCACTGCATGTGGTCGACGCCGCCAAGGTCGCCCACGATGGTGGGCAGCGCCGTGGCCGTGACCGTCTCGGACAGCGTGGACACGAACATGGCCAGCATGAGGCCCGCGAACACGGCGGCCACGCTGGTCGTGCGGGCTGTATCGGCCGCGCCGGTTGCGCCGGTCGCGGTAGTCGAGGTGGTCGTGCGGGTTGTGTCGGTTGCTGAGGCCACGCCGGTCGTGTCGGCTACGGCAGTTGCGTCGGCCTCGTCGGCTCCGGCGGTCGCAGGGGCCGTGCCGACCGTGGCAGCCACGGTGGTTGCGGAGGCCGTGCCGGCTGCATCGGTCGGGTCGGCCGCGGCAGTCGCGGTAGCCGTACCGGTTTCGTCGACCGCGAAGGGCACGGGGGCCGTATCGGCTGCAGCAACCACATCGTTCGCAGAGGTTGCGCCAGTCGCAGCGATCGTGCTAGCCGCCTCGGATGCGTCGGCTGCGGCAGCCATGCTGGCCGCGGCGGTCGCGGAAGTCGCATCGCACGACGGTTTATCCGACTTGCTCATCGCTCCCCTTTCGCTCCGTTTCTATCGGACGCGTCGAGTATGATGTCAGCCGCCGCCTTCGCGAAGGCGGCGACCCCAGCGGAAACCGTACCGTCATTCCCGCGCCACGCCCCTGTTCGCACGCGGTCGCACCGCGCACTCGCGGCAAAAGAGCCGAGGGAGGCCTCGAACGCACGAAGATCACCGCCGTGAAGCCCTGCGCCGCCGTCGCAGCAAGATCATCCGTCGGAGAAACCCCAGGCAGCACCCCGTGTTTCCCGCCACACCGACTCCGCGCTGCCCCCAATGCACGTCAAAAGAACCTCGAAGCGGTTCCGTGCGCTCAAGGCCGCCCTCGCACAAAGCGAGACGAAGGGAACGAAGCGAGACGACATGTCCCGCACCTACGTCTACGTTAAACCAGAATTGACACGAACTCATGTTTGCCAATCCTTGAGCCGGGTTTGCTCTGGCCGGAGTTTCGGAAGGCCCCCGCCCGCCCGACGGGCGGGCGGGGGCTCCTGCGGTGTTGGCGGAACCTCGCCCCTCGGGCCGATCTGGCCTGTATCAATCTTGGCTTAAAAGAGACACGCCGGTGTGGTAGCACGAAATCACGGTTAAGAACGATTTTTCTGTCCTCTGGAGGAGCGTTTTCGGAGAAACGCCAGGTCGTGAAATTCGATCTGATCGAAAAATCGTTCTTAACCGTAATTTTGCGCCAGAGCCTTCATTGCCTCTGTTAAACCGAGATTGATATAGGCCAGATCGGCCCCGCCGCGCGCGGATCGCCCAGACGCCTCGGAAGCCCCCTATCCACCAGGCGGGGGCCTTGCGGGGCGCCCGGCCGGAGGGGTCCGGCTCGGAGCTAGAAGAACATGGGTTCGTGTCAATCCTGGTTTAACATAGACCTTCATTGCCTCTGCGTTAAACCAAAATTGACACGAACCTGCGCTCGCCGATCTTCGAGCCGAGCCTATCCTGGCCGGGCTCGACATCGGGAGGGCGCAAGGCGCATCGGTCGCGGTTCGGCACAGACGTCGGCCCGAAGCGGCACGGATCGCGCCTTGCGCATAGGCGGCCGAGCGCCCTCCCGTCCCGGCGAGAGCGTTTCCCCAGCTCGGGATCCCCGCCGGAGCCGCCGCCGGCCCCTCGGGGCGCTTTTCCGGAGGGAAGCCTATGCGCAAGGCGCGATCCGTGCCGCTTCGGGCCGAACCCTGCGTCAAGCCAGGGTCGGCAGGGGCCGGGTCGGCCCGGCGGGCGAGGCCCCGTCGGCGCAGCATGAGGCCCCGCCCGTCGGGCGGGGCGGGGCCTTCCGAAGCGCTGACGAGGTTTTGCCCGGCGGGCTGACCCGGCCTATGTCAAGCCGGGATCGGCAAAGGCCGTGCACGTTCGTGGCGGGTTTTGACGGAAAACCGCGTTCGCGCGCTTCGCCTTCCGTTAGGTCGAAAGCGGGTCGATGCGCTAACCAGGGGAAACGATGAGCCGCTTCGCCGCCGTCTCGTCGCGGCCCTTTCCGAATGGCGGTTTCCCGTCATTTCCCGCCACGAAAAGCGCCCGTCCACGCGCCAAGAGCCGCCAGGCCCGCGCCCGCGCGTCCGCCAAAGCCGCCGAGCCGCACGCCAAGGATCGCCGGATCCGCATCCGCGCGCCCGCCGAGCCGCACACCACGGCGGCTCGGCAGAGAGCGGAATACATCGGCGACCTCGAAGCAACAAGGATCCGCAAGCCTTCCGAGAACGGAGCATCGTCCCCATCCCTTGTCGCATCACGCAACCTCCTTGAGGAAACGCCCGAAACACGGACTCGAAACCCCTACCGCATCGAGGGGGGGGGGCTGGTAGAATACGATGGACAGCCACGGAAGGAAGCTCTATGGACGAAGGCTCGACAAGCGCCCTCGACAGGCAGCGCACGCAGGGGACAAGCGTTGTCGGTTACGGCATCATATGCGGCCTCACGTTCCCCCTCATGATCTCAAGCACATTTCTGCAGGAGATGAGCCTATCCCACGGCGCGGGCGATGCGTTCGGTGCCTTGTTCTTCCTCGCGTACTCGCTCACGATGGCGTTCACCGCGCTCACCGCACTCGCACGCCTATCCCACCGCACGCGAAGTCACCAATTGCGCATGGCGGGAGCGTACGCAGCAGTCTTCATCGGCAACCTTCTCATGCTGGGACGTACAACCGGCATCATCGAGGGCGGCTGGCCGTACGCGTTTTTCGCCTCCAGCACCATCGGCTATGGGCTGGCCACAACCGAACTGGGCTGGATGACACGCATCACGACGCTTCACGAAAACGGTCAGCTTTCGCTCGCGCGCACAGTTCCACTCGCCTTTCTGTGCGGAGGGGGCATAGCGGCACTCATCTTCTACGCCTCGGGAGCGACCGAGATCCTGTTCGCCCTCGTCATCATCGTCATTTCGGCGGCACCGCTCATGCAGCGGCAGACGTTCGAAGAAACCGATAGCTCATCGGCCTTTTTGGAAGGCGGCGCGGGCGATTTTGTGAAAGCCGTTTTGTACTTGGCAGTGTTCTCGTTCGTGTTCGGCGCGGTGAGCCAAGTCGCCACGAAAGCGGAAAGCGCCGTGCCCATCGAAACGCAGGCGGTCACAGGCATCCTGGCAGCCGCCGCGGCCATGCTCGCGCACGCGGCACGGCGCAAAAGAGCCTTCGCGGCAAGCGACCTATACAACATGCTGTTCCCCGTCGTAGCGCTTGCACTCGTGGCACTGCCGTTCATTACCTCCCCCGGACTGCACGTGGCAGCCACCACGCTGGTGTTCGTGGCATTCTACCTGACGGGGATGAACGCCCGCGTCTCCGTGTGCCTGCTGGGAGGGCACGACCATGTGTCTGTTCGGGTGTATGTGGGTGCAGCGTTGGCGATTTCAGGGTCGCTCATCTTGGCAGGGGTGCTGTTCGGCTCGTTCGTGCTGACGCAGGAGGTGCCGACCGGGGGGCTTGCGCTCGTGTCGCTTGTGTCGCTGTTCGTCCTAGCTCTCAGCCCGGTGCTGACCGCGCGGATCGAACGGCGCCGCGCGCGATCCGCTTCGATGTCGAACGAGGAGCGCGAACCCGTCGCCGCGTCAGCCTCGGCCGATGCTACGGCCGCTTCGACGAAACCCGTCAGTCCCGCCCCGGCCGCAGCACCCGTCGCGACCTCCGATGTCCTCGCATTGCAAACCGACTTGCTGCGTCGCTTCGCCGAACATCACGGCCTCACCCCGCGCGAAGCGGACGTGCTCGTGCTCCTTGCCCAAGGCCGCACGCGCACCTACATCGCCGCGGAGTTGGATCTATCGCCGAACACCGTCAAGGGCTACATCCGCAACATCTATCAGAAAAGCGACGCAAGGGACAAGCAGGACCTTCTCGACCGCGTGGAGCTGTTCGAACGGCGAAGCCAGTCATAATCCCAGCTCAAACGACGGAAATTGAAGCGTTGCGCCGAAGAACCACCCAAAGTGGAGGGTCGCGCGGAAACGTCGAAGCGCGCGCCCATGCGCCCCGCCCACCCACTTTGGGGCTGACAAACGCATCGCCCGTCCCCGATGATGCCTCCTGCAAGCTGGGTCGCTCCGAAAAGAGGATCGCGCTCAGCTGACCGTGTTCCATTTTCCGAGAAGGAGGACCGCATGACCGACCAGGGGAACAAGCAAGCAGCCAAGCGCAACGCGCGCCCCGAAACCACGCCCGAACACGTCGAGAACCCTGCACGTCCGGGCCTGAGCCGCCGCGCCTTTGTGCTGGGGCTCGGCGCATCCGCCGCCTTCGTGGCCGGAGGAAGCCTCGCCGCATGCACACCGCAAACAGGCGCGGGAACAGCCTCCACTGCAAGCCCGAACGCCAACAGCAACGGCACCGGCAACAGCCCGAGCGCATCTGCGGACGCCCCCGACACCATTCAAGCCGCTGCGGAAAAGCCGGCTGACAAGCAGGAGACGAAAGACGCCGATCTCGTGGTGGTGGGCAGCGGCATCGCCGGCATGAGCGCGGCCGTGGAGGCCTCGCGCGCGGGCGCTAAGGTGATCGTGCTCGAGAAGCACACCGTCACCGGAGGCGACTCGTCCATCTGCTCCGGCAACTTCTACTGCTGCGGATCGAAGAAGCAAGACGAGCTGGGCTACACCGACTACGGCACGCCCGAAGAGATCGCGCAGTTCTACTTCGACCAGTCCGACGGCGACGCCAACATGGACATCTGCCGCCTAGTGGCCGAAAACGGCGGCGAAGCCATGGACTGGCTCGTCGAAATGGGCTGCGACTTCGACAAGAAGCCCGAAGAGGGCGCCACCGACCGCTCCATGCTGTCCACCACCGGAGGCAAGGGGCTGGTGGACACCCTCATCGCCGAGGCCGAGAAGAACGGCGTCGAGCTCATGATGGAGACGCGCGCCGTCGAGGTGATCATGGACGACGGAGCCGCAACCGGCGTGAAGGCGCGCCAAGGCTCCACGGAGTACGTCATCAACGCGAAAGCCGTCATGCTGGCATGCGGCGGCTTCGACGGGCAGGATTGGTCGAAGGAGCTCTACGCCCCCGGCGCGGTGGGCTGGCACACGTTCTCCAGCCCCAGCAACACCGGCGACGGCATTGAGCTGGCACGGCAGGCGGGCGCGATGGTGCTGCTCAAGGGCGGCCTGTCGCAGATCCACCTGGTGGGCCACGAGCCGTTGCCGCTCAACGACGAGCTGAGCTCGCTGCGCATGGTGAACACCGGCGTGTTCGTCACCGACCTGGGCTACCGTTGCGCGAACGAGTCTATGACCAGCCAGTTCGACTACTTCACGCCCTTCGTGCAGAGCGGGCGCAAAAAGTTCTTCATCATCTGCGACTCGCAGCTTCCCGAAAAGCGCCTGGAGCTTGTCAAGAAAGGCGTGGAGAAGGGCGTTGTGAACACGGCCGACACCATCGAGGCGCTGGCCGAAGAGGCGGGCCTGCCCAGCTACCCGCTCGTCAAAACCGTTGAGAAGTACAACGCCCTGTGCGAGGCCGGCGAGGACGCCGACTTCCACAAGAAGCCCGAGGACCTGCAGGCGCTGACGCAGGCCCCCTTCTACGCCATCCAGATCACGCCGAACACGAACGACTCGTTCGGCGCGCTTGCCATCAGCACGAAAGCCGAAGTGCTCGACGAGAACCGCCAGCCCGTGCCCGGCCTGTACGCCGGTGGCACCCTCGGCAACGCCGAGCTGTTCTACCTGCGCTATGCCGTGAGCGGCGCGTCACTGTGCATGGGCACCGTCACCGGCCGCATCGCCGCGCAGTCGGCGCTCGAGTACGCTAGGCTGTAGGCCAAACGGCCTTACAAGCCCCGTACGACCCTTTCGTGCAGGAGGACCCTTTGGCGGGTCCTCCTGCACGTGCACAACGGTTCGGAATGCAACACAGAACGAATCTGTCCTTTGTTTCTTTGCCCCCTGGTCATACGAAGGCACCCTCATGCGCCGAGGCCACCGGAGTCGCCCAACGCCCGCACACGCGACCACCACGCCGCACGTGCGATGACAGTCCGGCAGAGAGCGGAATGTGGCAATATCCCCGTCCCTTTGTCACACCCTACTTCACCACGAGCACGGGAATCTTCGACGCATGCAGCAGCTTGTGGCTCACGCTGCCCAGGTATTCCTTGAAGCCGCTCAGGCCGCGGTTGCCCACCACAACTAAATCGTAGTCGCGCTGATCGATAAGCTTGATGATCTCGGTGGCGGGGTTCGTGCCCGTCAGAAGCAGCGAGTCGGTGCGCTCGGCCACAGGCCCCAAGTCTTTGGCGGCGTTGGCCAGAAGGTCCTCGCCGTCGGAGATCATCATGTCGAGGATGTCCTTGAAGCTGGCCATCTGGCTCTCGTCGAGCAGCGGGATGGGGACCACGTACACGATGTCCATATGAGCGTCGGGGTTCGGCTCGATCAGGCTAGCCGCCATTTCGAGCGCACGCTTCGCGCCCTCGGATTCGTCGAACGCAACGAGCAGCTTGTTCACAGCCATTCTCTGCCTCCTTGTCAACCGAGGCGGGCGGGATTGCACCGCCTCAACGCGAATCCAACACCTGCGCACTTCGATTTCGCATCTTCAGTATAGAACTTTCGAGAGCAGCCCGCCACGGCGAAAGCAATAAGTGGTGAATACGTTGCCCCTCTGCGCCCTGGAAGGATCGCGCAATATGCAGGGCAGACGCCAGAGTGTATGCCATAGCGTCTGTCAGAGGAAACAAACCGTTCGCGTCCCAAAGCTCAGCGGGAAGCTCCGAAGCACATCGGCGCTTCCCGCTCGCAAACCTCATCTACCATGCGCCCTATGACACTTCATGCGAAGTCATCGGATGCCAATGGAGCGCATAAGGCAAATCCCGCGCTACCTGTGGCACCGCGCGCGGCGGACGGCGAGCGCGCCGGACGCGGCGGCTGCGACGGCCAGCAGCGCGGCGACGAGCGCGACAGACGCATCACCGGTCGAAACAAGCCGCGCCGGCACGGCCGACGTCCCGCCCTGACCATCGGCAGACGGCCGCCCGTCGGACGGAAGCCCGGCGGGCGGCTGGCCGATCTGGCTCCACGAGCCCGCAAGCGCCACGTCGGCATCGGGCATGGCGGCCACCACGCCGCCCGAAGCGGACACGCCCGCAGGAGACGCGACACGCCAACCGGAGAACTCCCAGCCCTCGAGCGAGACAGCGGGCAGCTCGACGGGCGCGCCGTAAAGCGCCTCGACGGCATCGGGGGTCGCCGGAGCGCCCTCGGGCACCTCGCCCTCATAGGAGAACGTCACTTCATGGACGTTGCGCGCGAGGTACACGGCCAGGCGCAGCGACCCATCGGCGACCACTGTGCCGGACAGGGCCTCGCCCTCGTGCCCCGCATCGTGATGGAAGCCCTCGGCGGGCAGCAGCGCGGCAACGTCGGCCGAAACCTCCTCGCCCGCATGATCCAAGAACGGCACGCTGCGGGAGGGCGATTGCGGCCACGAGCCGTCCGCGCCCTGCTCGTACACGTCCACCGCCCACGACGCAAGCGGCGTTTGCTCGGCGGTGACGGCCTGCGTCGGCGCGCTCGCGAAATGCGCCGCCGTATAGCCCTCAAGGCCGCAGGCGTTGCCCGCGCCGTCCGACCAGCCCACGCGGAACTCGTAGGTCTTGCCTAGCTCGGCGGTGTATTCCCACGCGCCGGAAGCGCCCTGGGCAAGCGTCGCCGGCTGCCACGCGCCACCGTCCACACGCACCTGGTACAGGCTCGCGCCGCCCTCGCCCACAAATGCCGCGTCGAAGCCCGCGAACGTCCCGGCGTCCGGTCCCGGCTCATACGACAGAACGGGTACGGCCGCGCGGTTCGGAACCTCGATGGCCCCGGAGGATGCCAGATCCTCGCCGCCCACACCCACGGCAACGGCGGCGAGCGTCGCATGCTGCGCGTCCAGGCCGACGGCGGCGACGTCCGCCACGCTCTCGGCGGCACGCCCGCCGCCCTGCGCGCCGTCTTCCGCAGACGCACCCGCAAGCGGCAGGGGCGCGATTGACACGCTCACCTCGCCGGACCCCTCATGGCGCGACACGTCCCACGACACGGTTTCCACCTCGTAGTCGAAGTCGAAATCATCCTGCGCGGGCGCGCTCGGACGCGTGGCCATCGTCGCGGCGGCAGAGCGCTGGCCGGCCTCGTACACGGCGTTTTCGGCATGGCCCGCATCCACGCCGTAGCGCGTGTTGGGCGAAAGCCCGTCCGCCGACGTGCCCTCGGCAACCGCAAGCGAACCCGCAGCGCCCTCGCCGCTCTCGGCAGCGACGCCGTAGGAGACGGGCGGCTCGTAGCCGAAGCTGCCGAACGCGCCCGGGATGGTCGCGGACACGCCGCCCCATGCAAGCGCCGTGTCCGTCGTGGCATCAACGTCCTGCGCAGGCTGCTCAGGCGCGGGAATCTCGGCGGTGGGAACGCGCACCAGCGTGACGCTCGGGTGCGCCTCGCTCGACGCCACCGTGCCGCCCGCCTTGAGCGTCAGTTCGAAGGCTTTGCCCATGTCGGCCTCGCCGGCAGCGCGCAATCCCCCGTCGGAGAACAGCATGACCTCGACGGGACGCCAGTTGTTGTCGGGATCGTACGCCGCAGCGCCCGTCTCGCCCATCACCCACGAGCGATACGACCAATCGCTTTCCGCATGGGCCGCATCCTTGGAAGGCAGCCACACGCTCGCGTCGTTGGCGTACATCCACGGGGTGCCCGTGTCGAACAGGCGCAGCTGCGCGGAGGGCTCAAGCGTCTCGCCGCCTGCGCGCACCGTGAACGTCACCGTCATCGCGTCGCGCTCGTCGCCTGTGATGCGCTCCACGACAGCACCCGACGCGTCGCGCACGGACACGCCCTCAAGCTGCCAAGCGGAAGAATCCAGCTTCGCGCCGCCTTCCTCGGCCACGGCAAGCCCCATCTTGTCGGCCAGCTTGGCCGCGGAGGGCACCCCGCCGTCGGTCAGCTCGTCAACGGCGGCAGAGCCAAGCGCGGCGTAATCGTGGGCGGCGGCGATATGGGTCGCGCCCTGCGCCGCCTGCGCGCGCACATCAAGCGACACGTCGAAGGCGGCCGAAAGCCCCTCGTGCGCAGCGCCCGTCGTGTCGGTGTACCTCCATGTGAGCGTAAGCGCGCCCTCGTACACGCCCACGTCAAGACCGGCCTTGACGGTTGCCGGAAGCGCCACCGCAGCATCGGCCTGGGCGATTTTCGCGCCCTCGAGGGCCGATGCGTCAACCGTCAGCCAGTCGGCGGGGTCGCCTTCGGCGGCCTCGAACGTCGCGCCCGTGAACTCGATGGCCGGCTCCGACGCGAACGGCTCATCGTGCGTCACGCCATGCGCCTCGTCGTGGGCGAACAGGTCGGCCGCCGCGAACGCCAGCTCGCCCGATGCGCCCTGGGCAAGCGAATCCGCCGAGGCGAGCGCGGGCAGCGTCGACGACGCCAGGCTCACGCCGGCGTTCTCGATGCGCGCCACTAGGTCGGCCTGAGCCGTAGCCGCAACCTCGTCGCCGGTGGCCGGATTGCCCTCGTCGGGGTAGGGACGGTCGGGGTTGCCCTCGCCCACCGACGGGTCATCAGGGCGCGACTGCGCGCCATAGGCCGCCTCGAGGTTGGCCTCCACCGACTTGGCGGCATCCCAGCGATACTCGGGGTTATCAAGCCCCAAGCCCTCGCGCGCGGCGAAGAAATAGCCCGAGAACACGGAGTTCCCAGCGCGCTCGCCCACGCCGATGGACGATGCGGCCCCGGGCGCCACGAGGCGCGGGGAGAACCCTGTGCGCGCAGGCGTGAGCAGGCTGCGGCGCGCCTGGGCGCCGTTCTCGTTCGTCCAACCGGTTCCGTGATCGGCGTCGGAGAGGCCGAAAGACAGCCCGTAGACGCCCTGCACCTCGCGATACACCACGCCGAAGGTGACGGTGTCGGCATCGCGCCAGCTTGCCGCGTCGCGCGTGCCGCCCTCGGCCTTCAACCACGCGGAAGGCGTTAGGTCGCGCACGTTGCCCAGATGGGCGGCCACCTGGAAGTCGCGGTAGCCGCTGCCCTGCGCCGGGTCGGCGGCGTTGGACTTCAACGCCCAGGGGTCGCGCACGTATCCCGTCCAGAAGATATCCTCGGGGTCGGTCGCCTCGTCGGGCGCGACGCCGCCCTCGAACACGCCGTCGTCCCAGTTCTCAAGCGGGGCGATTTTCGTGTAGACCGTCTGGGAGAACGTGACCAGCTGCACCGTGGGCAGCACGCCGCCCGTGCCCTCGCTCGTCGCGTAATCAAAGCCGGATTCGTGGTCGACCGCCCAGGCGACGCGATAGTCGCGCTCTGCCAGCGTGGCGATAACACGCCCGCCCTTACCCACGTCGGGCACCTGCGTATAGGAATAGCAGGCGTCGCCCTCGGCGAGCAGCTCGCGCTCGCCGCCGCCGGCCGGCTCGAACTCCAGCCTCGCGACGTCGTATCCGGGCGTCTCCCACGTGCCCTCGCCCTGCGCGAACCTCGGCAGCGCGTACGAGCCGCCCTCGGCCACCCAGCGCGTGGGCGCGCCCTCGGCGCGCAGCGCATGATGGGCGTCGTTCTCGACGGCGTACAGGCCGGCGCCCTCGAAGCCAACCGAGCCGTCGGCGGCGAGCGCGCCCGCCGCCTCGTCGCCCATCGGAGAGCCGGCCTCGTCCTCGAAGGCGAAGTCGACGCTTACGGCACTCTCCACCTTCACGGGCGTCGCGCGGCTCGCGAAGCGCCCGTCCTCCTGGCTCGCGGCCACGCGCACCAGGATCTCGGCGCCGGCGGCCTCGGTCCAGCTCCCCTGGGTGTGCCCCACCCACGTCTCGCCGCCATCGTGGCTGTGCTCGAAGTAGGCGTTCGGGATGTCGCTCTGAGGCGCGATGACCGCCTCGCCATCGCCGAAGATGAGGGGCGTTTCGACCGTCGGCGCCTCGGGGCGCGAAGGCACATCCTCGGCCACGACGGGCTTGGTGGGAGGCATATAAGTTTCCAGACCACTGTTAAACTTGGTTCCCATCAAATAACCGAGCATTAGAACCCACTTGTCCGGATCGGTCACATAGGGTTTCAGGCGCTCGATGGCCCATCTATCGAAAAACAGCGACACGTCGCTTTCGCCCTGCGGATCGGCCCATGTCCCGGAACCGCTATCGAGCGCAGCAGTGAGGGGCACGGACGCGTTGAGGGCGGAATGATAACTGGGTTCGAATCTTATGGAGCCGGAGATACCCACGTCCTTGAGGGCAACCGTGTCCTCCACGCCGCCGACACTCGCGTCACCGCCCATGAATGCCTCACTCATCGAGACACCCTCGGGAAGCCATATCTCATCACTATCGGGGTCGAATACCCTGCTTATATACGCGCCGTCAATCCTCCATGAGAACGTGATGCGCTCGTTCAGATAGTCGATGGAGGGAGGTTGCGAGAATTCGTCGAAACAGCCCTGCACATGGGAGGTGTTGAGCCACATGCCCTGGACGTTTTGCGGTAGATATTCTTCCTGCGCATTGCCGACACCTCCGTGGCCACCAGCTCCCGCGAACACGAACGTGTTCCCGGATCCGTCGTTGAGGGGGAGTATCGAGCGGCCGCTTTCGAATTCGATATCGCCGTCAGACGTCTCGTACCAGTAGTATGTCCCGTCCTCGGCAACCTTCTCGCCATCTTTATACAAGTCGAATGTCAAACCGTACAGAGCCATATGGGTATTGAGAAAGCCGTCCATGGCAGCCTTGGTATCGATGCGCACCGTGCCACTCCAAATGCCATTTTCGGTCGACCCGGAGACAACCTCGCCAGGGCCGCCCGGCGAGCTGCAAACCTCCGTCACCTGGTTAATCCAGTAAGTCCCAATGCTCGTGATGCGTATCTCGTCGGCATCGGGGCATTTGTCGCTCGACAGCGAAAGGTGCAGGTAGTAGTCCTCAAGGTCAAGCCAGTCCGGATTTACCTTGGAAGGACCGGGGACGATATGCAGCGCGGTGTTGTACCTGCCATCGAAGATGCTGTTCACAGGATCGGGCGCGTCGTAGATAATCTCGTCATAACGTCGCCCATCCGCAGTGACCTGGTAAAGCTCATGGATGTTGATTGTGGAGTAGTAGTCTTCCGACTGAGGATAATCGTCGGGGGAAAGAAATGGGTTATCCTCGGCGCGCGCAGCATCAGACATTGCTGAATCGGCGCTTCCGGCCTCATCGGCACCCTGACCAGTCGCCCCATCCGTCGCAAGCATGGACGAGGCATCGCCTTGCGCATCAAGCGCCTTGCCCTCACCTGCAGCAACATCGGCTTGGCCGTCGGAATCGCCGTACTTGAACCCGGAATCTTGCACGGGATTGGAATCGCCGGATTGCGCCGCGTTATCGGCGGCATCGGCTTGCCCTTTCGACGGAAGAGCGGAAGTGTCGTTCGAGGGTTCGGATGCGGCCTGCGCCCCATCGCCGTCATCCGCGCCCTGGCCGGCGTTTGCCGCCGCATCGGCGGCATCGAGCGTCACCTGCTCGCATGAGGGAACGCCGCCCTCGGATGCCGCATCGGATGCGGCTTGCGCCGTCTGCGGCACAGATGGCGCGGCGTCGGCCCGCCCCATCGCGGGAAGGGGCATCAGACCAAGGCAGAGCGCCGCGGCAAGCAGCGCAGAGAAGAACCTGCTACCCCCCCCCCTTTCCTTCTTTTCGTCTGGCTCCCTGCCATCTCTTTTCCCTTTCTGTCTCAATTGCAAAACCGAGCCCCGGCGCTCCCAAGCGCCGCGCACGGAAACGATACCCGCATCATATCAAAGCAAAATCGCATTTACATCCCCCCCCCCCCCCCCAAAAAAAAGCCCTGCGAGATCAAAATCGGCATGGTCGGCATGATGGCGCGGGCACCTGGCACGTCGCGACGCCGGGGCGCACGGAACCTCGCGAGCCAACGGCGCATCGCGGCGACCAACACCGGCAGCGACCCGGCAGGGCCGAAAACGCCGCCGATTGGGAATTCGAGGCATCCACGATGCCGGGAGGGCGTGACAGGGGCGTGGCGGCGGGACGGGGATGATGTCACATTCCCGAAGGGCTTACGACGTTTCATCGTTTGCGCAGAATGTGACATCATCCCCGTCCCGCTGTCACGTTTACGCTTTCCCTACAACTTGCTTACCACTTCGGCGCGGTTTTCACACGCAGACGCCCATCTTCGAGCATCCTCCTACCATAGAGCGCGGCGCTCGCCCCCTCCCCCGGCACGAACGCCGACCCCCCCCCCAACGAAAGGACGACCCCATGGAGCACTACGACGCGGCCATCATCGGATTC
>HHCFC01400__coassemble_1583_pt1 | contig 20184 bp, 8 predicted proteins | sample HHCFC01400__metabat2_high_PE_041 | metagenome-assembled genome bin HHCFC01400
GAGTGCGCAGGGGCGCGCCGGAGCGCTCGGGAAAGGCTTTGCGTAGATTGCATGGCAGATCGTCGAGGCGTTGGCGTCCGCTTGCGGCTTGTTCCTATACTGGGGTGGATATCGCACGAACCATCCCGAAAAGAGGTCTTGCGCCATGAAGCGCCGCGGATTCTTCAAGCTTGCTGGTTTGACGGCTGTCTCCCTTGCTGCGGGTGGCGCGCTTGCCGCGTGCGGAGCCGGCCAGATCCCGGTGAATCCGTTGCGGACGGACGCTGGCGAGGACGGCGCGGCACCGAGCGTTGCGGGCGGGCCCGCAGTGGCGTTCTCGTCGGAAGTGGACGTGCTCGTGGTGGGCAGCGGCATCGCCGGACTTTCCGCGGCCATGGCTCCAGCCGAGGCGAAGCGCTCGGTGCTGGTGGTGGACAAGCTCGACCTCTTGGGAGGCGAGAGCTACGAGGCGAACGGCGTCATGCGGGTGGCCGGCAGCGCCGTTCAGCAGCGGGCCGGACTGAGCGCGACGGCGTCCTCCGAGTGGGAGGCTCGCAAGAAAGAGCTCGAAGCGGCGGGAGCGACCGATCTCGAGTTCTCTCGAAAGCTGTTCGAGGCGGCTGCTTCGTGGGCCGATCATCTGGCAGACGAGTACGGAGCGCAGTTCGCCGATCCCGCCGAGTACGCCCAGGGCGACCGCAACACCTCGGTGCTGCTGCCGAAAGACGGCCTCGGCGACATGGAGAGCGTCATGGTGCCGCTGCGCGACGGCTTGGTGGGCAAGGGCGTTTCGTTTCTGACGGGGCTGCGGGCGACGGCATTCATCCTGGACGAGGAATCGGCGGTGTGCGGCATGCGCTTCGTCGCGAGCGAGGGCGGGTCGGTGACGGACGTGCGGGCGCGCCGCATCGTGGTGGCCACCGGGGGGTTCGCGAGCAGCCAGCCGCTCGTTCACGCTTACACGCCCGACCGCGAGCGCGTCGGGTGCTACACCGTGGCATCGATGGGCGAAGGCCAGCTTCTGTGCGCGGCTATCGGCGGGCAGCTGACGGGCATGGACAAAGCCGCCCCGCTCACGGGCGATCTGCCGCAGGTGTCGGCGTGGGGGCTGTTCGGCCCCATTGTGGCTGTGGACACGCAAGGCGAGCGGTTCGCGCGCGAGGATGGAAGCGGTGCGACGGCCGAAGCGTGCTTTGCGGACGAACGGGGCTTGTGGTGGACGGTGTTCGACCGCGCACTTTCCGAAAGCAGCCAGTCTCGCAGCATCGCACAGCTGACCAGCAAGAACGCCAAGAGGCTCGTGGGTCCGTGCGACAGCGCGGATGCACTTGCCGAGCAGATGGGCGTGCCTGCCGACAAGCTGGCCGCCACACTTGAGCGCTATAACGATTTGGCGCGCGCAGGGAAAGACGACGATTTCGGCCGCACGCTGTTCCTCGAACCGCTCGAGGCACCGTTCTATGCGGTCAAGCAGCTGCCGGTGCGCTACCGTTCGCGCGGCGGCGCGGCAACCGACGAGGCGGGGCGTCTGCTGAGCGCCGCCGGCGCGCCCATCCCCCGGGTGCATTGCTGCGGGGCCGTGGCGAACGGCGGGTCGGACGGGTTGGCGTCCAACGGCGCGTTCGGGATGCTGACGGGCCAGGCCGTGGCCGACTCCTTGGCCGAGGAAGACGCGCAGGAAGGCGCTTGAGCCTCCTTTCCGTCGAGGGTTGGGCCTCTGCTAAGCCGAAATTGATAGAGGCCAGATCGGCCCGCCGGGCAACGCCCCGCCGGCACCGCAGAAGACCCCGCCCGGCGGGCGGGAACCCTCCGAAACCCCGATCAGAGCAAACCCGGCTCAAGGCTTGGCGAGCAGGAGTCCGTGTCAATCCTGGTTTAACATCGACAGGGTTGGCAACCTCTTCCCTTTGGCGCTTTGTCTTGGGACCGTGCTGACAAAGCGGAGGTTCCTCTGCGCGGGTCCCTCGCTCGGTTGTTCTTTCGTGCGTGAAATCCTTTGATTTCTGGCCACCAAACCGCGTTCTGGCACGGATTTCGGCCTTGCTCGGGTCGAAAAGGGCGTTGCGGTCAGCAAAGTCCCAGGTCGGCGAAATCGAAGGCAAGCAAAATGCGGCGAAATCGCCCGAGCGTGTGCCAGAACGCGGTTTCGTGGCCAAAATCCGGGGATTTTCACGCACGCGGATCGCTTGCAGGCGAGTTTCGCTTGCGGGGGAGGCCGTGTGTGAGCGAGAAGAAAGCCGCGCGCGAGCGAAGAGGAGGCCGTGTACGAACGAGGAGAGGGCCGCGCGCGATCGAAGGCTATGTGGGGCTTTGGGTGGATGGAGGGACGCGGGCTCTATTCGGACGGAGAGGGGCTGGATGCGTGCGAGGCGCGCGGGGCCCGTGAGCGGAAGGCGTAGGCAAACGGTGTGCGAGCACGGACTTCGAGCTGGTCGCTCGCAGGTCGCGCGTCGCGGTTTGGCTTCGAGCTGCGGTTTGGCTTCGAGCTGGTCGCGCGGGGCTCGTGAGCGGAAGGCGCACGCGAACGGCGCGTGAGCGCGAGCTTCGAGCGCGCCGCGCGCCGCTCGCGTGCGCGCTTGAGCGGTCTTTTGCTGCGCGGACGCGCAGCCTTGGCCGTCAGGCTGTCGGCCCGCTGCTTTGCGCTAAGTCGATGACTTCTTGTTTGGAATGGACGCCCAGTTTGCCGTAGATGCGCTTGACGTGGGTTTTCACGGTGTTCTCGGAGATGTTCAGATCGCTGGCCATCTCGGTGATGGACAGGCCGCGCGCAAGCCGCGCGAGCACTTCGCGTTCGCGGGCGGTGAGGTCGTACGCTTGGGCCAACTCGCTTTCGGCGTCGGGTCGTTCGGGCCGCTCGTGGCGCAATCGTGCCACGACCTCGCACAGCTCGCTGCGCGAATGCACCTCGAAACGCCGATAGAGCTTTTGGGCGTGGTACTTCACCGCGCTTTGCGATAGGTAGAGCTCCTGCGCTATGCGCGGTATCGTACGGCCTTCCACGAACAGGGCAAGGACGGTCGATTCCTGCTCGGACAAGCGATAACGTGCAGCCAGCTCGTCAAGCGCGAGCGGCGAAGCCTCTCCGTCGGCGGGCGTCAGCTCGTCGGTGCCGTGCGGATCGGGCGTGCTCCCGCCTCCATTCCGGGTGTGCGCGTCTTCTGCCTCCGTCCGGAAGCTGCCGCGGAGCGCCTTCGGGGGGGGGGCAGCATGGATTTCCGCGCATCCGAGCGCCCCGCCAGCCACGATGCCGCGAGCGCCGCCAAGTACAGACTTCCCAGCCCCATGAGCGCCGCGCTCGTGCCGGTTTCGGCCAGATGGCGCGCTAGCGCAAGCCCTGCGCCCTCTCCCGCTAGAAGGCATGCGAGCGTCAAGCACGAAACGCCCGCGAGCAGCGGCAGCGCCGGAACGCGCGCGATCTTCGCAGCCTCGCCCACCATGCAGTACAGCACAATGCCCGTGATCATGTACCCCGTGGTGGCCAAGGTTCCGGAAAGATCGGGAGGCACCGTCTCGATGAGCCCCGGCAGCACGAGGAACCCCAGAGCCGAAAGCGGCAATGCCACGCGGTAGCTTGTCTCCAGCTTGAGAGGTTGGTGGAGCACGAGGGCCGGAACCGCCATCACCACGAGCACCACGCTGGATACGCCTTGCGTGAAGAACTGGAATCCCACAGGATCGGCGCCGGTCGAGCCTTGGCGGGCGATGGAGGACACGAGTCCGCTCACGAACGCGAACATGCCCACAGCCAGCACGCCGCGCCACAGAAGCGGCGCGATGTCGCCCGCTTGCTCGCGCACCGTGTGCTCAAGCCGCTCTGCGCGCGGCAGCCTCGCAAAACACGCGTTGGCCGTTGCGAGCGACGCCGCGGTGAGGGGCAGCAGCCACGACGTGGGCAGCAAGAGCGTGACGGCCACGAGGGCGGTGGCGGCGACATGGGTGGCTATCAGGTAAAGGTAGCTGCCGCGATACGAGAACAGGGGAAGCCTCGAGGCCCATGCGAGGCCCATGATGCCCTGCGCCGCTCCGAACAATGCCGTTCCCAGCGTGAACGCCGCCCACAGCCCCGCGCTTGCGGTGCCCGAGCCGTTTGCGGCTCCCGTGTCTGCCAGCTCCGCGTTGACTTGCAGGACCGCTCCTGCCACGAGCGCGATGCCCAGCAACGCCGTTACGGTGGCCGCTGCGGCGGCGGGGACGGGCGGCAGCCCGTCTTCGTGCGAGTGCCTGCGCGCAAGCAGCGCGACGGCGTATGCGGCGATGCGCGAGGCGACGAGCGTGACGAAATAGGCGTTCTCCAACTCGGCGCTCATGCCGCCGAGGCTTGCGAACGCCGTGGTGGCATGGAAGCTCAGGATATCGGTGAGCCAATAGAGCGCGAATCCCGCCACGGGAATCGCCAATCGCTTTCCCATGTGATAGCCCTCCGCGCCGCGCAGGCGGCGTCGCCTCCTCCTCCGTTTCGTATCCTGTCCATGATAGCCGCTTGCGATGCGCTATGAGGTCGAGAATTCCCCCGCAGACGTGTACGGGTGATGCCGTTTGGCCGTTTCGGGTGACAAGGACAGGCCAGGGGTGGCGAGGTTTTGGCCGAGGTCTGCCCCGACGGGTGATGGACGCGCTGAGAGGCGGCGGGCATCATGGGGAAGCGAAGTCGGCCGCAAGCGCCGCTTCGAGCAAGCGAAGCCGGCCGGGAGGGTCGCTTCGGACATCCACGATCGTCGAGATCAGGGAGAAAGGGGATTCACATGACGAAGAGCACGAACGGCAAGGGCCTGTCCCGCCGCGCGTTCCTCGGCCTGGGCGCCACCGCCGCGGTGGCGGGCGCCGCGGGGCTCGCGGGGTGCGCCCCCGCCACCAAGGAGGAGATCGCCTCGTCCGCAGACGGCGGCGCGGCGGCGGGCGGGGCGACGAGCGGCAACCCCACTGAGTTCACGCCGTCGTTCCTCAACCCGCCCGAGCCCGTCGACGAGTCGAAGGTGACCGAGACCATCGACGTGGACGTGTGCGTGGTGGGCCTCGGCCTGGCGGGCGTGTGCGCCCTGCGCGAGGCCGCAGACGCGGGCGTCAAGGTCATCGGCCTGGAGAAGGGTCCGGACGTGGGGTATCGTTCCGGCGAGTTCGGCACGTTCGGCAGCGAGATCCACAAGCAGCTGGGCATCGAGCAGCCCGAGACGCAGGAAGTGGTCAACGAGCTTATGCGCGTCATGGGCAACCGCCCCAACGCGCAGCTTCTCAATTACTGGATCGCCAATTCTGGTCCCGACCTCGACTGGTACATCGGCACCGCCGAGCACGAGCTGCTGACGAGCGACCGCGACACGCCCACCGATCCCGAGAAGCCCTACGTGTTCCCCGAGCGCTGCCCCGTGAACGAGAACTACAACTGGCGCGAAGAGAACTACCCCTGCTTCCCCGGCATGGTGCACCTGCTGCCCGACCACGGCTGGGCCATGCACGGCACGCTCGAGGCCGCGCAGGCGGCCGGGGCCGAGGCCCGCTTCAACGTGAAGGGCGAACAGCTCATCAAAGAAGGCGACCGGGTGACGGGCGTGTACGCCTCCGACGAGGACGGCAACATCATCCGCGTCAACGCGAAGCTGGGCGTGGTGCTCTCGACGGGCGACATTTCCAGCAACACCGAGATGCTCACCTACTACGCGCCCCAGGCCACGAAGTACGGCGTGTTCTTCAGCAGCATGGACAAAGAAGGCAAGCCGGTGAACCAGGGCGACGGCCACCGGATGGCCATATGGGCCGGCGCGGTCATGGAGGATGGCCCCTACGCGCCGATGACGCACAGCCTGGGCACGAACTCCATCGGCATCAACCCCTACCTCATGGTGAACCAGGACGGCCAGCGCTTCGCGAACGAGGACGTGGGGGCGCAGGAGCTGCAAAACGCCATCAAGCGCCAGAAGGGCGGCGTGTCGTACCAGATCTTCGACAGCAAATGGAAGGAGCAGTTGTCGGTGATGCCCCAGTGCTTCGGCGGCGTGACGCACTACATCCCGCCCGAGCAGGAGGCCGAATACGAGCACGCCATCAACCACTTCGCGGCGGGCTACGCCTCCGACACCTATTTCCAAAGCGAGATCGACGCCGGCTCCATCATCCCGGGCGACACGATCGAGGATTTGGCGAAGGCCGTGGACATCCCCGCCGACGCGCTCGTGGCCACGGTAGAGCGCTACAACGAGCTGGCGCATGCGGGCAAGGACACGGATTTCTCGAAGGTGTCCACGCGTCTGTTCCCCATCGAGAACCCTCCGTACTACATCGTGCCGTTCGGCGATTCGGGCATGCTCGTGCTCATTGGCGGCATCGATTGCGACGCCGAGTGCCGTGCGCTCGATGCCGAGAAGAACCCGGTTCCGGGCCTGTTCGTGGCCGGCAACACGATGGGCGGCCGCTTTTTGGTGGACTACCCTGTGACGGTTGCGGGCGCGAGCCATTCCATGGCCATGTCGTTCGGCCGCTTGGCGGGCCGCAACGCCGCCGCCGGCAAGTAGCCGTTGTGCTGGGGCGCGGGCTGTTGCGGTCTGCGCTCCAGCGCTTTTCGGGCGCGTGCGTCTGCTGCGCGCGGCGCCTGCGAGCGTGGGTTTTCCGAGCGCCCTCCGTCGGGCCTCGGTTCACCGGGCTACCCCATGCCGGGTTCCAGTGCGCGGCGAATGCGGTGTGGCGGTGAATGCGGCGCGGCGGCGAATCCGGCGTGGTGGCGAATCCGGTGCGGTGGCGAATGCGGCGCAGTGGAGAATGCGGCGCGGTGGCGAATGCGGCGTAGTGGAGAATCCAGCGTGGTGGCGAATGCGGCGCTTGGATTTGGGGCCTTGATTGGACTTGCTGCGCGGTCCCCTTCCTTCGATGGTAAAGAATCCGGCGATTTCCAGCGATATTTTATCGTCAGAAAGTATATTTAGGCTAACTATAACATATAGTGTATCGTTTCCGTTGTATATCAAACAAAGGGAGGCGGTTTCGACCCGTTTTGACCCGCGTTCTACCCTCTGAGCGCCCTTCAGTGCTCCTGATGGTAAAATATCGCCGGAAATCGCCGAATTCTTTACCGTAGTAGGGTTGCGAATTCTGTGCGACGATGGCAGAGGAGTGCCCGCGCAGCCGCGTCGTCGACAGGGCGCCGCCGACGCGAGCGCTATGCGCCGATGGCGGGGTAATGCCCGCGCAGCCGCGTCGTCGACAGGACGCCGCCGATGCGAGCGCTGTGCTCCGATCGCAGGGGAGTGCCCGCGCAGCCGCGTCGCCGACGGGATGGCACCGATGCGAGTGCTGCGTGCCGATAGCAAGGGGGGGACTGCGGGCGAATCCGTGCTCGGTGCGGATCGTCTCGCGGGCGGCCTCCCGCAGGTCGCTCTCCCGCGGGTCGCTCTCCCCTTCGGTCGCGAACGATGCGGCTGCGCGCAGGGGCGCGAGCGTGCCGCGTCGTGAGCCCGCGCCGTCGTCGGCATGGGGAAGGTCCCTTCTCCGCGATCATGAGCTGGCAGCACTCGGTTGCTTCCGGTTGGCGGCAAGAAAGCCGCGGCTTTTTGAAACCCGCTCTTCTGCCCGAGGAGTTCGGCCTCCTTACGCGGGGATCAGGCCTTTCGGCGACGGCTCGGGGAGCGGATTCGGAAGGTCTTCTGGCCCGGATCTGCCCGCCCTCACCCGAGCGCTCTTGCCAGAGTTCTGGGGCTTCCGCACCCCCCGAGCGCTCTTGCCAGAGCCCTGGGGCTTCCGCACCCCCCGAGCGCCCTTGCCGAAGCCCTGAGACTTCCGCGCCTTCCGCGCACTTGCGGCAGGTCTAACCGGTTGCGCATGCGCAGTCGGCTGCGTTGTTCTTGGGCGCGAGCCTGCGCTTTTCCGGCTCGCACGGCTTCCCGCCGGGTATCTGGGCCTCTTTCCTCCGTGGTCGCAGGTTGACCTCTCGCGAGGGGGCAGGCGCCTCGGCGTCCGAAAGGAAGAAGCCGCTCGATTCCGCAACTGCCCTTTTGCGTCCATGTTTGGCAATCCGGGCAGTGGCTGTCCGTTTCGGGCCTATCCGCTTGCTTTGGCGAACGTTTCCGCAGACGCACAAGCATGCCCTCTGGCCCTCGGCCCTCCGATCCCGGCTCCCCGGCGCGGCTTGGAGGCGCGTGAAACGCCTGTTGCCCTGGGGTTGCCGAGGCGCTACGGCCTTACAACCGCGTCTTGCGAGCGGCCTCGTGGAGCAATGCTTTCATGGCTATCGGCGAGAAGGTTGCGGATGCCCAATTCGCGCAGTTGCGAAGGGGCTATCGTTCATGGCGAAAGAGGAAGTCGGCGCGGGTGGTGCGTTGGGAGCTGCGTCGTGCGAAGACGCGATGAACCTGTCTGCGGGTTTCGTCGGCTGGTGCCTTGTTGGGCGGGCCATGTTGGAGGTAAGCGAAAAGCTGCTCGTGTGATGTCTGGGTGGGACAGTCGGGTGGAAAGCCGATTTGGGGATCGATGGACGTGCGGCTTGGACTGCGAAGAGGATCCGCGCCAAAATCGTCTTTGCAGCGGCCTCGTTTTGCGCCGCCGCTGCCGCCATTTTCGTCCCGCTTTTTCGTCGAACCGCGAAATGCCGCGAAATGCCTGATGGGGGGGGGGGTGGTAATTTGATGTCGCTGTCTCTTATGTGGTAAAATTACTTCCAATTATGGTCGCTGACGAAAGCGCTCAGGGTAAGAGGGCGCTCTTGGGTGAGATGGATAGGGTCGGAAGGACGGTCGCTTCGTTGCGCGGGGCGGTTACCTTTATGCCGAGGAGGTTGCTATGAAGATGGCGAGATGGCATGAGGCGCGCAGGATTGGCGTGCGGGCGCTTAACGTGGGGCTGGCCGCGTTGCTGGTGTTCACGATGACGCCGCTGACGACGATGGCGTATGCGACGGACGACGACGCTGCCGTCGAAGAGTTCCCTGCGTTGGAGCAGACGTCGGCAGACGATGCGGGCGCGGTGGGCGAACTCGGAAATTCCGTCATGGGGGGGGGGGTCTTACTTATGACGCCTCCTCCGCTGACGGCGGGGAGGCCGCCGGTTCCCTAGGCGCCGGACCCGCACCTGCTTTGGGAGCCGAGGGCGGGGCGACCTCCGCACCCGGAGAAGCCGCCGAGGTTGGAAGCGTGGCAGAGCCGGCCGGCGCGTCGGTGGATTGGACCGAGCGTTCCCAGTCGCTGAAGCTCTTCGAGGCAAAGGTTTCGATAGCGGAAACCCGCCCCGACCATGTGGCGGTTGACGGGGAGCTTCCTAGCGAGATCCCCGCTGCGCTCTCCCTTTCCTTTATGCTGGATCCCTCTTCCGAAGAATCGGGCGGGGCCGTTCGTCCGGGCGATTGGTTCGCCATCGGCCTTCCCGAGGCGGCAACGCCCGTAAGCGGCATCGAAGAGATCGAAGAGATGCCCGTTTACGCCGTGGACGAGCAGGGCGCTCCCACGGAGCGGCGAATCGCCACGGCGGCGGTGGTCGACGGCTCGCTGAGGGTGACGTTCGTCGCTCCCGACGGGCAGAGCCAAGACGCCGCCCTGGAAGCGCCGATCAACGGCACGGTGTCGCTTCCGGTAACCGTCGAAGAAGCGCAATTGAGCGACGACGAGCCAACGGAAGCGCTTTGGATGCTGCGAAACACCCCGGAGGGCCCGCACAGCGAAACCCTTGCGCTTCCCTCCCGCAACGACATCCGCGCGCTGTGGGGCATGACCGTCCCCGGCACGGGCGCAGCTGCGCAGGCGCCCGCACCCGTCGCGGGCGAGCCCTCTATCGAGTGGGAGTACAAGGGCGCAGGCCCGGCGCTCTCCATCACCACCAACTGGGCGGACAACAACAACTCCGGCCGTCCCGCGCTGGAAAGCGTCCTGCCCGGCTACGATCTGCGCGTGACTATCACGGACAAAGGCGGCAACGCCGTCACCTACTCTGTTTGGAGCGAACCCGGCACTCCCAACCCCGAACTCGTCGCCGCGCTCAACCTCGATGCGGCAGACATCGCCGCGCTGCCCACGGTTTCGGGCAGGCAGACCTCCACGGGCACCTACTTCATCGAAACGCAGGGCGCCATGCCCACCGAAGCCACCAAGACCGTCACCACGCCGCAGGTGGACGAGGAGGGCAACCCGCTGCTCGATGACGAGGGCAACCCGCTGCCCGACGTGGTTGAGAAGAGCTCCTACACGCTTTCCTGGTCGCTGGCCGATACCAACACCTACGGCAATTACCAGCGCAACAACGTACACTCAGACGGAGCGGACGGCGTGACCTTCGCCGATGCCGAAACTCCCGCCGCCGTGCAATACCTCCAGCTGCTGGAAAGCAAGACCTTCACCTTCACGGGCAAGATGGGCGACAAAAGCGTCAAGGACTTCGTGAAGGAAAACCTCGACAAATTCGCCTTCACCGCCACGGTGAACGGCAGCTCCATCGTGCCCGGCGAGCACCCCGAAGGGCAGCAGACCATCACGCTCGCCGACTTCTTCGGCGAGCTCTACGAGGGTGACGTGAACCCCTTCGAGGGCTGCTGGGAAGACGCGGCCAACTACGATAAGGATTCCAACACCTTCACGCTGAGCGGGCTTTTCCCCGTGTACGACCACGAGGGCAACCCCATCGTCTACGGCATCACCTACACGGGCGAGCAGGGCGATGGCACCACGGAGAGCGAGGACTACTACCAGCCCATCTACGACAACTCCGGCACGCCCAGCCACGGCGGCGACGTGACCGCCATGTACTCCGGCGGCACGCTGACGCTCGTGCACGCGGGCACCACCTCCTACGACGGCTACAAGATGTACTACGACGGCGACATCAGCGTTGGCCGCCCGGAGCTCACGTTCACGCTGTGGCGCTACACGGCGGGTTCCGGCCCGGAAACAGCATCGCAGGTGCGCCTGTCCGGCTCTGAGAACATTCTGCCCCTGTTCTCCCCCGATTCCAACGCGGCAGAAACCGAGTACGTGGAAATCACCATTCCGGCGGGTTACGCGGGCGAGAACCCCGTCGATTTGGGCAAGCTGCTTGCGGAGAAGTACACCGGCGGCAGCCTTGACCTCATCCTGCCCAAGTACGACCCCGACGGAAACCCCTACATCTACTGCCTGCGCGAGAGCATGAACGGCAGCAACTACGAGCAGCTGTTCGGCACCGTGGGCGAAGACGGCGCCGTGACGGGCGACATAGGCCCGAACTACGAAGGTGCGGACGGCCCGGTGTTCGTGGACTGGGAGCGCACCGAGGGCGACCGCTTCATCTACAACGGCGGCACCGTCTCCAACCGCCTGACCGACACGGTTTCGGTGGAGGCGACCAAAACCTGGCAGATCGCCGCGTTCCAAGACGAGCTGTACGACCCCGAGAACCCTGAGAACTCGGTCGAGGTCGAGTTGACCGCTCAGGCGCGCCCCGTGAGCCAGCAGGGTGATGAAGATGCGTGGCAGGATGTCGAGGGCTCCACCGTCACGCTCACAGGCTTTTCCTCCGAGGAGTTAACGCGAACGCATACCGGTAGCTTCCCCCGATACGACAGCCAGGGCAACGAGCTTGAATACCGTTGGGTGGAAACGAACGTCACCCAGGGCGGCGAGCCCACGAACTTCAAGCGCAACGCGGACGGCACCGCCAGCTTCCAGTTGACCTTCGAGGTGTCCGACTACGTGTCCGGCGATGCTTCCAGCACTGAAACCCTGGACTTCACCTCCACGGTGGACGAGGACGGCGTTATCGTCAACACGTTTACAAACAACACTGATCAGCATGTTGACAAGCTCTGGCAGCAGGATGCGAACGACATAAACAACGTGGCGCAGGTTAAGCCCAACTTCCCCGGCATGCCCGAGAGCACCGAGGTGACGGTGCATATCTACCGCGACGGCGTGGAAATCGGTTCTGCCACGCTCGATGGCGAAGTGGACGATGCGCCCACGGTGCTGGGATCCATCGTCTCCGAGGTGGCGGCGGGCGACCCCCAGCCCACCTCGCAGGAGACGGACGTCTACCATCTGGACTTCGAGAACCTGCCCAAGTACGCGCCCGACGGCCACCGCTACCAATACCTTGTGATCGAGGAGGACAACGGCTGGCATCAGGAGCGCGCCTACGACCCCATCACGCGCACGACCACCATCACCAACACCGTGGGCCCCGGCGAGGCGAGCATCGTCCCCGTGGTGAAGGAGTGGGTCGACGGCTCTGACGCCCAGCACCGTCTGAACTGCGTGGTGAACGTCTACGCCAAGCACGACATGCGCTCCGCTGCCGAAAACGCCGACGGCACGCCCAAAGCGAGCTACGCGAAGGGCGATCTTGTCGCCACGATGGTGCTCTCCGACGCGTACGCCTGGTACCAGGAGTTCGAGGTTGCCATCGGCGACCTTGATGCGGATGACTTCTATATCGAGGAAGTGGGCATGACCTCTTCCGATGAGCACGTGGACGACGATCCCGTGTACGCGGGAGGCGGCATCGGGTATGAGAGCCTGATCGAGTTCCCCGCCTATACGATGCAAGAGGCGATTGACGCCGCTGTGGAGGAAGGCGGCTGGGGTGCCATCGGCAAGGGCGATTGGGATTGGGTGAACCCCGCTTGGACGAACGAAGACGCGAGCCGCATCCCCACCGAGGATCATGTGTACGAGCTGTCCTACGGCATGAGCGAGGACTACCCCAAGAAAGCGCTCAAGGTGGCGAACCGCCGCATCGGACTCATCGACCTTACGGCCGAGAAGGTGTGGAACGACAATCTGGGTGACCTCGACGAGGGCGACGAGCGCAACACCCGCCCGCAGGCGCAGATCGTGCTCAGCATCGTGAAGGGCGCGGGCACCTTCACCGTCGACGAGGAGGGCTCCGGCTACGTGCAGCTTGAGGGCAGTGCGAACAACCTGCCCATTCTGGACGAGACAGGCGGCAACGTGAAGGGCGAGTTGACCGAGGACGGGTGCTTCGCCGTGAACGTGGACACCGCGAAGGAGAAGTCCACCTATCAATTTTTCGGGCTGCCCAAGTACAACGGCAAGGGCGAATCTGTTTTTTATGAGATAAACGAGCGCTGGCTGGGCGAAATGGGGGACTATACTACTACTACTACTACTACTACTAGCTCTTATACGGTGGGCAAGCGCCACTACCACGACACGCAAACCGACGAGTTCGTGAACGGGCGCACCGGCACGCGCGACGTGGCCTTCTACAAGCGCTGGAAGGACGCCTACGTCTATGAGAACTTGAACCAGCGCCCCGATATCTATCTCACGCTGTACCAGGTGAGCAAGGAGACGGAGGACCTTCCGGGAGGTTATAGGAAGGTCGATGGCTACATCGAGTACTCGTGGAGCCCGGTGACCGAGGGCGAGAGCACCGACTACCATCAGATGTGCGTCATCTCCGGCCTACCCAAGTACGACAAGTACGGCGACGAGATAACCTATTACGCCACTGAGAAAATGGATGCGGACGCCGCGAGCTACGACTACCAGCCCGTGATGTTCGCGCGCGGCCATATGCCCGATGAAGAGGTGGAATCGGGCGAGGCGCTTTTGCTTGACACCGAGGGCGGCAACCACATCACCGAACCCGAGGTTGCGGACGTGACAAGCGGTTCCAAGTGGGCCGTGCACGAGGACGGCGAGTTCGTGAACCGCGTCGAGGGCAAGCTCTTCGCCAACGGCGAGAAGATCTGGACCAACACGGGCGGCTACCCCGAGGCAGATGTGCCCGAGCTTACCATCTACCTGCAGCAGAAGCTTGCCACGGACAAAGACTGGCCTTCCATGAAGCTCAGCAAGGATGAAGGCGCACCCCACGGCTACAAGATCGAGGGCGGCTATGTTGCCGAGACGTCCGATTTGAGACGTGTGGACGACAGCCACTTCACCTACACCATCTGGCACACCGGCGTGAACAAGTTCCACGAGGGAAGCACGGCGGACGCGCCGGTGCCCGAGGGCGAGCAGGTGCTACCGCTTTACAACGAGGACGGCGTGCGCTACGAGTACCGCGCCCGTGAGGTCATCTGGGGCGTCATCGATTCTCCGGCGAATGCGGACGCGGATTTCGACGGCGTTGACATCGCGTCGGATGAGGAATCCCTCGTGAGCGAAGGCGTCTACGTCATCCAGCATGGCGACACGGGCTCGTTCAAGCTGAACAACGTGTACCAGTCCGAAAAGGCAAAGCTCACCGTGAAGAAGCTCTTCGATGGGCGGGCGCAGGGCGACCATTACCCCGACGTGACCTTCGAGTTGTGGCGCACCTACGACAGCTTGGGCACCTATCTGGCTGAGAAGGTGGGCGAGCATACCATCAAGGCGAGCGAGTTCGGCACCGATGCGAACGGGAGCGCCACCTACACCTTCGAGGACTTGGACATCTACGCTCCCACCGGCGGGTACTGAAAGTACTACGTGGTGGAGCGCAGCATCGACGGCTACGAGACTACGGTGGGCGTGGGCGATTTGAGCCTTGGCAGTGCCGAGCTGGGAGCGGGCACGGCGACGGAGGGCGGCGTGCAGTCGCCCGATGCCATGAAGGATGGCGCGTCCTTGGTAGCCGACGATGACACCGTGGACATCACCTTCGCCAACGACTATAAGCCGGAGCCGTTCAAGCTGACGGGCGAGAAGCAGTGGATGGACTACGACGGCGCCTTCGGCGAGCGCCCGGAGAGCCTGAACCTGCGGCTTGTGCGCGTTTCCGATTCGGGCCAGGAGGAGATTTGGTCCGAGATGGACGGCATCGATGTCAAGCCGGGAGACACCATCACGGGCGAGTGGGGCGAGCACGAGGCAACGTTCACCTGCGAGCTGGGCGACGATGACAGCACGTGGGTGTTCACGGTCGAGGGCCTTGAAGCGTACGCGCCCGACGGCAGCACGTGGGAGTACCGCCTGTCCGAGATTTTGCCCAACGGCACAGGCTACCGCATCATGAACGGCAACACCGCAGGAGAAGCGGGCGATAACGCGTCTGATTCCGAGTTCAAATGGCCCCTGCAGAACGTGCTTGAGGGCAATGCGAGCGTCAAGAAGACGTGGAGCGAGGATGGCAATGACGCGTACGGTCTGCGTCCCGATAGCGTGACGGTGCAGCTTTGGGCGGCCACCTGCAACAGCGAAGGCGAGCAGGTGGGCGATATTCAGCCCGCATGGGATCTGCTGGAGCCGTACCTGCAGAGCGACGACGGTGCTGTCACGCGCGCCGGGTCGCAGACGACCGCGCCCGACAGCGAAGCGGATTTCACCCAGGTTTTGAGCGACAAGAACGACTGGAGCCACCTGTGGGCATCCCTGCCGTTTACCTTGAGGCAGGACAACGGCTCGACGCTCTACATTGCCTACGGCGTTGCCGAGACCAAGATCGGCGATGTGGGGGTTAGCTTCGAGCCTTCGTTCAACAGAGATAAGTTGTGCGTTGATTTCACCTACGAGGGCACGTTCGGCTCGCACAAGGTGAGCGCCGAGACGAGCCGCACCGAGGGCGATATCAACTACGGCGTCGAAACCAGCGTGGCGCTTGACAATGCCTTGGAGCACACGAGCATCGAGGGCAAGAAGGTGTGGAGCGATGGCGACAACATCTATCACACGCGCCCCGGCTCAAGCGCGTCGAGCGATGCATGGTCGGTCGCGTTCCTGCTGCAGCGCACGACGAGCGAGGACGGCTCATTCGACAGCTGGGAATGGGTGACCGAGTACGGCTCCGCGCTTGAAAGCAAGAGCGATTGGAGTTCGTGGGACGATCCGAGCATCGTGTCCGTGGAAATCACAAACAAAGACGAGGGTGCCACCGCGAAGTTCGAGAACCTGCCGAAGTACGACAACGAGGGCAATCAGTACCGGTACCGCCTAGTCGAGGTGACGCCGAAGGGGTATACGCCGGGCAACGGCTCTGCCGCCTACACCGACCCCGAAACGGAGGATTCGCTCTGGGTCGTCGATTCAACGGGGGAAGGCTATACCGATTCTTATTCCTTCACGAACGACCTCGTGGAAACACAGTTCTCTGGCAGGAAGACCTGGGAAGACTACGACACCGGGTTCATGCCGGATTTCTCCGATGGTAGTGCGCCCGACATCCAGCTGAAGCTCTACCGCAAGGCGGGGGAGAACGGCGCGACCGAGGGCGTGACCTACCAGCAAAACGGCGGTCAGCCCACGTGGGGGAAGACCGAAGACCCCCTCGTGTGGGCCTACACGTACACGAATCTGCCGAAGTGCGATCAGAAGGGCGTCGAGTACATCTACTGGGCGCTTGAGGAAGCGGGTTCCGCTGAGGGCTTCTACCCGGTGTATCCCGATGGCGATACGGGCCGTGAGATCAAGAACACCGCCACGCGCTTCACGCTTGACAAGGTGTGCGCGGACGCCTATGACGGCGAGGTGCTGAACGGCGTGGAGCTGACCATCACGGGCGAGGGCGGCAAGACCTTCGCCGTGTGGTCGCGCGACGAGGCGGGGCAGGTTTCGTCGAAGGTGTGGCGGCGGGGCACCGATGACGTGTCCCAAGGCGGCACCGAGATGACGGGTGACAACGCCGGATGGATTATCGGCCTGCCCGCAGGCGGCTACACCATCACCGAGACGAAGACCCCCACAGGCCATGTGACGGTGGAGCCGATCGGCCTTCAGATCAGCGCCGAGGGCGTGGTGGCGCTGCCGGCATCCCCCAGCCACGCCGAACTTGTGGTCGAGGGCGCCAACCCCGGCGGCACCATCACCATCAAGGTGAAAGACGAGGTGTTTCGCGGGCATGTCAACCTCAAAAAGACGCTCGATGGCAGCGGCGGGCTTGAGGGTGTTTCCTTCGATCTGTACCGCGTGGGCGAGCCCGACGTGCTTATCGCCAAGGATATCGTGACCGGGGACGATGGCACCTGGAAGAGCGTTGAGGCCGACGGCATTGAGGTTATTCCGGGTGGAGACGAGCACCACAAGACGCTTGCCGACGGCTTGCATCCCGGCGAGTACTATTTCGTGGAGACGAGCGCTCCGGACGATGTTCACCTTGACGAGGGGGATAACAAGGTGCCCTTCACCATCGTGGCGGGAAAGCCCGCGACGGTGGAGGTGGAAAAGGACAACACGTCGTTCGCCTCCAGCGCCACGCTTGCGAAGTACGACGCAACAACCGGCAGCGGCATCAAGGATGCCCACTTCAAGCTGGAGCATCAGGCGGCGGGCGGCACGTGGACGACGGTTGCCGAGGACATCGCCACCGCCTCCGACGGCACGCTGCGCCTGTCCTTCGACAGGAAGGGCGCCTACCGCCTGACCGAGGTGGCGAATGCGGGCTACGATGTGGCAGATCCGTTCCAAGCGACGTTCACCATCGATGATGGCGACTTCAACGGCGCAGGTGCCGCAAGCGCCGACCCGCTTGATTTCAACGATGCCGAGGTGCGCGAAGCGCACGGTTGGCAGGGCTCTGCACTTGACGAGCGCGGCATTTCCAACGAACGCCTGACGGGCGCTGCCACGCTGCTTAAAACGGACGACGACGGCAGCGCGCTTGACGGCGCGGTGTTCGTGCTGCAGCAGCGCATCGTGGCCGGCTGGGTTCCGATCGCCGCGGGCTTGGAGGCAGGCAAGGCCTACGCGTATTCCGTCGATGGCACCAAGGAGACGGGCGACAACGAAACGGGCCGCCTGAGCGTTTCCAACCTTGAGTGGGGCACCTACAAGTTCGTGGAGGTTCAGTCTGCCGACGGCTTCGTCATCGAGAACGGCACATGCGAAACCGCGCCGTTCACCATCGACCGAGAGGCTGTTGCCGCCGGCGTGACGATCGATGCGGGCAAGCTCGTCAACCCCAAGATGGCGGGCATATCGCTGATTAAGATGGACGAGACGGGCGAGAAGGCGCTTTCCGGCGCGGAGTTCGTCATCAAAGGCAAGTTCGCCGACGGTGAGGCGTCCAAGACGCTGACGGCTACCGAAAGCGCGCATCTGCTTGATGAGGGCTTGCTGGTTACAGGCGAGAGCTACACCGTGCGCGAGACGAAGGCCCCGGCCGGATACAAACTGCTGGACGACGCGTTGGAGTTCACGGTCGAGAAGGACGGCGCTATAACCTACGGCGACCTGCCCGAAGGCTGGGCCGCGGGAGAGGACGGCTACACCTTCACCGCCAAGGACGCGCCCATCGAGCTTGTTCTTGAGAAGGTTGACGAGCAGGGTAAGGCGCTTGATGGTGCCACGTTCACCATCGAGGGCACGTTTGCCGACGGTACGACTGCGCGTAAAAACATTTCCGGCAACACCAGCCTCTCTACGGAGCTGGTGGCTGGCAACGCCTACAAGGTGATTGAGGTCAAGGCGCCGGATGGCTACACCATGCTCGAGGACGCGTTCGAGTTCACGGTTGATGCGAACGGCAGTGCGACGGTTACGACTGAAGCCGATGGCTACACGCTCTCCAGCGAGGGTGGCGTCATCACCGTCAAGGCGGCCGACGCGCAGACCGAGCTCGACATCGCCAAAGTGTCCACCGAGGGTGCGAGCCTGGGCGGCGCGACCTTTGAGGTTGCGGGCACGTTTGCGGATGGCGCCGAAAGTCCCATCGTGCTTACGACGGGCGCGGACGGCAAGGTGGATGCGAGCCAGCTTAGGGGCAAGCTGATCGTGGGCAAGGAGTACACCATCACCGAGACGAAAGCTCCGGCGGGTTACGAGCTTATTGCCGATGCGTTGACGGTTATGGTCAACGCCGATGGCACGCTTGAAGTTGTGGGCGATTCTCCAGATGCCTACTCCATCGGCGATGGCACCGTGACCGTGACGGTGACCGACACGCCTATCACGATGCAGCTGGTCAAGAAGGGCGAGGGCGGCACGCAGAACTTCGGCGGCGCCAAGTTCGAGCTTGCGCCTGCCGAGGGCTTCGCGTTTGCTGACGGCAGCACCGATGCGATGATGTTGGTTACGGACGAAGGAGGCGTCGTCGAGGTCGAGCCCGGCATGTTGGTTGCAGGCAGCACCTATGTCGTGCGCGAGATCCAGGCACCGGCGGGTTATGAGCTCATCGAGGGCGTGTTCGCGTTCGAGGTGGGTTCTGACGGCGCCATCGCTATTGCGGGCGAGCAGGTTGAGGGTTACACCATCGATGCCGAGGCCGAGGAAGTGACGCTTGTCGTTTCTGACGCTCCTATCGAGCTGCAGGTTATGAAGCAGAACGCCGACGGCGATGTGCTTCCTGGTGCGGTGTTCGCCCTGTCCGGTGCATTTGCCGATGGTTCCACCGAGCTTGTGCTCGAGGCAACCGGAGAGGACGGCATCGCTTGCGTTCCTGAGGGCATGCTTGTGGGCGAGAGCGTGTATACGCTTGCCGAGATTACTGCTCCCGCAGGTTACGAGGTGGCCGGGTCGGTTGAGCTCATGGTGGGCGCGGACGGCTCGATCGAGTTGGCCGACGATGGTTCGGACGGTTCCGGCACGTACGAAGTCACGGTGGTCGATGGGTCGGTCGTGCTGACGGCTGTGGATGAACCCATTGCGTTCAAGCTGGTGAAGACGAACATCGACGGTGTTCCGCTGGCGGGTGCGGAGTTTGTTGTGAAGCCCGCTGCGGGCTCGGCGTTCGCCGACGGCTCTGCCGAGGTGCGGTTTGCGACTGACGAACGAGGCGAGGCGGCGCTGGTCGATGCGTTGCTTGTCGCGGGCGGCACCTACACGGTGGAGGAGGAGAAGGCTCCGGAGGGCTACGAGGTCATAGCGGGCGCGTTCTCGTTTACGGTGGCAGCCGATGGCACCATCGCGCCAACGGCAGACAGCACGCAAGCGGTTGCGGGGCAGCCTGGCTACCGGGTGGCTGACGATGGGGTGTCGCTGCAGGCCTTTGATGAGGAGACGCCGAAGCTGCCCAGTTCAAAGCTGGAGAAGACGGGTGATGGCGCGCCGCTTCTGCTTGTGGGCGCGGTGACGACGGTGGCCGCGGCCTTCTTGGCGCTGGCGACGCGCAAGCATCGCCGTAGGACGCTGCGGTAGGAACGACAGGGGGGCGCCGTCGGCGTAGATGCCGACGGCGCCCCCGGTCTTGGGGGAGATTCGTTGCGCTTGCGTGCGAAGGGCGCAGCGCGGCGTTTTGCGGATGGCGGGTGTCGCGTCTTCCGGATCGTTCAAAGTGCGGAGGGCCGTGTCTGCGGCGGGACGGCCCTCCGCAGACACGGGGGGGGGCTTACGCCTTGAGCGCCGCCACCACGGCCTTGCCGGTGACCAGGCCGCTGCCGGC
>HHCFC01400__coassemble_1617_pt1 | contig 19380 bp, 15 predicted proteins | sample HHCFC01400__metabat2_high_PE_041 | metagenome-assembled genome bin HHCFC01400
CGCAGCTTTGGGCTTCGTGCCGTACAGCTCGTCGGGAGAGGGCTTCGACTTGGCGGCGGGCTTCTCCGCTGCCTTCGCCGCATCGGCCTTCTCGGCGGGCTGCGCAAACGATCCGTCGGGCTTCGCGACCGCCTTCGCTGTTGCGGCCGTAGCGGTTGCAGCCGTCGCTTTCGATGCTTCGGCCTCGGCCTTCTTCGCTTCGGCAGCCTTCTTCGCAGCGCGTTCCTTGTCGTACTTCGCCTTGCGCTCGGAGAAGCTCTCGGTCTTCTGCTGCTTCTTCTCGCCCTCGGCCACCTTCGACAAGGCTTCGAGCGGGTTCTTGAACGGCTCGTCGGAGTTCGGGTCGTAGACTTCCGTCTTGATGACCTTGTTCATCTCCTCCTGAGCACTTCTGAACTTATTGATGGCCTTCCCCAGCGTCTTCGCCATCGCAGGCAATTTGTCGGGCCCGAAAATGAGGAACCCGAACAACAAAATGAGGAAAAGCTCGAATCCACCGATTCCAAACAAAGCAAACCCCTTTGTGCGGTTTCTCTACTCTCCACCGCGCCCCGTGCGCGGCAACGATTCATAGTATCACAAACCCATCCGGCCAAGCTGCGTGAGAATCCTTTACAGAAAAAGCATGGCGAGGCGATCGCGCCCGCAAGGCGATAGCGCAGTCAAACGGAACGCACGGCAGAGGAGCGCTGCGACTCCACCACCGTGAATCTAAAGGAAACGCGAACTTACCGCGCCACAGACGAAACCGCGGCGCATACGGCCCTACGACGCTCCCCCACCCAAAAACGCGAGGCCCACCGTGGGAATGCCGAGCGCCAGCACAAGGATGATGCACACGACAACTGTGAACACCCTCTTCGTTCGCTCGGCGGCCTCCCGCCGCTCCTTCTCGCGCCGTTCGCGCTCCTGCGCCGCCTTGATGCGCTCGCTTTTCTGCTTCGCCGTTAGCTTCTGGTTCGCACCCATTGCCTACATCCTCAACTTGCCGCGAATCTCGATGACGCGGGCGATGTTCTTGGCAACCTCCACGCCCACGTTCCACTTGCTCTTCTCGTACAGAACAGTGCCATCCACCATGGTCATGAGCACGTCGGTGCCGCTGCAGGTGTTCACCACCGCCGACACGGGGTCGGTCGTGGGCGTCTGATGCGAACCGGACAGGTCCACCGCCACGATGTCGGCGCGCTTGCCGATGTCGAGCGAGCCGATCTTGTCGTCCAGCTTGAGTGCGCGGGCACCGCCGATGGTGGCCATCTCCAGCATCGTGGCCGAGTCGAGGAACGTGCCCACGTTCACGGCGCGCTGCACGAGCATGCCGATGCGCATCTCCGTGAGCATGTCGGTGGAGTCGGTGGCGGCAGGGGAATCGGTGCCGAGGCCCAAGCGCAAACCAGCGCGCAAGAACTCGTTGAGCGGCGCCACGCCCATGCCCAGCTGCGCGTTGCAGCGCGGACACGAGGCCACGGCCACGTCGTACTCCTTGAGTTTTTGCACGTCCTTGTCGTCCACGTGGACGCAATGGATGGCCAGCACGTTGTCGGATTCAAACGCGCCCCAGTTCAGCGCGTAACGCACAGGCGTCGTGCCGGTGGGCAGCCACGGCGGGATCTCCACGTAGCCGCGCTTCTGATCCATGGTGTGGACGGAGAACGGCGAGGAGCCGTACTTGATGAAGTTGAACTCCTCGCGGTTGCCGGCCATGTGCATGGCGACGGGCACGTTCTCGCGGCGCGCGAACTCGGACACCTTCGCGAACACCGACGGATGGCACACGTACATGGCCGCCGGGGCGATGCCGATGGTGATGCGGTCGCCGTCGACCTCCTCGCGCCAGTGCATGATGTCGTTTTCGGCCACGCGCATGGCGTAGTCGACGCGGCGCTTGTCCATGGCGCCCACCTCGCGGTAGATGACGCTGCGCATGCCGAGCTTTTGCGTGGCGGTGCAGGCGGCGCCGGTGGTGGTGATGTCGGCCACCGTGGTGATGCCGCTTGAAAGCGCCTCGAGGCCGCCGAGGATGGCCGAGTCGTACCAATCGCTCACGTCCATCTTCGTGCTTTTCTCGAGCATCGACGTGATCCACGTGGTGTAGGGCACGTCGTGCACAATGCCGCGCATAACGGAGTTCTCAAGGTGAGTGTGCAGATCGACGAGGCCCGGCATGAGCGCGGCCTGACCGTAATCGACGACTTCCTCGTCGGGATAGCGCAGCTTGAGCATGTCGGCGGCACCGACGTCGCGGATCGCGCCGTCGCGGACGAGCACGGCGCCGCCCCTGAACGGCTCCGACGTGATGGGAAGAATGTATTGTGCGCACAGTAGCATAGCCGCCCCGCCTTTTCTCCCGAACCTCGTTCGTTTCGTATGGGCCGTATCATAGCATTCCCCATCGCATCTGCGGCAAACGCACACAGGGGAATCGGCGGGGGCCAGCGAGGGAAGGGCGCGGAGGCAGAGCGTAATGTGGGAGAACGCGGGACGTAGGATGCGGAGGCAGAGCGCGATGCGGGGCGCGGATGCGGGCCGCATACGGGGGATGTCTGGGCGCGGGGCGCGGGCGGTGACGCGCGCGGGGGGGGTTGGGCTCCTGGCACATTGCCGACCGCATATGAGGAAAGGCAGGTGCGAGCGCGAGTACGAGCCATGGTGAAGAACTAGAATGCGACGTGCTGCCCCGAAAACCGCCGGCAAGGAACACCGCCGCGAACGCAAGCAAGCACCCGACGCACAGCAGCAGGAAAGCAAGGGCGGGAGTGCATCCCACCGCTTCTGGGTCGAGGGCGATTCTGCGGAGAAAATGAGACGTCGCAACTGGAAAGCCTTGATCAAGCGCAATCGTTAGCCCCCCCCCCCCCCCTCCGAACAGCACGGGCAAAGCATCCCGCCCCCAAGCATCCTGGACGAAACGCCCTCGAATTCGGAATTCGGAAGCGCCCCATGCCGCCGCACATGACGGCCTCATCTGCGAGCAGAGGGTTTCCCGTCCACAACGATTCGGCATCCGCGCGCCTTTTCCGCAGCAGTCCCCCTGCCCCCCCTGAACAGCGGTCTCGGCAAAACGCCCCGCCAACGCACCATGCACGGCAATCGCCCATCGCCGTTGAACCGGAGCCGACGACGAAACGGCCCGATTTTGGCCACGAAACCGCGTTCTGGCACGAAAAAGAGGCGTTCGGGAGCCCTTGCGGAGGGCGTCCCCGGCAAAAGGCCAGGTCGCGATTTTCGGACGCGCGCCTGAAGGGGCCGATCCGTGCCAGAACTCGGTTTGGTGGCCAAAATCGGGCCGTTTTCGCGCACGCGTCGCACCACCGCCCATGGGAGAACGGTCGGGAAGGCGCGCCCGTGGATCATGCGGCGCAAACCGCCCCTCCCCGCAGACTGCCCGCGAGAAGAAGACCGGAGCGGATGGGCAACAGGCTTCTGCGCGCCGACACGCACGCCGCGCGGCATCGGACGCGCCGACTGACCTGTCCCAAACGCGGCCGTCATCGACCATCTGCCCGCGTGAAGCCCGGAGTTCGGAGCCCAATTCGCGGTACCCCGGACCGCCTCGGCCCCAGTCCGACAGCGGACAGTCTTCCCATCGTGCAACACTCGGCAGATCGCTACCGGCAGGGTGGAAGCCTCGCGCATGCCATTCGGCTCTTCGCAACGTCTTCCGGACCGCTGGGAACCGGACGCGCAAGGCCAATGCGGCTTCGAGGCCAAAGGGCCCGCTCCTCCTTCGTTTCCAGCAGCAATCCGGCAAATTTTGCATCGAACATGGAGGATCCCCAGTCAAACCGCCGTTGGCAGAGACATCGCCTTTTCGCTGCAAGGGTTCTCGTTTGGCGAACGGTCTTGATGGCCCAAGACGCGAAGCGAAAGAAAGCCGGAGAGAAAAGATCAGATAGCACCATTCCGCACAAGCGCAACGGAATCCCAAGTACCATCAAAAGCGGCAAAACCGTTCGCCAGACGAAAATCCTTGCAGAAATCGACGAAACTCCCCAAACCGGGATCGCCGCGAAGCGGCGGCGGCAAAACGGTCGTGGTATACTCGCCGCTATCATGCAAACGCTCGATATGACCTACATCCACGCGCCCGCCACCTACGACTTCCGCGAACGCTCCATCATGTACGGCCCAGTGTCGGACATGGTGCCGTCCACGCCCATCTTCGAGATGTACCCCCTGGGCCTCACCACGCTCTGCGAGTACTTGGAGCGCCACGGGTTGCGCGCGCGCATCTACAACCTGGCGTCGATGATGCTGCACAAGAAGAACTTCGACGTGGAGAAGAACCTCGCACGGCTGAGCTCGCACATGTTCGGCATCGATTTGCACTGGATGCCGCACTGCCACGGCTCCGTGGAGGTGGCGAAGGTGCTCAAGCGGCTGCACCCGCACGTGCCCATCTCGTTCGGCGGGCTGTCCTCGTCGATCTTCCACGAGGATCTGATCAAGTACGACTGCATAGACTACGTGTTTCGCGGCGATTCCACCGAAGAGCCCATGCGCATGCTGGTGGAGCGCGTGGCGCGGGCGGCCAAGACGCACACGCCGGTGGGCGATCTGTCGGACATTCCCAATCTCACCTGGAAAGACGCCGAGGGAGCCATCCACATTAACCCGCTGTCGTGGGTGCCCGACGACATGAACGCCATCTCGCTCGACTACGACTATCCCATGAAGGGCGTGCTGCGTCACCACGACATGACGAGCTACCTGCCCATGAAAGGCTGGCTTTCCTACCCCGTGACAGCCAGCCTCACCTGCCGCGGCTGCGCGCGCAACTGCGCCACCTGCGGCGGCAGCGCCTACGCGTTCAAGAACCACTTCGGACGCCGCCGCGTGGCATGGCGCGACCCCGACCTGCTCATCCGCGACATCGAACACGTGCAGAATCACGTGTGGGGGCCCATCTTCGTGCTGAACGACTTTCTGCAAGCCGGCGAGGAGTACACGCACCGCTTCATCACGGGCCTCAAGAACAAGGTGCAAAACCCCATCGGGTTCGAGTTCTTCGGGCCGCCGCCGGGTGGCGACGAGTTCTATCAATTGCTCGACGACAATCTGGGCAACTGGTCGGTGGAGATATCGGCCGAAAGCCACGACGACGACGTGCGCAAGGCGTTCGGCAAGGGCCACTACACCATGGCCGAGCTGGAGGACACCATCGTCGACGCGCTGTCGCACGAGAATTGCGAGCGGTTCGATTTGTACTTCATGACGGGCATCCCCAAGCAGACCGCAGCCAGCGTGCGCGAGACAGGCGCCTACGTGCAGCATTTGTACGAGCGCGTGAACTACGACCCGCGCCTCGTGGTGCTGACCAGCCCGATGGCACCGTTTCTTGACGTGGGATCCATCGCGTTCGACAACCCCGAAGCCTACGGCTACCGTCTGCGCGCCCGCACGTTCGAGGAGCATCGCGAGCGCATGATCCTGCCCTCGTGGAAGCACATCATGAACTACGAGAGCGCCTATATGAGCGCCGACGAGATGGTGGACGCCACCTACGACGCGGCGCTGGACATCAACCGCATCAAGGGCGAGCACGGCATCCTGGACGCGGGCATGGCCGCGGGCGTCGACGCGCGCATCCGCCAAGCGCGCGAGCAGATGAACCGTCTGGACGACGTGCTGCGCAACGGCACCGGGCGCATCGACGCGCGGATGGCGGCGCTCAAGGAGGAGTTCGAGCGGCTTTCCGAGAGCACAGTGGCCGAGAAGTCGGAGCTGAACTGGGCGTTCGATGTGAAACCCACCCATGCGAAGCACCTGGCGAAGCTCTGGCTTTCGAACGAGCCCGCAAACGCGCTGGCGAAGCTGACCGGGAAGTGGCGGCCCGCGGCGAGCGCCTTTCCCTATCCCGACCAGGAAAGCGGCACGCTCTCGCCCGCCTGGAACGCCGACGGCACGCCGAACTGCACGTTCAAGGGCATGGCGACCGACGGCATGGGCGACGGACGGGCGCTTGCCGACGAGGATGGCGCGCAAGTGGCGGCGTTCGGCAGCGTGGTGGCGCCCGGATTCTCGGAGGCGAACACGAACGCGGCGTTCTCGGCCGAGAACGCCCAGCTGGAGGCCGGACGCGCCGGCACCGCCGTGGGCGTGGGCGAGGCGGCGGCCATCCGCGCGGAGGCGGCACGCACCGCGGAGCGCGATCCGCTGCTGGAGCAGATGATGGCCGAGGAGCGCGAGCGCGCAGAGCTGGCCGCGCGCGAAGGCGCGGGGAGTGCCGCCGGAGCGAGCGCGAAGGCGGCGGCGCGCGACGCACGGGGCTTCAAGGGAGCCGGCGGACGCGGAGGCGCACGCGATGCCCGCAAGCTGGAGAAGCTGCGCGACCGCAAGCCGCGAGGATGACGGCACCGAAGGCGGCCGCGGCGAGCCGGCACGGTCGCCAAGCTCGCCGGTATTCTGGAACGGCATAATGCACCGTTCCCATCTCATTTCGTCCTGAACTGGCACAACGTCCCGATCCGACGCGGCACGGCGTCCAGTTTGCGCGATCCCGGCGAGACGCCCCAGTGCAGCGCCGCGTCCACCCCGCCCCGTCTCGATTTCGTACAGCATCCCGCCAGGTCGCGCTGCCCCACCTCCTGTTCCAGCTCGATACGGCATCTCGGTCCGGCGCAGTCCGGCACATCGCGGCATCCCGGCTCGACCCGAAGCGACGCTCCATTCCAACGCAGCACGGCGTCCCAACCCGACGCAGCGCGCGAACGCCCTTGCGTCTCTGCTAAATCAGGATTGACACGAACCCGTGCCCTGCTAGTTCCGAGCCGGACCCCTCCGGTCGGGCACCCCGAAAGGCCCCCGCCTGACGGATCGGGGGCTTCCGAGGCGTCTGGGCGGTCCGCGCGCGGCGGGGCCGATCCGGCCTATAGCAATCTTGGTTTGACAGGGACGCCCTTGCTTCGTGGCGGGTTTTGACGGAAAACCGCGTTTTCTCATGGCGCTGAACGGGTTCGAGCGGCCAAGACGCTTCGTGCTGTCGGCATTTCCGCTGGTCGCTATAGCAGGTTCCCTTTCCGCTTCACGAACTCCCCCGCAACGAACGCGGTTTTCCGTCAAAAACCGCCACCAACGCACGCTTCCCGGGCGCTGGCCGATCGCGCGCCGCACACCGTGCGCGCCCATCGCATCCGTCCAGCAACGCGCCCGAGACGCCCACGCCAAAACCAGCCAAGCGCAGAAGCACCTCTCCACGCCGCATGCCGCATCCAACCGACTGAGGAGAACCGATGGGATCGCATCCAACTCCCCAAAACGTCGCGCTATACTGGAAACTCGACAACCGACCGATCATCTTTACCTGATGGAGCGCCCTGTGAGCATCGACACCGCCACCGGCAAGGAAGCGCCCGCGGACCTCTCGTCCGAGCGCGTGAAGGGAATATTCTCGACCATCGCGAAGAAGTACGAGCGCTTCAACGCCGTATCGAGCTTCGGCGCGTACCGGGCATGGCTTGCGGGCATGATGCGCCAAGCGCCCATCGGTGAGGACGCGAACGTGCTCGACATCGCAGGGGGAACCGGCGATGTGACCTTCGCCACAGCGCGTGCGAAACGGCCCCGCCACATTCAGTGCACCGACCTTGTGCCCGAGATGCTCGACGTGGCGCGCGCCCACTACGCCGACGGCGCGGCGGGCGAGGTGCCGGTGGACTTTGAAGTGGTGGACGCGCAGGACATCCCCTACCCCGATGCGTCGTACGATGTCGTCACCATGGCTTACGGCATCCGCAACATGCCCGACCGTCCCCGCGCGCTGGCAGAGATGCGGCGCGTGCTGAAACCCGGTGGCGCGCTTGTGTGCCTCGAATTCTCCACGCCGCCGAACTACGCGTGGCGCGCGCTCTACCACTTCTACCTCAAGCACCTCATCCCGTTCTGGGGCGGCCTCATCACCGGCGACCGCGAGGGTTTCGTGTACCTGGCGCGCTCCATCAAGGCGTTTCCCGACCAGCAGGGCTTGGCGAACCTGATGGAGGAGGCCGGCTTCACGAACGTGACCTGGAAGAACTACACCGGCGGCATAGCTGCCGTGCACGTGGCGAGAAAGCCGGAGGAGCGGTAACATACGGCGCTCGATACGAGACGGGCATTCCCCGAATGGAAGTTTGCCGAGCGGCCTTGATCGCATGTGCAAGGTTGCGAGTTGAGATTTCCTCTTTACATACATATGTTCGTATGATAGTATAGGCGTATTCAAACGAGCCAGTGCAAGCGCTGCGCATCTCGCGCAGTCCGAAGAGGCGAAGGTGTTCCCCTTCAGCCTGACGCAACGCTTGCAAGATCCTCGAAGCCAGGGAACGAACGGGTGCGCCCGCAATGGGGTGCGCCCAAAGGTGGGAGGATGTATGGCACACGTCACATACGAGCATGCCCGCGTCGTCGCCGTCGAAGGAGGTGAGAACATGGCAGAGTTCCAGCCGGATCCGTTCCTGACGTCCCTCGGCATGTCCATTGACGAGCAACGCGCCTACGACGCGTACTGCGACGCCGTCGTGGACGCCTCCGAAGCGGAGATCGCGCGCACGGGAGTCACGTACACCTGGGAGGAGATTCAGGCGCAAGCCCAGGAGGAGTGGGATCGCCTCAAGCGCGATTACCCTCGGGAGAATTGGGGGCGGCCATGTTCCCGATAGCGTACGCGCCAAGCTTTAACGAGGCCCATATCGACATCACGAGAAACCTGCACTTCCTCTACGACGATTACAACGCTTTAGGCGAGTTTGATAATGCGCTGCAATGCGCGCTTGCCACGGTGCGCTTGTTCCCCGAAGCGTACCCGCGAACGGGCAAGGCGCGGCGGCGTTTCACGTTCGAGTACCGATCAATCCTCTATACGGTGCTGTACACGTTTGACGGCGAACTGGTGATGCTGCACGACATCCACTTCTCACGTTCGGCACGTACCGCGCATTGGCTGGCCGAGTAGATCTCTGCCTTGCCGGCTCTTCCGAAAGAAGGGCCGGCAAGGCGGGATCACCTGACGATTTCTGCGACCGACTTGATGTCCTCGATGCGGAACAAGCGCTGCACGGCGCCTTTGGCGCCGAACGGGGCAGAACACTCGATGAGCACCCATTCATCGTCGGAGTCGATGACGACGCCGCGCCCCTCCATGCTCGCCGAACCCGCATCGGAAAAGATGCTCGCCGGCAGCCAAAACGTGAACAGGCACGGACAGAGGCGCAGGCCGCGCAGTTGGGAGGCGACGAGTGCGGCGTTCTCCTTCCTTTCTCGCTCCCATTGCTCGGCGAAAACCTCCTCGGAAGGCTTGCTTTTCCTGGGCAGCCTGCTGAGCACGAAGCCAAGCTGCACGATGATGACGATCAGCAGCAACTCGCTCATGACGCCTCCTCCTCCGAAGCCGAAGGCTCCTCCTCGTCGTCATCGTCATCGTCGGGCGGCCAAGCAAGCACGCTGTCGATCAGGTCGATGTCGATGAGCCGCACCGCCGTTTCCTTTTTCGACCGGAGCAAGCCAGCGCCCAGATCGTGTTCGACGCGCAGCCAGCCGTCGCCGACGCTCAACACGCGCACTTTGTCGGGCATCGAAGCGGACTTTATGATCCCCATGACATCATCGCAGGGGGTCCGATAGCAGATACGGCAGCGCTCTCCTTCAAGGTGGCGCAGCACATGCGCATCGCGCCGCCTTGAGCCTTCGGGCGGCGCATCGGCCACTATCACCTCCACCTCGTCAGCTGCCAGATCATCGAGGCTCACGCCGTACAGGCGGGCAAGGCCGACCGCTTTGTCGAGCGACGGCGCGCCCTGATCGCATTCCCAATTGGAGACGGTCTGCCGCGTCACGCCCAATTCGGACGCCACCTCTTGTTGGCTCATCCCCTGCTTCTTCCGCAACTTCATAAGCTTTTCGCCAAGCATGCGCCGCCCTTTCGCAATTGTTCCATCGAGCACTATTCTCGCCGATTGGAAGCTTGCGTTGAAGCAAATATCCCCGGCATTTCGTCAAATTCGCTTGGCGCGACGGCGCGACGGCGCAAGCGAAACGGCACGCACGCAATCCGGCGCGCCAAAGCGAGCGTCAGGTGCGCCCAGGCATGACCTCGCCATCGCCTTGCCGCGCGAAACCGCGCCAGAAGCGGGAATCACCCGAGACGGACAGCCGCGAAAGAGCCGAAAGGTATGCGACGATCTCGCATACAAGAAAAGCCACCCTGTCGAAAACGCAGACTCGGCCTCGCCCGCCTTGAGAGCAGACCAGATCGGCGCGCACCACGCCGCCCTGCCCAAAATGCGGTCGCCATGCACCCCTCCGCGAGCGCGCTGCCCCATCGCCGGATGCCATCGCCCCCCCAACGCGCATCGCCGCCGCGTCGGCCGCCGGCCATCAAGCCAGCGGCCGGCCTACTCCACCCTGAGCATGCGGTAGCCCACGCCGACGTGGGTCTGCAGGTAGACGGGGTTGGCGGGGTCGGGCTCGATCTTCTTGCGCAGCGTGGCCATGAACACGCGCAGCGACGAGCGGTCGGAGGCGAGCGCGCTGCCCCACACCTCTTTCAGAAGGTAGTTGTGCGTGAGCACCTTGCCGGTGTTGCGCGCGAGCAGACACAACAGCTTGTATTCCGACGGCGTGAGGTGCACTTCCTCGCCGTCGCGCGTCACACAGGCGGCGGCGTAGTCGATGCGCAGCGCGCCGTTCTCGTAGACCGCCTCCTCGGGGCCTCCCGCAAGCGCACGCTCGCGGTCGAGGCGACGCAGCGCCACGCGCACGCGCGCAAGCAACTCCTCTACGGAGAACGGCTTCACCAGATAATCGTCGGCGCCGGCATCGAGGGCCGCCACCTTGTCGGCGTCCTCGAGGCGCGCAGACAGCACGATCACCGGCAGCGACGACCACTCCCGCAGCGTGCGGATAACGCTCACGCCGTCGCCGTCAGGCAATCCCAAATCGAGGATGGCCAAGTCGGGCGCTTGCGACGACAGCTCCAACAGCGCTTGGGAAGCCGTCTTCGCCTCGTGCACCGCGTACCCATGCACGTTGAGCGTCGTTGTGACCAAACGACGCACAGCTGCGTCGTCCTCGACCACGAGTATCCGGTATCCGTCAGCCACGCGCTTCCTCCGTCCTCCCTTCATCCTGCCGACGCGCCTCGCTCATCAGCGCGTTCGCATCAACTGCCGGCAGCGTGAAGGAGAACACGCACCCATGCGGAGGCGCGTTGCGCACCTCGAGCGTACCGCCGTGCACCTCCACGATGGAACGGCACAGCGACAGCCCCAAACCCATGCCGCGTTTGAAGTCGCCGCTTTTCCCGCTCGGCTTGCCGGTGGAACCATTGTAGAACAGATCGAAGATGTGCTCGCGATCCTCCTCAGAAATGCCGGGACCCTCGTCGGCGACCGCGATGCGCACGCGCGAACCGCCGCCCCCCAAACGCTCTTCGCGCGCCGACACCGTGATGCGCCCCTCCACCGGCGTATAGGACACGGCGTTGTTCACCAGGTTGATGATCACCTGCACGATCAGGCGCGCGTCCATGACCGCCATCAGCAGGTCGTCTTCGATCAGCACGTCGACGCGACGCGCGCTCGCCCGCCGGTCGACGTGAAGAAGCGCCTCGTGAACGACCTCGCTCACCAGTTCGGGTTGCTGGGCGATCTGCATGGTGCCGTTGTCGATGCGCGTGATGGACAGCAGGTTCTCCACCAGCGTCACCAGCCAACGCGCGTCGTCGTGGATGTCGCGGTACATGCCCTCCTTCTGCTCCTGCGTGAGCACGCCGTCGTCGTGCAAAAGGATGTCCGCATCACCCGAAATGCTGGTGAGCGGCGTGCGCAGATCATGCGAGATGGTGCGCAGCAAGTTCGAGCGCAGCGTTTCCTTCTCCACGCGCATCTCCATGCTGCGCCGCTCGTTGGCGAAGGCGATCTGCTCGGCGGTTTGCCCGCATTCGTCCAAGATCATGAGCAGCAGGTTCTTCTCGAACGCGCCGAAATCGTCGTCGTCTCCGTCGATGGCGATGCCCGCCACCCCGAACACGGCGTCCTTCGAGCGGATGGGAAGATACAGGCACCGGGCGTTCAAGAGTATGTCGGTGGTCGCGCCCGCACGCTCGCTGTTCGAAGCCACCCACGCCGCCACGCCGGCCTCCTCGGGAGAAGTCAGCTTGTCCGACGAGGCGTCTCCCCCCGACGTGCCCGGAACATCGTGCACCTCGGGAGGGAGCAGGTGCCCCTCGTCATCGAGGCGATACATGACCACCGGACGGTTCAACAGCTTGATCACTTGCTCGGCGGTAGAACGGAAGCAGGTGGGAAGATCGTTGGCCGCCTGCAAGCGGCGGCTGGACTCAAGCAGCACTTCCATGCGGTACGCCCGACGCGCGGTGCTTTCGGCCTGACGCTTCATGCGCACGGCGAGCGTCGAGGCCACAAGCGTCCCCATCAGCAAAAACGCGAAGATGAACGGGTAGTTCAACCCGTAGGCGTTGAAGGTGAACCGCGGCACCGTGAAGAAGAAGTTGTACGCGAGCGTGCTGCCCAGCGCCACGACGATGGCGTAAAGGAACCCGTCGGCCTTCGTGGCGATGAGCAGCGCCACGATGAGGTACAGCATGAGCACGACCGAGTTCGACAGGCCGATGCTGTAGACGCCAAGACCCACCGCCGTGGCAAGCGCCACCGACCCGAGCGCCTTCCATACGTCCCCCGCCGTGGGATGGAATCCCGTGGCCTCGCGCAACCGACCGTATTGTGCAGGCAGGTCCTTGATGGGCACGGCGTCGACCACCGCGCCATGCGCGAGCTTCATGAGGCGGCTCACCAACCCCTCGCGCCCGATCGCAACCGTTCGCGGGCTCATGGCGTTGCCCACCACGATGTGCGTGATGCCAGCCGATTCTGCGTATTGGGCGATCTGCTGGGCGATGTCGTCGCCGAAAAGCGTGACCACATGCGCGCCCAGCTCTTCTGCCAAATCGACGTTCGAGCGCAACTGCCCGCGCTGCTCGTTGCTCAAACGCTTGGAACGCGAGGACTCCACCACGACCGCCGTGAGCGCCCCGTGGTACGACTCGGCCATGTTCGCCGCGGTGCGGATGGCCTTCACGATGCCGGAGTCGTGCGTCACGTACACGAGCACGTCCTCGCTCGCACGGGTGCGCTTGCCCGTCTCGGCATGCTCGGCCTTGCGCGTGAGACGGTCGGCCATGCGGCGCAGCGCGATCTCGCGCAAGGCCGCCAGGTTCTTCTGCGTGAAGAAGTTGCCGAGCGCCGTGCGGGCCCGGTCGGGCACGTAGATCTTGCCGGCCTCCAAGCGCTCGATGAGGTCGTCCGGCTCGATGTCCACCAGCTCCACGGACGCGGCCTCGTCGAACACCCGGTCGGGGATGCGCTCGGCCACGCTGACGTGCGTGATGGAGGCGATCTTGTCGTTCAAGCCTTCAAGATGCTGCACGTTCACGGTGGTGAACACGTTGATGCCCGCGCGCAAAAGCTCCTCGACGTCTTGATAGCGCTTCTTGTGACGGCTGCCCGGAGCGTTCGTGTGGGCGAACTCGTCCACGAGCACGATCTGCGGACGGCGTTTGAGCACCGCGTCAAGATCGAACTCGCGCAGCTTGATGCCGCGGTGCTTCACCTCGAGCGGCGGGATCTGCTCCAAGCCGTCGAGCAGGGCCATGGTGTCGGCGCGCGTGTGCGGCTCGATGTAGCCCGCCACCACGTCGAAGCCCTTGTCCCGCACGGCATGGGCCTCTTCCAGCATGGCGTAGGTTTTGCCGACGCCCGCCGCATAGCCGAAGAATATCTTGAGCTTCCCGCGCGTGTCGCCTTCAGCCGCCTCGGCCTCGACGATCTGCTTGAGGATCGCATCGGGATCGCGGCGCAGCTCGAAGTCGCCGTAACTCGTCTCGGTCATCGTTGCCTTCCCATCGTCAACAGGCCGAAGGGCGACGCTTCCCGCGTCGCCCCGTTCTGCCGCCTTCTATCATATCATGTCGTCGAAAGCGCGCGAGCGCCCGAAGGCGCCCACGCATGGTTTCGCTTGCGAACACACCTCTCATCGCGCTCGCAGTCAGCTTTTCTGCGCATGCGGCAAATCGTCTGCATGCGCCCTATCCGACGCAAAACGCAATGGCACGCGTTATTCGACCGGCAGGATGCCGTCCAGCATGAGGTTCACCTTGAGCACGTTCACGCGCGCGTCGCCCAAGATGCCGAACTGCGGCTGCTCGGTGCACTTCTCGATGATGGCGCGGATCTCGTCCTCGCTCTTGCCGGTGTTGTTCGCCAAGCGCTCCACCTGGTACTCGGCCGCTGCGGGCGAGATGTGCGGGTCGAAGCCGCTGCCGGAGTTCGTCACGAGGTCGCTCGGGATGGGCTCGTCGCCCTTCTCGGGATGCGCCGCATGGATCTCGTCGATGCGCTCCTGCACGCCAGCCGCGAAATCCTCGCCAGCCGGGCTCAGGTTCGAAGCGCCGTACCACAGCACGTCCTCGCCCTCGTCGTTGGTGAACGTGCCCGTGCTCGGGCTCATCACGCGGCCCCACATATGATCTTCGTCGGTGAACTGCTGGCCCACGAGCTCGCTGCCGTACTTCACACCGTCAACCTCGATGATGGAGCCGTTCGCCTGGTAGGGAAACACCAGCTGGGCGATGCCCGTGCACACGGCGGTGTAGATGACGCCGGTGATGACCGTCATCACGAGGAAGAACAGAAGCCCGCTTCCCCATGTCTTCGCCTGTTTCATGTCATGAATCCTTTCTTGCGCCCGCTGCCGCCGCGCGTTCGCGGCGACAGCGGGACCACGTTGTTCCCTATGCGATGCCCATCAGGGTGATCAGCATGTCGAGCAGCTTGATGGCGATGAACGGCAACACGATGCCGCCCAAGCCGTACACCAGCAGGTTGCGGGTGAGCAGGCTCTGCGAGGTGGCCTCGCGGTACTTCACGCCCTTGAGCGCCAGCGGGATGAGCGCCACGATGATGAGCGCGTTGTAGATGACCGCCGACATGATGGCCGTAAGCGGGCTCGTGAGGTGCATGATGTTGAGCGCCTCGAGCTCGGGATACAGCGGGACGAACAACGCCGGGATGATGGCGAAGTACTTCGCCACGTCGTTGGCGATGGAGAACGTCGTCAGGCTGCCGCGCGTCATGAGCAGCTGCTTGCCGATGCGCACGATGTCGAGCAGCTTCGTGGGGCTGGAATCGAGGTCGACCATGTTGCCGGCCTCTTTCGCCGCCTGCGTGCCGCTGTTCATGGCCACGGCCACGTCGGCCTGAGCCAGCGCCGGCGCGTCGTTCGTGCCGTCACCGGTCATGGCCACCATGTGGCCCTCGGCCTGGTACTGGCGAATGGCCGCAAGCTTCGTCTCGGGCGTGGCCTCGGCGATGAAGTCGTCCACGCCAGCCTCGGCGGCGATGGCGGCAGCCGTCATGGGGTTGTCGCCCGTGATCATGACCGTCTTGATGCCCATCGTGCGCAGGTCGGCGAAGTTCTCCTTGATGCCCTGCTTCACGATGTCCTTCAGGTACACCACGCCCAGGATGCGGTGATCGCGCGTCACGAGCAGCGGGGTGCCGCCCGCGCGGGAGATGTCCTCCACCGCCTTGGCGCACTCGGAGCTGTACATGCCGCCATGGGCCTCCACGTAGTCCTTGACGGCATCGGCCGCGCCCTTGCGGATCTCGTGGCCGTCGAAGTCCACGCCGCTCATGCGCGTCTGCGCCGTGAACGGGATGGTCACCATGCCGGAGCCTTCCAGCACGCGGGCGCGAATGTCGAAGCGCTCCTTCGCCAGCACCACGATGCTGCGGCCCTCGGGCGTCTCGTCGGTGAGGCTGGCCAGCTGGGCAGCGTCGGCCACCTCGCGCTCGGTGGCGCCGTCCACCGGGATGAACTCGGACGCCTGGCGGTTGCCCAGCGTGATGGTGCCGGTCTTGTCGAGCAGCAGCACGTCCACGTCGCCCGCAGCCTCCACGGCGCGACCGCTCATGGCCAGCACGTTCGCCTGGTTGAGGCGGCTCATGCCGGCGATGCCGATGGCCGAGAGCAAAGCGCCGATGGTGGTGGGCGCCAAGCACACGAACAGGGCCACGAGCGAGGTGATGGTGGTGGGGTTCGACATGTCGGCCTGACCCGCGCCGAACGCGCTGTAGGTGAACAGCGACACCGACACGATGAGGAACACGATGGTGAGCGCAATGAGCAGGATCTCAAGCGCGATCTCGTTCGGCGTCTTCTTGCGCGCAGCCGACTCCACCATGGCGATCATCTGGTCGAGGAAGCTATGGCCGGCATCGGCCGTCACGCGCACCACGATCCAGTCCGACAGCACCGTGGTGCCGCCGGTCACAGCCGAGCGGTCGCCTCCCGCCTCGCGAATGACCGGGGCGGACTCGCCCGTGATGGCGCTCTCGTCCACCGAGGCGGCGCCCATGACGATCTCGCCATCGGCGGGGATCTGCTCGTTCGCCGCAACGAAGAACAGATCCTTCTTCTTGAGGATGGCCGAGTTCACCTCTTCGGCCTGGATGCGGAAGAACTCAGCCGGGTCGTCGGCATGCGCGCCCTTGGCCACGAGGCCCTCGTTGAGCTTGTGGGCCATCACGTCGCGCTTGGCGGCGCGCAAGGCGTCGGCCTGCGCTTTGCCGCGGCCCTCGGCGATGGCTTCCGCGAAGTTCGCGAACAGCACCGTAAGCCACAGCACCACCGAAACGGCGATGATGAATCCGGGCTGCGCGTCGGCGATGCCGAACAGCGACAGCACGAACAGGGCGAGCGTCAGGATGGCCGAAATGTAGACCATGAGCATGACGGGGTTCTTGGCCTGCTCGCGAGGCTTCAGCTTCACGAACGCATCGAACACCGCGCGCTTGGCAAGCGAGCTCATTGCCATGTCTTTCATAGGAGTAGTCGTCATCTTTCTCTCACCTGCCTCCCTACAGCACCATCATCAGATGCTCGGCGACCGGACCCAGCGCAAGCGCGGGGAACATCGTGAGCGCACCGACAAGGAGCACCATCAGGATGAGCAGGAACACGAACTGGGTATTGCACGTGGACAGCGTTCCGGCGCTCACCGCCACCTTCGGACGCGTGCACAGGCTGCCCGCCAGGATGCACACCGCCACGATGGGAATGAAGCGGTTCGCCAGCATTTCAAGACCCAGCACCACGTTGATGAGCGGGGTGTTGGCGTTGAAGCCGGCGAAGGCCGAGCCGTTGTTGCCACCAGCCGACGTGGCCGCGTACAGCACCTCGGAGAAGCCGTGGGCGCCCGGGTTGTTCAGGCTGTCCACCGTGGCCGGATCGAGGCACATCACGGCGCTGCCCACAAGGATCAGAAGCGGCGTGGTGATGCACAGGATAACCGCCATGCGCATCTCCTTCGGGCCGATCTTCTTGCCCAGCCATTCGGGCGTGCGACCCACCATGAGGCCGGCGATGAACACCGTGAGGATCACGAAGCCCAGCATGCTGTACAGGCCGCAACCCACGCCGCCGAAGATCACCTCGCCGAGCGCCATCAGGATGATGGGGATCATGCCGCCCAAAGGCGTGTAGCTGTCGTGCATGGAGTTCACTGCGCCGTTCGAGGCAGACGTGGTGAACGTCGCCCACAGCGCCGAGTCGGTCACGCCGAAGCGCGTCTCCTTGCCTTCCATGTTGCCGCCGGACTGGCCGTCGGTGCCCATGTACACCTGGCCGTCAGCCGCCAGCTGAGGCGTGCCCATCTGCTCGCATACGCCCACGATGACGAGGGACACCAGGAACACGACGAACATAGCCGCGAACACGGCGCGCCCTTGACGGCGATCCATGACGTAGCGGCCGAAGCAGAACACGCACGCCACCGGGATGAGCAGCAGCGACAGGCATTCCACGAGGTTGGTGAGCGGCGTGGGGTTCTCGAGCGCGCTGGCCGAGTTCACGCCGTTGTAGCCGCCGCCGTTCGTGCCGAGCTGCTTGATGGCAACCTGGCTGGCCTGCGGGCCCATCGGCACCGTGGCCTCGTCCACCGTCTCCACGGCGGCAGGATCGTCGGCATCCACGATGTTGCCTTCTTCGTCAACGCCCACCGGCTCGAGCAGTTGCACCGACTCGTAGTCGTTGAGGTTCTGCGGAGAGCCCTGCCACACGTCGATCATCGTCACCACGAGCGACAGCGGGATGAGGATGAACAGCACGGCGCGGGTCACATCCACGAAGAAGTTGCCCAGCCCCAGATGACCCTCGCTCACCAAACCGCGGAACAGCGCGAACAGCACTGCGATGCCCACAGCCGGCGTCACGAAGTTCTGCACGGTCAGGCCGATGGCTTGCGAGAAGTAGCTCAGCGAGCTCTCGCCGCTATAGGACTGCCAGTTCGTGTTGGTGACGAAGCTGGAAGCCGTGTTGAACGCCAGATGCCAGCTCTGGCCCGGAAGCCCTTCCGGGTTGAAAGGCAGAAAGCCCTGCAGCATGAGGATGGCGGTCAGACCCACCAGCGAGAAGATGGAGAACACCAGCGTGTTCGCCAGGTACTTCTTCCAGCCCATGTCCTCGTTCTTATCGACGCGGATGCACTTGTACACCACGTTCTCGACAGGAACCAACACGCGAGAGAGCGGCGTCTTCTCGCCCGCCATCACCTTGTTGATGTACGCGGACAGCGGGATGGCCAGCGCCACGAGCAGCGCCACGTACACGCCGTATTCAAGCAGTTCGTCCATCATCGCTCGTCACCCCCCTTGAGCAGCACGTAGAACAGATAGAACGTGACGATCACGCTCAATCCGCCGACGAAGCCGGTTACGAATTCCATCGGTTTCCTTTCCTTTGACTCAGTCCTCCACGGGCTCCGTGCAAGCGCTCCCCAAGGGGAATGCCCAACGCTTGCACGGAGCCTTGAGCGCGGCGGCCCAACCTGTCCAAGCTGGCTGCTCGGCCCCTGTGCGCTCGCGCGAACGCACAGAGACGCCACCGCAGACGTATAGGATAGAAAGAAGGGCGCAAGCGAGGCGTTAAGGAAACGTTCCCTGCATTAAGAAGGGATTAAGAGAGGCCAAGGGCTGGGAGCGGGGGCAGAGGCTCGCGCCCGCGCTCGCGCCCGCCCCCACCCCTGCCCCCGTCCCCGGCACCTCCGTCCCTCCCTGCGCAAAGCGATCGACCGCAGGGTGCTCCATCCCGCGCCACCGGGGCCCGGCCTCCATGGCTCGGCTGCCGGCCCTTCGAGCCCGTCGGCGGCGCTCGGCGCAAGCTTTCTGGCAGGTTTTGACGGAAAACTGCCTTTCACGCTGAGAGATTCGGCCTCCTTCGCACTTCCCGCGCCTCCGATCAGGAGCATCCCCTGGTCGACTCACTCCCCCTTCGCCGGCTTTCCCTCATGGGCCCCGAGCGAAGGCGGTTTTCCGTCAAAACCCGCCA
>HHCFC01400__coassemble_1627_pt1 | contig 19067 bp, 13 predicted proteins | sample HHCFC01400__metabat2_high_PE_041 | metagenome-assembled genome bin HHCFC01400
GGGGGGGGGGGGGGGGGGTAGACGCGCGCTGTGCGAGCGGCGCGGATGCGGCAAGTGCGGGCGGCGCGTGCGGCGGCGCATGGGGGCGTGTCGCGTGCTGCGCAGACGACGTGTCTACCATACAGGCGACGTGTGGCATGCTGCGCGGGCGACGCGTGGTGCGGGTTGCGCGAGCGCGGTGTACGGGCGGTGGCGTGTTGCGTGCTGCGCGGAAGGGGCAGACGTGACGTGTGGTGTGCTGTTGGGAAGTTGCGTAACGTGCTGCATGGCCGCGCGGTGGATGGCGCAGGTGCGGCAGGCGGGGGAACGGCGCGCAGTGGCGCACGGCACGACGTGTGGCGCGCTGTCTGGAAGTCGCGCAGTGTGTTGCCTGGTTACCCAACGGATAGCGCGGGCGGTGCGCGGGTGCGGTGTCGTTCGCGCGGAAGGAGCGCGATGGAAGGCTTGTCGCACGGGTGCGGTGGCGCGGCGCGGAAGGCGTAGGCGTGTCGAGTGGCGTGTTGCCTGGAAATCGGACGGCGTGTTGCGTGGGCTTTTCGGCAGATGGCGCGGGCCGGTGTGCGGGCGCGTTTCATCCGCGCGTGCCGTGCGGACATCGTGCGACGCGTGAGGCGCAGACGCGGCGGGCAGATGCTCCGACGGGCGGGCGTGTGTCGGGCGGCAGATGGCGCGCTCGGGTGATGATGCGCTGTCGCACGGATGGCGCGGTGCGTGGCGTGTGACGTGCGCTGCGGGTTGCCCGGTGAATGGTGAGTGTGCCGGGCGATGAAAGCGCGGTGTACAACGTGCGTCGGGACAGTTCGTTGATTGCGTGACCCCCCCCCCTCATATATTGTTCTTGCCACTTCTCGCGCAGTGGCCGCGCTCTTTTCTTGTACACGCGAATATGAGATAAGGGATGCGCATGGGGCGGAGGGCGCTTGCCGCACCCCCAAGGGGTTCGGCTCTTTAAAAAAGGCTGGCGCCTCCGGCCCGCAGGTGGACGCGAATTCGGCAGGATGGCCCCCGGGGCCGTATATCCAATGAGGTTGCGCCTGCGGTTGCCAGAGGAAGGCCTCTGCCTCACGGTTAAGCGAGAGACCGGAGGGACGCAATGATCTACATCGGAATCGACATCGTCAAGAGGGGCCACGTCGCCAGCGCCGTTGGCGAAGACGGAAAGGCCGTCGTCGAATCGTTCAGGTTCAACAACACTGCCGGCGGCTTCTCCAAGTTCCTCGCCAAGCTCAAGAAGGCCGGCGCGGACGCCGAACGCAGCCTGATCGGCATGGAGGCCACGGGGCACTACTGGATCGCGCTGTTCGACTTCCTCGGCGCGCACGGCTACGACGCCGCCGTGATCAACCCGATCCAGACGGACGCCTTCCGCGACGTGTGGACGGTCCGCAAGGTCAAGACCGACGCGATAGACGCGGCGATGATCGCCGACCTCGTGCGCTACAAGCGGTACAGCCCGTCGGCCCTAGGAGACGAGGCCACCGAAGAGCTTCGCAGCTTGGCTCGCTACAGGATGTCGCTCGTCGACCGCTCAACGGCGCTCAAGAACAGGGCTACGGCCGTGCTCGACCGCGTGTTCCCCGAGCTCGCGGGCCTGTTCGGCGATGCCTACTGTCCGACGCACCGGGAGCTTCTGCAGCACTGCGCCACGCCCGACCAGGTGCTCGCGACCGACGTGCGGACGCTCGCGAGAATCCTGAGAGAGGCATCGCGGGGAAAATGCGGCCGCGAGAAGGCCGAGGAGCTGAAAAAGGCGGCCAAGGAGTCCGTCGGCGTCAGCTTCGGCTCGAGAGCCCTCGCCCTAGAGGTCAGGCTCCTCATGGAAGAGCTCGACTTCGTGAAGGACCAGATCAAGGAGGTCGAGGCCGAGCTCGCGGTTCTGCTGGACAGAACCAGCGGCAAATGGCTGCTCACGATTCCCGGCATCGACGTCGCCCTCGCCTCGGTCATCGCGGGCGAGATCGGCGACCCCGACCGCTTCGACGGCCCGCACAAGCTCATGGGCTATGCGGGGATGGACCCCACGAGGAGCGAGTCGGGCGACACCGTGTCATCCGACGGCCACATGTCGAAGCGCGGGCCGGGGACCCTGAGGTGGGCCCTCATGATGGCTGCCGACTGCGCCAGGAAGCGCGATCCCTACTTCGGGGACTACTACAGCGCCAAAAAGGGAACGGGCAAGAAGCACCACTACGTGGCACTCTCCGGAGTCGCCCGCAAGCTGATGGGCGTGTGCTTGGCGGTGATGAAAGAGGGGCGGCCCTACGAGCCGACGCCCCCGAAGAACCACCGGCCCGGCCATCTCAAGGATGCCTGACCTCGCTCTTCGCCAAAACGGAGTCAAGCGCGATCGCCAGCGATCCCATGCGGAACCGACCTTCGGTGCGCGCCCTTTATCTCGTATTCGCTTTTCAAGGTTCCTATTGAAAAATCTCAGGTTCCCCCTTGACTCCTAATAGCAGGTCTTTTTTTTGGCTTCTCGGTGACCCCGTTTTGCTCAGAGCGGTAATGAATCCGAAAGTTTCTTCGCATATTTTACCGAAATAGAGACGCTATTCCGATTTTCAGCTTGCGACGGTAAGAAACGGGAGAGTTTTTCGCAGTATTGTACCGAAATGGGGTTCTAGAAAGGGAAACTCGGGTTCTGCACTGTGCTTTCGGTGAAATATGCCGAAAAATTGAGAAATTCATTACCGTTTCAAGAGCGGAGCCCCCTCGCCAGCCTGTCAACTCCGGTTTCCTCGTCAGCTCCGTCTTGCCACCCCCCCCTGCCGGCCCCTCAGCCCCGCCAACTCCGGTTGCCTTGCCACCCCCCCCCTCAGCCCCGTCAGCCCGGTTGCTTTGCCACCCCCCCCCACCTCCGCTCATCGTGCTGTTTCGCTGTCGCGTCAATGCCGTTTATGATGACGATTCCGTATTGTGCGACATGGCTGGGACGGCCATGGTCGGTGCGATTCCTGTCGATAGCGTGAGAATGGCGTTTCGTCATTCGCGAAGACTGCGATTGCGGCCGCTTTGCGAAAGTGGTTTTCATCTGCGGTAGCCGCAGAGACGAGAAGGCCTGAGGTGAGGGATCCTCAAAGGGAAAGGATGGAAGTTCGGTCGTGACGATGGAAGGCGCGAGGAAGATTGCGGTTGCGAGCCATGATGGCGATGGCGGCTGCAGGGTGTGTGGCGGCGGGGCGACAGCGTCGGCGCCGGACGCGGCGGCGCGAGCGCGGCGCACGGGAGGCGGCACGACGTGGGGCGAGCGCGCGGCGGTTCGGCGATGATGCCTCATGCGAAGGTGGTCGTGGCACTTGCGTTGGCTGCGGCGGCGTGAGGCGAGGGGATCGCGAGTCGGTGGCAAGGTTCCGACTACGGCGATAGGGGGCTGCGAAGCAGGGCGCGAACATACGCTATGACGACAACAGCGCCCATGGTGCCGGCAATGGCTTGCAAGCGCATTCCCGACGTGCGGCGTTCTCAGTATTTCTCAGTATCCGTGATCGGTTGCGACGAATATCGGCGTTGCGGCATTATTTCGCCCCCATCCGGCCGAGCGTCCTTTACACTGTCGATCAGAGGTTTTTCGAGCTTGCGCGCGCACGCGCGGCGGCGGGATGCGAAGACGAACCGACGACGGAGGCAAGGCATGGAGCTTTTGGAGGAGCGCATCAGGCGCGACGGGGTGGTGAAGTCGGAGGGCGTCCTCAAGGTGGACAGCTTCCTGAACCACCAGCTGGACATCGATTTGTTCGATGCGATGGGCGAGGAGTTCAAGCGGCTGTTCGCGGATGCTCCCGTCACGAAGATCCTCACCATCGAGGCGTCTGGCATCGGCATCGCATGCGTGGTGGCGCGGCATTTCGGCGTGCCGGTGGTGTTCGCGAAGAAAGCCCAGTCCATCAACCTCGACGGCGAGATGTATTCGACGCGCATTCAGTCGTTCACGCACGGCCGCGTGTACGACGTCATCGTGGCGAAGAAATTCCTCGGGCCAGATGACCACGTGCTCATCATCGACGACTTTCTGGCGAACGGGTGCGCGCTTAACGGCCTCATCGAGCTGGTGAACGAGGCGGGCGCCACCGTGGAGGGCATCGGCATCGCGGTGGAGAAGGGCTTCCAGCCCGGCGGGGCCGATCTGCGCGAACGCGGCTACCGGCTCGAGTCGCTCGCCATCGTGGAGTCGATGGATCCCGACACGGGCAAGATCGCGTTTCGCCAGGGATCCGTGACGAAACGCGAGGCATCCACCGGGCGTGCTGCATCCGGTGATCTTGGCGACGGCGCAGCTGGCCGCGCGTGCGACGGCGCTGCTGGCCAGGCGTGCGGCGCCGCCGCGGCCCCCGCCGTCCCCGCCCCTGCGGTCGTCCCCGCCCCTCCCGTTGCGGTAGCCTCTTCCACCTCTGCTTCGCCGGAATTCGCCGCCTTCGCGGGCGGCCCTCGCGAGGAGCCGGAGGCCCACTCATGAAGACGTTCAAGCAGGAAGAGCTGTTCAAGCTCGACGGCGATATCCCGCTTCTTCGCGCGGTGCCCTACGGTGTCCAGCACATCCTGGCCATGTTCGTGGCTAACCTCGCGCCTATCCTCATCATCGCGGGTGTGGCCGGTTTGGGCGATGCGCAAACCGGCGCGCTCGTGCAAAGCGCCATGCTCATCGCCGGCATCGGCACGCTCATCCAGCTCTTCCCACTGTGGCGCGTGGGGTCGGGGCTGCCCATCGTCATGGGCATCAGCTTCACGTTCGTCACGGTGCTCACAGGCGTGGTGGCTACGTACGGTTACAACGCCGCCATCGGGGCCATCATCGTGGGCGGCATCTTCGAGGGCGTGCTGGGCTTGTTCGCGAAGTACTGGCGGCGCATCATCTCGCCCATCGTGGCGGCCGTGGTGGTCACGTCCATCGGGTTCTCGCTGCTCAGTGTGGGCGCGACCTCGTTCGGCGGTGGCTCGGGCGCGGCAGATTTCGGCTCGCCGCACAACCTCGTGCTGGGATGCGTGTCGCTGGCGGCGTGCCTGGTGTTCCAGGTGCTGGCAAAGGGCAAGACCAAGCAGCTTTCGGTGCTGTTCGGCCTGATCGTCGGGTATGTGCTGGCCGTGTTCATGGGCAAGGTGGATTTCAGCGGCTTCGCCGACGTGGGGTTGTTCGCGCTGCCGCAACCCATGCCGTTCGCTCCCGAGTTCAACCTGGGGGCCATCGTGTCGGTTGCGCTTATCTTCCTGGTGTCGGCCACGGAGACGATCGGCGACACGACGGCGCTGACCATGGTGGGCCTCAACCGCGAGGTGCGCGAGAGGGAGTTGTCGGGATCCATCGCGTGCGACGGCTTCGTCAGCACGCTGTCGGCGTGTTTCGGCTGTTTGCCCATCACGTCGTTCTCGCAGAACATCGGCCTGGTGGTCATGACGAAGGTGGTGAACCGTAAAGCCATCGCCACCGGCGCCGTCATCATGATCCTGGCGGCGTTTTTGCCGGTGATCAGCGTGGTGTTCTCGTCGCTGCCCGAGGCGGTGCTGGGCGGTTGCACCATCATGATGTTCGGCAACATCATCGTGAGCGGTTTCCAGATGATTGCGCGCGCCGGGTTCTCGCAGCGCAACATCACCATCGCGGCGCTGTCGCTGGCGGTGGGCATCGGGTTCACGCAGGTGGGCGATTTGTTCGCCATCTTCCCGGAGTTGGTGCAAAGTGTGTTCGCGCAGAATTGCGTGGCCGTGGTGTTTCTGGTGGCCATCGTGGCGAACCTCGTGCTGCCGAAGGACGCTCGCGCCGGGGAGGGCGCGGACGCTGCTGCCGACGGAGCGAGCGCTGCTGCCGATGGCGCGCTGGCTGCGGACGGGGCCGGCGCCGGGGCGTTGGGCGCGGGCGCAGCTGCTGCGGCGGGTTCCGCAATGGCGTCTGAGACTGGCGCGACGTCGGACGCGGCAAGGGCGAATGGGCTATCGGACACGGCAGGGTTGACCGGGGAGTTTGACGAGGAACAGCCTGCAAAAGCGTAAGAACGTTTTCGGCGGGTCGATGGCCGCAACATATTGCGACCGTCGGCCTGCCCGGCGTGTTTGTGCCTGTCCCCTCCCCGTTCTTCTGCTCTGCACATCCCCGCGCGAACTTCGTTCCTGCGCTGCGGCGTATCGTTGCGCTTCCTTCGCGTGCTTGCCGCCTCCCTTCGGGTTTGCCGGAGGGAGGCGCGTGGGTTTCTTGGCGGGTGCGAGAGGGCGCATGCCGGGATCACGAGGAATCCGTATGCTTGAATTCGCCGTCTCCAAGGATGCGCATGTCTTCGGCGCGTGCGGATTGTTCAAGTTCGTCGGCGCGGCGCGTCTCCTTCCGCATCTTCAATCCTTGTTGCTCGACCCTTCCACCTACTTATGGAAACCTGCGGGTTTCTGGCAACAAAGGCGTGACCAGGTGGATTCATGCCGTACGATATCGTGGCGAATAGTCATATGAAGGAGGACCATCCGCAATCATGCCGATAGCACTCAGCTTGCTGCTCGTTCTGTTTTTCCTGCTCATGAATGCGTTCTTCGTCGCCGCCGAGTTCTCGCTCGTGCGTGTGCGCAAGTCGCAAGTAGAAATCCTCGTCGACGAGGGCCGAAAGGGCGCCAAGTACGCCAAGCTCGTCGCCGACAACGTCAACGCTTACCTGTCCGCATGCCAGCTGGGCATCACGCTCGCGTCGCTCGCTTTGGGCTGGCTGGGCGAGCCGGCGGTGTCCAAGCTGTTCGAGCCGCTGTTCACTGCGTTGAACGTGCCCGAAGCTGCCATGCATGGCATCTCGGTGGCCATCGGCTTCATCATCATCACCGCGCTGCACATCGTGGTGGGCGAGCTCATCCCCAAATCGCTCGCCATCTTCTCCACCGAGCGCTACGCGCTGTTCACGGCCGCTCCCCTTGTGTGGTTCTACCGCATCACGTATCCGGTGATGTGGCTGTTCAACAGCATCACGAACGGCGTCATGAGGTTGCTCGGCCACGACGTGGCCAACGAACACGAGGTGTACACCGGCGAGGAGATCAAGCTGCTCATCGATGAGAGCACCGAAAGCGGCCTCATCGACCCCGAGCAAAACGAGTACGTGGACAACATCTTCGACCTGGGCGACAAAGACGCCGAGGCCATTATGACGCCGCGCACCGATGTGGTGTGCATCGACTTGGAGGATCCGCTTGAGCAGAACCTTGAGACGGTTCTGCGCTACAAGTACACGCGCTATCCCGTGTGCCGCGACAGCAAGGATCACATCATCGGTTTCGTGCACGTGAAGGATCTCTACACGCTGCCGAAGAACGCCACGATCGACGATCTGCGCATCCGCGCTATCCAGGCCGTGCCCGAAAGCGTGTCCATCGCGAAGCTTCTGCAGACGCTGCAAAGCAAACGCACGAAGATCGCCGTGGTTGTGGACGAACACGGCGGCACTGCGGGCATCGTCACCATGAGCGATATCATGGAGCAGATCGTCGGCCGCATCGACGACGAGTACGTGCACGGCAGTTCGTACGAAGTGGTGAAGATGGAGGACGGCAGCTACCTCGTCGACGGCTCGCTGCCCATCGACGAGGTGGGCGAGCTCATCGGGTTCGAGCCGGAGGAATCCGAGGAATGCGAGACGGCGGGCGGCCTTTTGCTTTCACTGTTCGACCGCATCCCCGACGAGGGCGACACCGTTGCGGTGGAGCACGGCAACGACAAAGCCTCGTTCACCGTAGTGGGCATGGACCGGCATCGCATCGACAAGATCCGCGTGGTGGTCGAGCACATGGAACCGACCAGCGAAGAGGAGTAATCCGAGCGCCGGCAGCCTTCGGGTTGCCGGCGCTCAGCCCGAAGCGCGAAGCGGAAGCGTATAGTGCGGAGGGGCAAATGTGAGGGGTGAAGCCGGAGGGGGTTGCCATGGTGACCGTGAGGGATCTCATACGTCTGCCAAGCTTTCAGGGCACGACGGTTCTGGCAGGTTCCGCTGGCTTGGACAGGTCGGTGGAGGACATATCGGTCATGGAGGTGCCCGATATCGAGGAGTACGTCAGCGCCGGTGGTTTCCTCCTGTCCACGCTTTATCCCGTGTCGACCCACCCCGAGCTTCTTGTCGGCTTGCTTGAGAAACTTGCGGCACTTGGCCTGAGCGGCATGGGCGTGAAGTTGAACCGCTACGTGGACAGCCTTCCTCCGGCGTGCTTGGAGAAAGCGGACGCTCTTTCGTTCTCGCTTCTGCTCCTTCCTCCGAACGGGAACTTTTCAAGCATGATCAACGACTACCTCAAGTCGGTTCTGCAGGTGAAAAGCGGAGAGCTTGAGCACAGGAACCATATTCACGAGCAGCTGATGGACATCCTGATCCACGGCGATTCTCAAAGCGATCTGGCTAAAGTCCTCTCCCGGAATCTCGGTCGAGACATCGTTCTTTTTGGAAGCCACGGAGAGCTTTTAGCCGAATGCCGTTCCACGCCCGATTCGAGCTTGGATTCCCGTGAGGTTGCATGCGCGCTGCAAGCGTGCGAGTCGGAGGCGATGGTCGTCAAAAAGAAACTCCTCAGCTGTTATGCGGCGCTGCACGCGGTACGGTTTGGCCGAGAGAGAATCGGTACGATCGCGGTGTGTTGGCGCGATGGCTTCGATCTGACCGGGCTCGAGCTCATCACGCTCCAGCAATGCTCGATCGTGTTCCGCATCATGGTGCAGCATCAGATCATGATGGAGGATGCCGCTCTCAGCCGGCGCGAGACGTTCGCGTGCGATCTGATCTACGGAATCGCCGAATCCGAAGAGGCCGCGATCACCCAGGCATCCATCATGAAGTGGAAGATGGCGTATCCGATTTTGATTCTCGCGATGGTCATCCCCCCCCCCTCGGTTCAAAAGGCTCCTGCGAGCCGGAGGGAGACGCTTGCCGCCCTCAAAAGGCAGGTGTGGATGGAGCATTCGGGAGGAGAGCGCAGCGACGGCGTCTTTTGGTTCGAAAACAGGGCGATGATCGTCGCGTTGCTCAACGCCGACGCCGCGCGCGCTGTGGCGGGGATCGAGGAGACGATAGACGGCGTGCTCGCGCGGGAGGGCGTGCGGGAGTATTACCTGTCTGAGTCGCGAACTGCGCACCGCCTTGAAGATATTCCGCGCATCTATCAGGAGTGCGAGTACGCCTTGGGCATACAGCAAAAGCTCCGTCGCCACGGCGCCATGAGGTTTCGCGACTTGGGCGTGTACCGCGTCATTTTCAACTCAGAGAACAAAGAAGAGCTCCGCAGCTTCTGCGCGGACACCATAGGGCCGCTTGTTGCGTACGACCGCGAGCACGAGGCCGACCTTGTGAGGACGTTGAGCGCCGTGATAGAAAGCGGCGGGAACCTCAAAGCGGCATCGAGCAAGCTGTTCGTGCATTACAACACCGTGCGCTATCGCTTTCGCCTTGCTGGTCGGCTTCTGGAAAAAGATATCCACGATCCTGACGATTACCAGGCTATATCGCTTGCGGTCAAAATACACGAGGCTTTGGGCTGACGAACTTCCCGCCATGCTTGCTTGCGCATGGCAATTCCCGACAATCTTTCCTTGAACTCTTTGACGCACGGCGTTAGACACGCTCCTTCTTGCGCACCGTACAATCAACGCTGTCGATCGACGAAGCATGAATGTTCCACTGCGGATCCATGGGATTTGCAAGATTGGGGTTGCTATGCGAGTCAAGGGGATTACCGTTTGGCAGAAATCAGACCTCGACGGCTTTTTCGGATTGTTCACGAACAACATCACGAACATCCTCGTCATGGTCGGCGCGTTGGTGTACACGGTAGGGCTTCCGGTCGATCTGGTGTACGGCAGGATCATGCCCGCTCTGGGGGTGGGGATGGCTCTCTGCTCTGCGTGCTATTTCTATTTCGGCTATCGTATGGCGCGCAAGGAGGGCCGCGACACGGTGACGGCCATGCCCACCGGCATCAGCGTTCCCCATATGTTCCTGGTCATCTACATGATCATTCTGCCGGTTCACCTCGCCACGGGCGATCCGGTGCTGGCCTGGCAAGCTGGTTTGGCGTGGTGCTTCGTAGAGGCCATCGTCAAAACCGTCGGGGCGTTCATGGGCGCGTGGCTTCGGCGCGTGCTGCCGCGCGCGGCTATGCTCGGGTCGGTGGCCGGCGCGTCCATCACGGTCATCATGACGAACAACGCGGTGCAAAGCTTCACGGTGCCCTACATCGCGCTCGTCAGCTTCTGCGTCATCCTGCTTGGATACATCGCCAAGCGCCGCATGCCCTTCGGCTTGCCGGCGGGCTTGGTCGCCATCGTGTTGGGCACGGTGATCGGCTGGGTTTCGGGGTACATGACGCTTGACGGGGCGGCGGCGTCGCTGTCGTCGTTGGGGTTGTACCTGCCCGCGTTCTGCGGCGGGGACATCATCGAGGGCATGGCCGCAGCCGCACCGTTTTTGGCTTCGGCCATACCGTTGGGCATTTACAACTTCACGGAGAGCATCGACAACGTGGAGAGCGCGGCCGCGGCGGGAGACCATTACAACACCACGCACGTTCTGCTTGCCAACGGCGTGACCAACATCGTGAGCAGCGTGCTGGGCAGCCCCATTCCCACGGCCGTGTATATCGGCCATCCGGGATGGAAGAGCATTGGCGCGCGGCTGGGGTACTGCCTGATCAACGGCGTTGCTATCTTCGCTATCTCGCTTCTGGGCATCATATCGGTGCTCATCAGCGTCATCCCGTTGCCGGCTTTGCTGCCCATCCTCATCTACATCGGCGTGTCCATCGGCGCCCAGGCGTTCGAGGCTGTGCCGAAAAAGCACTACGCTGCCGTCATCGTCGCCATTCTGCCATGGCTCGCCAGCTGGGGTCTCACGATGATCGACAACGTGGTGAGCGCGTCGGGCGCAGGAGAGCTTTCCTTGGAGGCGTTCCAGAACGCCGGCGTGTACTACGCGGGTTTCGAGTTCCTTGGCGACGGCGCCGCCATCACATCGCTTCTGTGGGCGGCTCTGGCGGTGTTTCTCATGGAAGGGCAGCTGCGCCGTGCCGCCGTGTCGCTTGCGCTGTGCTGCGGATTGACGTTCTTCGGTCTGATGCACGCCCAAACCGTGAGCCTGTTTCAGTCGCCCGAGGCGGTGGTGGGCTACGTGCTGATGATCGCGTTGTGCGTGGTGGTCATGAAGTTCGGGAAAAAGGATGCGGACAGCGAATCGGCGCAGCTCTGCATCGAGGAAGACAACTAAAAGGAGGAGACAATGAAACGATACTCTGTCGAAGCGCTGCCTTACGAGTACGAGTTCTCGGTAGAGGACACGGCGCTCGTGGTGATCGATATGCAGCGCGACTTTTGCGCACCGGGTGGGTTCGGTGAGAAGCTGGGCAACGACATCGCCATGACGCGCGACATCATCCCGGCTGTGCGGCGCATGCTCGACGCCGCTCGCGACGCGGGCATGATGGTCGTCCACACGCGCGAGGGGCATCGTCCCGACTTGAGCGATTGCCCGCCGGCCAAGCTCAACCGCGGTCGCAAGCAGGGCGCGGGCATTGGCGACGAGGGTCCTATGGGCCGTATCCTCGTGCGTGGCGAGTACGGTCACGGCATCGTCGACGAGCTGGCTCCCGTCGAGGGGGAGGTGGTTATCGACAAACCGGGCAAAGGTGCGTTCTACTCCACCGATCTTGAGTTGGTGCTGCGCACGCGCGGCATCGCCAATCTCATCGTGTGCGGCGTGACCACGCACGTGTGCGTGAGCACGACTATCCGCGAGGCGAACGACCGCGGTTTCGACTGCCTGTTGCTCACCGACTGCTCGGCTGCGTTCGATCCGGCCGACCATGAGGCCACCATCCATCAGATAAACCAGCAGGGCGGCATCTTCGGTTGGACGACCGCGTCCGACAAGGTGCTTGAGGCTTTGGCGACCCAGGGGGCGTGATCATGGAGGCCATGACGAGCAAAAAACCCGGCACCCCTTTATGGGTGGCGGGCGACCTTAACGGGTTCTTCGGACTGTTCTCGAACTCGCTGACGAACTTTCTCACGGCGGTGTCGCTTCTGGCCGTGGCCATTTCCATGCCGGGCGACATCGTGTACGGCTCTATCGTGCCGGCTACGGCGCTGGCCATCGCCTTGGGCAACTTCGCTTTGGCGTTCATCGCGCGACGCATGTCCATCAAGGAGGGTCGCAGCGACGTGACCGCCATGCCCTATGGCATCAGCGTGCCGCACTACTTCGCCGTTGCGTTGGCCGTCATTCTGCCGGCCTACGTGCTGACGGGCGACTGGATGCTGGCATGGGCCGTGGGCATCGTGTGGAACTTCATCGAGGGCGTCATCATGCTTGCCGGCGCGTTTCTGGGCAAGTACATCAAGAACAACCTGCCGCGCGCGGCCATGCTGGGCGCGCTGGCTGGCTTCGCCATCACCTACATTGCAGGCGTGCCCATCGGCAACGTGTTCACCGCCCCCTATATCGGCTTGGTGTGCTTCATCATCCTGATGGTGGGCTGGCTGGCACACAAGCGCTTGCCGTTCAACATGCCGGCTGGCGCGTTCGCCATTCTGGTGGGCACGATCCTCGCTTGGGCGACTGGTTACATGGATCCCGCCGCGGTGACGAGCGCGGTGGATGATTTCAGCATTCCCGTGCCCATGCTCACCGTGGATCTGTTCTTCCAAGGGTTCGCCTACATTGCGCCTTTCCTGCCTGCTGCCATTCCGCTGGGCATCTACGACTTCCTCGAGAGCATGAACAACCTCGAAAGCGCGGCTGTGGCGGGCGAGAAGTACCCGACGCGCCTGTGCATGACCATCCCCGCCGTGCTCACCATCGCAAGCTCGTTCATCGGCGGCGTGTTCCCCACGATCATCTACATAGGCCATCCTGGCTGGAAGGCCGCGGGCGCGCGCATCGGCTACTCCATTCTCACGGGCATCGTTATTTTGCTGCTGTCCTTCCTGGGCATCTTGTCCATCGTCACGGCGGTCATTCCACTCGTGGCGCTTTTGCCCATCCTCATGTACATCGGCATGGTCATTGGCACGCAGGCGTACGAGACTGCCAAGCCGCGGCACTTCGCGGCGGTCACGCTGGCGTTTCTGCCCTATATCGGCAGCTTCATCGCCGGCAAGATATCCTCGACGGTGGACTCGGTGAACGCGGCGCTTTCTGCGGCGGGGTCGAACGTTTCGGTGGCGTTGGGTGCCTCCAGTGATCCGGGCGTTGTCGGCATCGGATTCGACATCTTGTCGGGCAACGGCGTGCCGTACGAGGGATGGGCGTCGCTCAGTCACGGCGACATCCTCATTGCGATGATCTTGTCGGCCACGGTGTACTACATCATCGATCGCAAGTACCTGAAAGGATCGGTCTACCTGCTGATCGGCGCGGTGCTGTCGTTCTTCGGCATCATCCATGCTTCGACGTTCGGCATCAACCCCTCCCCGATGGTGACGGTGGCCTATGTGCTGGCGGCGGCGGTGCTCATCGTCATGAGCGTGTACCGCAAGCGGGATAACGAATTGATCGCCGACGAGAACGAGCCCGGCTACGACGGCGCGGAGAACGATCGGCTGTGGAATCCCGACGCGTTGCTGCAGAAGAGGCTTGGGACGGCTTCGGCGGCACAGCCTCAGGCCACGGCTCCGGCGCACGGCGGGGAGCGCGCTTCTGCCCAGGAGCACGGCGATATGCAGGTGCACGACGAGGCTCAAGCGGGCTAGCCCGCCAAGTTCAGGGGCGAGGAATGTGGAGAACGCCGCATGCATGGACTGCCGACTGCTGGCCCTTGCGCAGAATGCGCGAGGTGCGGTGGCGGGTGCGTACCGAACGAGCGCGAACCTTCGCTTCGAAGGGTTCGACGGACTGTGCACCGTGCTGTGCGGCACGATCGACGACGGCCCCGGAGGCATTGTGCTCGACTCCGCGTTTCGACCTCGCCCCTTCTCCGATGAGCTGTCTGCGGGGATGCCGGCGCGCTTCGAGGGAGGCGTCCTCGCGGCGGGGCCGCTCATGTTCGACGTGCGTGGGGCGCGGCTTTTCGATTGCGCACTGCCGGATGACGGGTGGCGGGCGACGTCTGCGGAAGCGGGCGGCATGGCTCGCGTGCTGCAAGACGCTCTGACCGCAGCGCGCCGCCCCCGCCCAAACGATGCGATGCAGCGCTTCTTGGCTGTGCGCGCTATGGCGTTTCGGGATGCGCTGCGCGACGGGTCGGGCACGAAGATCGCTCAAGCGGTCCGCGGGCTGATTGGACTGGGGCCGGGGTTGACGCCTTCGGGGGACGACCAGGTGACGGGATGCTTGGCCGCGCTGCGGTTCGCGTTGGGGCCGCAGGATGCCCTGGTCCGCGCCGTCTCGGACGCTGCGGGCCGCTGCCGGGGGAGCACGACGGAGGTGGGAGCCTCCATGCTGTCCTCGGCTCGGGAGGGAAGGTTCAGAGGGGCCATGAGAAGCCTTCTTGCGGCTTTGAAATCGGAAGACGAGCGCGCGGTGCGTCGGCGGCTTGATGCCCTGCTTGGCGTCGGCGCGACATCGGGGTTGGATATGGCTGACGGAATGGTGGCCGGCCTGCATGCGGCTGCGCTGGCGAGAAAGTGGTGAGCAATGGTTGAACTGGTGGTATGCAAGAAAGATTCGTACTTCGATTCGGTGACGCTCATGACGTTGTCGAGCAAGCTGAAAAAGCTGCCCGGCGTCGGCGATGCGGTGGTGTCCATGGCCACCACCATGAACAAGGAGTTGCTCGAGAACGTCGGCATGCTCAAGGGCGAGGCGGTGGACGCGGGCCCCAACGACCTGGTGGTGGCCATCCGCGCCGAGAGCCAAGAGCAGTGCGACGCCGCCTATGGCAAGATCGACGAGCTGCTGCATTCGACCGCGGAGCCCCAAGGCTCTTCCGAGGCTCCGGCACGGACGATACGCGAGGCCAAGGAGCGCAACCCCGACCTTGGCGTTGCCATCGTGTCGGTGAAGGGCGAGTTCGCCGCCCGAGAGGCTCGCATCGCACTGCAAAACGACATGCACGTCATGCTGTTCTCCGACAACGTGTCGGTTGAGCAGGAACGCGAACTGAAAGCGCTGGCCCACGAGAAGGGTCTGCTCGTGATGGGTCCCGACTGTGGCACGGCCATTCTGGGCGGCGTGGGGTTGTGCTTCGCCAACAAAATGCGCCAAGGATCCATCGGGCTTGCGGCGGCATCGGGTACGGGGCTGCAGGAGGTGTGCGTGCTCATCGACAAGCTGGGCGAGGGCATCTCCCAGGCGCTCGGCACGGGTGGGCGCGACCTCTCGGCCGAGATCGGCGGCATGATGATGCTCGACTGCATCGACCTTTTGGATGCCGACCCCGACACCAAGGTGATCGTGGTGGTGTCGAAGCCTCCCGTCGAAGAGGTCGCGAACAAGGTGCGCGAGCGTCTTGCGCGCTGTTCCAAGCCGGTGGTCGTGTGCTTCATCGCGGGCAAGCGGCAAGACGACGCGCTCGATGCGGACGAGGGTGCCGGCATGACGTTCGCATCCAGCTTGGAGGACGCTGCCTACCGGGCTGTGGCGCTTGCGCGTGGCGAGGCGCTTGCGAGCGCGGAAGGCACGAGGTTCGCACTCGACGCGTCCCTCGTGGCTACCGAGGCGTCCCGTCTTGGCAGCGGGCAGCGCTACCTGCGCGCACTGTATTGCGGCGGCACGCTGGCGGCCGAGACGCTGCACGAATGCTCCAAGCATATGGGCGAGTTGACGAGCAACGTGGCCAAGGATCCGGCCATGAAGGTGGCAGATCCCTTCGTCAGCTCGGGGAATTGCATCATCGACTTGGGCGACGACGTGTTCACGGCGGGCCGGCCCCATCCCATGATAGAGCCGGGGCTGCGTTGCGAGCGCATCTTGCAGGAGGCCGCCGATCCCGCATGCGCCGTGATGCTGCTTGACTTCGAGCTGGGGTACGGGTCGAATCCCGACCCGGTGGGCGTGACGCTTCCCGCCATCGAGCAGGCGCGGGCTTTGTGCCGCGACGCGGGGAGGGACATCGTGTTCGTGGGGTACGTGCAGGGAACTGACGGCGACGACCAGGGCAAGGCGCAGCAGAGGGCGCTGCTCGCAGGTGCGGGCGTGGTGCTTGCGGAGAGCAATCTGCACGCGGTGTCTTTGGCATTGGCCATCATGAAGGAAAGGGAGGCGCGGTAATGGGTGCGTTGTTCGAGGGCGTTCGGTTTCTGAATGTGGGAACCCCGCTGTTCAGGGACGAGATTGTGCGCCAAGGGGCTTCATGCGATCACGTGGATTGGAAGCCTCCTGCAGGAGGGAGGGCCTCCCTTCTGCCCGTGCTCGACCGGCTTTCGGAATCTGCCGAGGTGGATGCCGCGAATCGGCGTGCTTTCGAGCGCATTCGCGATGCGCAACCCGTGTGGGTGGACATGGGGCGCGCGGTAGACGTGGTTCCCGGCATGACGGCCCGCACCATCTTGCACGCCGGACCGCCCATCGCCTACGAGCGCATGTGCGGGCCCATGCGGGGAGCTGTGCAAGGGGCGCTCATGTTCGAAGGGTTGGCGCAGACGGCCGAAGAGGCCGATAGGCTGGCGGGATCGGGCGATATCGAGTTCAAGCCCTGTCACGAGTTGGGATGCGTGGGCCCGATGGCGGGCGTGGTGTCGGCCTCCATGCCCATGCATGTGGTGAAGAACGCGGCGTTCGGCAACTACAGCTACGCGAACGTCAACGAGGGCCTGGGCAAAGTGCTGCGATTCGGTGCGAACAGCCCCGACGTGATCGATCGTCTGCGCTATCTTCGCGACGGGTTCCTTCCCGTCATGCAGAAGGTGGTGCGGGCGTCTGGCGGCGTGGATCTGAAAAACCTCACGGCCCAAGGGCTATCCATGGGCGACGAGTGCCACAACCGCAACAAGGCCACCACCGCGCTTCTTCTGCGCGACCTGCTGCCGCTGTTCTTCCAGGTGGACGAGCCGCTTGAGGCGGCGTTGCGCGCGTTGTCGTTCGTGCGCGACAACGAGCACTACTTCCTGAACCTCAGCATGGCCGCGTGCAAGGCCACGCTCGATGCGGCTGCGGGCATCGAGGGTTCCACGGTGGTCACCGTCATGGCGCGCAACGGCGTGGAGTTCGGCATCCGCGTGAGCGGTGCCGGCGACGAATGGTTCACCGGGCCGGCTCAAATGGTGGAAGGGCTGCTGTTTCCCGGCTTCTCCGAGGACGATGAGGCGCCCGACCTCGGCGACAGCGCCATCACGGAGACGTGCGGCATCGGCGGGTTCGCCATGGCAGCGTCGCCGGCCATCGTGCAGTTCGTAGGCGGGAGCGTTTCGGACGCCTTCAACTACAGCGCGCAGATGCGCGAGATCTGCGAGGGAGAGAGCAAGAGTTATCTGCTGCCGCCCCTGAACTTCCGGGGAAGCGCGACGGGCATCGATGTGCGCAAGGTGCTTGCGACCAACATCCTGCCCGTCATCAACACGGGCATCGCCCACAAGCGGGCCGGTGTCGGCCAGGTGGGGGCGGGCATCGTGCATCCTCCCCTCGAGTGCTTCGAGAAGGCGCTCGAGCGGATGGGCCAGCTTGTCTAGTCGAACGAAGCGCCCACGAAGCGCTCGGCGTTCTTCCCGAGCATCTTCTCAAGCTCGTCGTCGGTGAATCCGAGCGAGGTGAACGTGTCGAACTCGTGCGCAGGATCCCACATGGGGAAGTCGGAGCCGAACATCACGCGGTCGGCTCCCCACATGCGCACGAGCTCGCGCGTGCGCCTCTGCCCAAGGCACATCATGGAGCTGGACACGTCGATGAACACGTTCTCCTCGTGCAACACGTCGTAGCCGATCTCGGGGATCGACCAACCGCCGAAGTGGGCGGCGTCCACCACGAGGTTCGGAAACGCTCGCAGGATGCGCTTGAGGCGGCGCGGATGCGAGAAGTCCGTGCGGTAGTCGCCCGTGTGCACGATGAGCGGCAGGCGGCCCTCGATCATCTCGTAGATGCGCATGAGGCGGGGGTCGTCCATGTCCACCTTCTGCGTGTCCGGATGCAGCTTCATGCCAGCAAGGCCCAGGCCGACGGCGCGTTCGATTTCGGCTTCGGGGTCGGGGAAGTCCTGGTGCATAGCCATGAAGCCGATGAATTCCGCATGCTCGCGGCATTGCGCGGCGATGAAATCGTTGATGGCGGTCACCGCGTGCGTCGACGTGGCCACCGAGTGCACGACGAACCGCGAGATGGGCGCGCGCTTTTGCGATTCCAGCAAATGCGTCGCCGTGCCCTTGCCGTACATGTCGACGAGATAGAACTCGCCCACGGCGTCCACGGCGCGCTCGGCGATCTTCTCGGGGTAGATATGGGCGTGGACATCGATGACGGTCATGCGTGCTCCTTCGGTCTGCTGTGCGCTCTGCGCGCTGGCGCTGGTGCCTGCGCGTTCGCGCCCCCGATTGTAGTGCAACTGTCCGAGGCGTGCAGCGGGCAATCGGTGGAAGCTGGCGGGCATGTTGGCCGCGGAGGGGGCGCTGGCGGGGCGTTAACGTACTGGTTGCGGAGGGCGCGTTGGCGTGTTGGTGCGCTGGCCGCGTGTCCATCAGCGAGCGCTTGCGCTTCGGGTATAGTGGTCGCGGGGTGCGCGTTGGTGCGCTGGACGCGGAGGGCGGTAGGCGTGTTGACGTGCTGGCGGGGTTTTGGCGCAGGGCGCGCGTTGCGGGGTGCGCGCTGGGGGCGTTGCGAAGGCGCGTTGGGCTTTCTGTCGGGCCGCGGCGGGATGCGTCGTCCCGTTGTCCCTCTCGGCCTCCTTTCCGCTTGGGAGGCGTCCTTCTTCCGCGGTTTTGGCTTGGAGGTGGGATTCTCTGCGCCGGACGGCCCCTTGTCGGGGATGTCGGGGCGACGCTGTGCGAGGGGGCTGGATATACGTTGTCCTCGGGTTGATGGGGGCATGCCGCCCGCATGACAAGAAATCACCGATCTCGGAATGTGGTGGGTCGGTACGTATCCGCTCGTATGGAAAAACTCCTGGTCACTCGAATCAGAGCATTCCGAAACGCCTCAAAACGGCACGGAAGGCTGCCGAAAGATTCCGAAATCGGCGATTTCTTGCCATGCGGGACGTCGGCT
>HHCFC01400__coassemble_1632_pt1 | contig 19002 bp, 12 predicted proteins | sample HHCFC01400__metabat2_high_PE_041 | metagenome-assembled genome bin HHCFC01400
GTTCACCATGCGGAAGCCCTTGGTGACGTAGGACGGGTTGTGGCAGGCCACGAAGTCAGCCTTGTTCACATAGTAGGTGCTGCGGATGGGCGCGTCGCCGAAGCGCAGGTGGCTGATGGTCACGCCGCCGGTCTTCTTCGAGTCGTACTGGAAGTAGGCCTGCACGTACTTGTCGGTGTGGTCGCCGATGATCTTGATGGAGTTCTTGTTCGCGCCCACCGTGCCGTCGCCGCCGAGGCCCCAGAACTTGCACTCGATGGTGCCCTCGGCCGCCGTGTTGGGGCAGTTCGGATCCTCGGGAAGCGACAGATTCGTCACGTCGTCCACGATGCCCACGGTGAACTCGCGGCGTGGCTCGTCCTTCGCAAGCTCGGTGAAGATGGCGAACACCGACGAGGGCGGGGTGTCCTTCGAAGAGAGGCCGTAGCGGCCGCCCGTCACGACGACGTCCTCGCGGCCCTCGTGCGCAAGCGCGTTCACCACGTCCATGTACAACGGCTCGCCGAGCGCGCCCGGCTCCTTCGTGCGGTCCATGACGGCCACCTTCTTCGCCGTCGCGGGCAGCGCCTCTGCGAACCTCGCCGACACGAACGGGCGGTACAGGCGCACCTTCACGAGGCCCACCTTCTCCCCGTGCGCGTTCAGGTAGTCCACGACCTCCTCCACCACGTCGCAGAACGAGCCCATCGCCACGATCACGCGGTCGGCGTCGGGTGCGCCGTAGTAGTTGAACAGCTGGTAGTTCGTGCCCAGCTTCGCGTTCACCTGGGCCATGTAGTCCTCGACGACGGCGGGCAGCGCATCGTAGACGCCGTTGCACGCCTCGCGATGCTGGAAGAAGATGTCGCCGTTCTCGTGGCTACCGCGCATGGCCGGCCGCTCGGGGTTGAGCGCGTGCTCGCGGAAGGCACGCACCGCGTCCATGTCGCACATCTCGGCCAAATCGTCGTAGTCCCACACGGCGATCTTCTGCACCTCGTGGGAGGTGCGGAAGCCGTCGAAGAAGTTGATGAAGGGGATGCGGCCCTTGATGGCGGAAAGATGCGCCACCGCGGAGAGGTCCATGACCTCCTGCACGTTCGTCTCGGCGAGCATGGCGAAACCGGTCTGCCTGCACGCCATGACGTCGGAATGGTCGCCGAAGATGGACAGCGCCTGCGTGGCGACCGTGCGGGCGCTCACGTGCAGCACGCACGGCAGCATCTCGGCGGCGATCTTGTACATGTTGGGAATCATGAGAAGCAGGCCCTGCGAGGCCGTGTACGTGGTGGTCAGCGCGCCGGCGGCCAAAGAGCCGTGCACCGCGCCCGCAGCGCCCCCCTCGGACTGCATCTCGCACACCTTCACCGTGGTGCCGAAGATGTTCTTCTTGCCGGCCGCCGACCACTGATCGACAAGGTCGGCCATGGGGCTCGAGGGGGTGATGGGGTAGATGCCCGCCACCTCGGTGAACGCATAGGAGACGTAGGCTGCGGCGTTGTTGCCGTCCATCGATTTGAATTCTCTCGTCATATCTTCCTCTCCTTTGAAGGGGGGAACCTGCCCCGTCGGAAGCTCGCGCGCGAGCACGCATCGAACCTTATGATACCAGCGCGCATTCGCACGGCGCGGCGCACGACGGCGGGTGGTTCGCCGCGGTCGCCGTTCGTCGGCAAGCGGCCCCGAAATGTGACGGGGGCGTGGAGAGCGTTGCGGCCCCGCAAGCCCAACCCGCGTATAGGGCTTTGCCCGGTGACTCGACGAGCCACCCCAGCCTGCACCAATCCCGGCTTGACGGAGAAGAAGCCGCTTGCGTGCGAAAGAGGAGAGCCGCAACCCGCGATGCGCCCGCCGCATCCGCATGCATCGACCGACCCCCAAAGAAGAACACCGCGCGAAAAGCGGCGGCGAACCCGTCGTCAGCCCCCTCCCCCGGCACGCGCTACGAAACACGCACCATGGACGCCAGAAAACTCGCCGGGACGCACGGGAAGCCCGCACGAACCAGGGCCGCATCCTACACCCGCAGCTCCTTGCCCAGCTCCTCGGCCAACACGGGGAGCAGTTCGGCGAACGTGGCGTCGATCTCCTTCTTCTTCAGCTGACACTCCCAGATGACGTGGACCTTCCACCCCAGGGCCTCGAGCTCGGCCACGCTGCGCTCGTCGCGCTCGACGTTGCGTTGGAACTTCACCACCCAGTATTCCACGTTGCTCTTCGGCATGCGCGGCTTGCAGCGCGGGCACCGGTGCCAGAAACATCCGTTGATGAACAGGGCCGTTTTCTTGCCCGGCCACGCCACGTCGGGACGGCCCGGCACCTTCCACTGCAGACGGTAGCCCCCAAGCCCCGCCGCACGCAACCGCGCGCGCACGAGAAGCTCCGGCTTGGTGTTGGCGCGCTTGTTGCCCTTCATCGACTTGCGCACATGCTCGTTGGTGGCCGGAGGAGGCTCGATGCGGCGAGCGGCAGGCAACGCGGGGCGAGCGGCAAGAGCGCACTCAAGCGCGGCAAGCGAGCAGCTCAAAGAGGAATCGCGGCAGTCGGCAGCCGCAAAAGCCGCATGATCGATATGTTGACAAACGGTCATTCGCAGCATGATACCACGCATCTCCCCAGATCAATCTTTTACAAGCGGGAAGATCGCTGATAAAAACGCTTTACAAGTCCTTTATTTTCTGAAGGTTTTCCGAGATAATGGGGGCGCTGTTGTGCGCGTGCCCTAGGCACGCACGTACGCTCGGGGCCCACGCCCCGATATCCAGAACGGAGGGAAACCTATGGAACAGCCCATCAAGGCAACTTTGTCTCGTCGCACGTTTTTGGCGGGCAGCGCTGTTGCGGCGGCCGCGGCGGGCCTCACCCTCGCCGGGTGCGGCGGCGGTGGCGGCGACACCGGCTCCACCACGACGACCGATAACGGCGCGGTGGCCCAGGGCGGCACGCTGACGGCGGCCGTGGCCTACGAGACGAACAACTACCTGCCGCCGAACAACTCCTCGGCGCTGGCGGTTGGCGCGAACTGGCACGTGGTGGAGGGCCTCTACGAGCTCGACATGGCCACCTACAAGCCCTACGCGGCACTGGCCGCGGGCGACCCGGTCGAGGTGTCCGAGACCGAGTACGAGGTGACGCTGCGCGACGGCGCGAAGTTCTCCGACGGCACCGACGTGAAGGCATCCGACGTGGTGGCCTCCTACGAGCGCACGGTGGGCGCCGAGGGCGCGCTGTACCTGTCGATGCTCGACTTCATCGACAGCGTCGAGGCCAAGGACGACACGACGGTCACCTTCAAGCTTGCGCACCCGTTCTCGCTCGTGAAGGAGCGCCTCGCGCTCATCAAGGTGGTTCCCGAGTCGGCCACCGACGCCGACCTCACGAAGCAGCCCGTCGGCTCCGGTCCGTGGATGTACCAGTCCATCAGCGAGTCCGCCATCGAGTTCGTGCCCAACGAGCACTACACCGGCTCCAAGCCGGCCAAGGCCGACACCATGCACTGGGACATCATCAAGGACGACACGGCCCGCACGACGGCCATGCAGTCGGCCACCGTCGCCGTCATGGAGAACGTCCCCGCCACCGTGGCCGACCAGCTGACCGGTGCCGGCGCCGCGGTCGAGTCGGTGCAGGGCTTCAACCTGCCCTTCCTCATGTTCAACACGAAGAAGGCCCCCTTCGACGACGCGCGCGTGCGTCAGGCGTTCTTCTACGCCATCGACGTGAACAAGCTCATCAGCAACGCCATGAGCGGCCTGGCCGCCCCGGTGAAGAGCTTCCTGCCCGAGGATCACGCGAACTTCCACGAGGCATCGACGGTCTACGAGCAGAACGCCGACATGGCCAAGCGCTTGCTGGAAGAGGCCGGCGTGACCACCATCGACTGCACGCTCGACACCACGGACGCCTCTTGGATCAAGGACCTGTCGCCCTCCATCAAGGAGGATCTGGGCAAGGTGGGCATCAACGTCACCATCCAGGAGCAGGCGTCTGCCGCGCTGTACTCGAACCGCTGCGACACCGACGAAGAGGTGCAGCCCTTCGACGTGGTGCTGGCGCCGGGCGACCCCACCGTGTTCGGCAACGACCCCGACCTGTTGATGAACTGGTGGTACGGCGATAACAGCTGGACTCAGAAGCGCTCGAGTTGGAAGGGTTCTGCGGAGTACGAGCAGCTGCACGAGCTCATGAGCCAGGCCGTCGAAACCACCGGCAGCGAGCAGCAGGAGCTGTGGAACCGGTGCTTCGACATCATCGCCGAGCAGGTGCCGCTGTACCCGCTGTTCCACCGCCAGATGACCACGGCCTACTACGAGTCCATGGTCACGGGCTTCAAGCCCATCAGCACGACCGGCCTGAACCTGCTCGACGCCGCAGCCACCGCATAGTCGCTGCGCAATACCCGAGCACAGGACGCATGTTCTGCGCTATAATCGAAAACGGCCCGTATCGCTTCGCTGCGGTGCGGGCCGTTTCTTAGCAAGACGGGCCGAAAGCCCGCGAGGCAGGCGGGTTCCGCGCAAGGGTCGGAGCCCACGAACGCGCGAAAGGAGGACGTGGTGAACAACCTTCTCCGCTTGATCGGCAACCGACTGATCGCCTTGCCCATCATGGTGTTCGGCGTCACCATCCTCGTCTTCTTCCTCATGTCGTTCTCCCCCATCGATCCGGCATACTCGGCGTTGGGCGAGGGAGCGTCGCAGGAAGCCCTCAACGCGTACCGCGAAAGTCACGGGCTGAACGATCCGTGGATCGTGCAGTACGGGAACTTCATGGTGGGCTTGTTCCAAGGAGACTTGGGCACCTACGGTGCGAACGAGGCGTCCGTCGGCGACAAGATCGCCCAGGCACTGCCGATCACTCTGCAGCTGACGTTTTTCGGCCTGGTGATCGCCGTCGTGCTCGCCACCATCCTCGGCGTGGTATCCGCTGTGTACCGCGACAAGTGGCCCGACCAGATCATCCGCGTGTTCTCCATCGCCTGCATCGCCACGCCGTCTTTCTGGCTGGCCGTGCTGTTGATCTTGCTGTTCACGGTGACGCTCAACAACATGCTGCCGGCTGCAGGCGCGCTTCCCGACATCTCCAAGGATCCTGCCGGCTACTTCGCCCGCATGGCGCTTCCCTCGTTCGCCTTGGGCGTGCCCGTGGCGGGCCAGCTCACCCGCGTTATCCGCACCTCCATGGTGGAGGAGCTCGACAAAGACTACGTGCGCACGGCCATCGGCGCGGGCATCCCGCGCAGCATCGTCATCGCGCGCAACGTGCTGCGCAACGCGCTCATCACGCCGGTCACGGTGCTGGGCCTGCGCATCGGCTATCTCATCGGCGGCGCTGTGGTCATCGAGGTCATCTTCAACCTGCCCGGCATGGGCATGACCATCGTCCAAGGCGTGCAGAACAACTACCCCACGCTCGTCCAAGGCGTCACGCTCACGGTGGCTTTGACGTTCATCGTGATCAACGTCGTCGTGGACATGCTCTACATCCTCATCGACCCGCGGATTAGGACGGTGTAGACCCATGGTGCAGCTACGTGGCAACCTCGCCAACAAAATGGAGGCGAACGCCGGACGCGTGCGCTTCCGCCGCTGGAAGGCGATGAGCATCGGCGCCCGCATCTCGCTCGTGGTGCTAGTGGCGTTCGTGCTGGCGGCTGTGTTCGCCCCGCTCGTGTCGCCCCACAGCCCCTACGAGATCTTCACCGCGCGCCAAGCGCCCGACGGGCAGTTCCTGTTCGGCACGGACAACAAAGGCCGCGACGTGCTGTCGCGCATGATCTACGGCGCGCGCTACTCGCTCACCATCGGCCTGTGCGCCACCGCGTGGGCCCTCGTCGCCGGCTCCATCTTGGGATCGATCGCCGCCGTGTCGCGCAAGTGGGTGTCCGAGATCATCATGCGCTGCATGGACGTCATCATGTCGTTCCCCGGCATCGCGCTGGCCGCCGTGTTCGTGGTGGTGTTCGGCAACTCGCTGCCCTCGCTCATCTTCGCCATCGGCTTTCTGTACATTCCGCAGATCGCCCGCGTCGTGCGCGCGAACGTCGTGAGCGAGTACGGTCAAGACTACGTGCGCGCGGTTGTCGTGTCCGGCGCGCGCGCCCCGTGGATACTCTGGAAGCACGTCGTGCGCAACTGCATCGCGCCCGTGCTCGTGTACACCATCGTGCTCGTGGCCGACGCCATCGTGTTCGAGGCGTCCCTGTCATTCATCTCAGCCGGCATCCCCGAGCCCGATCCCACCTGGGGCAACATTCTCGCCGACGCGCGCGCGGGCGTGCTGTCCGGCCAGTGGTGGCAGGCGCTGTTCCCGGGCCTTGCCATCATGATCACGGTCCTGTGCCTCAACATCCTCTCCGAGGGCATGACCGACGCGATGGCCGCCGCCCCGAAGGCCCCCATCGCCGCGGCTGACGACGCCGTGACGGGCGAGCGCGAGGCCGACCGCCTCGTGGCCGACCCGACGCTGGCCTACAAGGCCCAAGCCGAATCGCTCAAGCGCCGCCTCGCCGAGCTGCAAGCCGTCGAGAAGACGCGCACCGATCGCTTCGAAGCGCGCACCGACGTGCCCCCCATCCTCGAAGTCAGGGACCTGTGCATCAAGTTCCCGCGCCACGGCGACGTGAACGTGGTCGACCACGTGAGCTTCGTCGTGCGCCCGCGCCAGACCATGGGGCTTGTGGGCGAGTCCGGCTGCGGCAAGTCCATCACCTCGCTCACCATCATGGGCCTGCTCGACCCGAAGGCGCAGATCTCCGGCGAAGTGCTCTACGACGGGCAGAACCTGCTCGACATGAGCCAGAAGGAGATGAACGCCCTGCGCGGCCGCGAGATCGCGATGATCTACCAAGACGCGCTCTCCTCCCTGAACCCCTCCATGCTCATCAAGTCCCAGATGAAGCAGCTCACCAAGCGCGGCGGCACCCGCAGCGCCGAGGAGCTTCTGGAGCTGGTGGGCCTCGACCCGAAGCGCACGCTTGATTCCTACCCGCACGAGCTTTCCGGCGGCCAGCGCCAGCGCGTGCTCATCGCCATGGCGCTCACGCGCGACCCGAAGGTGGTCATCGCCGACGAGCCCACCACGGCCCTCGACGTGACCGTGCAGAAGCAGGTCATCGAGCTTTTGAACCGTCTACAGAAGGAGCTGGGCTTCGCGATGGTGTTCGTGAGCCACGACCTGGCGCTCGTGGCCGAGGTGGCGAACTCCATCACGGTCATGTACGCCGGCCAGGTGGTGGAACAGGGCCCTGTCAAGAACATCCTGTGCCACCCGGTGCACGAGTACACGCGCGGCCTCCTCGGCTCGGTGCTGTCCATCGAGGCCGGTGGCGACCGCTTGCACCAGGTGCCCGGCAGCGTCCCCAGCCCGAAGGACTTCCCCGCCGGCGACCGCTTCACGCCGCGTTCGAGCCACCCCGACAAGGTGTCGCAGCTGCGCCCCGTGCTCAAGCGCGTGGAGGACACCGACCATTACTACGCCGAGCTGCCTGACAGCGAGCTCAAGCGCCTCGGCATCAAGCCGTACGTTCCAGGAGGTGTGCTGCTATGAGCGAGCTTGAAACGACTGCGGCTGCAACCGCGGCGCCTGCCGCGGGCGCGGTGGGCGAGCAGACGCCCATCATCTTCCTCGACGACGTCCGCGTGACGTTCAAGACGCGCACCGGATCCCTTCTGCACCCGAACAAGGTGCAAGCCGTACGCGGGCTCACGCTCAAGCTCATGCCCGGGCAAACGCTCGGCATCGTGGGCGAGTCCGGCTGCGGCAAGTCCACCACGGCCAACGTGATGTGCGGCTTGCAGCAGCCCACGGCTGGCAGGGTGTACTTCAAGGGCGAGGACGTGACGAAGCGCTCGGTCGCGCAGCGCCGCCTCATCGGGCGCGTGATCTCGGTGGTGTTCCAAGATCCCGCCACGGCGCTCAACGCGCGCATGACGGTGCACGACCAGCTGATGGATCCGATGCTCGTGCACAAGGTGGGCGACAAAGCCTCGCGCGAGAAGCGCGTCCACGACCTCATCGAGATGGTGGGTCTGCCGGAATCGGTGCTCGACGCGCTGCCGGGCCAGATGTCCGGCGGCCAGCGCCAGCGCGTCGCCATCGCACGCGCCCTGTCGCTTGAGCCCGACGCCATCATCGCCGACGAGCCCACGAGCGCCCTCGACGTGTCCGTGCGCGCGCAGATCCTGAACCTGCTCATGGACCTCAAGCGCAACCTGGGCCTGTCGATGGTGTTCATCAGCCACGACATCCAAACGGTGCGCTACATCTCCGACGAGATCATCGTCATGAACGCCGGCGAGGCCGTCGAGCGCGGCACCGCCAAAGAGGTGTTCGAGCATCCCAAGGACGACTACACGCGTCTGCTTCTGGGAGCCGCCCCCTCGCTGCTCCATCCGGAGCTCGGCAAGTAGGCCCGCAGACGCAAGCAGCCGAAGCAAGACCCGACCCCCGGTGCGATGGAGAAACCGCCATCGCACCGGGGTTTCCTTTTGGTCGAAGATCCCCTGCGAAAAGGAACCCCTGTGAGCGCCGCGCGCTTCGACCCGTCCCGCGCACCTGCGCGAAACTCCTCTCGCACGCCCCGAGAGCTCGCATGCGGCACCCCTGCCGCGCCTCTTTGCACATCAGGGCGCTTTTTATGTGATGACCTGCTCGCATTCGTTGACGCTCGACCTCGGCGACCTGTACCCTTTTAGCGTTCGCCCCAGACACGGAAAGAGGCTTCCATCCATGACTGATTCACCGTTTCGCGGCGTTATCCCCCCGGTCGTCATCCCGCTGACCGAGAAGCGCCAGCTCGACCTCGAAGCGCTCGAGCGCACCATCAACCGCATGATCGACGCCGGCGTCGACGGCCTGTTCTTCCTCGGCTCATCGGGCGAAGTGGCGTTCCTCACCGACGCCCAGCGCTACCATGTGCTGCAAGAGGCCGTCGCCATGGTGCACGGGCGCGTGCCGGTGATGGCGGGCATCATCGACATGGAGACGCTGCGCGTGGTAGACCAGGCCAAGCGCGCGTCGGGTTACGGCGTGGACGCCCTCGTGGCCACCGCGCCCTTCTACGCGCTCGGCGGCCCCAAGGAGGTCGAGCGCCACTTCCGCACCATCCGCGAGCACACCGACCTGCCGCTGTTCGCCTACGACCTGCCCGTCTGCGTGCACACGAAGCTCGACCCCACGATGCTCGTGCGCCTCGGCACCGACGGCGTGCTGCAAGGCGTGAAGGACTCCTCCGGCGACGACGTGACCTTCCGCTGGCTCATGCTGCAAAACGAGGATGCGGGGCATCCGCTGCAACTGCTCACCGGGCACGAGGTGGTCGTGGACGGCGCGTATCTCGGCGGCGCGGACGGCTCGGTGCCGGGTCTTGCGAACATCGATCCCGACAGCTACGTCGCGCAGTGGAAAGCCGCGCAGGCCGGCGACTGGGAGCGCGTGCGCGAGATCCAAAACCACCTCGCCCGCCTCATGTACGTCACGCGCGAGGTGAAGGCCACCGTCGGCTTCGGCGCGGGCGTGGGCGCGTTCAAGACGGCGCTGTGGCAAATGGGAGTGTTCAACACGAACCAGATGCGCGAGCCCGTGTGCGCGCTCGAGGGCGAGGACGTGGAGCACATCGTGGAGGTGCTTAAGAAGGCCGGCCTCATGGACGCCGACGCCCCCATTCGCCCGTCGCACTGGAACGCCTGCTCCATCGCCTTGCCGGCGACATCGAAGTAAGGAGGCCCCGTGACCGCTGATCACGACACCATCGAAACGCTCGTCCGTACGCGCGATTGGCTGCGCGCAGAGCTGGACACGTGCGTGCGCTTCTGGCTCGAGCACGGCATGGACCGCGAGCACGGCGGCGTGTACACCTGCCTCGACCGCACGGGCGAGGTGTACTCCACGGATAAGAGCGTGTGGATGCAAGGCCGCTGCGCCTGGACGTTCTCGCATCTGTGCCGCCTGTACGGAGAGCGCCCGGAATGGATGGAGGCCGCGAAGAGCTGCCTCGACTTCCTCGAGGAGCACTGCATCAACCACGAGGCGGGCGGCCGTTTGTACTTCACGGTGACCGCCGAAGGCAAGCCTCTGCGCCAGCGCCGCTACTGCTTCTCCGAGGGCTTCTACGCCATCGCGAACGCCGAGTACTACGGGCTGACCGGCGAGACGGAGCACCTTGAGCGCGCGCGACGCGCCTATCGCCTCATCTACGATTTGAACAACGGGCTCATCGAGGATCCGACGGGGCTCGGCCCCAAGACCATTCCCGAGACGCGCTCGGGACGCGCGCTGGCCGACCCGATGATCTTCCTCAACATCATCGGCATCATGCGCCGCGTCGACCCCGCCAACACCGAGGAGTACGACTGCCACGCGCGCGAGTGCACCGACACGATCGTGCGCTACCACTACCGTCCCGAGCTGGGCTGCACGCTCGAAAGCGTGAACGCCGAAGGCCAGCCCGAGCTCGACTACACCGCCGGACGCGTGGTGAACCCCGGCCACGACATCGAGTGCAGCTGGTTCATGATGGACGAGGCCAACTACCGCGGCGACGAGGAGCTGCACAAGACGGCCGAGCAGATATTCCGCTTGGCCATCGAGGCGGGCTGGGACAAGGAGTACGGCGGTCTTCTGTACTTCATCGACGCATGCGGCAAGCCCACCGAAGCTTACGAGCATGACATGAAGCTGTGGTGGCCCCACAACGAGATCATGATCGCCGCCTCGAAAGCCTACCGCGACACGGGCGATGAGTACTACCTGAACTGGCTGCTCAAAACCATCGAGTACAGCAAAGCGCACTTCGCCGACCCCGAGTACGGCGAATGGTACGGCTACCTGCGCCGCGACGGTCTGCCCACCATGCCGTCCACGAAAGGCTCCACGTTCAAGGGGCCGTTCCATGTGCCACGCGCCCTGTCCATGACCGAGCGCACGCTAACCGAGATCATAGGAGACGAGGCGGCTCCGTCGGCCTAACGACCTGCGGAACCGCTCGAAACCGCGGCGCTGCGCAACACCCGCCTTGCCGCGTTCGCGCCCGCGCTCGAAATGCGCGCGGGCGCGAACGAGTCCATTCGACGCACTGCGGAGCACGCCGCCAACTAAGCAAACAACCTGCGAGAAAGGGAGAACGGTGAACTACCTGGGCATCGATTACGACATCAAGAACACCCCCGTCCTCGACGAGGGCTTCATCCCGTTCGGCGTGTGGATGCGCGCCTACCTTGAGGGCGCCGACCGCCCCGTCTCCGTGGCCGTCGAGCGCGAGAACGGCCTCGTCTCGGTGCGCTCGACCTTCATCCGCGGCGAGGAATTCGCCGAGGCGAACCTGCGCTACGTGGAGCGCTTCGTGAAGTTCATGCTGTGGAGCACGGGCGGCTTCCGCATCTACCTGTGCGGCTGCGACGACATCGCCGCGAAGCTGGCCGAGGCGTACAGCGCCGCCGGAGAGCGCGCCTTCGACTTCGGGTTCGTCGATGACGTGTACGAGAAGCCCCTTGAGGTCGTCGTCTGCTCCGAGGCTGACTTCCCCGCCGCCAACGAGGCCGCCAAGCCCATCGGCGGCCACAAGGACGGCTGCCGCATCGGCTTCGACGCGGGTGGAAGCGACCGCAAGGTGTCGGCCGTGATCGACGGCGAGTCGGTGTACTCCGAAGAAGTGGTGTGGTACCCCAAGGTCACCGAGGATCCCACGTACCACTTCAACGAGATCGTGACGGCGTTCAAGACCGCCGCCTCCAAGATGCCGCGCGTGGACGCGATCGGCGTGTCGTCGGCGGGCGTGTACGTGGACGACTGCCCGATGGTGGCGTCGCTGTTCATCAAGGTGCCGCGTGAGAGGTGCGACGAGGTGAAGAGCATCTACAAGCGCGCTGCCGCCGAGATCGGCGACGTGCCGCTCGTGGTGGCCAACGACGGCGACGTGACGGCGCTTGCGGGCTACATGTCCACCGGCGAAGGCTCCATCCTCGGCATCGCAATGGGCACCTCCGAGGCTGTGGGCTACGTGAACGCCGCTGGCAACGTGCTGGGCTGGCTGAACGAGCTGGCCTTCGCGCCGGTGGATCTGTCGCCCGAGGCCATGCAGGACGAATGGTCCACCGACTACGGCGTGGGCTGCAAGTACTTCAGCCAAGACGCCGTCATCAAGCTGGCCCCCGCCGCGGGCATCGAGCTCGACCCCGAGCTCTCCCCCGCCCAAAAGCTCAAGGTGGTGCAGGGCCTGGCCGACGAGGGTCACGAGGGCGCGCTCGACATCTTCCGTTCCATCGGCGCGTACCTGGCGCACACGCTCGTGCTGTACAGCAGCTTCTACGACATCAAGACGCTTCTGGTGCTGGGACGCGTATCCTCCGGCGTGGGGGGCGACCTCGTCATCAGCGAGTGCAACCGCATCCTGTCCGAGGAGTATCCCGAGCTGGCCGAGCAGATCACCGTCACGCTGCCCGACGAGATGATGCGCCGCGTGGGTCAGTCGGCCGCCGCCGCCTCGCTGCCGGAGCTGTAGGCGCAGCGCGTCGCTTCGGCCGATCGCGGCCGATCACGCGAAGCCGTAACGCACAGGGCCCCTCGCGGAACTTCCGCGAGGGGCCCTATCGCATTCGCCAGCGAAAGGCAGACGACCCTCGGTAGCCTTCGAGAAAGCCTCCTTGGTCGACCCACGTCGATTCGCCGCTCGAAGATGGCATCAGCCCTCAGCAACCTTCGAGAAAAACCTCCCTTGGTCAACCTCGGTCGTCAGCCTACCGAAGCACGCCAAGCCTCTTGCTAGCCCTACGGTAATGATTCAGCTGATTTTTCTTCATATTGTACCGATATCTGATCTCATCGCGCTCATTATGGCTACATCGGTAATATTTTGGCAAATTTGCGAAAATGCCTTACCGAAAAGAAGGAAAGAGAGGGCGATTCCACCCTTTTTGAGGTTCTGAGCGCAAGCTACGGTACAATATGGAGAAAAATCTATCGATTCATTACCGTTGCATCCCCGAACACGCCATCTTGCAAGAGGATGTCAACCGTTCTGTCGCGAGCGACACGCCGCGCATCTGCGCGCAGCAGAATGCCGCCACCGCACTGCCACCCGCCCCAGAGCTGCGGCCGCTGCCGCACCCGTCCACAGCGCCGCGGGCCGCTGCCGCACACGCGACAGCGGCCCGCCCGCAACTCTGTTCCCCTACAAAACGCGCCCGCGCACGACGACGCGCTCGACCTCAAGCGTCTCCTTGTTCAGGAGCACGGCGTCGGCCACGTAACCCGACGCGATGGAGCCACGATCAGCCAATCCCAGAGCGCGCGCCGGATTGGTCGACGCGGCCTTCACGGCGCTTTCGAGCGGGATGTCCATGTCGCGCACGGCCACCTGCACGCAGCGCATGAGGTCGCTCACCGATCCGGCCAGCGCGCCGTTTTCGATGGTGGCCACGTAGCCGCGCACGGTGACGTCCTGGCCGCCCAGATCGTACGTGCCGTCCTCAAGGCCGGCAGCGCGCAGCGTGTCGCTGATGAGGATCATGCGGTCGTCGCCGAACATATTGAACGCAAGGCGCACCATGGCGGGGTGGATGTGGATGCCGTCGGCGATGATCTCCGGCGTGACGTCATCGCGCTCAGCCGCGGCAGGGATGGGACCGGGCTTGCGATGATGCATGGGATCCATGGCGTTGAACAGGTGCGTCAGATGCCGCGCGCCCAGCTCGAACGCATGGGCCGCCGTGTCGTAGTCCGTGCAGGTGTGCGCGAGCGAGACGCGCACCTCGCCCGAGAGCTCGCGGATGAACTCGTCCGCACCCGGCTCCTCCGGCGCGATGTCCACGATCTTGAACAGGCCGCCGGCGGCCTCCTGCAAGCGCCGGAACTCCTCCACACCGGGATTGCGCACATACTCGGGGTTCTGCGCGCCCACCTTGCTCGGCGAAATGAACGGCCCCTCCATGTTGATGCCCACAAGCGCCGCCTCGTTCGCCGCCGGCTCGTAAGCCGCCGCAGCCTGCGCCGCGCGCATGAGCACGTCCTCGGGCAGCGTCATCGTGGCCGGGCACATGGCCGTGATGCCGCGCGACGCCTCGTAAGCGCCCATGCGGTGCAACCCTTCGAGATCCCCATCGCTCATATCGGCCCCAGCGCTGCCGTGGAAGTGCAGGTCGACCAGGCCCGGGATCACGTAGCAACCCGACGCGTCGAGCACGTCGCCTTCGCCTTCGACCTCTTCCACAAAGCGGCCCTCGGCCGCGAACACGTCGCGTTCGACGAAACCGTCGCCGTCGAACACGCTTCCGTTGACGATGCGCATTGATCGTCCTCCTTCCGAACTGCTTTCAGCAGGAACTGTCGCCGGGGCCATTATACCGTCATCCGTCCCCACCTCAAGCGAAACGCCTGAAAGGAGCGGCGGTTTCCCCGCGCGGCTTCCGTGCGCGGCTTCCCCACGGCTTCCCCACGCCGAAACGACGGCGAGGGCCACCTGACGCAGCCCTCGCCGGATATGCGACGTGTGCGCGGCCTAAGCCTACGCCAGATCGCGGCACAGCTCCCCCGCAGCCGGGTCGACGATGACCGTGGCGTTGGGATGGAACTGCAGGATGGAGGCGGGCACCTCGGGCGTCACCGGGCCGAAGAAGGCCTTCTTCACGATCTCGGCCTTGTGGGCGCCCTCCACCACCACGAGCACGCTGCGCGCGGCCATGATGGTGCCGATGCCCATGGTGTACGCCTGGCGCGGCACGTCGTCGATGCTGTCGAACAGGCGGCTGTTCGCCTGGATGGTGCTCTCAGTGAGATCCACGCAGTGCGTGGCCTTCGGGAACGTGTCCTCCGGTTCGTTGAAGCCGATATGGCCGTTCGGCCCTAGGCCCAGAAGCTGCAAGTCGATGCCGCCCGCCTCCGCGATGGCCTGCTCGTAGGCCGCGCACACGGCATCGGCGTCGGGGTTCGCCCCCTCCGGCACGTGCGTGCGCGCCTGATCGATGTCGATATGGTCGAACAGGTGCTTCTTCATGAAGTAGCGGTAGCTCTGATCGTGCTCGGGCGCAAGGCCGCGGTACTCGTCCAGGTTGAACGTCGTGACCTCGGCGAAGCTGAGCTTGCCCGCCTTGAAGTCGGCCACGAGGTCGGCGTACAGGCCGATGGGCGTCGTGCCCGTGGCCAAGCCCAGCACGCACGCCGGATCGGCCTCCACGAACGAGGCGATGCGATCGGCGGCGCGGCGGCCCATGTCCTCCGCGCTCTCGGCGATGATGAATTCCATGCTCATCCTTTCGTTCCAAGCCATCGCGCCCATAAGGCGCCCTCAACGACGCAGCCCGTCAGGTCCAGAACTGCGCAGTCTCCACGATATCCCGGTACGCCCACGAATAGATGTCGGAGTACCAGCCCGTCTCCGGCACGAAGCACAGAAGCGCGCTGTACAGCACCGACAGCGCCACAAGCACGAGCAGCACCTTCATCAGCAACGTCTGCGTCGTCGAACCGGGAGGAAGATTCTCGTTCACGATGAACGCGAGCAGCACCACAGCCGCCAAAAACATGAAGCTGAAATCGGCGAAGTACCGCTGCAGGATGCCCGCCATCTCGGCATCGGCCAACGCCACGATCACGCCCCCGATCAGCAGCACGACGATGACGCCCGCGATGGTGCGCGTGGAGCGCTGGCTGATCCGCAGCTTCAGGATGCGCCGCGAAAACGGCAAGATCCACAGCACGGGCAGACACGCGAAGATGCCGCCGAACGTGACCTCCTTGATGGTCTGCCCCATGTAGGTGGTGTCGAACGGGGCCGGCTGCAGATAGGGGAACACGCCCGTCGCGCTCGGCGGCTGTAGGAAGTACGCGAACAGCGCCGGAGCCAAGCGGCCGATGTTCCACCCGCGCTTCGTCATGTCGTTAACGGTGAGGTTGTAATTCGCCCCGAAGTCCGTGAACGATCCGAAGCGCGCATGGTTGTACCACATGATGCCAGCCGCCACCACGAGATACGGAGCGGCCAGGCAGGCGAATTCGCGCGCGCCGCGCGGCGAGAACAGGCGCCGTTCGGTGATGTAGGGCCGCCAAAACAGCGGGAAGGCCAGAAGCGACAGCACAAGCAGCTGCGGACGGCACCCCGCCACGAGCGCCATGCACAGCGATCCGGCCAGATACCACCGCTCCGGAGCCGCCGACGTCCTTCCCTTCATCCAGAAGTACAGGCCCCACACCGAGAACGAAAGCCCCAGCGCGATGGGCAGCGAGTAGAACGTCGGGAATTTGAGCAGGTACAGCACGCCGCAGCACATGACGAGCGGTATCTGCAACAGCAGGTACAACCCCAGGCTCACGCGTTTGAAGTGGTAGCGGGCGAAGCGGTCGAGCAGCGCCGAACAGCCCAGCACGAACGCGAGCACGGCCACAAGCACCCCGATGGCCGTTGGGAAATTCGCTCCGGTCAGCAGATAGAACGGCAAGTAGAACAAAAGGACCGGCACCACGCCGAAGTACACGTAGTAATGGCCATCGTAGTAGGCCACGTCGAAAAGGTACTCCTCGCCCGTTTCCTTCTGCGCCTCGTCGCGCGCCCCCTTGTCGTAGGGATCGCTCATGTCCTGCAGCCACTGGGGCGGCTCCTCTTCGAGGTACAGCTGCCCATGCGCCATCGCCTTCGCCAGCTCGGCGTACTGCTGGGCGTTGTCGCCGCCCACCTCGAACACGTTCACAAGGCTCACGCCGTCCCACGAGCCGCTGTTGTAGTCTTTCGTCGCCACGCCCACAAGGTTCGATCCCAGGAACAGATACGAGCTGAGCAGGCACATCTCAAGCGCCACAGCTGCGATGATGACCGCTTTCGAGCGACGCGGCGCATCGACGATGCCGATGCGGTAGATGACCGAGCCCGGCCGAAACGCGAACGCGAGCGCCAGGATCCCCAGCGTGAAGGCAAAGCGCGTCGTGTTGAAGTCGAAGGGATGATGAGCGTTGAGGCTCAGGCCCACGAGCCTGATGGGATAGCTCACCTCGTCGCCGACGATCTCGATGCGCAGGTTCTGCACGAGGCCGGTCGTGTTGAGGTTGATGTACTCGCTTTGGCTCGATAACGTGGACACCTCCACGTTGGGCACGCCCACCGTGTACTCGGTGGAGTCGAAGTACGTGTGATGGGCCTCGTCGGTGAAGTGTATCTTCACCGTCAGCTCCTGCGCCGGCTGCTCGTGATCGAAATCGAGGTGGATGTTGCGCACCTCGGTGTTGAGATCCGAGAACTCAAGCGTATGGTTGACCGCGGTCAGCTTGTACAGCCCATCGTCGGTCTGCTGCAATGCAAGCTCGTCATCGAGGCTGATGGTGTTGTAGCCAGCAGACAGAAAGAAGTTGACGTTGAAGAGAAACGTCTCCAGAACCAGGGCGATGGCAATGAGGGCAAGCGCGCTTTTGACGAAGTGGCGCACGGCGCGTCGATGCGCGAGCATGAAGCGCGTGTACGCATAGGAGACATTGTCGCGAACGGTCGGCATCCTCATCCCCGCCGATCCGGCGCACACAGTGCGGCGCTGCGACGCCAAGGAGCTCCGAAACGCTCGCGCTCGTCCCTCGCGCGCCCTTTTTCGCGTGCATCATGCACGCGGCTGCGCGACCGGGAGATGCTCAGCGCCTCGAAGCTCCTCGTTGGCATAGGTGAACCTGTGCGGCTACAGGCCGAGGGCCCGCTTGACGTCCTCGTACACCACGTTCGGATCGCGGTCGCCGTCGATGGTGACCAAAAGCTCGCATCCGCGATAGTAATCGATGAGCGGAGCCGTGGACTTCTCGTACACATCGAGGCGGTTGCGCACCGTGGCCTCGTTGTCATCGTCGCGCTGGTACATCTCGCCACCGCACTTCGGGCACGCCTCATCGGAGGCAGAACCGATGTAGTTGCAGTCACGGCACATGCGGCGCGAGGTGAGGCGCTTGACGATCACCTCGGCGTCCACGTCCACGAGCAGCGCCGCGTCGAGCGGACGACCCAGCTTGGACAGCTCCGCATCGAGCGCGACCGCCTGAGCGGACGTGCGCGGGAAGCCGTCGAGGATGAAGCCCTTCTCGGTGTCCGCATCCTGCAGACGCTCGGTCACCAGGCCGATGATGACGTCGTCCGGCACAAGATCGCCGGCATCCATGTAGGATTTCGCCTTCTTGCCCAGCTCGGTGCCCGCTTTCACCGCCGCGCGCAGCATGTCGCCCGTCGAAATGTGCGGCGTCCCGAACTCCTCCACCAGCTTGGCGGCCTGCGTGCCCTTGCCGGCGCCCGGCGCTCCCAACAACACGATATTCATGAGTGGTTTCCTTTCGACTTGCCATCGATGCGCCGTATTGTATCAAAGCACGTCATCTCTCGAACGCTTTTCCGGAAAACCCCGTCAAAAGCCCAGCGGCCCGCACGACCGAGCGGCGAGCGGATGGAAAGCGTTGAACGACGCAGATGGTCGGCGCCGCCCCTCCCTTAATGACGAGGTAGGCGAATTCGGCACATGCCACAGCGCACGAAAGGAATCCGAAATGCGCTCCCCGCACATCCCGTACACGAGGCCGCCTCGAATCACGACCACCCGCATAACGGGTAGTTTACAGCTTCTCGCACCTGCGGCGCAGAGGGCAGACTAAAGCCGTGAAAACGAAAACGCCCCGATCAGCACTCTGATCGGGGCGTTCCTTTTGCAAACGGATTGCCAGTCGATTACTTGAAGAACCCGTCGTAGTTGTGCATCTTCAGCTGGCTCTCCACCTTCGACATGGTGTCGAGGGCCACGCCGATCATGATGAGGATAGAAGTGCCTCCGAACGCCTGCACAAGTTGGTTGCCCGTGAAGTAGAAGATCACGGTGGGCACCACCGCGATGACGGCGATGAAGATGCCTCCGGGCAGCGTCACGCGATGCAGCACGTTCTTGATGTACTGGACCGTCGCCGTGCCCGGCCGCACGCCGGGGATGAACCCTCCCTGCTTGCGCAGGTTGTCGGCCGTCTCCTCGGGGTTGAACACCATGGAGGTGTAGAAGTACGCGAAGAACACGATGAGCAGCA
>HHCFC01400__coassemble_1653_pt1 | contig 18529 bp, 10 predicted proteins | sample HHCFC01400__metabat2_high_PE_041 | metagenome-assembled genome bin HHCFC01400
CTCAAGGATGTTCTCCAGAGTGTCGTTCATCTCCTTGACCTTGATGCCTGCGCCCTCGGGGGTGATCTCGAACACGGTGAGCGGGCCCATGATGCCGGGATGGATGGTGAACTTGTCCACGTCGATCTGCGTGAACACGGTGTCCAGATGCATGAACGCGCGGCTGTTGGGGATGTTGAACGCCAGGATGGTGTCCACGGGGGACGTCTTGTCGTTGAAGATGTTGTGGGCGATCTCGTCGATGGCGTCGGGCTCGGTGCGCTGGGAGATGCCGATGGCCAGGACGTGGTCGTTGATGTTGAGGATGTCGCCGCCCTCGATGTGGAAGGCGCTGTAGCGGCTGTAGTACTGCGGGGTGCCCTTGAGCATGGGGTGATGCGTGAAGATGTACTCGCCGTAGATGGTCTCGCGGTTGCGCGTGACCGAGTACATGCGGTTGATGGACACGCCGTTGCCGATCATCGCGAACGGGTCGCGGGTGAAGTAGAGGTTCGGCATGGGCTTGACGACCATCTTCGACGACTCGGACACGAGGTCGACGAGCGAGTTCGACTTGTCCGTGTGCAACTCGGCCAGGTTGATGCCCTCCATCGTCTTCAGGACGAAGTCCTTCGCATCGGGGTAGTTCTGCTGCATATAGTCGAAGATGATCTTCTGGTAGCGCTCGGTGCGGATGCCCGCCTCCTCGATCCACTGCTTGAGGAACTTCTCGCGCAGCTCGGGGTTGCCTTCAAGCACCTCGGCCATGAGGTCTTCCAGGTAGAACACCTCCACGCCGTTGTCGCGAAGGGCCTGGGCGAAGGCGTCGTGCTCCTCCTGGGCCACCTTCAGAAACGGGATGTCGTCGAACAGAAGCTCCTCGAGCGTGTTCGGCGTCAGGTTCAGAAGCTCTTTGCCCGGGCGATGAAGGAGAACCTTCTTCAAGGGCTTGATCTCGCTCTTGACGTTCACTCCTGACATATGCGACCTCCTTTGTTGGTTGTCTCGCTTACGGTGCGATAGCGCCTTTCTTCGCCAAGTACACTCCGGTTGGGCGGTCGCTTTGAGGCGATTGCCCGCCGTCGCGTCGTCGTGGTTCCACCATGCGCTCTTCGAATTGTGAAGAAAAGATGTAAGCGGGGTTTACCGGTGGATGCATTGTGGGTGTAGCGGGTGCGAAAAGCCGCTACACCCTCGCTAAACTGCAGATGGGAGACTGTAGACACGGTGTCGGAGCGATGGGGGCCGAGTAGGACGGCTTGCTTGGGAACGTCGGGGCCGCGCGATGCGAACATGCGCTATGATGATGCGGGTCATCGACGTTGCGCAGAGACGATTGCGAGGTGTTCGATTGTGGGGTTCGCGCTCTTCCACTACACGTTGTTCGTGATGCTGGGTTCCGTCCTCGCTTCGGCCACGTGTCTTTCGTCGTATCTGGTGTCGCGCAAGCGGCTTATGCTGTTCTCGTTCTTCGGATTTCTGTTCTACTTCTTCGATGTGGCTTGGGTGTTCCAAGGCGACTTCTTCACGGAGGACACCGTGGGGCTGGGGGGGGGGTACGCCCTCGTTGTGTCGCTCGCTCTTATAGTGAGCGGCGGCGGTTTCCTCACGTCGTTTTGGTTGCTTCTGTGCGAGTACTTGGGTGAGGCGCGCCGTGCGCTCAAGGTGACGCCCGCTGTCGTGTTCGTGGTGGGCAGCCTCGCGTGCCTGCTTTTTGTGCCCGAGGGTGACGAGCGGTCGTTTTGGTTCTTCTTCATGCGCGAGGCCTATTTGTTCTGGATGCTTTTGTTCGCCGGCGTGTGGTACGCCATGACGAGAAACGACGACGAGCGGAGCCGCCTTCGACGTCATCGCATTCTGTATGTGGCGCTGTGGGTTCTGGGATCATGCGTGGTGCTGGAAGACGTGCTGGTGTTCTTGGCGCCTGAGCCGATTCTCATCGGGCCGCGCGTCTATGCTCCGGAGCGCAACTTCTCGGAGAACGTGCTGATGCTGGGATGCGCGTTTCTGGCGTGCCGCGACGCGGTGCGCTCGCTCTCGCTGCGCTTCGAGCGGCCTCCCATGCGCGGAGGCGGGCGTCAGGAGGAGCTTATCGATGCGAATCTGCTAGCGTACGGACGGCGTCACCAGCTGTCGGAACGCGAGTGCGAGGTGTTGCGTTACGTGCTGCTGGGGAAGGACAATCAGAACATCGCCTCGTCCATGCACCTGGCGCTGAGCACGGTGAAGGTGCATGTGCACAACATCCTGCAGAAGACGGGCCAGTCCGACCGCCAAGCGCTCTCTCGCGACTTCTGGAAGACGGCGTAGGGGGCTGTGGCGGGGGTAGGGGCGTGGCAGGGGGACGGGATTGTCACATTCCCTGATATCTCTCAGTTGTTGAAAGCATACGGGAATGCGACAATCCCCGTCCCCCTGCCACGCCCCTGTGCGGGGGAAAGATCCGTCTCGCGGTGCGAGATAGAGCGAGGGCGGGCGTGATCACTCGTAGGGGCGGCAAGCGGGCGGTCGATGGAGAGAGGCTGGTCGTTGCTTGCGATGGTTGCAGCTTCGACTTGAGCGAGGGTGCCGGGCTTCTTTTCTGCAAGGCGTGCCGGGGTGCCTAGAGCGAAAATCAGTTTTCGACGATGAGGCTTTCGGCGATGCTCTTGAGCTTTTTGAAATCGGTGATGACCAGCGCGCCGCGTTGTCGTTCGACGCAGTCGGTGTTGCGAAGCGCCACGACCGAGTTCGTGATGGAATTCACATGCACCCCAAGCATTTCGGCTAGCTCCTCATTGCCAAAGGGAATGATGGCTGGCGCTTGAGCCGAGTTGAACTCTCGCGCCAAGGTGAGCAAGAGTGCGGAGAATCGTTGCAGTACGGGGTAGATTGAGGCATTCACCGCTTCGCGGGTTTGCATTGCCAGCATTTCAAATAGATATTGAGCCATGAAATAGCAAGCGTCTCCGTGTGTTTTGAGGTACGACCCGAAATGCTCTGCTCCGATGGCGAAGGCTTCGACTTTTGTAGTGGCTTTCGCGTTGAGGATCGACGGCTTGCGGTCGAGCTCGGGACGAAACCCTTGGAATCCGATCAGCGTGCCCGCTTTGTGGAAAAACACCGTTTTAGTGTAGCCGTCGGATGTGTCGCTGTACAGTCGAACAAGTCCTCTTGTCAGGTAGAACGTTTCGCGTATATCATCGCCCTCGCGGAAAAGGTAGCCTCCCGGATTCAGTGTGAGAGGCTGCGCTTTCAGGTTGTTTTCGGCAACGGCGCGTTCGATAATCTTGCTAAGCAGTGGTTTTGGCTGCACGAACAGGCTGATCGCTTCCATTTCCCCTCCCCTTAGATGCTCCCCTTTTCGTTCGGGTATATCATACTCCACACGACGAGACTTGTCCCAATGGCCGCAGAAGCGGTCAGGCAGACTGCGAAGACGGAGCATCCTGTCTGCATCATGGCACCGGCCAGCAACCCTCCTGCAACCATCCCCATATCGAGTGCGCTTTGCTGCCGCGCCAAAAACGTGCTGGCGCTCCTGCTTGCCGACGCGCCCGCTGCGGCGATAAGCGCGGCGCTGGCGCCGAAGTACCCCATCCCGAAGAAAAACGCTCCTGCGAAGACAGTCGGAGGAGTGCGCCCGAGAGCCATGAGCAGCAATCCCAAGCTATTGAGGGCGATGGCTCCGGCCGTGGAGCGTTTCGCGCCAAGCCGATCGGTCGTCCAGCCGGCAAGAGGGCTTGCGATGATCCCTCCTGCGCTCATGAAGACGAACAGCAGACCGTCGTTGTCGGTTGCAAGCGCCTCTTGTGCAAGCGTTTGTCCGAAATTCATGACGACGCTGTATCCCAGGGCAAGCGCGAAGGGCTCGGCGATGAGGAGCGCTCGCTTTCGCAGGGAGATGTGGAGGCTTTCGACGAGGCGAGGCGCGTTCGGCAAGAGGAGGCTGCGTGCAAACGGTGCGAAAGGCGGTATGCGAACAGCGGTCGTTCCGGGCGAGCGTGCGGGTTTGGTCGCAGTTGCAGGTCGATGCGCCCCTTTCTCTTCTTGCCCTTGCTGTTCGTTTGAGTTCTCTCGATCGCGGGGCAGTACGAGGGCTATGGCCGCACCGCAGGCTCCTACGAGGGAAAGCACGACAAAAAGCACTTTGTATCCGCAGCAGCTGGCGAGGGGAAACATGATCGCAGGACCTGCCATAAGTGAAGCGGTGGTGGCGAACCGCACGACACCTACCCGCCTTCCCAGGTTAGAAGCGGGAGGAACTGAGGCAAGGTACTGCGCCACGCTGGGTTGGAACAGAGCCAATCCAAATGCTTGCATCAGGCGCAGGATGACGACTTGCCATAAATCGGTGCAATGTGCAAGGGCAAGGCAGGGGACGGCGTATCCCAGTGCTCCCGCAATCATGGCGAAACGGCTTCCTCGCCTCTTGACCGTGCGCTCCAGCGCGATACGCAGCGCAACGGCGGCAAATACGAACAGGCTGTTTTGCAGACCGGCGACGAGTGGTCCGGCACCGAGCGTCATGACGTAGGAGGGGAGTGCGGTCGTCTCAACGTTATTGAGACCGAACAGAAGGAATGCCGAACAGGCGACGAGCGCCGTTACCTCGTTCGAGGACAAAACTGACGTGTGCCGATGGTCGGCTTTCTTTGTCCGGATGTCCATGGCGGCCCTCCTCCCCTTGCGTGCGAAGCCCCCGTCGCCCCCCCCCCTGCGTGAAAGATGATGGCGAAATGCGAGGCGTTCAACGTGCGGGTTTGGCTCGTGCGCGCGATGGTACGACTTGGCTGCGTTCGCGTCCAGCCAGTTCTGTGCCGTTCCCACAAAACTGTGGGAACGGACGCTATTTGGGTGGGCGGCCCAACCATGTGCCGCCGTCACTTCCGTGTGTGGAACGCATGGTGGAGCCGACGTATCGTTTGCCTTGCACGTGCGTTCGAGCACATAAAGACGAGAGAAGGAGGGCGAGGTGGAGACGATCGAGACGCATGCTGACGCATACGAACCCGAGTACTTCATGCGTGACGGCAAGCTGACCCGTCGCACGTTCATCAAGGGCGTCGGTGCGATAACCGTCGCATCCGCGCTGGGATTCGCCGCGCAGGGCGCAGATGCACCTGATGCGTTGGCCGACGAGGTGTCGGCGACTGACGGCGAAAAGGCCGTGCATGCGGTGTGCACGGTGAACTGCACGTCGCGCTGCCATCTGCACGGCACCGTGCGCGGAGGCAGGCTGGTGCGCGTGGAACCGGGAGACATGCCAGGACGGCCGGGGTATGCTAACGCGTGCCTGCGTTCTATGAGTTACATCCAGCGCTTGCAGGACGAGAATGCGCGTGTCATGTATCCCATGCGTCGCACGGGCGAACGCGGTTCGGGAGAGTTCGAGCGCATTACTTGGGATGAGGCCATTGACGAGATCGCCGAGAAGCTCAATGCCGTGCTGGCCAAAGATCCTCGGGCGGCTTCGTTCTACTCGTTCACGGGCGATCTGGGCAAGCTATCGTGGGAGGCGCCCACGCGCTATGCCGCCTGCGTTGGAGCCACCACTTGGGACATTGAGGGCATTATGGGCGACCATGGTGCATCCATGGGCATGACCATGGTGTTCGGCACGCATCGCGGCGCGCACGATTCTCGCGACTATCTGAATTCGAAGCTGTTGCTGGTATGGGGACGCAACGTGGCCGACACGCACACCTCCGAACTGCGCGATTACGTGGCTGCTCGCAAAAACGGCTGCAAGATCGTCGTCATCGATCCGCGCCAGTGTTCCACGGCGGCCATGGCCGACGAGTGGATTCCCATCAGGCCGCAAACTGATCCCGCACTGGCGTTGGGCATGATGAACTGGATCATCGGCAACGATCTGCATGCTAAAGACAAGCTGGTGGAGGAGTCGGTTGCCCCCTACCTTATTCGCGAGGACGACGGCGCATACCTGCGTATGGTGAACGGTGCGGTGGTGGCCACAATGACGGGCGTTGAGAAGGATGATGGGGGCTCCATCGGTACCGCTCCGGCCGCCCAGGGCGAAGCGGGTGCAGATGCCGGCACATACGTGATCTGGGATGAGCTGACTGGCGCCGCAGTGCCCGCGCCCGATGCAGCCGCCATCAAAGCCGGTGATGCGAAGCCTGCGCTGACAGGGTCGTTCACGGTGGATGGTGTGGCGTGCCGCACGGCTTTCGATCATCTGAAGGATGCATGCGCTCCCTACACGCTCGAGTATACCAGCGAGATCTGCGGCATCGATTCCTCCGTGGTGGAGCGCCTGTCTCGGGAATATATCGAGGCTCAGCCCGCCGGTATCCGCATGGGCCAGGGCATGCAGCGCGTGTACCACTCCTATTCGCCGTTCCGTACCGTGGCGACGCTGGCTATGGTGGCCGGCTATATCGGGGTCTTGGGCGGCGGCGCGTCGCATGCGGGCGGTACGGCCACCAACAAACCAGTCGCAGGCTATACGGGCTCCGTGTACAATTTCGACGATTGGTCGAATACGGGCAAGAAAGCGAACCTCGTGCCATCCTCCAAGGTGTACTCGGCGGCGGTGAGTCACGACCCGGTGCCCATCGACTTTCTATGGATCGCCAACTCGAACTTCATCAACATGAGCCCCGACTCCAACCGTATCATCAACGAGGTGATACCGGCCATCGACTTCATCGTGACGGTCGATCCGTGGTGGACGTGGACGGCGAAGTACTCCGACATCGTGCTGCCCGCCTGTACGTACTGGGAGCATTGGGACCTCATCGATCGCAGCCCGTGGGCCATGTTCAATCAGCCTGCTATCGAGCCGATGGGAGAGAGCAAGTCCGACGTGGAAATCATGTCGCTGTTGGCCAATAAAACCGGTGTCGAGCAGTATTGGGACAAGACCGACGAGGAATGGATTCGCCAGTTCGTGAGCACCGGCCACCCTGCGTGGAACGATTTTGATTGGGATCGCGATGTGGTTGGGCAAGGCATCTACGGTCGTTCCGACGGCATATTCGATTCGGCGATCGTTTACGAGAACGGCACCGGTTACTCCACTGACACGGGCAAGTTCGAGTTCTATACCGAAAGCCTTTTGCCTTTTGGCGAAGAGGTGCCCACTTGGCTTCCACCGTGTGAGGACCCGCGCGGAGGTGAACTGGCGTCAAAGTATCCGCTTGTGTACATCCAATACCATGATCGCCTGAACGTGCACACTCAGCACATTTTGAATCCAGCGCTCGAGGTAGTGCAAAACGAGCCGCTGCTGCAGATGAACCCCGCCGATGCCGAAGCGCGTGGCATTTCGCATGGCGATGTGGTGCGCGTGCGCAATGATCGTGGCGACATGAAGATACGCGCGTTTTTGACCGAGGGGATCATTCCGGGCACGGTGGCCACCCAAAGCGGTTGGACGCCCGACCATTTCATCGAAGGCTGCTATCAAAATCTGACCCATCACACCATCTGTGACGCCGAAGAAGCGTACAGCATGACCAACACCGCGTTCTACGACGTGCTTGTTGAAGTTGAGAAAGCGTAAGGGGGATACTATGGCCGAAAGACACTACGGCATGGTCATAGACACTCGGCATTGCGTGGGGTGCCAGACCTGTACCGTCAGCTGCAAGATATCGAACGAGGTTCCCGGCAGCGCGCACTGGAACCATCTGGAGAGTTTGGATGGTGAGGTGCTGTACCAATCCACGGGGGTGTTCCCGCGCACTACGCTGGCGTTTCGCCCTCTGCTGTGCAACCACTGCGAGGATCCCGCATGCGTGAAGCACTGTCCCACCGGCGCCATGCACAAAGATGAGGAGAGTGGACTGGTGCTGGTCGATCAGGATGTGTGCATTGCATGCGGGTATTGCAGCTGGGTGTGCCCGTACGGTGCGCCGTCGATGGACGATGCGAACCATGTCATGAGCAAATGTACGTTCTGTGCGAATCGCGTGCGGATGGGAGAGGAACCGTTCTGCGTGGCTTCTTGTCCGGCGAATGCGCGCGTGTTCGGTGATTTGAACGATCCCGAGAGCGATGTGTGCAAGCTTGTTCAGTCGGGCAAGGCCCAGGCGTATCTACCTGAAATGGGCACGTGTCCGTCGGTTTATTACGTATAGGAGCGGGTGGGGTACATGATTACGGAAATGCTTCCTCTCTTGGTTTTTACGATGCTTGCCGGTTTGGCGGCGGGCGCGTACGCAGTCGATGCCCTGTGCGGCAACGGACGGGTGGCTTGTCGTACGGATGCGGTGGACATTTCGCATGCCGCTTTCGCACGCCCCTGGCTGTTCCCGCTTGCGTGCTTGGTGTTGCTGGGGCTGGGGTTGTGCGGCACGTTGGCCCACCTGGGCCAGCCCTTGCGGTTTGTGAACGGCATGGCGAATCCGGGCTCCATGATCGCGCAGGAGGCGTACTGGTCCATTGCGTTCGGCCTTGTCATCGTCGTCGATCTTGCGTTGACCAAGGTGAGGGGTGCCTCAGTGCGTCCTGTTCGCTGGGTCGGCGGGCTGATCGCCGCAGGGCTTATGGTGGTCACGGGTTTGGCGTACTACCAAAGTCTGGGTTTGCCGGCGTGGAGCGGGGCCGCAACGGTGCCGCTATTCTTAGTGGGCGATCTTGCGTTGGGCGCGGGCCTGTGCGCGCTGCTTGATCGGTCGGCGCTGGCAAATGACAACGTGGCTGCAGCTAATGTGGCTGCTGGCATCGCGTTTGCTGCGGTGCTGTGCGCGTTCGGGTTGCACGTGGCGCGCATCGGCTTGGATGTGACGGGTTTGTTAATTGTCTCTGGCATAGTGGGACCGCTTGCGGCAAGCGTTGCGGTTGCGGCAACTCGCGCGGGCATGTTGCCTGCGCGAATAGGAGGCGTCGCTGTGTGCCTTCTTGCTGTGGTCGGTGTGTTGCTTGCGCGTGTGGCATTTTTTGCGGCGGGATTGATGTGAGTTGCAAGATGCGACGGTGCTGGCGTCGGATGCCTGGGCTGCGCTGTCGAGACGAGGTCGATTGGCGCTGGATCGTCGGCTTTTTTGCCGGAGCGCGCTCGAGGCTCGTTTTGAATTTTGTTTTGCAAGGTTGAAAGGCTTTCTTCGGACCTTCGAATGAGGGATGTGAAAAACCCCTCCCGCTGAGGCAAGAGGGGTTTTGTAAAGAGGACGGCCACAAGGGGGAGGGAGGGGGTGGCCGCCTCAAGCGAAGGGTGCTGCTTTACACGCTGGCGGCGGCGTTCATGCCGGCCAGACGCCCGAAGCTCAACGCGGTGGCCAGGCTGATACCGGCCACGACCACGGGGTAGTCCACCTGGAGGCGGCGGCCCATCGTGTTGCCAGCCACGTACAGGCCGGGGATCGGGTCGTTCGTGCCGTCCTTCGTCACCTGCAGGTCGTGGTTGCACTCGAGGCCGCCGAACATGACCAACATGCCCGCATTGCCGAACTTGCATGCGTAGTACGGCGGGTTCTCGACGGGGAACATGCGCTTGGACATCTTGCCGAAGTCCTCGTCGTAGCCGTTGTGGCACAGCTCGTTGTAGCGCTCGATTTCGGCCTTCATCGTCTCGTAGGGCAGACCCGTCTGCTCGGCCAGCTCTTCAAGCGTGTCGCACTTGACGTCGACGGCCTCGTCCACCATGGCCTGCGTGGTGTAGCCCAGACCGAAGCCCGACAGCACCGTCTCGTAGTTCGCAGCCTCTTCCTCGGGAATGAAGTAGGTGGTGTAGCCATGGCCGTCGGGCATGTGGATGATCTGCTCGGGCCACTTGCTGTCGAAGATCTGCCACGCCTTCACGCCCGCTGCGGCAAGCTCGGGATCTTTGGCGACGGGCTGGCGCGTGTGCTCGTCGGCGATGTTCTGGCCGGGCACGTCCTCGTTCATGAAGCGCTTGCCCTCCATGTTCAGCTGCAGGTAGCTGTCCACACCCAGAGCGCCGCCCATGTGGTGCGTCATCGGCGCGTGCGGGCCCAGCTCCATCCAGCCGCCGGCCCAGATGCCCATGAGCTGGCCCTGGCCGTCGTCGTAGCCGCCCTGGAACTCCTCGGTCCACGGTGCGTAGTAGTGGCGCATCTCCGGGTTCGCACCGTAGTCGCCGGTGCAGAGGATGGTGGCCTTGGCGTTGATCTTGATGTAGCCGTCGGACGTTTTGGCGTAGGCACCCGCCACGGCCTCGCCGTCCTTGAAGAGCTGCTCGCCTTCAGCGCCGTAGATGATCTCGGCTCCGGCGGCCTTGGCGGCGTCGCATGCGGCCTGGCAGCACCACTGCATGTTCGGGTTCGCCGTGATGGTGCCGTGGAAGTAGGGGTACAGTTCTTCCTTGTAGTTGTACGTTTCCAGCTTGGGGAAGCACTTCGGGCGGATGAAGTTCGGCTTGTCCGTCTCACGGTTGGCGGCGGTGGACTTGAGCACCTCGTAGTCGGAACCTTCGATGAACCAGTCGAAGTCCTCGCCGGAGTGATCGTACCAGTAGCTCATCATCCACGTGTCGCAGCGACCGCCAGTCTCTTTGACGTACTCGTTCATGATGTCTTCCTTCGGCGCCCACTCGATGCCGAGGTCCTTCTGGATCTGCGAGCCCACCACGCCGAAGTCGCCGGCCATGGAGATGACGGTGTAGCCGTCCTCGGGCTGTTTCTCGAGCACGATGACCTTCTTGCCAGCCTCGGCGGCCGCCTTGGCGGCGGCGGTGCCGGCAAGGCCCAGGCCGATGACGAGGACTTCGCAGTCCTTCTCCTCCTTGACATCGGTGGGAACTGGCGGAGGCGTCAGGAAATCGGGGGTGTACTCGGTGGGCGCGACGCCGGAGGCCGCTCCGTCAGCGCTGTCGCTGCCGCTGCTCGCGGTGCCGCTTTGCTGCGGCGCGCAACCTGCGAGGCCGGCCACGCCCGCCGCAGCGGCTGCCGTGGCACCGAGGCCCAGGAACGCGCGACGGCTCAATCCCTTGTTCATGTGAATGCTCCTTCCCTTGTGTGTAGCAGAGGTGTTCCCTCTCCTGCTGTCGTCGCGGCGTTTCGATGGGGCTCGCAGGGGGGGGGCGTCATGCCGCGGCGCGCACTCTGTTTTGCGCGCCTCCTGCGGCTTTCGCGTTGATTGCGTTGGCTGTGCTTGCGCTCGCTGCGCTGACGCGTTGTCGTCTCCCTCGCGCTGCGGCCTTCGGCTCGCTGCGACACCTCGCACCTTACGCCTCTCCAGGCGATGGGCACCACACCCGCCTGCGGGTAGTATTGAGCGTTTTGGCCGATGAGGGCCTACCTGAACCGGGTAGTTGCCGGTGGATGAGGCGTGCATGGGCGCGACGGGGCGTGACAGGGGGACGGGGATAATGTCACATTCCCGTATGCTTTCAACAGCTGAAAGATATCGGGGAATGTGACATTATCCCCGTCCCCCTGTCACGCTGTCACGTGGGGAAGAGCAGTGTGGGTAGCGAGAGCGCGTGCTGGTGAAGATGCGTGTCGGCGAGGGCGAATGTGTGGGGTGCGGCGTGCGGGGCCGATAGGGGCGGGAGGGAGCGCAGCATACGGCGTGCGGGAATGGGAAGCCGGAAGCTTTTTTTGTTGCGGGGGGGGGGGGGGGCGTTTCGGTGACTTTCTTGGTCGTATAAGCTACACTAGAGCCAATTACGGGATGGGTTAGGGGCAGTATGGAGCGCTTGAAGGAGCTGTTCGTCGGCGTGAAGGCGCGCGATGCCGTGTTCATGAGCGGCTATGCGCTGTATTTGGTGTTCGGATACGTGTCGTTCGAGTCTCCGACGATGTTCGTGTCCATGGGCGGCTCGAACCTGCCGGCCCAGTCTTTGTTCCAGGTGGCCACGGTGGGCGCTCGCGTGCTGGTGTACGCATCGATGATCGCCGTCATGCGACGGCGCAGCCGCATCTCCACCCTCGCTTCGGCGTTTCTGTGCGCGGGCGTGGCGGCGGCGGGCTTTCTGGTCACGAGGATGGCGTTCGAGTTCGCCTCGTTCGTGCCATCGGAGGCGCTTCTGCCGTGGCTCATGTTCGGCGGTTTGCTGTACGGGGCGGGCGGCGCGCTGGTCACGCTTCTGTGGGCGCGGTTCTCGGGAACGCTCGATGTGCGTCGCGTCTACTTGTTCGTGCTGTTGAGCAACGCGCTCAGCCTGGTGCTCTACCTGTTCGTCACGCTCTTGCCGACATCGACGATCGCCCCGGCGGGAGCGGTGTTGTTCTTCGTGTCCGTTGCGTTTTGCAAGCGGTGCCTCGACATGCGCAGCCCCATCGAGGAGGAGTGCTCGGTTCCGGTGCTGAAAGGCGCGCTGCTGTCGCTGTGGCGTCCCATCCTGGGGACGGCCATCCTGTCGTTCATGAGCGGTCTGATGATCCAGGTGTCGATCCAGCAGAGCATACCCCTCGCGACGTTCCAGTACACGTCGATCATCACGCAGGGGGCGGTCGTCGTGGTTTTGCTGCTGCCCGCGCTGGTGGCGAAAAGCCAGCCGAGCCTGGGATCGGTGTACAAGGTGGCCCTGCCGCTTTCTGCGGCGGGATTTCTGCTTCTGCCGCTGATCTGGGACGGGGCTGGAGGGCTTGCCAACGCGTGCGCCCAGCTGGGGTCGCTGGTGGCCGGCATCATCTTATGGTGCATGACGGCGAGCGCGGTGCGCGACACGCGGCTTCCCGCAGGGCTTCTGTTCTCGTGCTCGCTTGTGTGCACGAACGGCGCGCAGCTGGCCGGAACGGTGGTGGGGACGCTGAACGCCCACACGTTCAGCGTCGGCGACCTCAAGCTGACGGCGGTGGCGCTGGTGGCGGTGTATCTGGTGGCCATGGTGTCGACGTTTCTGTTCAAGGACAAGGCGTTCTCGGGCGAAGAGGCGGCTCAACCGGTTCCTGCGACGGCCGCGCCCCAGGCTGCGTTGGAGGAGCGGTGTCGGGAGATCGTCGAGGGCTACGGGCTGACGCCGCGCGAGTCCGAGATTTTGAAGTATCTGGGGCAGGGACGGACGGTCCGGTCCATATCAGAGAAGCTCGTGGTGTCGGAGAACACGGTGAAGTACCACGTCAAATCCATTTACCAAAAGCTTGACGTGCATTCTCGCGACGAGGTGGTGGACCTTATCGAGCGTGAGGCATAGGCGCGCCGCAGGGTCGTTGTGAGGGCTGTGCGGTTCTGTGCTGTCCTTGTTCTGCGTTGCCGCTCGGATCGGCCGCTTTCGAGGCGGAAAGCGGCCGATCCGAGCGACCTCTCTGCCAAACCGGGATCGACGGGAGATGTCGTCTCTGTCGATCCCGGTTCGGCAGAGATCGGCGCGTTCGTGGCGGGTTTTGACGGAAAACCGCGGTCGCCGAGGGCCGATGTCTCGTCATCCGCATTGGCCCGATACGTTTCCCCTGTTCGCAGACTATCCTCCACGCTTTCTCTTGTGGGAAGCGTCCTTGCGACCATGGATTTCCGTCAAAACTCGCCACGAAACCGGCCCGTCTCTGTCAAACCGGGATTGGCATAGGCCGGGTTGCCGCGCGAGGTTCCGTCGGCACCGCAGGAGGCCTCGTCCGTTAGGTGGGAAGGGACCTCCCGAAGCGCCGGGGTACGCTGCGCTCGGCGGGCCGGTCCGGCCTCTGCCGACGGCGGTTCGACGTGGGTGACGCGCTTCCGTGGCGAAAAATCGTTGGAATTGGGAAAGGAAGGGAGGGCCCCGGGCCCTCCCTGCCCACCGGGGAAATGCCTGGTCTCGAAGTCCCCCTTCCGGCGGCATCGGGCCGCGTCGCCGTTCCTCTGATTTCGGTGGTTTTCTGCTACAAGCGGCCCTTCCCTCTGCCAAACCAGAGTTGGCGCGAGCCCGTGCTCTGCAGCCTCGGGCCGAACTTCCCCTGACCGGGCGCTTGGGAAGCTCCCTTCCCGCCCGGCCGGCCGGGACCTCCTGCGGTGCCCGCGGGACCTCGCCCGGTGGGCCGACCTGGCCCATGTCAATCCCGGTTCGACAGAGGCAACGTCTCGAAACGGCACGGATCGCGTCCTGCGCATAGGCTTTCTCCCGGAAAAGCGCCCCGAGGGGTCGGCAGCGCTTCCGGTGGGAATTCCGACCTGGGAAAACGCCTCCGCCGGTACGGGAAGGCGCTCGGCGACCTATGTACAAGACGCGATCCGCGCCGCTTCGGTGCGACGTCTGCGCTGAACGAGGATTGGAACGAACTTATGCTCTCCTGATATCGAGCTCGACCAGGAGAAGCCCGGCTCGATACTTTGCGAACACAGATTCGTATCAATTCTGGTTTAGCAAAGTGAATGCCGTCTCTGTTGAACCAGGATTGGTACGAACTCATGCTTGCCAATCCTTGAGCCGGGTTTGCTCTGGCCGGGGTTTCGGAAGGCCCCGCCCGCCCGTCGGGCGGGCGGGGACTCCTGCGGCGTCGGTGGAGCCCTGCCCGCCGGGCCGATCTGGCCTCTATCAATCTTGGTTTGACAGAGACTGGATGCCGCTTTAGCACAAAATGACGGTTAAGAACGATTTTCTCGCTCCATTTGAGGCTGTTTTCAGAGAAACACCAGGTCGCAAAATCTGGCTCGACCTAAAAATCGTTCTTAACCGTCATTTTGTGCTATCACCTTCGCCGATCTATGCTTGGTCGTCGTTGACAGAGGCCGGGACGGATCGCTGCGTCCGGCTAGAGGGGTCCCGGTTCGAGACCTGGCTGACTTATGTTCTTCCAATATAGAGCCGACCTTCCTCGGGTCGGACACTTCGTAAGGCCCTTGCCGCCAATGGGCGGGGCCCTCCGAAACGTTGGCGGGGCCTCGCTCGGTACTCGGCAGACCGACCCGGCCTCTGTCAATTCTGGCTTAACATGGGGCGGCAGAGGTGCGGCGTGCGGGCCCTAGGGGACGGGGAGCGGTGGAGGCGCGCGGGCCGTTGGGGCGGGGCGTCCGATTGCTGTTAGGAGAGGGGCGTCCGATTGTCTGTGCGAGTGTTGGGGTCGAGCGGGGCTTTGCTCGTCGTCGGAGGCGGGCGGGGACGTCGGCGTGCCGCTAAGGGCGGGGCGCTCGATTGCCGTGCGTGCCGCCAAGGGCGGGGCGCTCGATTGCCGCGCGTGCCGCCAAGGGCGGGCGGGACGCCTGCTCGTCGGCTTATGGTTCTTTCCTGGTATCAGTTGACGAGGGGTTGCCTACGCGTAGTAGGATGGTTGCAATATCGCGAATGCACGAGAGAAGGAGCATGGAAATGAGTCAGAGCAACGCTGATCGAGCGAAAGAGTACCGAAGCCGTTTGTTCCCCGGGTTCGATTCTCCGCTGGCGGGCACCGATCCCGAGTTCGTCGAGCGCATGGACAGCTTTGCGTTCGGCGAAGTCCCCTACAGCGACGATCTGGACGACCGCACGCGCATGATGGCCATCCTGGCATCGCTTGTGGGCTCTCAGGCGGTCGATATGTTCAAGGCCATGGTGAAAGGCGCGTTCAATTTGGGCGTCACGCCGGTCGAGGTGAAGGAGATCGTCTACCAGGCCACGCCGTACGTGGGCATGGGCCGCATGCTGCCGTTTCTGTACGCGGCGAACGAGCTGTTGGAGCACCGCTTGGTGGAGCTGCCGCTTGAGGGGCAGGCCACCACGACCGAAGAGACGCGCCTTGAGGCCGGCGCGCAGAAGCAGGTGGACATCTTCGGGCCGCAGATGGCCGACTTCCACCAGTCGGGGCCTGAGGAGACGCGCCACATCAACCGTTGGCTGGCCGAGAACTGCTTCGGCGACTACTACACGCGCACGGGCTTGGACGACGCGCAGCGCGAGATGGTCACGTTCTGCCTCCTCATCGCCCAGGGCGGCTGCGAGCTGCAGGCGGTCAGCCATGCCAAGGCGAACATGCGCGTGGGCAACGATCGGGCGTTTTTGATCAAAGTGGTGTCGCAGTGCCTGCCCTACATCGGCTATCCGCGCAGCTTGAACGCTCTGCGCTGCATCGACGAGGCCGCCGAGGCGATGGGGGATGGCGGCGAATAGCACGTGGCGGCTGGTGGCTCCGGCTCTTCCATGGGCCGGAGCCGCCGTTGGCCCAATGCCCGCTTTCGCTCGGAACGCACGTTTGGGGTTGGTCGAGGAGCGCGTTTCGGGCGAAGACGGGCTTTCGCGTGCTGCGGTTTAGGAGGCGCGTGAGGACGTGCGCTCCACCAGGTCGATCAACTCCTGGTGAGAGTGCACGTCGAGCTTCGCGTAGATGTGGCTGACATGGGTTTTCACCGTGTTGTACGACACGGTGAGTTCGTCTTGGATGAATCGGACATTGCGTCCGCGCGCCAGGTACTCGAAGATCTCCTGCTCGCGGTCGGTGAGCCCGGCGGCCGCGCCGATGGCCGCGCACCGGTCGGCGATGGGGGACAGCGGGCTGTCGTCCGCATTTGACGATACGAGCGATGCAAGCGGCTCGACACCTTGGATGGTGTGCGAGAAGCTGAACGATTTCTGCACGAGCACCACGTACGTCACGATGCCGAACACGATGCAGGCCGCTATAAGGGACGTTGTGGTGGCGTCGGCCGCCATCTCGTTCGTGAACCGTCCGAAATTGGCGCCCAGCAGCGTGCCCCAAGACGCCATGGCATTGCCCCAGGCCAGCATCGGCAGCGCGTTCACCGTGTTTTTCGCTCCCAGCGCGATGAGCACGAAGTACATGAGGATCTCGAAGAACCCCGTGCCGCATGATAAGAGCGTGCTGATCAGCGTGCTCTTCGCCGTGGCGATGGACAGCACGAGAAATCCCGCCACCGAACACAGGATGGACAGCTGAAAGAACGCGTCGGGCGAGAAATCCCTGCGGCTGAGCATCACGTATCCCAGCACCAGCGCGAGCGGCACCAACGCGCCGAGCGCTAGCAGCGGCACGCGCTCCACTTCACCGAACGTGAGCGTGTAGCCGTAGATGAAGCGGAACAGCAGAAGCGTGACGAACAGCTGGTGACCGAACGGCAAAAACGACGACGGAGCTGTGACCGCAGCCTGTGCGGGCGAGCCTTCCGCGTACATCTGATTGAGCAGGGGGCGCGCGTACGGCGCGATGACGATCACCGTGACGAGGGGGACAACGCAGAACAAGGTGAGGTTGGCGGCTTCGGGCAGTGTGGCGAACACGCCGCGCAGTGCGTAGGCCAGCACATAGGCGAGCGTGACGCCGATGCCGAGGCGGCGCATGCCGAGGCCGACGCAGCCAATGCCCACGATGATGTTCGCAAGCCCTGCTCCCACGGTGACGAGCGCTGCGCCGCAGACGAGCACGGCAGGCAGCTGTCCGCACATGCTCACGATCACTGTGATCGACCCTACGATCATCGTGGATGTCGCCGCCATGAAAAGCCTGCGGCTTGTGAACGGGCGCGGGTGCCAGTACGACGCGAACGCAAGCGCCGTGAGGGCGAGGCCGCCGACGATGGCGCTGGCTTCGCGTGTTTGCAGATACACATGATCGAACAGGGGAAACGCGCTGTAGTTCAGCAGCCAGTAGCTGACAAACGATCCCATGAGCGCAAACGTGCATGCAAGAAAACGCGCAGGATGGGCAGACGGGGGCGCGTCGTGCGCCCGTGTCCGCGTTCCCGTTCCGCGCGGTATGACGAACGCGGCGGCCATGATGCTGACATCCCCTCCCCGGATCGCATCGTGCGATGACTAGGAGGCTATTCTATCAGGAGCTGTTCGCGCGGGGAGGCGCGGAGGGCAAAATCACCCGACTCGTATGAGGCGTCTCACTCGGGCGGCATGACGATTTTCGAGCGCGTTGCCCGTAAGGTTGAAGGCGACGCGGTCGATGCGCTTGGCCGCTTTGGCGCTGGAGACCAAAGGGATTCGAGCGTCTTGGAGGACTCTGAAGAGTTTGGAAGCGCGCGTTCGAAAGGAAGGGGAGCGTTATGACGAAAGAGGGCAAGGGGCTGAGCCGCCGCACATTTTTGGGATTGGGTGCCGCAGCCGCTGCGCTTGCGGGCGCAGGGTTGGCGGGGTGCGCGCCGCAAGCTGCGCCTTCGAAGGAGGACGAGGCCGCTGCGGCGGCGAACGACTGGCTGGGTGAGGAGCCCGAGATTCCCGAGGACGAGATCGTCGAAACGGTGGACACCGAGGTGCTCGTGTGCGGAGCGGGCACCTCGGGCTTGTTCGCCGCATGCGCGGCTGCCGAGGAGGGCGCGAAGGTCGTCTGCCTTGAGAAGGGTGCCATCGGCGGCGGCGTGCGCGACAACCTCGGCTCGATCAACAGCCGCTTGCAGAGGGAGGCGGGCTGCGAGATCGACGAGAACGAGATATGCAACGATCTCGTGCGTTACGCGAACGGATACTGCAACCCGCGCCTGTACCACTTGTGGGCGCAGAACTCCGGCGAGGCCATCGACTGGTATCAGGATCGTCTGGAGGAGGCTGGCTTCGAGCTGTTCTTCGAGGCTGCGAACAATGCCAAACCTTCGGTCTGCAAGCACTGGGCGACCGGCCATATTCCCAGTTGGCCAGCCGATGCCGAGTTCGCCGGTCTCAAGGACGTGGTGAACGGCAAGATCGTCTTGGGCGACTACGCCGAAAGCGTGGGCGTGGACTTCCGCTTCACCACGCCTCTCGTGAGGTTGCTGCACGAAGACGGCAAGGTGACCGGGGCCATCGCGGAGG